>Ga0193735_1000003_pt1 | contig 100214 bp, 108 predicted proteins | sample U1m2metaG_FD_145080 | JGI IMG/M metagenome (GOLD analysis project Ga0193735, IMG submission 145080) | Soil microbial communities from a riparian zone of the East river system, Colorado, United States - U1m2 | ecosystem: Environmental > Terrestrial > Soil > Riparian zone | place: USA: East... | reverse complement strand
CTTGATACCAGTCATCTCCTCTTCCCCAGATTTTCGTATAGTTCGTAAGATCAGTTAAAAATCCTCTTTCTGCAAATTCCCCAAGCCAGATTTGATCAAGGCTTACTAGATCAACAACGGTATGATTCTTTGCTGCGGATAAAAGCCTGTCTCTCATCTCGTTATACGGATATGTTGTATAGTTCATTTGAATATCCAAGTCTGGATGTCTATGTTTTAGCTCTTTAATCGCTGGCAAAATTAAAGATTTCCACCTTTCTGGGTCGCCTTGGTCTTCAAGTATTCCAGAAAGGACAACCTGCTTCTGAGCTGATAGCGTAGTAAAATTAGGAGCCGATATTACAATAATCAATAAAAGTAGCACTAAAAGGGAGGATAATGAATTGGTAGTGTACACGAGCAATGGTAACTTTTATGAGTTTTTAAGTTTTTTCAAATTCTCCTGTTCAAAGCATCACACTTTTTGTTACATCAAATTTCCCATCTATTTCTGTGCTAACTTCCATCAACATGCTTCAGTTAGTTCCTCTTTTCTCATTAATTTCGTGAAATGATTTATATCAACTTGATCAATTATAGCAGACGTCCTGCCTGTTTTGGTAAAATTATATAGCAGGTAAACTAAAGGAAAATGTAGCTCCTATACCATTGGAGTTATTTTCAGCCCATATTCTTCCTCCATGTGCTTCTATGATTCCTTTTGAAATATAAAGTCCTAAACCTGTGCCAGTAAAGGATGTCGTAGAAAACTTTGAGAAAAGCTTTGAAATTACCTGTGAATCAATACCCCTTCCAGTATCTGATATGGTGACAATTGCTTCATTATTATGATTATTAGCATTATGATTCAGATATGCATTTATGGTGACTGTCCCATTATCTGTGTATTTTAACGCATTAGAAAGCAAATTAGAGATCACCTGATAAATTCTATCCTTGTCGGCATATACTGTGATTGATTCTCTTCGTTGGAAGACAATTTTATTTTTCGTACCATTCATTTCTGTATCAGCGCCGTTCTCAATGTCACTTATTACGTTCTCAATTTTCTTACTAAGATCAATTTGCTTTTTTGAAAGCTTCAATAAACTTCCTTCTATTTTCGTAACATCTAAAATTTCCGAGGAAAATCTTTGAAGTCTTCTTGCGTTTCTCACAATAACTTCTAAGAGTCCACGCTCGTATTTATCGGATACACGATCATGTAAAACATCCGCCAGTCCAAGGATAGGTTGAATTGGAGTCCGTAATTCGTGTGCTGCCATGTCTATAAACTCTTGCTGTAGCTTTTGATGTTTTTTTAATTGTTCGTTCGCTTCATACAATGAGACGTTAGCATTAGTGAGCTTCCTTGCCATTATATCTAGTGAGGAATTGGATTCATTCAACTCTGTAGTTCTTTTGATCACCTCTTTCTCCATTGTGCTATTCCACCTAAGTAGCAATACAACCAAGAGAATAATGGAAGCAAAGACTCCTGCTAATAGAGAACCACTTTTGAGTCTTTCCGTGAAGAGTGTCTCTTGTATTTTTGAAAAAATTGCTTGTGTTGGCGTTACCACTTCGAGAAAGTATGTCGGTTTACTTCCTACCAGTATAGGCTGTCCTGTATTGATCCTTTCTGTCCTTCCATAATCATAAATGCCATGACTTGGAGTCCCTCTTAAGAGAGTTTCAGTCAGATTGTTTAGTATCTTATTGTGATGAATAAAATTCTGTACTACATTTCCAAAAAAATTCTTCCCGAGTAGGCTTTTATCCGCTCCTACGGCAAGTATTGTTCCATCCTTATCGAATACAACTAGGAATTGCGAATTAATGTCATGTACATTTCCGTATCGCGCAAAAAATTTTTCCGTTGGTATTGATGCTGCTATTAGGCCAATGTACTGGCTATTTTGTCTATTTATGATAGGAATAGCAATATACACTGTGTATAAACCCTGTCTCTCAAAACCTTTTGAAAAGATTGGTTTTGAATCATTTCTGACAGAAGATACCCACTCTCTCTGGGAGAAATCTGCACCTACATACTCTGTGCCGCTTTTGGACAGGCCTTGAGTTACGACATCATTCTGGTCCAATACAAAAACTTTGTCTACTATGTCTTGTATTATGCCATACTTTTCCTTCATTAGTCCCTTAGTTTCTGCACCATATAGGTGTCCTTCCTGAAAGTTCACTGAATTTGTCAGACCGTCCAGCACTGTCATAACCAGAGTGAGGTCGGCACCTATATGTTGGGACACACTCTTTGATTCCACTAATTGTTTATCAATTTGTTCCTTCAAAAGACTAGCCTTTATGTTATTTTCTGTGATAGATTGGAAGAAATAAAATGCAATAAAGGAAAATACCAGTATAATTACCATTGAAAGAATTCCTATTTTGTAATGTCTTGGTAGAGAGAGGAACATTTGGTCACACCTTTAATAATAGTCTCTAATAATAGTCTATAGCACTTTAATTTCCTTTACTATAATTTAAGCAAACATGTCACTAAACGCAAAGTAGTTACAAGCCATAATCACTGGGATTTTAGGTCTCACCTCCAAACAACCAATATCCTGGAAACTAAGTGGCTCCCTGTAAGACCCGTTTAGCGTCTATCCCTTTGAAAAAGACAGCATTTATCATATCACTAAATTGTTGACCAATAAATGAGAATTCTGAAATCGTTGGTATTTCATACTCAAATATTATCAAACTTTTCATCCTGTCATAGGCAACATAGGACGACATGATTACATTCTCGACTTGACGATATTTTTTTTCACTATTTCGATAAACTTTTCTTTCTCGATTGGCTTTTGAATTAGTTGCTCCCGCTTTAAATCAGGTAACAGGGTTAACATCTCCTCAGCAATTTCAAGACAAGTTGCGAATAGTATTTTTACATCACTCTTAACAGCTCTAAGTTTACTGTATAGTTGGAAACCATTAAGTTCGGGCATTCTTATATCACTAATAATTAGATCGTAAGTTGAAGGCTCCGTTTCTATATAGTGTCTAAGGGCTTCACGAGAGCTCGAAAATGTTTTTACCTCGAATCCCGCGAGCATCAGAAAATTTTGTAATACAAGCAAATCATCAAATTCATCATCTATTAGTAAGATTTTTGGAGTCAGGATCTTTTTTGTAATGCCTTCAAAAGCACATTTTTTTATTCCTTTGAGAGATCCGTACAATGACTCTACGGAGTTGATGACTCTTTGTTGCCCTCTTGAAACCAAATAAGTGGCATAAGAATACTTTCCTACTCCAGAATAACAGCTGTCATATTCATTAAATATGTAATTATTAATAACTGGCCGGAGCGATCTTATGACTTGGTAAAGGTCATTTCCAATTATGATTCCATTAGGTGGTGCATGTGAATTTATTTTGGAGCAAAAGTTTACTGTTGATCCGAAAAGATCCTCATTGTCAAAATTATTCAGTTGAACTCTTGTCAGTTTTCCGTAGTCGGCACTCACCCTATATGAAATGCTGGGTAATCTATCACCCTTAAGCATATTATTGATATTGTGTCCTTGTTCTATTTGAGCAAAACAGCATTGAAGAACATTTTCAAAAGCCGTTGAGTTTGTCGAATCTGCTGTATCTGGAAAATAAGATATTATTCCATCACCAACAGTCTTAATCACCTTAGCATTATGTCTCTTAAGGGTATTTACCATTGTGTTAATAAATATTGCATAAAAATTTCTAACATTTCTGGAATTTCCAATGGTTGATACTATTTGGGTTGAGCCAACAATGTCAACAATAGTGACACAATAATTCTCAGGTTTGTTAGTCGAGTATGTCTCGTTGTTATCAGTTACTTCGATTGGAGGAGACAAGCAAGAGCTAATAGAATCATGATAGAATTCGTCAACTGGTGGTGTGATATTAGCTGATGTCATACATAACAACCGATCGTATTAAGGAATACTTTCAATTACTTTTAAAGAATGCTCATTCTTCAATCACTTACCAGTACATAAGTCTAATATCTATGATCTGGTTATTTCTACTTTGATTACAACAAAAGCGATCAGAATCGTCGAGATAATTAATCTTAGATTGAATGGTAATATCGGATTTTGGATTGATAAACGCTAGTACAATATTATTGAATTTAACAATAAAATATAATATTGTATGAAATAAAGCAGGTACAAACGTTCAGTAAACCAAACCTGTTCATGGAACCCGGTTCACTGACTTTCCTTGATTTTTAAGGAATTGTTGCCACATGTTGGGTTACATCATGTATTCAGTATCAGACATGGCAATCACTTGCCAAGTGCAATTCTGATACTCCGGAGGAAATTTTGTTTGTCAATAGGTTTCTTTATAATATCTCGTAAAGTAATACCAGGAAGGACAGTCGCTAATTCTTTTGCAGCATCAAGAGCAGAGGCAAATATGATTTTAGTAGACGGGTTCAATGCTTTCATACACTGATATAGTTGAAGACCATTGAGGTTTTCCATTCTTATATCCAATATAACTAAGTCATAAAGGTTAGGATGCGTTGTAAAGGCCTTTAGTGCTTTATAAGAATCTGTAAATTTCTTTAAATCAAATCCCTCGTGAAATAAAAATGATTCATACGTTACCAGCACATCTGGCTCATCATCAACGATCATAATGCAAGGCTTGGATTGAGCTTTTTGATCAAACTTGTTAGTAGATTCTTCCAGCAATTGGTCAGAAAAATGTCTAATGTCATCTACGTATGAATTTGGCTTTGCGTTGACATCTTGGACAATGTCGACATTATTAACTGAAGTTTGGTTCAATAATCTTCTCATAACATTTCTTCCGGTATCTGTTATGGATATTTCTGTATTAACGCCTAACCATCCAAGAAGTTTTAGCATGTTAATGTATCTTACGCAGACATTGTAATTCAACCCAGTTTTTGTAGCCAAATTGGTCTTTTTTGTTGGGCCATCCTCAAATAATATCGAGAGAATTCGCTTTGTCACATCAAAAGAAAAAGACCCAATGCTCTCTACCATTTCTAAAATCTTAAACGCTCCGCTATATCAAATTTCCTCATACTATGATTACATAGTCGATATAAGTAACGGCAAATTGTTATTCCTAAAAAGACCAGATCAGATGTGGACTTACCATAAACCAAGAATAGACAAATTGAAAATCTACTTTTTTTGTGATGTTAATATTGATGATAATCATGTCGTTATTGTTTGTCCTAGACTTATATATCCCAACTCGAAATGTTACTGAGCTACTGCAAATGTTACTGTTGCTGTCATTTAAGCAAACCAAAACATACTTTTCATTGAAGTATCGTAACTGTGTCTTTAGGTATTATAAACCAATACTAATGACCAAATATCTCTGATCGAACACCAATGAGCAAACCTTAGATTGTCAATTGTGCGGAATTGTCATAAAGCGCCTTGAGTAGAAAGCTTATTCTAATTATTCTAATTATCATTTGGATTGTTTATCAATCGTGAGACCTTAGTCGATAGTATTTTACAGGTTATGAAAATTATGCTTTTACATATAAGCTCGTTTAAAAATGCACTAATTAGTGCATGTTACCACTTCTGGAATCGCAAGTCAGAATAACCCAACAAGATTATATGTTATCATGATAAAACAATAAGAATATTCTGCTAACACATAGTATCAACTGTACAATGGCTTCATTATTATCGATACTAGTGCTGCAACGGCCGCACTAGCAGGTATAGTAATAATCCAGGCATAGACTATTCTCTTACCTATACCCCACCTGACAGCTGATAGCCTTTTCGTAGCACCAATGCCCATTATACCTCCAGCAATTGCATGAGTGGTACTAACTGGAATACCCAGCCAAGCCATAGACGTCAGTATGACCCCGCCTGCTGTTTCAGCACAAAAGCCTTGATAAGGGCGTAGATTCGTTAACCTGAAGGCCATTGTTTTAACTATTCTCCAACCTCCAAAAAATGTTCCCAATGCAATAGCGAAAGCAGAAGCCATTATGACTTCTACAGGGACTATAAATGGTTGAGAATCCAGCAATCCTCCGGCAATAAGTAAGGCTGTGATTATTCCCATTGTTTTTTGACCATCGTTAGCGCCATGGGTAAGAGAGAAGAAGACTGAAGAACAAATTTGAAGGCGACCAAAAATCTTATTGACACGAGAAGCGGTCTGATTCCTGAAAACATACATGACAATTATTCCAATTCCAAACGCAAAAGCGAAACCCATCCCGGGTGATACCACTATAAACGTAAGGGTCTTTTCTATCCCTGAAAAAACTAAGGCTGATGTTCCTCCTGCTAGCAACGCTGATCCGATAAGGCCTCCTATTAGTGCATGACTACTTGAGGATGGCAAGCCAAAATACCAAGTTATCAGATCCCATATTATAGCACCAATTAGGCCTGCAAATATTACATCGACCGTCGAAAATGAAGGTTGTATTATTCCTTTTCCAACGGTCGCCGCTACTGCGGTACCGAAAATAAATGGTCCAGCAAAATTGGCAAGGGCTGCAATACATACTGCATATAGTGGTCTAAGCACTCTAGTACCAACCACAGTAGCGATGGAGTTTGCGGAATCATGAAAACCGTTCACAAAATCGAAAAAAAGCGCTGCTGAAATTGCCGCATATACTCCGATCTCAACGCTCTGCAATTTGAATTCAACGATATTTTAAGGCAATATCTTCAATAACATCAGCAACATCTCTGGATCTGTCAAGTGCATTCTCGAGCGTTTCATAAACATCCTTCGATTTTATGATTTCTATCGCATCATGTGTTTCAAATAGATCAGCAATTGCAAAACGATAGACGTTATCTGCCTCATGTTCACATTTGCTAACAGCTTTGGAATGTTGTATCAAATTCTCCTGCGTTCCCTTGTGTAATTCAGTAACCGCTTTGTAGATTTCTTGGCAAGCGGTCAACAGTAGGTTAGCGAGTTCCTGCATATGGCTAGATGGCTTCTTAATTTTGAAGAGTATCAGCCTATCAGAAGTGCCATATGTAGCATCAAGCACTTGATCAATAGTACTTGTTAATTCTGAAATATCTTCTTTGTCCAGAGGTGTCACAAATGTCTTGTCAATAATCGTAAATAATTTATGGGTAAACAGGTCACCTTCATGTTCCAGATTTTTTAGTATAGAGTTTTTTTCTTTCAGTGTCCCATAATCACTAATTGACTCAGCCAGAACTGATGCCGCCTTGACAAGATTATTTGCTTGATTTTCCAATACCGTCATTATTTCAGCGTCATTTGCACGGACCCAAGATAACCAGCCGCCTGCCATAAGACATGGTAATAATTATGATTATAGAAACCTTTCTTAACTCACGCTTTAGCGTAAAAGCCAGCTCTTCTCTCATATATTTGTCCATTCTGCATTGCTTTTCTTATGAATTCTTTGGCTTCATCTTCTGTGAACTTACCAGTTTTCACAAGTTCATTAATGAAATTCTTTTCTTCTACATCATTCTTGTCTTCCCCGGATAAACCGTTAAAGACATCTGTGAATGTTTTTAATTTTGAAGTTTCACTAAGTGGTTTTCCATGAAGAACCCCTAGATCCACTTTTCCCGTATTAACATCTATACCTACAGTTTCCAACATTTGTGAAACTAGGAATATTGCTCTGTCAGCATCTTCATGATCTACACTGTCTTTTAATAACAATCTAGCTCTAGCAGTCGCCAGGCGTACCAGACCCTCAAGCTGACGAGGAGTTGCTGTTATCATTCCTTCAGAATCAACATTTCTCATCTTCATGTAATAATCTCTTATAATATCAATTGCTTCCGTTGTTAGTTTCGGTTCTATTTGTTTCGCATATGCTAGATATTTGCGAAATAGATCTATTTCTATAGCAGGTTGGGCTGCATGTTGTATGTCTCTATGGATTTCAAGTATGTGACTTGCAATGCGACTGTCTTTTTCAACCTCAGCAGTATCTCTAATCACGTGAATGATATCAAATCTAGTTAGTAACGGTATAGGAAGTGGTTCTACGTTCTCTGTTATATTTCTAAATGGATCATATTTACCATATTTAGGATTAGCTGCAGATAGGATTGATGTTCTAGCATTTAGTGTGGCGACTATTCCCCCTTTTGCCACAGAACAAGTTTGTTGTTCCATAACTTCATGTAGTGCAGATCTGTCTTCAGATTTGATTTTATCAAATTCATCGATGCATACAACGCCTTGATCGCCTAAAACTACTGCGCCAGCTTCCAACATCATTATACCAGATTTATCACGAATTACAGCTGCTGTTAATCCTGCAGCAGTAGTACCTCTTCCAGAGGTGTAGAGACCCCTTGGTGCTATTTTGGCAGCAAATTTGAGCATTTCTGATTTGGCGGTTCCCGGATCTCCAACAAGAAAAATATTGATATCTCCTCTACGATTTGAACCATCAGCCAATTTTTTTGTTACCGATCCTACAATTAGTAAAAGGATAGATTCTTTAATTATTTCATGTCCATAAATATGAGGTGCAAATGATGCAATCAGTTTGTCATAGGCGTCCGGCGTACTGGCGATAGCTATGATCTGTTTTTCATCTTCGCTGCTTATAGATATTCGGTCAACAGTTCTCCCATCTTTATTTCCAACAAGTCCACCAAGATATTCTATATTGTTACCTTCCATACGTAATCTAAAAAGACTCGTCCTTACTTGTATTGATTGTTCCTGTTCAATCCTAACTATTCCAGTCAATAAAACCCTATCTCCAGGCCTGCAACGATCTACAAGATCATCCATTACAGTTACCTCTACATAATGCGGAAGCTGACCTGCAGGTAAATCTTCTGGAAGTTCTTGAAGTCTGACAAGTTGAAAATCTGTAAAAAAACTATTTTCCGGATCCATTTCAAGCTCTTTTTCAGAACACTGGGTGCATCTTATTGGTTTCTTTAGTGTTAGACCTTTAAGTAGAGCCTCATTTAGTGTATTACAATTTAGACATGCATATGCTATTTTTTTAGCAAGTGGTTTAATCTCGGAAGTTCTAACCACCATGCCCGGAACACTTATCAACTTGTTAATTACGTCTGCGTTTATCTCTCTAAGACCCTTTTGAACCGAGTAGTTTCCAATTCTTACTTTTATCTTGTCCTTAATTTCTTGAGCATAATCATAATGAATCTCTCTTAATATTGAATATACAGCTTTGTTAAAGGCCTCAAACATATCATCAGGTGTATCAGTAATTAATTTTGTAAGTTCTGGTTTATTTGTATCTAAATCGATATAATCGACTACAACAAATGTGGAATTTGATGCCATCATATTGTTTATTCTGTCAAAATACTTGTAATTTCCATCCCTGTCTTTGAAGGCACGTAGAAATGATTCTAACTCATCTGATATCGCCGATGTAGTTTGCTGTTTTTGTTCAGTCATCTACTTGTTTAACACCCATTCCTTAAAGGCCAATGAAGAACTGTGAACAAAATTATAAAGCTGCTTCTCCTCTGCCGACAATTTAGCTTCCATTTCCACAGAAAGTGAGGAAGCAGCAGCTAATTTTACTATTTTTTCCAATCTGGACATCACAAATGAATTAAGGGATACCCTAAGATTTTCTCTTTCTTTTTCGTTAAGACTTGTGAGAAAGTCGTTGACCCGTATGTAAAAGTCGACGTCTACACCTGATATGTCATGTGGTTTTGATATTCGTTCTCTATTCAATGCCTTAGAAACATAACTTGATATTTCATTATCTTGATTATCAATCAAATTTTTTCTAGACAAAATCTTTGTAAGCCATCTTGGTAATGACAAGATATCACCTTCTTTGGCATCGATTTTGATATCGTTAATAGATATTTTTACATCAGACTTGAATGTGATTCTAATCTCTTCAAGAAGATATTCTAGTAGGTATGTGTTTTTTATGCCTTCAAATAAGCTTTGAGTAGAAACGGCGTTTGATGATGACATTATTGGGAATATAGTCTTACAACATCTACTACATGAATCTTTAGAGGACAATATATAACTGATTATTCGAACATCTTGTATGCCACAAGTAGAGGCAAAAAACTTGTCTGATTTAATGTGGGTAGAAAAATACAGACCTATTAAATTAGATGATATTGTCAATCAAAAGGAAATCGTAGAGAGTCTGAAGAATCTAATGAAAGAACCAGCTGAAATGCCGCATTTGTTATTTACAGGTCCTGCTGGAATTGGCAAAACTACGACTGCTCTGTGTATGTCAAGACAACTACTTGGCGAAGACTGGAAGAGAGACACGCTTGAGCTTAACGCGTCGGATGAAAGAGGAATAAAAATGGTTAGAGAGAGAGTAAAGGAATTTGCTTCAGTTTTCAAGATTAGGACAAGTGAAAATGATGAAAAAAAATTTAGAATAATAATTTTAGATGAGGCTGATGAAATGACATCTGAAGCCCAAACAGCCCTGCGAAGAATAATTGAAGATAGTTCTGAAACTACTCGTTTCGTGATAATATGTAACTATTTAACTCAGATTATAGAGCCAATTCAAAGTCGCTGTGCAATTTTTAGATTTAAAAGAATTGAAAAAGAAATCGTAGAAAATCACCTAAAGTCCTTGTGTAAAAAGGAGGGAATAAAGTATGATGATAAAGCAATTTCTCAAATTTTTGATTCTACTAATGGCGACCTGCGTCACTCTATAAACATACTTCAAACTGCATCTGTAATGGGATCGATAACCGTTTCGAATCTGCTCGCATCATTAGGACTTTCTGGAAAGTCGAAGGTAAATGATATCATCAAACTGGCTATTTCAGGTAAATTTAATGATGCCAGAGTTAAACTACTTGAATTAACCGCAGTCTATGGAATGTCTGAGTTTGATTTTCTAAAGTATGCGTATGAAGCCGTGTATTCATTAAAGTTAGCCCACCCTGAGGACTTTGCAACTTTAATAGCTGAATATGATTATCGTTTAACTCATGGATCACATCCAGATATCCAGTTGACTGCATTTTTGGCCCAATTATCAAGGATTGGTGCTAAACATTAGTGGATTAGAAATTTTCAAACGGCAGATTTATGAATTAAATAGTTCCCGTCAGTAAGCAATAAGCAATAATAATTCTATTGTTCCATATCAATAATCTTCCTCAGATTCTTCCCCTCCATCTTCTTCTTCCACTTCGTCAAAATCCTCTTCGAGTTCCTCTCTTTCGTCAGCGCTCTTATAAGGAAGGTCAGCTTCACCTGCTGAATTACATACAGGACATTTAAATTCAATTGTCTGACCTTCGAGGTCCAAAGGGAATTCCTTTGAGAAAACCTCATCGCATTTTGAACACACCAAAGTTGTCTGTATGTTGTCAGTACTGAACTTGTGCGATTGTAATCTAAATATGGTATTTGTCATTCTTCCTACCTATTGAAATAGTCCTTTTTTATAAGGATTATTGTAATTTTTCCTATACTGTATGTGCTTTAGGCTTTGAATCATAAATCTGAGCTAACAGATGTGCTCTTGCATCACTTTGGTCAACTAGACCACGATTTGCTACGGTTATTATTGTACTGTCGTTTCTGACCCCGCGCATTTTCATACACAGATGCTCTCCCTCTGCAATGACAGTTACTCCCTTAACTCCCATTTTCATTATCTCGTCTGCAATCTCCTTTGTGAGTCTCTCTTGAATTTGCAATCTCTTTGAGTACTTTTCTACTAGGCGCGCAAGTTTCGAGATCCCAAAGACTTTACCTGAAGGAGTGTATGCAATGTGTATTCTGCCAAAGAATGGGAGCATATGATGTTCACACATACTATAAAATTGAATGTCTTTAGCAATAATCGAATCAATTTCTTCACTAAAACTAATGTCGAGCTCGGAGTTCATGCAATAACCAGCAAAAATTTCTTCATACATATCTGCCATTCTTTCAGGAGTTCCAAGCAAGCCTTCGCGATCCGGATTTTCTCCGAGTTGCACTATCAACTCCCTAACGAGTTTTTCAATCTTTCTTTTATTAAACGGAGTTTTTTTCATATTCAATCTTTTCCTTTTGAATCATCTGGCCCCGATTTCTTTATGTAACTGTGGTATAATCCTCACCTCAGGAAACATGGGTTGAACTATATCATAAGTATCTAGAAGTTTATTAATAGTTGGCTGATCTATGCCATAACTTGGCTGTATTATGAAGCCCATAATCTCTGGAGGCTCTATTTTCTTTGAAATGTTGTATACCAAATTCTTAAAACTTTCAAGATTTGTAGAATTCGTTACTACTATTTTAATGTAAGTAGTCTTGTTATTTTGGACTGCAAATTCCAAACATCTAAACTCATTTAGTAGCAAATTGTCATAATTGTCATCTTCGACAACTTTAGAATCCTCAGTTTTGAATTCAACCTTGCATATATCCATATAAGGTAAAGCCCTCCTAAACAGTTCAGAATCAAAACATGATGATTCAATGTATGTTCTCAGATTTGTATATTTTTTTATGAAATCTGCTAATTGTATTACAGCTTCAATTTGTAATAATGGTTCTCCTCCTGTGAAATTTACCTTGTAAGTGAATGGTTGAAGTTCCTTTACAATTAGATCTTTAATCTCATCTATCTGGTAATCAGTTCCACTATCCAGAGGGAGAGCATACTTTGTGTCACACCATCTGCATTTTAAATGACAGCCCGATAGCCTGATAAATAAAGTCTTCTTTCCTACGAACAAACCTTCTCCTTCAAAGCTAGTAAATATTTCACTAACTCTAACTTTTGTGTTATTTTCAGTTCTTTGCATAAATTGTTTTATCCTCTATACCCGCTTTAGTAAATGCCATCTTCCTATTTATACACGATTCGCATTCGCCACAATGCATTATATCACGATGAATCTTTTTCCCATTAGAATAACAGCTCCATGATTCAAATATAGTCTCTCCGAGTATTTCGTGACCCAATTTTAATAGCTCGTATTTGTTTATTCCCTCTAAAGATGGGGACCATATAGATATTTTTCTAGTTATTCCGCTCTTGATTTTGTCTTCCTCTCCTAGATTCAAGGTATTTGTTATTGATTCAATAAATTTTGGTCGGCAATCCGGATAATTAAGATCATCAGCGTGTGCACCAAGGACAATCAAATCGGCGTTTACGCTAAATGCCCAAGCTGAGGCGACAGTTATGAATATCGCATTTCTAATTGGCACCACAATACTATAATCGAATTTAGAGGGAATTGATAATTTATTATTAGTTAGAACGTTTGAATTACCATATAGTTCTTTCATAAAATTTATGTCTACTATACGATATTCATCTGAATTCAAGGCTTTGGCAAGCTTTTTCGATTGTACTATCTCCCGTTTAGCTCTTTGGCCGTAAGAAAAAGTAATAATCTTTATTGCATATTTCTTGTAGTTCTTAATGTAAGCCGTAGCACAAAGTGAATCCAGTCCACCACTCATTATACATATCGCAATCTTTTCATCTTTCAATTAACGCATAGATACCTCCAACACCATACGATAGCGCGACAAATAGTCTAGAAAGCGCCAAGACATGTTGTTGAACTAGAATGGAATTCAGGATCACGTCAACGGAAAATAAAACTCCGATCATGGAGAGAGCAATTATTCCAACAACAAATTGTTCCTTATTATCATACTTACTATATGACCTAATCAATAGGTAAGTGGAAATGTTACCGGCACCAATTCCTAAAAGTATTAGGTACTGTGAAAATGAATGAAATACAGGTATGGCCAAAAAAGGTCCTGCCCAGCTTAATCCATTAACTATTTTTGCATGAAGTGGCCATTTTATGCTATTTTTCATTCTGCTTCTTATGGAATGAAACAGATTCTTCATTTTCGTAAATGTTATTCCCAAAATCAAAGCAAATATCATCACCCACGAAATTAGTTGATAATAAATTGGAATATGATGAATTGACAAGAATTCGTTAATTATTGTTCCTATTAGAACTGCTATTGCAATACTAATAAAAAGAAAACCAAAAGCTCTAGATTCGATCCTTGGATCCCTATGCAATAATCTATAAACTTTATTTGTTTAATTTAAAGCATTTAGAAAACTTGAATCAACAGATAAAGCTGAAAAATCAAATGCACATGAATAGTTAAAACTATATTCTAAGACTTATTTTCATTAATGCACTATTGTTGCTTTGATCCACATTTAGGACAGAACTTTGATCCTGCTTTTAGAAGTCGATTACAATTGTGACAGGTGGTCGATGCTGCAACCTGTGAAAGTTCTTTAAACATATCAGTAACTGCTCCACTTGGTTTGAATGAATCATCAGTATCTGGAAGGAAATCAGACTTATTTGTTTGATTGTCGACATCATTAATATACATCATCAATCGAGGTACGCTTTTGTTCTTCCCAGGAACATTAACTTGATCGCCTAACCACAGTGCAAATTTCTTTAGTGTCATTTCGGGAGTTGAAAAGGTTAGGGAATGTGTGGACATATACTCTTCAGTAGCTGCTCTCCCATTGAAGATCTCCATAATAAATTTAAAACAGAACGAGGTTTTAATTATTGCGAATTCCCACACTTTGGGCAGAATTTAGCGCCAAGGGGAATGGAAGATTTGCAATTGACACAAATCTTTTTTGAATTTGGGTTCCTATCTTCAGATCTAATTGTTATATCGACAGGTTTGAATTTTGGTTCGGTCAGTTGATCAGGTTCTGGTAAATCATATTGATCATTGTCTGATGATCTGCTTCCAATACTACCACCACTGTCTACAAACGCATTGACTCCAAATCCAGAACTAGATGCGGGCTGTGCAATTCCGCCAGTTGGATTTTTTATTGATGATCCTTTATCTGTTGCAGATTTCATTTCCAATATTACTCTAATTGCTAGAAAATTTAATGCAGAGAGAGAAATCATAAATTTTGCAAGTTTTCCGAAAAATTCTTTATCACCAATTTTTCCTTTTTTGTAAAGTTGAGTATCATCGATAAATGATTCATAATCGTTTTGGGTCTCGTTTACTAATTGTTTTAGTTTTTCGCTCAAACCTCCTAGCGTATCGACGCCAAATGACATGATTATTGAATTAGCTTTGCAGTTTAATAAAAGTTTGAATAGACCAAAAAGGAACTAAATATACTTAATTTGGAAACATGTGTTGCTTTCTTTTTGATTAATTCAAATATCCCCTGAATATAATACTTTGTTTAACAAGGATTCAAACCAACGGAGGGGTGGTCTAGACTGGTTATGATACCTGCCTTACACGCAGGTGGTCATGGGTTCGAATCCCATCCCCTCCATATTGATAATGTATAAATTATGACGGTAATCCAATTTGGTAAAATTTGTTAGAATATAATAAGTAATCACGGGCTTTACAGATTTCCTATGCAAGATTTAATTCTGCAAACTCAAGTAACTTTGAAGCTGAGTGTGATCTCAAATAGTCTAATTACATGATTAAAACAAATTAAATACTGCAAGAAATCAATTGGATAACTAATGAGACTAATTCGTGGTAAACTGATGTATATAGGTGTCATATCAGTTATTATAATAGCAGTTGCTTCCTACGGATTATTTTTTTCTTTCAAACAGTCAATGAAAAAAGTATCAGGGAAAGCATATTCGAACAGGAATTGGATAGTCAGATAAAATCTACTAATTCAATTTCTCAGCATATTGGCTCAGATCTTCGGCTAGTTACCTCTATGCTTGAGGATTTGGGTGATTCGATATATTTGCAAAATGAGACGTTATCAGGAGATAAAGTTAGCAAGTTACTCGAAAAAAAATTTAACCATCTTAATTCTGTCACGAAAGTTGATAGTCTTTTAATTACAGATAAGAATGGCGTTATAACTACTCACAAGGCATCAAAGGGATTAGAAACCTTTGTGAATGTAGATATCTCATTTAATGAATATATGAAACAAACCAAAGAAAGCCTTCAACCAGTATATTCTGATGGTTTTACAGGAATAGATGGTAAGTATAGAATAGTGATAACCTATCCAATTATCAGTTTAAATGACGGTCACTATATTGGAACAGTAGTAGCAAATTTACCTACTGTTGAGTTTTTTAAGAATTATGGGAATGTCAATAACATAAATTCCCAGTTTTTAGTGGCCTTTGACAAAAAGGGGAACCTTTTGGCCGTAGGAGCGAGTGGAGATCTGGTGGGGAAGAATTTTTTTGGGAATGAAACACAGCAGTTTATCAATCACAATAACGATCTGAACAATCTGACTCGATATTTGTTGGCCGGAAATATTGGATATGCAATGTATGATTATGGAAGGGGAGAGATTGAATACTCAATCTCCAATACTAATAGGGACAAAACCTGTGTATTTCCTTCAAATAGTAACGCCAACAGATAGAATATATTCTAAGATAAATTCCGTACTTTTTACCGAAGGTGTAAAGATGTTGTCCTTACTTACAGGAACTACTGCTGCAATAATAGTTCTGGTCTTTCTTTTAAGAAAATGGTATAGTATATTACAAGATGAAGTTAAGAAACGTACCCGCGACTTGAACGAGTCTAATTACAAATTGATGAAGGCAAACGAATCACTTAAGAATAAGGATGAAGCACAAAATAAATTCATCAATGTCGCTGCTCATGAGCTTCGGACTCCAATACAGCCTATCCTTAATGCTATTTACCTACTCCAATCCCCAAATTTGAGCCCAGAAAAACAAAATCAATATATGGATATTATAAAGAGAAATACTGAAAAATTAGGCAGACTTGCAGAGGACATACTCGACGTTACTAGAATAGAGAGCAATTCTTTAAAATTAATGAGTGAACGAATTAATTTGTATGATGTCATATTAAATAGTATTGAAGAATATAAGAGAAATAGTCAGTTTATCTATAAGGATCTGATAGTAAATTACGGAAGTGGTAATAAATCAATCTTTGTCAGCGGCGACAAGATGAGATTAAGTCAGGTCATGCTTAACCTTCTTGATAATGCTGGCAAATTTACCAAAAGAGGATCAATTACGATTACAACAGAAATTAAATCGGATAGAGTTCAGGTTACTATAAAAGATACTGGAACTGGAATACATCCTGAAATATACCCGAAGTTATTTTCCAAATTTGCAACAAAATCAGATAGGGGAACTGGACTGGGTTTATTTATTTCAAAAAGCATTGTCGAAGCACATGGTGGTAAAATATGGGCTGAAAGTGGTTCTCAGCAAAAAGGAGCTACTTTTATCTTTACACTCCCACTTTCAAATCAAGAGAATATTGAACAAAAAAATGACAACAATGAATCGTAGAAAACGAATAAAATATTTGTCAGCTCAAAAAATATTGGTGTGGTTGCCATAACTATTTCACTTATCTGGCTTACAATTATCGTTTCAGGATGATTCTCCTAATTCGGAATCCGGTTTAATTTAATAATAGTCATTTCTAGCAAGAAAATAATGTATTAATAGTTTGATCATACGTCAGCGTACATGGTAAATTCATGTGGATGAGGTCGAACAGCTAGTTCCATGTGTTGTTTTGCAGCATCCTCAATTATACGTTCAATAACATGTTTATCAAATACTGGTTTCAAGAAATCTGAGTCGGATTTTAGTTCCTCGATTGATTCTCTTAAACTTGCCGGTAACTGTCTTATTTTATGTTTTTCTCTTTCAGCGTCAGTCATCTTGAATATATCTGCGTCAACATGATCTTCTATCTTGGGATCATTTGTTTCAATTCTCTTTTTTATTCCACTAAGACCAGCAGCAACAATAGCAGAAAAAGCTAAATATGGATTACATGAAGGGTCCGGTGCTCTAAATTCTATTCTTTTCAAATACGCAAATTTTTCTCCCTTATAATGGGCGGGAATTCTAATTATTGCGGATCTATTACCCGTACTCCAAGCAATATAAACGGGTGCTTCATATCCAGGGATTAATCTTCTATATGAATTTGTAGTGGGAGCAACGATGGCTGCCAGAGCCTTCGCGTGATCCAATATTCCACCAATAAAGTATCTTGCAGTTTGAGATAGCTCGGCATATTTATCATTTGGATCATAAAATAGATTTTTTCCGTTATTCCAGAGACTTACATTGACGTGCATTCCAGAACCGTTATCCAATGCAATTGGCTTGGGCATCATTGTTGCTATCATATTATGCTTCTTTGCAATATTTTTGACAATATACTTGTAACTTTGAACTGAATCTGCAGTATTAACAAGTTTATCGTAACGAATATCTATCTCACATTGTCCTGCAGTTGCTACCTCATGATGATGGGCATCACAAATTATCCCGAAATTAGTACTAAGTACATCAACACATTCGTGGCGATAGTCCATGAGAGTATCTCCAGGTGGACTCGGAAGATATCCTTCCCTCAATCTGAGAGTATAACCAACATTTTCTGTTGACCATGGTGCTTCGCGAGAAGTTATTTCATAGCTCTGGCTATGAAATGACGTCAATGTATTTACTTGGAGTTTATCAAAAACAAAGAATTCGACCTCTGGTCCCCAGTACGAGATATCATAACCGTTTTCTTTAACGTATTTTTCGGCGTTCTTAGCAATTCCACGTGGATCGGCTAGGTAGGATGCTCTCTTTTCACCGCCCGATAAAATGTCACATATGAGTCTAGCTGTGGGATACTTTTCTATCCAAGGGATAAATGCATATGTAGAAGGATCAGGTTTTATGATTAAATCGGATTCATGAATCTCTGTGAAGCCTTTTATTGAGGAACCGTCAAGTTTTGGTAACCCGTCCTTAAAATCATCCTTTCTTAACATATTAGCTGCCACTGTAGTATGATGAAATCTTCCGAATAATCCAGTAAACTGTAAATCAAGAAATTTTATTCCGTCTTCCTCGATTTTAAGTAGAACATCATCGCTTGTGTACCTCAAGGGTTCAACTTTTCCATTAACAATTTTATAAGGCAATCAGAACCGATTATATTATTCTCATAATTAAGTTTTAAACTGAGATAGTAAATGTGCTTTCATTTGTAGAGTTTGGGAACTTCTTTTTACATTCTAAAAAAATTTACTTGATTATTTCCTTGATTAAAATTTTAATAAACTGTTATTTAAATATAGAAATTACCAAAAAGGTAGAAATTATTGGCAGGTGTTATAGATGATAATAGCAGTCGTAAGAATAGTTCAGAAAAAATAATCGATTTAGACTTTATCTTGGAACTTCTCAAAAGGGAAATGCAAATTCCAAAGATCCAAGGTATGTCGCCTGATATTTATAAGAAAATTGCACAAATAATAAAGGAACTTTCTACCCAAAAGTATGAACACCTAGAATTAGATGTTCATAATGAACTCATTAGATTACTAATATTATCTACAAAATCATTGATCGAATTAAGAACTCGCAAGCTTTTAGAAAATAACAACGGTAAACGTTTGCCATACCCTTCTTTATCTACTGATGAGTATTCTAATTTAACTGATGAAGAGAAGTATATTTTTGAAGAAGAAAGAAAAGTATCACAAAGAAAGGATTTGATTATACAATCTTTAATTGCTGGAAATGTGAATAATTTGGATTCGATATCAAAAATCATAAGGTCCAAAATGACTATAATAAGATTTTTGGAGTCGACAGATCAGTTTATGGGGGTTGATATGGCAAAATATGGTCCCTTCATTAAAGAGGACGTTGCGATTTTACCTTTTGAGAATGCAAGGTCGTTGATAGAAAGAAAAGTGGCAGTAGAAATAAATGATTTACGATTTCACGTTAAGGAAACATAGATATTTGTTTTAATTATAATGAATAATTAGTCTTCTTGCCTCATAATGGAGTCGATATTGATCAATACATTTTACTCACGTTTTATCCAATAATAGTATTTTTCGCAATAGGTTTTCTCGGCAAGAAATTTAAACTTGATGAAGCACTAAGCTATTTTTTTCAAGGCACTAGTTGTCTTTTATTTGCATTTTTTTATATTATCATGATCCCAAGAGGGGGAGCTCAGGGTCTTGCCATAGTTTTGATATTATTCGGAATTTTGTTATTATTTATGGCAAGGAAGCAGAAGGTATCTCCTAAAGATCAAACTCTGCAATAAATAATTGGCATTTTGATCTTAAATTATAGTCTAAATTTGTGAATTTTTATTGTATGAATGAGAATACTTTCTTCTTCTGTATTCAATTAGTCCCATTAATTGATATCCATATTCTAAATTGTGCTTGACATGATTTATTCCATGCGAACCATGGGGAATGAATTTACCATCCAACACATTTTCTACATAGGTCTCTACTTTTCTTATTGAAATTGTTGCATGTTGTAGTTGTCTATCATTGAATTTTCTTCCCAATTCTTTTTCAATTTGGCGACTGAACTCCTCAGTTCCAATTAGTCTTGAATATTTTTGTAATTTACTATAGTTTGCGCACAAATCAGTTATTTTCTTATAATCTTGCTCTGGTATTTTTGCCAGCAATTCATTCAGTTCATTTTTTTTCCTTCCAGTAATAAGACTAAGGCTATTGACAAGATCTTTCCTGCTTAATGTATTTTCCATGGAAGGGGGTGTCAAAGCTTGTAAGGAAGAAGCTTCTGATTTTTTTTCATCAGTATTATCAGTTTTTTTCGCAATGTCAAGAATGGGTTCAGACACGTCTATTTTTTTATCGATGGCATCAAGTTTATTTTTCAGATAATACCTTTCTAATCCGTAAAGATTTACCTTTTCACCACTAATATCAGAACCTCTTCTAATTATTGAAATAATATTCAGAATAATTTTTGGATAATTGTATTTTAATTCAGTATCTAGATTATCGTAATTCTCCATTATGTCTTTGTATATACTAAATATCGCATCGCTAACTACTTTATTCATTAATTGGTTTTCCGAGTTCACTATTGTTTCATATTTTTTATTGTCCAGACCTCTAGCTCCAATCGTTAGAAAATCACAAAGTTCAGCTTTTGAAAAAGCGAATTTGTTTTCATCGCATACTACAACTATTGCTTTCATAATATTTATCCAAAATTCATCATTGTTAGAAATTTTCAGGTTTATTACTAATAAGGAGGCATCTAATTTTATTTTGTCGTCTGTTATTCGCAATTCATCTAATATTTGAAAAAGTATTTTTTCTGAATTGATGGTGTTATTTCTATATATCAATAGCCGTTCACTATTATTATCTCATAATACTAATTATAGTATTGCTATTTAAAGTAAATTTCTAATAATTCGTTAACATCGTTATAACTAATGTTTTTACCTTGATGCAGCTAACTTGCCTTTTGATTCTGTCAAGTTTAAAAATACAATTATGATATTGTATAATACTTGTATCGTTCATTAGACAATTTCGTAAAGTTATAATATTTTTAATATTTCTCCCTTATTTTTTCGAATCACTGCTAAAAGTTGTTTTGAAACTTTATCAAGTAAATGCTTGACTTCTTCTATCTTGTATCCCTTTGAAACTAGTTGAATTCTTAAAGTGGGGATATTATCGACGTAGCCTTGTGGATGGGTTTTTAAATATAATCCATCTTTTGGTGCTGATGCAACTATTTTTGTTAATCTGGATGATATCATAGCCTCACTAATTCCATGAATATAATAGTTAATCTCGCGTATTGTAAAGTTGCCTATTTCTTGTTTGATTTGAGGTAAAATATTTCTTGTAACTATTGCTTTCATTTCAATCGGAACTCCTGGTAGGCACATTATTCTTGTTTTATTAACAGAAAGAAGTACCGCAGGAGCATTACCGACAGGATTCTGAATTGGAGTCGAACCTATTGGAATTATTGCCATCTTTAATCTTGCGTTATTTATTTTCACTTTTTGATGTCTTGCACTATAACTTTTTTTTACCATATCTAATGCAACATTGCTCAATATCAGTCTTTTTTTCAGTGCTTTACCAATTCCCAGTAATGTCTTATCGTCATATGTTGGACCTAATCCTCCACAAACAATTATCAAGTCGGGTTTCCTCTTAAGAGAATCCATTAAGGTCAAGTTAATTTCATCTAAATCATCTCTAATTACTGTCACTCTTCTTACAAAACCGCCAATTTTCGTAATTTTTTTTGATATCCAATGAGCATTCGTGTTTAAAGTTATGCCAGATAGTAACTCATTGCCAATGCATAAAATTTCAACAGTGAACATTAAAGTATCTTTGAACTAGATATTAAGAATTTGGATATATTGAAAATTACTGGTGTAAACCGCATATTTGAAATGCAAACATAATATATCCAGCAATTCTTGTTGATTGTCTGAAAGGATAGAAATTATTGGTGTCTTTTGGCATTAATTCATATTTTAATGCACCAGCTTCCGTCTTTGATATAGTTAGACGTACAAATTGACTGCCAAGTAAAGAATCCCAAGAGATTTGAGTAGTAAATTCTTTTTTTGTAGCCAGTATAGAGACCACTCTACTTGTATTAGTTTTATCTAGAATAACAGAATATTCATAATCATCATTTTCATGAAATGGATCATGAGTGGTAAATGGATCAATATCAACATATTTCTTAATTTGTTCCCTAAAAGAGACTGATAGTTTATTCATTATTACTAGATCTGTTAAAGTTAGTGTTTTCATTTGATTTGGAGAGGGAGACTTTATTTCGGTTGTTGATAACATAGACTGCAGTACTGATATGTTTATCATTATATAATTTTTGATGTTTATAATTAATTAGCGGTTCAGTATTTATAGAATTATAAGGATTATCAATATTAAATCTATTGCCGGGGTACCCAAGCTAGGTAAGATATGCATGATTCCCTAAAAGGGGTCAGCCTCGAGATCAAAATCATGAAAAACCGATGTGTAAGCTGATGTTCGCAAGAACTCGTGGGTTCGAGTCCCACTCCCGGCGCTTTAATATGGATAGTTGTAAGTGATAGGATCATTAGTAAGTGATAGAATCTATATAAACTGCATTTTGATCAACAAATTATCAATCGAGTTGGATACTGGTCTAACCACATTGAGCAATTAATTCATTTTCATGTGTGAAGCATACATGTTCCAGTTTTGTGTAGTCCTGAAAGGAATATTTGCAACCACATTGATACTCGAGTACTTTCTTCTTTATCTTATATCCGTTAGAAGAAACTAACTTAGACATAGCATATTAACACTAAACACATATATCAACTTTAATTGGCCATTGAACCTAGAGTTACGTTTATTTTATGGTTGTCTAAATATTCATCCTCTGCATTTCTTATAAGATTAGCTTAAAATAGACCCCAATACATCAAATATGAGGAGTGTAAAATAGATTTATTTTCGAGTTTTATATCATTTAGAAAAAATTATTTCTTGTTATTTATAGTGGTGTTTCTCTCGATTGGATTGAGCACAGTTGGTATCTTTGTAACACATACATTTGCAGCAGCTCAAACAAATCAATCAGATTTTAATTTTGTTGCTGCCGGAGACTTTGGTTGCGGTAAAAACGCCAATAGAACGATAACCAACATGTTAACTAGAGAACCAGAGGTGGTCATAGGGTTGGGAGATCTTTCTTATCAAAAAACTGCAGATTGTTGGTTTCATGTTGTTTCTCCATTAGATAACGATGGACGATTAAAAATTGCTATCGGAGATAATGAAATGTTTCCTTATAAATTTAATCAATATATGAAACATTTCAAAATGGATAGTCCCTTCTATTCATTTGACTACGGAAACGTCCATTTTCTTTCAATGGCAACAGCCAAAAATAAAGTAATACCTTATAATGAAACTTCGGAACAATATAAATTTGTTAAAGACGATCTTAAAAGAGCGCATGAAAATAAGAGCATTAATTGGATAATAGTATACTCATTTAGGGCATTCTATTCTTCTAATACAACTCATCCAGGGCTTGACGAATTGCAGGATCTATATCATCCCCTCTTTGATAAATATGGAGTAGATATTGTCCTACAGGCCCACAATCATAATTATCAAAGGACATATCCACTTAACTACAATGAGACTAGAACATTTACCCCTATAATAACTGATAGAGATACTGAGAAATATGACTATGATCCAAAAGGGCCTATATTTATCACAGCGGGAACCGGAGGGGAGGATCTCTATAATTTTACTGGTCAAGCGCCCTATGTTATTACTCAATTTCAGAGACACGGATTCTTGAATATTGATATAGTGGAAAATGGAACTAGGTTGAATGGTAATTTTTATGAGAACAGAGCCAAAAGTGACAAGGATCACTTTACGATCACAAAGTAGATAATGATCCATTATTCATTCAATTAACTTTTGAAGATAGTATTTGATGAATAAAATTTAAATCGAGAGTTAACTCAATGAATTCATTGAATTGAGCATTAATTTTTCCTCATTTGACTCACTAAATTTCATTCGTTAATTACATCTTCCAGTAGGTGTTTTGGTATTTTGGCCAATTGTTCCACTTTCCAATGGCAGCTCCAACAAAACCCACAAACAACACATGTAAATTGCGTTCTTGTTTTGCATGACCTGCATTGCTTATATTCCAACTCAGTAGTGTTTCTCAAATACTCATGTTTTACGTACTTGTTTTTCTTCCCGATCAGTCGGGAATTCATTTCTATCTACATAAATCGTGTCGAATCCGAAATATAATTCTTCTTTTATCGTAATACTAAATTACATATCGTTCCTTACAGTACAATAAAATAAAAGATGACAAAATTATTTAGTATGTTTTGATACCATAATATGATAATGTAGTTACTTAATTTCAATTCGATTTTTTGATGTGTCTAGGAAATTATGGTAAATTGGCATAATTATATCCCTATTTGTAATAATATTGACTTTAACACTATTAACAAATATGAAGAATTTGATGTTATTGAATATCTATATTTGATTCATCTATTTCCACTGTCTTCGGTCTCCCTCTAATAACCCAGAATCACCATGTATTCTATCGATATGTTTGGATAACTCTTCGTTATTGTTAAATTTCGATGCGCAATAAGGACATGAGACTTGAGCACTATTTGGCATTGCTATAATGTCTTGATGCGTTCAAATTAATCCTTTTGTTTATTACGTCAATACTACACAATCTGCAAAAATAAAGTAGGATATTAACTTGCAAACTATCTAATGTTTTTCGTAAAATGATATCAAATCATCATCAGTTTCTATTATCCATTCTACCAGCGTATCATCTAATTTATGATATTTTAGATGTTCTCTTCTTTTTTCCTTAATTATTTCTTCTTTACAGATTCCACATTTCATGAAAAGATTTGGCACTCGTAATGTCAAAGTATAATTTTAACATATATATCACTAGTGATATTTTCAAACGCCTGAGAATACTAAAATCTATAAGATAGTACCTCTATTTGTGCAGTTATGATGTAGGAGATAAGAAAAAAATAAAAAAAGTAGATTAAAAGGAAAAAATATCTGATTTTTTATATTCTTTGTTCTTTCATTGAAGTTTGTAGAAGCTCGCCAATTTCGTTGTGCATCTTTAAGAAATTCAGTCCTTTCTCTGTGGTTTTGTAGGTTTGTGAGCCTTCTAAATATTCTAGTAAATTATTTTCAATAAGTACGGAGAGGTACTCTCTCAATTGAGCATAGCTTAGAAAAGCTTTGTACATGATTCTGGTTTTTGTTGCCCCACCATTTCCTGCTTCTAGGATCATTGCTACTATTTCTGTTCTACTTCTGTATTTCATATCAAGATACACTAAACTTATTTATTTTAATGTATTGGCACAATAATCTAGAACAAAACTACATCCACTGTGTAGCTTTGTTTTTTATACTATATGAATCTGAATAATTTCCGGTAATACTGTGTCTATGAAAAAATAAAAAATTCGAGTAATCCAGTTAAATTATTCGAAATGCATTAAGCTGTGTCTTTTGTAAGCACTTCATTTAGCCAATTACCATCTACCTCATCAACTTGAGCATCACCAGATGATGTTGACCTCAGCTTTTCGTCATTCTCAATATCTGGATTGGGTTCCACTTCGCTTACATGGTCTATATCCTCTTGCGGAGGGTTGATGTTTTTGTCTTCTGATTCATTTGAGATAACTTCTGAATGTGGCTGAGTGATCCTTGAGAGAAAGCTGTTTATTTCGTCTTTTTCTAATTTAATTCGATCCAATAATTCAGTTGAATTTGTACTGATTTGTTGATATGTTTCATCGACAATATCATTACTTCTATACTGTAACTTTGCATCGAAAATAATCGTTTTGATGGTTGTACTTTGCAAATCCAATTCTTGTAGTCTTGAATTCAAAGTATTTATGACATCTTGTTCGTTACTTTCCAAGTCAACCAGTCTCTTTTCATATATTAAATGCAAAACTTCAGCATCATCCTTCATTAAGTCGTTATCCGCAACCAGGTTCTCAAGTGCTTTAACTCTCTTGAGTGTAAGATTTTTTTGTCTGAGTAATTTCTGGGCGTCCATTCGCCACTTTGGTATAAAAATCACATAGTCGCCCTGGACAAGCAACTGCTCATATGATAGTTGTTTTAATCCAATTGAACCACAATCCACACCGATTGACTCTATCGAGCCATCGATATCAGTAACTAACCCGATTACCTTTCCTACATACGCGCCGTACATATCTTTTACCTGCTTTCCTACAAATTCGAGCTTTATATCGCTCATGAGGTTGAAGTGACATTCAGATATAATGATGGCATTGTTAAAAATAATCAATAATTTAGTAGATGTTTTAATACTTGGTATACTGGCAGCTTGAAATTATTGTAATCTGAATAAATATGTATATGGACTATTTTGTATTACTATTATGAGTTTTAACTCTGTTTATGATTTTTCCGATCGAGAAAAATCTGTACTTGGTCAACATTTTTCAAATACAGATAAGCACGTATTTGCAATTACAACTCCTAGACAAGTCGATAGAGGCGCACTGATGTCGAGATATTCTCGATCGGATAAAACAATGAGAAAGATTTTTTTGGATGAATTTGTTACAAATCCGAACAGAGGAAAGGAATTCTATAGCAAAATATTATCAGAATATGGTGATGATTCTGTTGCGGAATTAGGAGAAGCACAAATTGCGGTAGAGTGGATCTCCAACATTGCGGCCAAAAAGATTGAGGATCAAAGGATTGGTTTATCCTATTTGGAAAAATCGTCTCGTTATATACCATTTGATCAGAAAGTTGGTAACATGTATAAATATTATAGAGATGATAGAATACTCAAATCAAAATACGCAGATCTATATATAGAATCTTGTAACCACGCATTCGATGTTTATAGTAAAAGTATCAATTTAATGCAGAAATTTATTGCAGAAATTGAACCAATTGATGATTTTGTGTATTTTGATTCCATTTCAAAATCAGAAAAGCCCTTCTCCAAGCTCGCGAATGGGCAGGATATAGAATCGGCGAAGAAAGTGTACAATAGTACAGTAAGATCTAAGGCCCTGGATATTCTACGTAACTTGCTGCCTACCGCCACTCTTACCAATTTGGGGGTATCTGGAAATGGTAGAGCATTTGAATACCTCTTAACGAAATTGTACTGCTCTGAATTAAATGAGCTCAAGGGACTAGCTCATTTATTGAATTCTGAACTAGATTGTGTTATACCATCTTTTATCAAAAGGGTAAATGAAAAACATGGAAAATCTCTTCAGTCATTTATGATAAATACCAATAAGGAGATATCAAAATTGACAGATAAATATCTTCGAAATATTCAACCTGATTTTTCTCCCGTGGATGTAAGGCTAATTGGCTATACTAATAGTAAAGATGCAGAAGTGAAGGTTGTTTCTGCAATATTATATGAACATGCACATGGACAATCACTTCATGACATAATGAAATTAGTTAAATCATTTCCACAAGAAAAAATAAAGGAAATAATTTTGGCCTACACAAAATTTCGTGGAAACAGAAGGCATAAACCGGGTAGGGCATTTGAGATGGTTGAATATTTATTTGAAATGTTTACCAACTTTGGGATGTTCCGTGACTTGCACCGTCATAGAATTCTTACTATCGAAAGGCAATTACTTTCGACTAAACATGGATATGATATTCCTAAAGAAATTATTCACTCAGGGATTGAGAAAGATTTCAAGGATTGTATGTATCTTTCTGATAACGTTTATCAAAATCTTGCAAAGACCATGCCTATCGAGGCTCAGTATGCCGTTAATTTTGCCTATAAATATCCATACTTCATAAAAATTAATTTGAGAGAACTTTACCACATGATCGAATTACGTACTACCGCACAAGGACATCCAGATTATCGTTATATATGTCAGCAAATTTATAAAAAAATCAATGATATTCATCCACTACTTACGAAAGGAATGAAATTTGTGGATCTGAATCGATATGAGCTTGGAAGATTTGAAACCGAGAAGAGAAAAGAAATGAAGAGAAGAGAATTATTATCTTCGAAATAACTAATAAAACATTCATAGTAAATAATTATACTAGGGTTAGAACCATTTTTCCAATGATTGATTCTTATTCTTGTCTGAATTTTTAAGCTTTTGTAATGCTGAATTAACACGATCTTCAGAAAAGTTTTTTTCGCTGCATAAGAATTCAATTGTCTTATCATAATCAACAGACTCAAATTTAATATCATCATTAGTAACATTTGCAACTTTTGGTTTCAAGAATAGTTCTCTAATTTCTTCATATGGAACATTGGATAACGGTTCTTGAAGTTGATCGATATTTTCCAATTTTGAATATTTTTGAATAAGTTTCATTGCAGTCTTCGGACCTATTCCGGGTATACCTCCAAAGTTATAGTCGGTTCCTATTAGGATTCCTACGTCAACTAGTTGCTCATGTGTCAATTTAGTATAATTAAGTATATCTTCAAGATAAAACATTTCTAGAGGAACTTCTATGTAGGTATTTCTATTGGGAACTTTCCTTTTACCACTTATCGTAATATTTCTTATTAGTCTTTTTGCACCAAATAAAATAGAATCATAATCCTGACTTGCACAAATATGTGCTAGATCGGAATTAGTAAGCTTTGCTGCAGTTGCTTCTCCTTCTGATGGAGCTTGTATTGTTGGAATTCCTAATAAAGAAAGCAATTTCTTTGATTCATCTATCATCTTATCCGTCAAGACTGATGTTGCTTGACTATATTTTCTTGCTTCTTCTAGTTTGCCTTGAAGAAGTGCTTTCTCATATTTTTCGGTGGCTACCTCCTTAATTTTATGTCTTCGTTGAATTTCATTAACTTTTAATGGATTAGATACTCCGTCAAAGACATAGATAAGTTTGATACCTTCCGCCAGTAAATTGATATTACGATAGAATAGTCCACTTAAGTGGCTGGTTATTTCTCCGTGAAAATTAGAAAGAAGTTCTCCGGTAGATCCACGAATTGTAGCTAGAAATTGGTGAATAGTATTGAAAGCATCAACGGCAATTATTTTATTTGAGAGATCACTTAACTTTATGTTCGTATTGGTTAGGATTGGTTTTAGATCTAAGCCCATTGACTACATTATAATGACACGATCTTTCTTTTTATTTTTTTCAATTTTTCATTTATGTAGGCAATTAAATTGGATAGTATTTGGAAAAAAGTAGATAAGTCAATTTGATTATTTTATTGCTCAACTATGAATTTACTTATGAATGCCAGTACGGTGGTAAGTGTGCTGAATGTTGCTGTGCTGTTGATATTGTTCGTAATTTATGCGAAGATATACGTCAAAAGTAGAGCGGTATTTACAATAGGTCTGATGTTCTTTACGGTTATGTTAATGCTTCATAATTTAATAGCTGTATATGCCTACCTAGTTATGTCTCCACTTTATCCAGATGAATTATTGCCGTATTTTGTAGCTATACATATAGCAGAACTTGTTGGAATTGTTGCTTTGTTAAGAGTAACTATTTGAACTCAATAATCTGATAGTGAATCGGAATCTTATTAGTTGATTATAATATACAATAAAGCTTTTTACTTAAAGATTAGATCAAAAATTGTAAAAAAATGAATTTTGGGGTTTTGGTTTAACCTTCTTCCCATCCCTTTGAGAACAGACCACTCTTCTTTAGTGGAATAGGCTGACCTGGTGTATAATCCATTGGTCTCATCCAAAATATTGCTTTAGTTGGACAAACCCCTATGCATGCACCATCTGAAATGCATCTTTCAGGATAGAATACAAAAGCTTTACCTCTCTTCCATCCTTCAACTGGTTTTACCCTCAATACATCTGGACCAAGAGAAGTACAGATTTCGACACATAGAGCACAGCCGATACAATGTTGTTCGCTAATATCTGGTATTATTGCTACTGGCATTTAATTCACTTAAAACAGAAGTAAAGCCGAAACTATTTAAACACTGTGCTATTTTATAACACCGATATAAATATTCCAAAATGTATCGAAATTCTCGATACGATGAATATAAAGCAAAAGATAGAAATTATATTTTGGAATAGCTTACACGTGGTTCGTAAAATAACAGTACTTGTACCAGTTATTATTGCAAGTGTAGTATTGGGTGTTTTGGGTTTAATGTTTGTTCCACAAGGAATAAAAAAAAGTATGAATCTTGAATTTTCAAAAGGTACGATAGTCATAAACAATCATTCAATAAGTGCTGAGATTGCTGAAACTGCTGCCGAACGGCAAAGGTGGCTGACTTTTAGAGCTGAAAAACTACCATTTAGCTCTGCACTTCTTCTTGTTTATGATAAGTCTGATTTGTATTCTTTGTGGCTCCTGAACATACAATTCAACTTGGATTTGATTTGGTTTGATAATGCCGGTAATATTGTTTATATGATAAAGGATGCAGTACCGTGCAAAAACACTTTAGATGCTGTTCAGTGTACTTATAAGAATACAACACCATCAAAATATATTCTTGCAGCAACATCAGGCTTTATCAATTATCATAATATCACAAAGGATTCAAAAATAAAATTAGTTTCAATATAAGATTGTTTTAAGTTGAAATGTATAATATGATTTTCATTTAGCGATGTTTTGAAAATCTTGATATATTTGTTTTATTTCCTCTATTGAAGCTTCATCCTCAAGGGTGCTTGTATCACCAATTATATCTGAGTTAGTACTTATCGATTTTAGTAATCTTCGCATTATTTTTCCACTTCTTGTCTTTGGCAATTTATTGGTAAAATGTATTTCATTCGGAGCAGCAATTGGTCCAACTGTCTTTCGAATATGATTGACAAGATCCGTTTTTAATTCTGGAGATTCTATGTATCCACTCTTAAGAACTAGGAATGCGACTATTGCCTCCCCTTTTTCCTTATCAGGCTTACTGATTACAGCTGCTTCGGCTATAGCTTTGAATGCTACAAATGCGTTCTCTAATTCCATAGTGCCTAGTCGATGTCCAGCAATTTTGAGTACGTCATCAGACCTTCCTAGTAACCAGATATAGTTATCCGGGTCTATGAGTGCAAAATCACCTGAATAATAAAATCCTTGAATTTTGTTCCAGTATGTATTAATATATTTATCATCATTATTCCATAGTGTCATTAACATACCTGGCCATGGTCTTTTGATGACCAAATAACCTTTATTATCGGGGTTTACATCGATCCCATTTTCATCCACTATCCCAATGTCTACTCCTGGAACTGGAAAAGTTGCGGATCCCGGTTTCATGGCTATTGTATCAATGCCCAGGCATTGACTTATCATAATTCCGCCTGTTTCGGTCTGCCACCATGTGTCAACGATTGGACATTTTTCTTTTCCAATAATTCTAAAATACCATAACCATACTTCAGGGTTTATTGCTTCACCTACTGTGCCTAAAAGACGCAATGATGATAAATCAAAACTATTAGGGATCGACAAGTCGTATTTCATGTATATACGCAATGCTGTAGGGGTGGTATATAGAATTGTGGCTCTATGTTTTTCGACTAGTGCCCAATATCTATCGGGGGTAGGGAAATCAGGAGTTCCCTCATAGATAACATTCGTCACTCCATGTAATAGAGGTGCGTAGACCATGTAACTATGTCCCGTGACCCATCCGATATCTGCAGTGCATAAAAAAATGTCCTCTTCTTTATAATCAAAAACCCATTTTGCCGTTGCATAGATATGTGTAAGATATCCACCGGTACTATGCAGCACACCCTTTGGTTTTCCAGTGGTGCCAGAAGTATACAAGATGTAAAGTGGGTGAGTACTTTCGACAAGTTCAGGCGGGCAGTAGGACTTTTCTTTTTTGACCAGCTCGTGCCACAAAAGATCTTTTTTACTCATTTTGATTTCAGTTGTTCCTCTTTTAAGAATAATTACATTTTCTATCGATGGGGCTGATGCAATAGTGCTATCGACTATTTTTTTTAGGTCAAGTATCTTCCCGCGTCTTACTCCTTGATCAGCAGTTATGATGACTTTAGATTTTGAATCATTTATACGATCGGTTAATGCTTGTGAACTAAATCCAGAAAAAACAACAATATGTATAGCTCCTATTCTGCTACACGCCAACATAGCAACAGGCAACTCGGGAACCATGGGCAGGTATATTGTAACTCGATCACCTTTTTTTACTCCCAAATTGCGTAGAGCATTTGCAAATTTATTTACTTCTACATACAATTGGTTATAAGTAAGAGTTCGAACGTCGCCAGATTCGTTTTCCCATATTATTGCTGCTTTATTTTTTGTAATATTATTAATGTGCTTATCAAGACAATTTACGGAGGTATTTAGCAAACCACCAGTAAACCATTTTGCAAAAGGTGGATTCCAATCAAGAGTTTTATCCCATTTTTTACTCCATATCAAATTATCTGCCTGCTGAGCCCAGAAGTCCTCTATATTTTCTAACGACTTAGTTCTTAATTCCTGCAGAGTTTTGCCTTGGAGATTTATTTCTACTACCTTGTCCTCCTGATCTAACATTCAAATATGTAATTTACTATCATTTGTATTAAAAGGATTGTGTGCAATATGTATATCCTAATTGACTTTTGTATGTAGAAGGATAAAATCACAGATTGCTAGAGTTTGAATTGATTGATGAAAAAAATAAATTTGTGCTTTTGAAGAAATGAAATGTTGTTAGAATGGGATGAACAGATTAGAGCTCATCTAATGTGGATATGGGGCGGAGAAGACGGTTTTATGAAAAGGAAAAGGGAGGGAATGTTGGTTGTAACGGAAAAAAGACTCATATTTATAACAAAGACCAACATGTCATACAGAATTCATGATGTACATTCACAGCGACAACTTTTGCGATTTAAAGAAAAGAAGAATGTTTTTTTGCCAGTAGAAGGTTACGGTATTACTGAATTAAAGAATGATATTGAAAAAAGTGATAAAAATATTGTATTCACTTTTTCTGAAATTTCAGATATGTACTTTCTTGAAAGAAGATGGGGTACGGAACTTAAAGTTAAAATTGATATTGAAAATAAACAGAAAAATTATGGCTTTGCAATTGTGAAGGGTTGGGTAAAATATCCTGCAAAGGATCCCCTGCAGTTTCATCATGTGGACTGGAATCCAATAGTAACATTATTCAAAATGTCCTAAAAGTTTGTTATGCTTGCTTTCTAACTAACTAGAAATAAATCACCATAAAAAGAAAGTAAATAAAATATAGACAATATTATAAGTACTCTTGTGGCCGAAAATAGAATTGAACATAAGAAGTTATTTCTTGTCGGTGTGGGTCCAGGTTCGTCAAGGTATTTAACAGATGTAGTGAGAGAGGTAATAAGAAAATCCAAATATCTAATAGGTTATAAATATACATTATCAATAATAAGAGATTTGATTATTCCTAATTTTCATCAGGTCTATGAAGTAACAATGAAGAATCAGGATGAAACTTATAATGAAGTGTACAAAAAAATGCGAGAAAATGAATTTTGTACGATTCCTTTTACTGGAGATGTAAACTTTTCAGAGTCTGAAGTTGTTGATAGATTGCTGGAAATCTTTGGTAATGATAAGGTAGAATTAATGCCGGGGATTAGCTCTATTCAAGTTGCTGCTTCAAGGGCAAAAGTTCCACTGGATAAGGCAAGAGTTCTTAGTTTTCATATTACTGAGGATATTGAAGATAAGAAGAGAGAATTATTTGAAATAATACAAGATAAGAAGAGCGTAGTTTTGGTACCAAGGCCTTGGAACAATAGCACAGAAAAAAATTTTATGCAATCAGAAATAGCATTATACCTTAAAAATGAGGGGATAGATACCTCAAAGCTAATAGTTTGGGTATTTGAATTTTTGACAACTGCTGAAGAGAGGGTGTTTAGGGGTAAATTGAATGAATTAGAGAATATGGATTTTAGTCCAATGTCGGTATTGGTTATTGATCAGGTTAGGCGCAAAACATATTTGGAATTTGATTGAGATTATTTTTGATTCTGGTTTTTAAACTATCTTAAAAAATTCATATTTCCAGATTGTCTTATTAAATCCCATTCAATAATAGCACTAAAAAATAGAATTATTGCTACGATGCCAATTTCAATGCCAGTATGCATAAGATTTTCTTTAATGTTTGTTCTTTTTAAAATGTGAATTAGTAGTAAATAACTTCTAGAGATAGCTATTCCGTAAGAAATAAGTTCCATGATTCCAAATATTGTCAAAAAAACGAGTAATGGTGGTATTTGGATTGGTAAATCTCGCGTTATGATCATGAAAATATTACCAGTACTAAATCCTGAAAAGAGACCAAATGCAATTCCGATACCCGGGACAAACATTAGAGTCGATATTAGAAAGTTATTGACGAATATGCCTATGTTATCAATATTTTTGATTTTATTTTGAAATTGTTCCTTTAAAACTGTTGAAGTAGATTTGTCATATGAGACTGACGTCCCAAATACAAAGAAAATCAAAAATAGAAAAATACCAAATCCAAGATGAAGAGTCCTTTTTTTTAAGTTGTATTTGTACATGTATCCCACCATAATGTTTGTGCTTTTTAATAATATGGATAAAACAAAACATTTTTAGCATTTATGATTGTTCTGTTCAATAATAAAACTTGGATTCGGTGTCTATTGCATTGATTTATGCGATAAATAAGGGATATCAAGTTCATCCTGATGCTTTTGCCTTTCTCAAATCTCTCGATTGTGATGTTGAAAAAATAATCAAGACCATAGTGGATGCTAAAAATAAATTCAAAAAAAAGTCTCCAATATTAATCGATGATATAAAAAGTGTTATTTCTCGAGACCTTAATCGCACTGATGAACCTGTTATAACAAAGACAAACACTGAGAGTAATGGTGAAAGTTATAAAATCATTTTTGATCCTACATACAAGATAAATTCCGAGGATAAGAAGGATTTTTTTAAACTCTTTGATAGTCGTTATAAAAAAACATTGAAAATCTTGTCAATTCGATCGGAAAGCAGGCAGATAAGGAAAATAAAATATATTAAGGATCTTAGGAATAAGTCGAGATTTAGCTCTCTAGCTAATGAGAATGAAAGGGGAAAATTTGTTGATTCTGTTTTTGTCGCAGGTTTGATTATGCTTAAGAGAAATAGAAAAAATGATGTAGAGTTAGTGATAGATGATACTACCGGGAGTCTTCCTGTAGTTTGCAAAACTCGGGAGTTAATTAATGAGGCTTCAACACTTGTTTTGGATCAAATGTTAATGTTAGAAATTTCACTTAGTAAAAGAAATTCAAATGATTTTGTTATTAAAGATATTATATTTCCTGATATTCCAGAACATGTTTCTTCTAAATCAGGTACAGAGTCATATGTAGCCCTCATTTCAGATTTGCATGTAGGCAGCAAATATTTTATGGAAAAGGAATTCAATGATTTATTAGGTTGGTTATCATCAGAGGATGACTTTGTTAGAAAAATCAAATTTATTTGTATAGCAGGTGATATAGTTGACGGAATAGGAGTTTATCCTAATCAAGATAGAGAATTAATCGATATAAATATCAACAGTCAAATGTCATATGCAGCAGCCTTACTACAAAAAATTCCCAAAAGGATGCATGTATTTTTGATTCCTGGCAATCACGATCCCGGAAGGAGGGCTTTACCACAAAGTGCTTTAACAAACCTTCGTGATTTTCAACAATTGGAAAATTTCAGTATTATGGGTAATCCGTCACTTGTTGAATTGAATAAAGTAAAGCTATTGATGTTTCATGGCCAGAGTTTGGATGATGTTATTGCAACAGTGCCTGGATTGAGCTATTCAAAACCTGTGGAGGCGATGAAAATTTTGTTAAGATCTAGGCACTTGTCACCAATCTATGGTAACCGCACGCCGATAGCTCCAGAATCGGAGGACATGTTGGTTATAGATGACGTGCCGGATGTTTTTCATGCTGGACATGTACATACTACTCAAGTGGGCAGATACAAAGGTACATTAATAGTAAACTCTGGCGCTTGGCAAAAGCAGACAAAATTTCAACAAACAATGGGTATCACTCCAAGCCCTGGAATTTGTATATTAGTTAATCTGGCGACTCTTCAATCCTTTAAAAAAGATTTCAACTATTAATGTCGTCAATAAAAGCTGACAAGAGGGGATCGTTTTTAATAGCTTCTTTTACTGATGAAATATGAATATGCAATTTGATTCGTTGTGTCCTACCATAGCGTCCTTGGTTGACTATATTCGTAGTTATTAATCCTAGTTGATCAAGTTCTCCTATTATTTGTGTCATTCTTCTCTGAGTTAGGGGTTCTTGCTGAAGTTTTGAACAAAAATATTGATAGACTGTATAAATTTCTCCCGTACTTCCATTTTTAGATTTTATTATTGAAAGTATTACTAATTTGGAGTGTAGAGTGGAATTACTCAAAATCTCGAAGTTAGTATCGCTATCAATCTTCTGTTGTGCGCTTCTTATATGATCCTCGGTTATCTTCAAAGTCCTTGATCTCTCTGCGATTTCTGCTGCAACTCTTAAGAGATCTATCGCCTTTCGAGCATCACCTGTTTCTCTACCCGCGATTGCAGCACAGAGATTGATTACGCCCATAGGAATAACATTATCATAAAAGGCAAGTTTGCATCTGTCGACTAGAATTTGTTTTAATTGCTCAACCGTATATGGATTAAAAACCAGTTCTTCTTCGCTTAGACTGCTTTTTACTCTTGGATCTAGTTTATCCTTAAATGTTAAGCTGTTTGAAATACCGATCAAACTAATGAACTGATCTGACGAAATTCGTTGATTAGCTCTTGTAAAGTTATAGAGAATATCATCACCCTTTTTATTAACAAGTGAGTCTATTTCATCTATAACAAATACAATTTTGATTGATTTGCGTTTTATGAAATCAAGGATTCTATCAGTAGCTTCACTCATAGATAATCCCGTAAAATAAACTTGCATTTTTCTTTCTTCTTTATTGATGTCCAGTAATTCCGCAATTTCATAAAGGATCTTGTACGGTGTATTTGAATTTTTTGCATTGATGAAAGGAACTCTAAGGTTTATGCCTAGTTGATTGGTCTTATTGTATAGGTGTTCGATAACGTTTTTTACTACTGCTGTCTTTCCTGTTCCTGGTTTTCCAAAGATTAACAAGTTAGACGGACGACCTTTTTTTAATATAACGGATAGCGATTGCGCAATAGTGGTACTTTCTTTAGTTCTGAATAGCAGCTTATCAGGTACATAGTCAATAGTTAAAACTTGTCTGTTTTTTATGATATTCTTATTTTTAATCGCGCTATCAAAAATGGTGTCTAGGATGTCATCATCCAATTGCAGACGCCTCAGACACCCCTCTTTTTCTCTTGTATCTCAATATAATAAAGTTCAATATAATAAACTCATTTAGTAACTGGCATGTATATAAAATAAAAACTCCTAAATCAATTTTCTTTTATTTGTTTGTTAATTTTTAGTACTTTGTAGATGGTAACAAGTAAAAACAAACCTCAATGGGAAATATAGGGGTGGAGGTTTCAGCCATTGTTTAAGGTTGTTAATTTGGAGCAAAAAAAGTCATTTAAATAACCCCTTTATTTCCAATGCAGGCTAATTTAACAGAGATCAACATTGTTAAGAGGTTGATATAACCCCTTTATTTCCACTGGAAAGAATTTAGGTCGGCGTATTGGAAAATTGATAACTACAAAAGAGCATAAAGCCTTAATTTACCGCATCATAATTAGTTAACAAAAGCTGAGCTGTTTGTAAACTTGTTAATCACTTTAATTGTTAAGTGTGATGTGATTTAAACTCCCGATCTGTCATCCGCTACGAAAAAAATTAAAATAGAATTGGAAGATGAAAATGGACAAAAATACAATCTAACTCTACAGGGCAGTTTATCAAGAGCAAAAATAATGAATTTAATTGAATTTGTACAATGTTTTGAAAAAAATTCTAGGGACACGAGTATCGAACACAAAGAAAGCGATAGAAAATTAGGTCAAAAATTATGGAACTTGATTACTGAGAATTTTAGATATCATACTTTCACCTCTACTGATTTATTAAGAATTTACCAAGACCTGAATTATGAGACGATCCAATTAAGTGTCATTTCTATCTATTTGTCTCGATTTTATCTAAAAAAACAACTTAACAGATCAAAAAATGGTAAACAATGGGTGTATTCACTGGTTAAAGAGAATCTAAATTATGAAAAAGTAAATTATGACAAATCTAACCAGGTGAACTTGTTGTCTGTTCCAACAGTTTACGACCTTCATTTGTGATTTTATATCTGAAAGGTCTCGTAGTCTCATCTCTAATCACAATATTTTCCGAATATAATTTTTTCAGCAATCGAGATGTATGCTCACGTGATTTCTTAATTTTCCCCTGAATCTCTCTCGAGGTCAATGGTACCTCTAACATTTTAAGTATAGAATTTACCGTATTCAAATGCAGAGCAACATCGTCTCTAATATTGTCTTTCTTGTCTGTGATAATCACGCTTTTCATCACGGGAGTAACATTATGTGATATATTTTTGTCTGACCTATCATTAACAGCATTGGTTCTGGTAACAAGCTCGTCTTGGATCCGTATACTTTTTTCTGGATTTATTCTTAATTCAATCATATCTATTTTAGTCCGTAGTTCTGAAATGATATCACTATACTCATCAAACTTGCGAATATATCCATCAATTAACATATCCTTAAACTTCTGATTCTCTTTAACTCGTTCTTTCAGGTCCCGAAAATAACCAAAATAAAAAAATGCAACAAAGGATAATACAAAAAATGTAATTGAAATTATAACATCGAATAATGAATACTCTAAATTAATGTCATAAATATTCATGTGATATCATGTGATTTACATACACATATTTATTAAATTTTTACTATATCAATACTAACCTTTTAATCACATTATCAATCAAAGAAATCACACCATTCAAAACCGATGGATCAATTTCATCACTCCGTTTATTCAATATCACACTCAATTGATTATTCAATCGATCGAGTACCGAAAATGTTTCCGTGTCGACGACATTGAGCAATTGCAATAAAACCATTGTATAAACTACCTTTCCTGTCTTGTTCCTGCACTGATCTAATTGCCGATAATACGCACCAGAACTTATATTATCAATAGGTTTTGCCTTCAGCATTTTATTATAAATAATTGATGTTTGTTTCTTTGTAAATATAGAATTTGCAATAAAATGATTTAAAATGGCTGCATAATTCAAATCGCTATTTTCCATTTGCTATACAAATTTGTATAGTACCGTAGTTTAATTAACTTATTGAAACAGGTATCCAACACGTCTAAATTCTCTAATGAGATTATTATTATAGAAGTAATTACTTGGAGAAATGATGGAAATACAAGACACCGAAAAATACATTCTCAACGAAATCAAGAAGCAAAAAACATTATGCTTTCCACTTATAGACTCTGAAAACTCGTTTAAGACCATAGAACTAGCAAAAAAATTAGAACAGCTTGGTGCTTCAGCAATATTAGTTGGTGGCTCATCAACATCGGATCAAATTGAATTATCCAATTTTGTGACAGAATTAAAGAAGAATGTTAGGATCCCAGTTATTTTATTTCCAGGAAATATCACAGGAATATCACCAGCTGCGGATGCAATTTTGTTCAGTTCCCTACTCAACTCTGAAAATCCTTATTACATAACAGGAGCCCAGGCGCAGGGAGCATTGGTCGTCAATAAATATAATCTAGAAGCCATTCCAACTGGCTACCTTATTATTGGTAATGGATCAACAGCGTGGTTCATAGGCCAAGCCAAATCCATTCCATTTAACAAATCAAATATCGCAGTAATGTACGCCCTAGCAGCACTTTACATGGGTATGCGATTTTTATATCTCGAAGCTGGATCTGGCGCATCACAAAATATTCCACCTGAGATGGTAAGCACTGTGAAAAAATTCTATAAGGGAATTTTAATAGTTGGAGGAGGAATTAATTCTGCTGAGACTGCCAAAAAAATATCTAATGCAGGAGCTGACATCATAGTTATTGGTACCATGATTGAAAAAGAAAAAGATTGGGAGTTAGAATTTGCTAATATTATGAAAGCAATAAGAAATTGAGTAGTCATATCAAAGAAAACAAAGACGTTCAAATTCCTTCTCAATATATAGAGTATCACCAGAAAATTTCAAAATATATCGAAAATTCCATATCTGTTGCGCAAACAGCTAAAAACAACGGCCTTGATATTTCTGAAAAAGTTGAGTCACAAATTGGTTATGATTTACCAGACAGGATAGCAAAGATACACGAAATCGACATTTCTAGTAGATTAAGAACGCTATTGCCAGAATTAGGAAAAGAATTAACAGCACTAAAGATAGCGGAAGAAATAGTCCTAGGGAAATATGGCGGAGTAACTATAGAGGAAAAGTTAAACAACGCAGTAAGAGTTGGGCTGTCTGTTGTAACAGAAGGTGTAACGGTAGCTCCGTTGCAAGGGATATATGATGTTAAAATAAAAACAAATGCCAACAATTCTCAATATCTATCAGTTTCTTTTGCTGGTCCAATAAGATCTGCAGGGGGAACCGAAGCTGCCTTAACAATGCTAATCGCTGATCATGTGAGAAAGATTATCGGATTAGATAAGTATATTGCTAATTCATATGATGACGAAATTAGTAGATATGTTGAAGAATTAAGAATTTATGAAAGAGAGGTAGGTAATTTCCAGTTTAAGGTTTCTGACGAGGACGTCATTCGTTGCATAAGTTCTCTTCCTGTAGAAATTGATGGAGTTGACACGGATCCTGTAGAAGTAGTTGGTCATCGGAATCTGCAAAGGGTTTCTACCAACAGAGTTCGTGGTGGTGCATTAAGAGTAATGAATGACGGTTTGATAGGCAGAAGCAGAAAAATATTGAAGATAGTTGAAAGTCTAAAATTAGAAGGGTGGGACTGGCTCAAAAGTCTTGAAGGAGCAATTCAGACTCCAGATGACGATACAGTATCCCACAGGATGACTGAAGTCATTACTGGGAGACCGGTTCTTTCAATGCAGAAAAAAATTGGTGGTTTTAGATTACGGTATGGTAGAAGCTGCAACACTGGATTCGCTACAATTGGAATTCACCCAACCATCCCAATATTATTAAATTATGCAATTGCTGTGGGTACGCAAATAAAAATTGACGCGCCAGGAAAGGCCTCTACTATCGCACTAGTAGATAGTATCGAACCACCGATTGTAAAACTAAATGATGGAAGTATTATGAAGATAGAAACAGTAAGTCAAGCAAAATCCATAGCTAAAAAGATTACAAAAATTCTCTATCTAGGAGACATTCTAATAAGTTATGGTGACTTTCTTGAAAATAATACTCAATTACTGCCATCATCATATGTTGAAGAAATATGGGCTCTGGAATTAGAAAGCAAACTCACAAAAATGCACTCTCATTCAAACTTGAAAATATTTGAGAGTGAAAGATTATTCGAGTTAATACAACATCCATTGGAAAAAAAACCATCGGTTATTGAAGCATTCAAGATTAGCCAATTCTTTGATATACCTCTTTATCCTGGATACGTTTTCTATTGGAGTGCTTTAGCATTAGATGAATTTACTAATTTAATCACAAAATTACTAGAAAATAGAGATGTAATAAAAAATACCAACCAAGAAAAGTTTTTTACTAATGATTCAGAGGTAAAAAAAATTTTTGAAAAACTTGGCATAATCCATTCCCTTTGTCTTCACGACAGCAAAATAAGAATTGATGATCCTGATCAACTATATATCCTAACAGTATTAATAGCCAAATGTATCAAATATGAAACAAATCTTGATAAACTCTTAGAATCAACTGTTCCCTTAGACAGTGATCCAAATAATGTTAAAATACACATTTTGGATATTGTTTCTAAGTTACTAAATGTTAGCATAAAAGAAAAGTTCTCTTCTTCAATTGCAGTCCGTGTTGGACGCCCAGAAAAAGCTGCAGATAGAAAAATGAAACCTCCTGTTCATGTCTTATTTCCTATAGGAACAAACGGTGGTCCTACCAGGGATATTCTTAAAGCACTGGAAAAACCACTTTATATTGAAATCGCAAACAGATTTTGTAAGAATTGTAAATCACCATCCGTAGCTGTTTGCTGTCCAGACTGTCATTCTAATACTCCAATTCAGATCATGTGTTCAACCTGTAGACATGAACTTAATAGTGAGGCACCAAACGGTATTTGTCCTATTTGCGGAAATCGTTTAAAAACCCATTCTCCAACCAGTTATCCTCTCAAGGTTGCTATTGAAAAAGCAAGAAAGCATCTTGGCATACAACCAGTTGAACCATTGAAAGGGGTTAAATCCCTTATGGGTAAAAATCGATGTGCAGAACCTCTAGAAAAGGGAATTTTAAGGCAAAAAAACAACCTGTATACATTTAAGGATGGGACCATACGTTTTGACGCTACAAATGAACCTTTAACTCACTTTAAACCCAAATGGGTTAAAACGAATATTGCAAAATTAAGAGAGCTTGGGTATCTTAAAGATTATACTGGCAATGATTTAGAATCACCAGATCAATTGCTAGAACTATTCATACAAGATATAATTATACCAATCCATGCTGCAGAACACCTTCTGAAAATTGCTCAGTTTGTAGATGAAGAACTGACAAGATTTTATGGGGTTGACGCATTCTATGATATGAACTCCATAGATGACTTGATAGGACATTTGATTGTTGGTTTAGCACCACATACCTCCGTCGGTATAATTGGTAGAGTTATTGGATTTGTCAATTCTCAAGTATGTCTTGGCTCGCCCATCTGGCATTCTGCAAAACGAAGAGATTGTGATGGTGATGCAGATTCTATAATGTTGCTGATGGATATCTTTCTGAATTTTTCAAGGGAGTATTTGCCTGACAGAATTGGTGGACTAATGGATGCACCATTGCTTATTCAACCTTTAGTATTTCCACATGAAGTCCAAAGGCAAGCCCACAACATTGATATTGATGAAAGATACCCATTGAATTTTTATAGATCTTCCTGGGATATGGAAAAAACAACCAATATTATCGATAATATAGATCTTATCAAAAAAAGACTAGGACATACAAATGAATTCTTTGATTATAAATTCACTCATACTACAGACAATATTATGCTAGATGAGTCACATAGTTTGTATTCAACATTGAGTACGATGGAAGAAAAACTAAAGATGCAAATAAGTACTGCCAAGCTGATTAATGCCGTTGATGTAGACGAGGTAATGTCCATGGTTTTAACGACCCACATTTTACCTGATATTATGGGAAATTTAAGGGCCTATTCTTCACAATCCTTTAGGTGTTCTAAATGTGGACAAAAACACAGGAGAATGCCAGTTGCAGGTCTTTGCCTAGAATGTCATAATAAGTTATTACCAACTGTAACACGGGGGACTGTTGAAAAATATGTACAAACTGCATTAAACATCTCCTCAGAATTTAAAATTAGCGAATACCTGACAAGCAGGATAAACACACTGCAAACAGAGTTAAATTTGCTTTTTAAGCAAGACGTAAAAGATCAGCACACAATTATTGATTTCATTTAGCCCTGAATAATCCCATAGATAAATTTGATATTTATATGAGAGTAACATAATAATTTAAAATTATGCTATGCTAATAATATTGGTGAAGATATTTGAAGCAGAAAAATGCGCACATTGCCATCTTTGATACTTTTAAAACAAAGAAAAATAAGTTTACAGGTGAAGCCAAAAGACAAAGAGGCATTATAATTCATCTAGCTTTGGAAAAAAATCCAGAGCTAAGAACACGAACATCAATTGCTCACGCAATAGCAAGGAACAACGGTATATTATGGCAAAATATCTACTCTGGTATCTTTAAAGATCTCGATGAAGTTCTAATACCATCAGGAGTAGTAAAGGAAGGAGGTCGCCTACCATTGAGACGTGGACCAAAAGCACTCCAATTAGAGGGAGTTCCTTTCTATGGATTAACTGAAACTGGAATCCTAGTTGCATCATCCATTGAAGAACTAGGAAATATCAGAATAAAAATCCTTGAATCTTACTTTAATACTATGAATATAAATACATCTGGTAATGACGTCATGAAAAAAAGCATTTTACTGCTATTAAAAACAATACCATCTTTCGTAATAAAAATCATTAGTGCATATATTTATGCTTACACCACCGGTGAAATAGATACCATAACTCCGATAACTAATGAGAAATTTCGATCTGTATTAAAAGAACATATATCCATAGAAAAAGAATTTATCGAATCATATGATGGTTTATCTCAAAACCAAAAAGGGCTCTTAAAAGATTTTTTCAAAATAATAAGCTGATTCTCAAACTAGCTGCCTTTTTAATTGCTTGCCACTTTATACTGAAACCGAAACCAAGTATATGTTAAAATTCTGAGCTAATTTGGGTCTAATACAAATTGTAATATGAAATACACATAATTATAAGGACTTTTATGACGTTACTGTTGAAGCAAACGCTTATAATTTGCTGACATATTGATGTATTATTTATGGCCGACATGAAGATTGTTTTTCTTGGAACATCAGCAGCGATTCCAACCCAAAATAGGGGTTTATCTTCAATTGTCATTAAAAGAGCAGGTGAATTATTAATATTTGATGTCGGCGAAGGAATGCAAAAGAATTTTCTTCAAGCCAAACTTGGAATAAATAAGAAAATGAAAGTATTCGTAACTCACTTACATATTGATCATTGTTTAGGATTATTAGGACTTTTTCAAACCATGTCTCTTCTGGGACGCACAAAAAAAATTGATATCTATGGGGAACCAAGATTGAGAGAATTTATCAACGAAAATTTTCGTATTATTAATATTGCATTGTCCTTTGAAATTGTCGTTCACGTAATCGATAAGGAAGGAGTTATAGCAACCGAAGATGATTATCAAATCAGTTGTTGTAAAGCCGATCATTCAGTACCTGCATTTTCTTATTGTATCAAAGAGCATCCTAGACTGGGGATATTTAATATTAAGAAAGCAATAGAGCTAAGCATTCCTAAAGGAAATCTATATCGTAGACTCCAAAACGGTGAAGATGTAATCGTTCATGGTAAATTAATAAAATCAAATCAAATAGTTGGACCCAAAAGAAAAGGCCGTAAAATAGGTATATCTGGAGATACAAGACCGTCCTCGAAACTAAGAAATTTCTTTGATTCATGTGATATCTTAATTTTCGAATCAACATACATTCATGAATATCAGAGGAAGGCAATCGAGACTTTTCATTCTACATCCACTGAAGCTGCTCTACTTGCCAAAGAGTCGAATTGTAACAAGCTAATACTCACACATTTCAGTTCAAGGTATAACGATCCGACAATTCTCTTAGATGAAGCAAGAACTATTCACAATAATGTTGATTTGGCAGAAGATATGAAAACTTTTTACATTCCATATGCAGAATAACAAAATCTAAGTTTATTTAACACTTTTAAATAGTTGTTGAAAAATATTTCCATATTCTTACATTGGAAAAAAATAATACTGTAATAATTTCGGATGACCGAAATTCTTCTCTTGCAAAAAAGATTTCATTACACTTAGATGTAGAATACAAGAATACAGAATTACGTGCATTTGCGGATGGAGAAAGTAAAATTAGACTAGATAATGTAGCCAAAAAAAATTGCATAATCATACATTCTACATATCCTCCTACTGATCGGCATCTGATGCAACTATTCATGATTATCTATAAATGTAAGGAAGATGGCGCCAGCAATATCTGTGTAGTAAGTCCATACTTAGCATACACAAGACAAGATAAGGTGTTCGTTGACGGAGAGATAATAACCGTCAATTTAGTTACCAAAATTTTGGCGTCATTAGGAACTACAAAATTAATAACTGTTGATAGCCATAGTCCCAACGTGCTTAATTGCTCTTTTGCAACAATAGATCTCACGGCCATTCCATCTCTGTCCGCCTATGTTAAAAAAAATATGAGAATAAACAATCCTATAGTCGTTTCCCCTGATGAAGGAGGAATAGAAAGAGCTAAAAAATTTGCACGATTAATCAATGCAAATATACTTTCATTAGTCAAAACGCGAGATAGGTTCACCGGCGATGTATCAATCTCACTTAGTGAAGAATTGCCACTTAAAAAAAGAACCGCTCTTATTGTAGATGATATGATAAGTACCGGTACTAGTGTTATAAAAGCGATTGAATTACTGAAAAAAAATAACATTGGCGACGTGTATGTTATATGCACCCACGCACTCTTACTCGATGATGCCAAAGAAAAATTACTTAAAGCAGGTATCAGGGAAATATTATCTACAAATTCAATTCCCAATGAATTTGCCAAAGTTGATTTAAGCAGTGTAATATCAGATTATTTTTTGAAACAATGATCACTATTTTTTAGCTAAGATGAAACTTTTGTTTTATACTTTTATAATTATTGTCACTTGATTATTGACAGTTTTATTCAGCTCTTCAGTTACTGCTTTTAGAACATGCGCCGTAGAGGATAAACTAGAAAAATCCAATATTCTTTTCCCATCAACGATATGAATCTGTGGAGCGAGTTCATGGTCGTTAATCAATGATTGAATTTTTTGCTTCATCTCTCGAGGATTACCACTGTATATATCTGCATTTTCAATAGATACTTTAACATGACCATATTTATCAAGAACTAAAACAGGCTGTTTTTTTGACTTTAAAAATAATTTCTTTTTATGTATTTCACATGCAAATATGTAATAATCTTTCATATCAAATATTCTATGTACGCCTTCATTGATACCAAATAACTCACACGCTAGTACTTCTGCTTCCTCATCATCAATTTCTTTTGTATCATTGGTACCAACATCTAGCTTCATATTACCGTAGACGGTAACGCGTAAAAGAGATTTTTCATTTATATATTCAGATTGAGTAGAAATCGATTCAGGAAGTGCTCCCTTAGAAATCGCAATTTTTTCAACTTCCTGAATAAAAAGTGATATCTCATCGGGACTAGGATTATCTATTAACTTTTCCCTTTCCTCTCGTATTGACGCCGTACAGACACCAATAGATGAAATCACCTCCGAGTTATCAGCAATCCTATATTGACAATTCAGTTTCTCTGCTATTAATGGAACAAGAACGGATGCACCCCCTCCTCCACCTATTAACATAAAGTTTTCATCTTTTAATCTATATTCTCTTATTAAAGTTCTTATTGTCTGCAGTATCTTTCTAGTCGAAATATCAAGAATCTTGGTAGCAATTTCCCCCATATCCATACCGAGTCTCTGTGCCAAAATTGATAACGCTAGCTGCGCAGATTTTTGATCGCCTTTCGCATAATCGTTATCGGGGATAAGTCCTAAAGCATTTGCAGCACATGTATTAGTTATCGCAAACCTCTTGCCAGCACCAACTTCTATTCCTATATAATCAATTGGATCTCCTTCTTTGGGCATAAACGTTACTATTTGTCCTCCTTCTAATTCCTGAGGCTCAGCAAAACATGAATACCTCAAACCAGAAATATGGGCGGATCTAGGACCCACATCAGTTATCTTTTTGCCGGACCACCGTACGAGCGAACCACCAGCAATTCCAACTACTCTCACGTCTAATGATTTTATACAAGTGGGATGATCCATAATTGTAACATATTTGACCTCAGGTTTACCATTTTTTATAACACAAATATTTGTTGAAGTACCTCCAACTTCTATGAAAATTCCATTGAGTATTCTTAAATGTAGCAGAGCCCCCGCGACGCTTGCTGCAGGTCCTGATAATACAGTCAAAATTGGCTTAGTTTTAAAAGTATTCATATCCGTAATACCTCCGTCACCTTTCATTATTGTAAGTGGAGCAGAGATTTTTTGTTGACGTACCGCCTTCTCAACATATTTTGCGGTGCCAATAGCCTTTAGTAAAATACTTGCATTTATTGCAGCAGTAAGAGTCCTTATTTCGAGACCATATATTCCAGTCAATTCATGTCCTGCAGTTGCAGGCAGATCTGATTTTTCCATAACATATAATTCATTACTGGGATCATCAACACCGTACGCTTCACTAACTATGAGGACTTTTGCTCCTTCTTCCTTCAATTCTTTTAATATTTGAAGAATTTCTTCTTTATCTAAGAATTTTGAAGTATCCAAAAATCGATAACATGTTTTCAAATATTTATTTGGTCCTAGTTTGACGTTACCTAAATTTGTTCTTTTCACAATATCGTTTTTTTCCAAATTTACCCCCATGCCAATAATTCCGACCTTTGTCGTGTCTCCCTCTAACAACGCATTAACTGCCTGTGTTGTACTATGAGAGATTAATTCAATATTTGATTCATTAATACCCTCCTTGAGTATGAGTTTGATTAATGATTCTACAATACCTGTTGAGACTCCCTCTTCTGAGAAATGTGTAGTAGGAACTGTAACCTTCCCGATTATCTTACCAGTATTCGTATCTATTGCGACTGATTTGGTAAATGTCCCTCCAACATCAACACCAATTCTTACTCTGCTCATTATGAAAACCGCATGATATTTTTTCTCATCATCGCTTATTATTTAAATCCTGTTAGATTTTAATGTAATAAGGGTTTGAAATCAAAGCGGAATTACAATACGGCGTAGCTAATATGATACTAATTTCAATAATTCCTGCTGATGTTTTAATGTAGACATCCAATCGATATCTCCAATTCTCCTTTTTGATTCATCACTCAAGGCTTCGATTAAGTGTTTGATAATTTCTTTACTAGAAGCAGTTGTAGTATCGAATTCAATGATCTTTTGCTTGCCAAATTTTTTTATACTATCATATAAAGTTATACCGAGAATCTCACTTGTTATGTTTTCTCTAATTTTCATAATTGTGTAATTTCTTTCTTTAAAAGTTTGTAAAAGATATTTAGGAGAACGTCGTAAAACCACAACGAGATCAACCTGACTGGGAACTAGTAAGTATGGAGCAAGATGCCCCGTAATGATTACATCATCATATCTTTTTAAATCCTTTCTAAGCATCACTGAAGCTTTTTTTATATAGATATCATAAACACCCAAAGCCTTATCTGTAAAAACAAGTTTATTTTTTATCACAAATTCATTTAAATTGATTGTCTTGAATCCTAATCTTTTTGATAACATATTGCTGATTGTACGTTTTCCAACTCCCGGATTACCGGTAATGACGATTCTTGACAACTTTTAAAATTACAATTACTCTAATTTTATTCTGTCGTTTTTATTTCGCTATAAATACGTAATACAAAAAGGAAAAATGAAAGACTTAAAACCCGTCTGCATAGACAAATGATTAATAAATGAAAATAACTATTTTAGGGTCTGGTAAAGAAGTCGGACGTTCTGGATTTATGGTAACATCAAACAATACTAATATTTTGTTAGACTATGGAGTCCTTTTAAAAAGAGAGCCATTCTTTCCAATTCATGTCAGACCAAAAGATATCAATACAGTTGTTCTTACCCACGCTCATTTAGATCATTCTGGATTTATTCCATCGCTTTTTTTATCTAATTCTGATATCTCAGTTTTGGGAACAAATCCAACCTTCGATCTTACCAATCTACTTATTGAAGATATGATCAAAATATCTGGTTTTTATTTGCCATTTGAGTACGCCGATTTGAATAATATGATGAATCATTCAAGAACCTTACAGTATAAGGAAAGACACCCAATTAATAATATGCAAATTAGTTTATACGAATCTGGTCATATAATAGGCGGCTCCTCAATAATTGTAGAAAGTGAAGGTAAACGTATTTTTTATACAGGAGATATAAACACTAGAGGCTCGAAACTACTGAGGTCTGCAGATTTAGATTTACCTGAAATTGATGTCTTAATAATTGAGAGTACTTATTCTCAAACAGAGCAGACTCCACGAGAGGAATCAGAAAAAAAACTTGTTGAATTTGCTTACGATGTTGTTGAAAGAGGAGGTACTCTTTTCATACCGGCGTTTTCAGTTGAAAGAGCACAGGAAATTGCATACGTATTGAAAACTTGCAATTTTAAATATAGGATATCTATGGACGGGATGGCACTAAAAGCCAATGAAATAATGTTAAAAAATCCATCATTTTTAAGAGATCCTGAGGTATTTAAAAAAATTATTTCAGAAATTGAATGGGTCCAAGGATGGCGCAGAAGAAAGCAATTGGTAAAAGAACCAGGAATAATAATCTCTCCTGCAGGAATGCTTGTGGGCGGAACAGCAATATTCTATTTGCAAGAAATAGCAAAAAATCCTAATAGCGGCATAGCCTTAGTGTCGTACCAAGGTAAGGGAACTCCAGGCCGTCTTCTACTTGAGAAAGGACTTGTCTCATATAATGGAAAATCAAAAAAAAGTCTTGCAGATGTAAATCATTTTGAATTTTCCGGACACAGTAGCAGAACCGAATTATTTGAAATACTTAACAAAATTAAAGGAAATCCTAAAGTTCTTACAGTTCACGGTGATGACATGTCATGTGTTAAATTTGCTAGTGAAATCGAAGAAAAGTATGGAATTGATGCAATAGCTCCAGATAATGGGCAGATTATAGAAGTTAATTAAGAAAAATGAACAAAAAGTCAATCTGAATTAATCTAACACTACGAAAAAATGGCTGGAAACTATTTTATAATGTTAATATTTACCCTAAACTGAATGCAGACTATTAGCATAACAAGAGGGCTTGTTAGTTCTAAACTAGTTTTACTGGTTGTAATTTTCAGCCTATTGCTAACTAATTCGTTTGTACTATATTCACACGGTTTGGGAGCAGATCAAATATTTTTTGGTGTTAATATGAAGGGATACTATACAAGTATGCCCCAAAGCAGAACGATAGGAAACGTTATGCCCGAAAATTTTTTTGATCATAGCCTTAAATTAATTTCGGAGGCTGGCATGAATCATGTACGGTTTGTATTTTATTGGGAATCTTATGTAAGAGATCCTGTCAATTTTATGCTTGAACTACAATCTCTAGCACAAGCTGCTGATAAATACAACATCAATGTAATTTATGATAACCATCAATTTCATACTTCTTCATGGTTCAATCCACAAAGAGGAACGGGTTTCCCTTCATTCCTCTTTCAAAACAATCCTGCCTATCCTCCTGGAAATGGTGGTGGACCTAAATATACACCGGCAAAAGTATGGTGGACAGATTGGTGGAATCGAGCTGTAAAGGATACTAATGGTACCGATGGATGGACTCTACAAGTGGAATTCTTCAAAAGGATAATTGATACTCTAGACAGTCATCAAAGTACATTAGGTTACGAAATTCTCAGCGAACCTCAGGTTCACAATGTCGATCAATGGGAAAAAATTGGCAAGTATAATACATTTATGGTTAACGAATTGAGGAAATTTACAAGCAAAGTTCTTGCTTACAGTATGAATATTCCTGTTGATTTAAGGAGCCCTATAGCCTTGACAGCAGAAAACCTGGCCAAAATGAAGCCACAAAACAGTACAAACGTAGTTTTTAAAATAAGCATATATGGATTGCCTTCAGGTTCATATCAGCAACAGAGATTGAATACTTTTCTTAAGGCTTCAAATCTCACAGGTGTACCGCTATACATAGGCGAATGGAATAATGTCCTACGAGAGCAAACCATTAATGAAGAAGGGAACGCAGTTTTTCAGATAAATCCTTTTGAAAGTGATATAAGTCAACAGGAGGCTAATCTATTTGTTAAAACTTTTAAAGATCTTGGTATTTGGGGATTAGCGTACTGGAAATGGGACTATGTAACACAACAAACTCCAAACTTTAATTTAATTTCAGTAGGTGACAAGGGAGATATAATTACTACTAAATATTTTAAACAATTGCAAGCTGCATTAGAAAGTAATTATGGTAATCAAGCGGGCCAATAAGATGATGATGTAAATATAAAATTTTAATATATGTAATGATCCTGTATTGTAATGATTTCTAAATGATAATAAAAAATACTGATCCATATAAAATAAAAAAATGCATAGCATGTAAAAAAGACATCATATTGCAGGAAAAATATTTTACATATCCACTGTCATTACAATGTATATGTTTGAACTGTTCTCTAAAAGAAATTCCTAAAATAATCGAAGCCTTGGGAACCGACTTAGAGAAAACAAGAGGATTGTTAAAGACGGATAAAAAAATTGTTGAATAACATATACACATGTTATTAGATTCTAAATTTAATCCTGAAATTAGTATCAATAGTGGGCAGATGTTTTTATGGGAAAAATATAAAAATTCATGGTATGGGACTTATGCAAACTACATTTTAAAATTTTCAATCACAAAAGATGAAGTGGAATTTTGCTCGACTCCAAAGTTTGATAATTGGGAACATTTCATTTTTCGATTAGATGATGATATTCAAAATATTTTTTCCAACTTTTCCAACGATATTATTCTACTTAAACTGTTAAAAAGATATACTGGGTTACGCTTGACACGCCAGGATCCCCATCAATGTATGATTTCTTTTGCCTGTTCAAGTAATACAAACATATCAATGATACGAAGGATGTTAAAAAATTTATCCATGAAATTTGGTATTAAAACACGGATTGATAATAAAATATTCTTCACCTTTCCCACAATGAAAAATCTGTACAAAGCGTCTATCAACGAATTATGTTCTTGTAGTGTTGGATATAGAGCAAAAACTATTAAATCGATTGCAGAAAAAATTGTCACAGGATCTTTAACAATTGATGAATTATATCAGTGTAAATATGACGATGCTAGAAAAACACTAACTAGCATTTATGGAATTGGAAATAAAATAGCTGATTGTATATTGTTATTTTCTCTAGAAAAGACCGAAGCATTTCCAATTGATGTATGGATGGGTCGTGCAATGTTCATGTACTACAAAAGATTAATTCACAACAGAAAAGTGACTTTTATGAACGGAAATAAAAACCTAAGCGATGACCAATATTCAGTCTTGTCAGAAATAATGAGAAATCATTTTGGCAAATATGGTGGCTATGCACAACAATATCTCTTTTATCACATTCGAAATATGAAAAAGAGAAAATGGTAACAATCAATCTTAATGTTATTATAACCTAATTATATGATACTAAGAGAAAGAAACGATATACTTTTATCTACATCTTATTTTGTTCATATTCAATTTTCCATAAAGAAAATAGATTAGTATCTTTCTCTTTTCTTGAAAATTGTGAGTTATCAAAATATTCAAATCCACATTCATCCATTATTCCTTCAAAATCAAATTTAGTTATTCCTTGTTGTTGGCAATGATTTAGTGCATTCGTAATTTGATCGATATATTCTAAATTCTTAGTATAGACGTACCATAAGTTATGGGCTCCACGTAAATCAAACAGGTAATGATATATTTCGTGTGACATCTTAGTATAATATTTATTCATAATTTGATAATTTACATCTATCCAAGAGGGAGTTCTCCACCAAGCTATCCTTCGAAATCCAAACTCCTCAAATTCTGCTCCTAGGCTAATACCCTGATCGAGAGTTGTTATGATAACGTCTGTGCATTTAGCTACAGCTTTTCTAAAATCAACTCCAGGATCCATCCACCCTACAAATATTAAATCATATTTTTGGTTCAAATCTAATGATACATCTTTAATATGAATATAATCTGGTTTTACCATGTTAAATTCATAGAAAATGCCACCGTCCTTTTCTATGCCAATAGCATCTGGTATAAATTCTCTGATTTTATCTAAAAAATCTCCATATCCACATCCTACATCCAAATACTTGGGTTCCGGAGAAATTGATTTTGCTGTTGCAACAACACGCAGTACATCAACTTTTCGATAACCAAAGTAAGTGCCGCAAATATACGGAAATATGAAACGTTCATGAAGAGGAGAAACTGAAAAATTTCTGAACTTCTTTAACTCATTATAAGCTTCGTATAGTTTTTGAGTACTGTATGTCTTGGTGTTGTAATTCATTTTATTCAAAGGATACGTTCCATAAGGCTTTTTTCTGGGAGGTCAATACTGGAAGTTCTTCATTATAATGAAATCCACATTCATCCAATATCTCCTCAAAATTATATTTCTCATCATGCAAAGAGAGTTGACTTTCCTTTTTCATGCATAACCTTAAAGTGTTATTTACTACAGAAGACAAATTTTCTTTTGTATAAATATACCACATTGTATGCGCAGAACGCAGTTTGAATAATTCTTTTTTTATCTCATCTGTCAATGGTGTATAATATTTATTCATAATCTGATAATTTACATCTATCCAAGACGGAGTTCTCCACCAAGCTATCCTTCTAAATCCAAACTCATCATATTCACATCCACCATTTATCCCACATTGACCCCCTGTATCAAAATTAGTAATAATACAATTGGTAGACTTAGCTACAGCTTTTCTAAAATCAACTCCAGGATCCATCCACCCTACAAATATTAAATCATATTTTTGGTTCAAATCTAATGATACATCTTTAATATGAATATAATCTGGTTTTACCATGTTAAATTCATAGAAAATGCCACCGTCCTTTTCTATGCCAATAGCATCTGGTATAAATTCTCTGATTTTATCTAAAAAATCTCCATATCCACATCCTACATCCAAATACTTGGGTTCCGGAGAAATTGATTTTGCTGTTGCAACAACACGCAGTACATCAACTTTTCGATAACCAAAGTAAGTGCCGCAAATATACGGAAATATGAAACGTTCATGTAATGAAAATTTGCTACTTTTTCTGAATTCATTATATTTTGAGTATGCTCCATGAAGTTCATCAATTTGAAATGGCATACATTAATAGATTACAAATTTAACTCAAATTTAACCTATTATTTTTAATTTTTGAACAAGATTTATTATTTATCGATTTTAAATTTAAGCGTTAGATGTTTACTAAGAAATTATCCAAAAGGCTTATAAAGTTCTACTCTGACTTTTTATTATGGGTCGTTCATATGAAGAATGGTGGAGTACTGTTCCCAGTGATCTGAAGGAAAAAGTTCGTAAAGGTGATGAAGGAAACAAACCATTGTTAAACCAGATTAACTATGTTTTACTTCATCTTCATTTAGCCGGAAAACATGATGCAAAACCTAGTCACGATGAATTGAAGGACTGGCTTCACAGCGGTCAGGTTGATGTACTAAGGATGGCACCTAAGAAGTAAATTTCCATCTCATTTCTTTTTTCAGTCATATATTATTGTTTTATAACACCGTTTTGCATACAGCATAGTGTTTAAATAGTTTCAAACATATGCTCCTTTAGTGATTTAGTAGATTGCCTATTGCAATACTTCCAGATGTTGATGAACAAAGATGTATTGGCTGTGCTCTATGTGTCGAAATTTGTACTGCTCTTGGTCCAGATGTATTGAGGGTAAAACCGGTTGAAGGATGGAAGAGAGGTAAAGCTTTTGTATTCTATCCTGAAAGATGCATTTCAGATGGTGCATGTTTAGGCGTTTGTCCAACGCATGCGATATTCTGGATGAGACCAATGGAGTACACATCAGGAGTACCTGTTCCTCTACACAAGAACGGTGTATTCGACAAGGGTTGGGAAGAAGGCTAAGCAAATTTTTCACAATACCTCCCTTTTTTAATTTTCTTTATTCACATTAATTGATAATTGAATTACAATATTCTAAATCCAAACCTGTAATTAGACTCCTTCATTAGTTAGTTTTTAATAAAATCTTTAATTGAACGCTCTGAAAACTACAAAGTGAAAATTAAATTCAAACTTGCTTCAAAGCAAGATAAAAGATAGCCTATACTAAATACTTGTTGTAATCTGCTATTTTGGAAGCTTTTTCATATTTTAGTATTCGATCATTAAAACTAAGTGTATAACTAATTTCGTCCATTCCTTCTAAAAGCATTTTTTTCCTAGTGGAATCTATATCAAAATTTATTGTTTTTTCAGAAAGAGAAACTGTCTGTTTCTGTAAACTAACCTCCACAGTTGCATCTTTTTCATCGACTAGATTAAAGAGATATTCTATTTCATTTTTACTTAAGAAGATAGCTAATAACCCCTTTTTAAAACAATTATTATAGAATATATCTGCAAACGAGGAAGCAATTATGACTCTAATTCCATAATCAAATAATGCCCACACTGCGTGCTCTCTAGAACTACCACATCCAAAATTATCTCTTGTCAATAATACTTGTCTTTCTTTATATTTTGGGTCATCGAGAACAAATTGCTTCTTGGGATTCCCACTATGATCAAAACGCCAATTGTAAAAAAGAAAATCTCCATATCCACTTTTTTGGATTAGTTTAAGAAATTGTTTGGGTATTATTTGATCCGTATCTACGTTGATCATATCTAGAGGGATTAATTTGCTTTTGATCTCTTTAAAAGAATCCATTTCCTATGACCAGATTACAACCAATCTCTTACATCTACAAAATGTCCTTCTATAGCACATGCAGCAGCCATTACTGGACTTACTAGATGAGTTCTTCCACCAGCACCCTGCCTACCTTCAAAGTTTCTATTTGAAGTACTCGCACAGCGTTCGCCTGGTGACAATATATCTGAATTCATTCCAAGGCACATACTACAACCTGACTCTCTCCATTCAAATCCTGAATCCTTGAAAATCCTATCCAACCCCAGCCACTCAGCCTCCAATTTAACTTTTTGAGACCCAGGAACAATCATAGCTCTGACTTTTGGTGATACCTTTCTGCCTTTAATAACAATCGAAGCTTCAATCAGATCTTCTAGCCGTGAATTTGTGCATGAGCCTATGAAGACTCTATCAACATGAACGTCAGTCATTTGTGTACCTGGCTCTAAATTCATGTATTCCAGAGCTCTGATGGCTAATTTCCTTTTATTTTCATCACCTTCCGCAAATTCCTCAGGTGAAGGGATAGAGTCAGTTATGTCAACAACCATGGATGGATTTGTTCCCCATGTTACTTGAGGTGCAAGCTCATCAACATTAATCGTTTCAACTTTATCAAATTTTACGTTTGAATCACTTCTCAAATTGCTTTTCCAAAATTCTATCATTTTTTCCAGTTCTGATTCTTTAGGAGCATACCTCCTTCCTCTCAAATAATTGAAAGTAATTTCGTCAGGAGCAATTAATCCTGCTCTTGCTCCGCCCTCAATAGACATATTGCAAATAGTCATTCGCTGCTCCATTGATAGTGTAGAAATTGCCTGTCCTCTGTATTCGATAACAGTCCCAGAACCTCCATCAATACCTATTTCGTGAATAATCTTGAGTATTATGTCCTTAGGAGTGATAGTATGAGATTTTCTTAGATTGCCTTTAACATTGATTAAGAATGATTTTGGTTTGTACATCCATATACACTGTGTAGCGAGAACATGTTCAACCTCGCTAGTTCCTATTCCAAAAGCAAGAGCACCAAATGCACCATGTGTTGATGTATGACTGTCACCGCAAACTATGGTCGTACCAGGCAATGTGAAACCAAGTTCTGGTCCAATTACATGAACTATGCCCTGATCAGGGCTAGTCATATCATAGATAGTTATCCCAAATTCCTTGCAATTTCTGCCTAGTGTTTCAAGTTGCATTTTGGATACCTCATCAACAACAGGGAGTGATCTGTTTCCAGTTGAAACGTTATGGTCTGTTGTTGCAATTGTTAAACCAGGGCGTCTAACTTTTCTACCGCTCTGCTTTAGACCAGCAAAAGCTTGTGGAGATGTAACTTCATGTATTAAGTGCCTATCAATGTATACCAATGACGGGCCAGTGGTATCGCCAGCATGTTCATCCTGACTATTATCTATGACTACATGACTATCCCAAATCTTGTCAAAGAGGGTTTTTTGCATTATTATGATATCGTTAGTTAAATCGGAATATAATCATATTACTATCCAACTATATTTTGACGTAAAACAGTAGTATGGGAAGTGATAAGTGATAATGCTTAAATCTAGTATTGATACAAATTAACTCCAATGTTTCAGCATGACAATAAGAACAATGAAGAATACGTTATGAATCATATAAAGAAAGGAACGACTACCTGTGCTTTGACATGCAAAGACGGAGTTGTTCTAGCTGCAGATACAAGAGCTAGTGCTGGATTCTTTATTGTAGATAGAAATGTTATGAAAATCCAAAAGGTAGATGAACATTTAGGTATGACAATTGCTGGAGGTGTAGCCGATGCTCAAAACTTGGTTGATCTTTTGCGTTATAATGCAAATTTGTATAGATTATCAAACAGAGAAAGATTAATTCCTGTGAAATCTGCCGCAAGACTTTGTTCTAACGTTCTCTTCAATCAAAGATACTATCCTTATTACGTACAGATCATCATGGCAGGATTTGATAAAAAGGGCGACGGTTCACAAATATACAACATTGATTTGTTCGGGTCCATGACCACTGAAAAATTTATTTCAACTGGTAGTGGTTCTCCGGTTGCATATGGATATCTAGAGTCAGAATATAAAAATGATCTCAGCGTTAATGAAGCTTACAAGGTAGCTATACAAGCAATTGCAGCAGCTATAAGAAGGAATTCTGGAACTGGTGATAACATAAATGCTGTCATTATAGACAAAGATGGATATCGAGAGTTATCCAAGGAAGTAAAGGACGCTGTACAAGCAGTTTATTGAATCATTTTATTATTATCAAGACTTTTATTGTTCAAATTATCCTCACCTACTTTTATTCCTAAATAGATGCGTAAATTACTTAATTAATCAGAGCTGATCGGTTCATCAGTTTAGTAATTGATAATAAATTGATTAATACCCAAGATAGAAAATATCAAAAAATCAAAGAAGAGGTTAAGAGGTTTATTCAAAAAAATAAGAAAATAGATCATTCAACAATTCTTAATGAAATGAATGTGGACTATGATACTCTTATGCAAATATTGAGAGAATTAAAGAATAAGGGACATTTGAATTAACTACTTGAGATGTTCTAGTAATGTCTTTTGATTTTCTGCATCGACCTCATTATATGGATTATCTAATATTTTTCGTATTCTTTGAGCACGTGCAGTACCAAATCCTGGAATTTTAGCCAATTCAGCCGCTGACGCATTTAATGCTCTCTTAGGCGTGTTAAATTCCTTCAACATTTTTACAGCAAACATACCACCAACTCCAGGCAATGAAGAAAGAACGGATAATTGCTGTATCTGCTCAGAGGTCTGCTTTCTTATTTTTCGTAAAAGGGGCCCATACGAATATTTTCTAGATAATTTATTTGCAATTGCTATGAGAAAACTGGTCGTATGTTCTATATTTGGTGTATGAACTAAAGGTATCTTGAAATCTAAAACTACTGTGATTAGTGAATCATAAACTAATTGAATTTTTTGATCATAGCTACGGAAGGAGTTATCAGATTCAGATTTCAAATCCTCAATGATGTTCCCTTCAACAATTAATAACGGTGACGAAAAATGTTTTACGAGCTGCGAACATTGAATAAATAATCTTCCATCATAAAAGGAGCTTAATAAGTCGGGTATAGTTTTTCTTTCAATTGCTACATTATTAAAAACAATATAATCAGCGACCTTCAAGGTAGCGAAGTCTACAAAGACGCCTGACTCCTTGAGCAATTCTGGGATGCCACTATTTTTTTCTCTTTTATCGACTACTATTCTCAAATAGAATCTAACTACTGAATACCATGCCAAAGTCTTAAAAATATTGATGCATTATGAACGAGCCCCTGGTGGGACTCGAACCCACGACCTAAGGTTTACGAAACCTTCGCTCTACCAACTGAGCTACAGAGGCCTATTTCTTGGATACATTTGCAATCACATAACCAATTTAACTATTTTCTAATTTGATGAAATATTTACTACATACAGCTATCGAATATATCTCGATCTGATTATAAAACAAGATTAAATAGTTGAAAATTTAAGCTTTTTAAAGTGAAAATTTCAATCTCTGGTATTAGAGGTATCTTTGGTCAAGATCTAGACTTACATGCCATAATAAATTTTTCCAGATTGTTTGCTTCCTTTATTATTAATAGTTCCAGTAAATCTGAAAAGAAATGTTTGGTTGCAAGAGATACCAGACCTTCAAGTAGCATAATTCTTCAGACAGTATCAGCAGCCGTTATGGAACAAGGAATCGATGTCTTTGATTTGGGCGTCGCTCCCACACCATTTGTATTTCATGAATCAATAAAGTATGGTAACGCTATAATAGTAACAGCCTCCCATAATCCTTTGGAATGGAACGGTTTAAAATTTGTAATTAATGGAAGAGGGATATTCGAAGAGGAACTTGATTCAATTCAAGAGGAAAACATACTATCTGGTTTAAGATATGGGAAATCATATAACGTAAATTCAAATTATATATTTGATATTTTTGAATTAATGGGTAAGAATAGATACCTACGAGATGATCGAAAAAAAACAAATACAATTGGATTAGATCCTGGAGGAGGAGCTATATCTTCCTTTATTCCAAATTTATATAATACTTTGAATCAAAAATACTACTCGATAAATGATATTGCGGGTATCTCATCAAGATCTCCTGATCCTACGACAGATGATCTTTTTGAGCTAAGGAAACTTGTTCTATCCAAAAAGCTGCAGTTAGGTTTTGCATTTGACATGGATGCAGACAGGGTGGTGGTAGTAGATAACAATGGAACCAAACTCTCATCAGATCTTACCCTCTTATTATGTATTACAAGTACATTAAATCACGGAGCAAAAAAATTTGTTGTCAGCGTAGATACTAGTAATGCTATTGAGCGCATGATTACAAACCATGGTGGAACCCTGAACTATTCAAAAGTTGGAGAAGCCAATGTAGTAAAAGAAATGCTCAAGTTAAACGGGGACGCAGGAGGTGAGGGAAGCAGTGCAGGTTTTATTATGCCAAAGTTTAATTTGTGTAGAGATGGCATATTAGCCAGCGCAATTATATCCTCATTAAATGATGATCTATACAGCGATTGTATAGAGATCGCTTCAAAATACTCAACGATAAGATCAAAAATCCCTATAAAATCCAATTTTCAGAAACCAATAATTGATAAAATTGAATATAAATTTAAGGGAAAATTCTTCCAGATAATAAAAATGGATGGTATCAAAATATTGATTGATGATAATTCTTGGATCCTTATTAGATCTTCTAATACAGAGGACGCCATTAGAATTTCAGTAGAATCAACTCCAAATAATGTACTATCTCTTTTTAAAGATACTAAAAAAAAGGTTCTGTCTATCTATGAAGAGATTAAATGAACGAGAAATTATAGATCTCTTCATTTCTTATTTCAACGATCCCTTACTAAATAAGGTAAAGGGCGATGATGTGGTAATTGTTCCACTTAATTATATCATGGCAAAGCGAGCAAATAAAAGAATTGGTTTAAACATTGTATTAAAGAGCGATATGTTAATTGAAAGCACAGACGTACCTAAGGTTATGAAACCTTGGCAAATAGCAAGAAAGAGTGTATTAGCATGCGTAAGTGACTTTGCTGCCAAGGGTATAAGACCATATGCATGTCTCATTTCTATTGGAATACCAAGAAGATATTCAAGAAAGGACATAATTGCACTTGCTAGTGGATTTTCACTTGCATCAAAGGAGTATAAAGTACGAATTTTGGGGGGAGATACCAATGAATCTAAAGAATTGACAATTGACTGTAATATGATGGGTATTTCAACTTTACCAGATAACAAAATTCCAAGAAGAAATGGTGCAAAGGCTGGAGATATATTAGTAACATCTGGAAAATTTGGATATACTTCTTCAGGATTAAAAATTATTCTGTCCAATTTGAATGCTGAGAAAAAATTCAAATCAAAATCTTTATCATCAGTAACATTTCCAAAACCGCAAATAGAATTTGGATTTCATCTTGCAAAGTATTTTTCATCCTCCATAGATTCTAGCGACGGACTATCTTCTTCATTGTACGAGCTTGCCCAAAAAAGTAATAAAGTTGATATAGTAGTTAATAAAATTCCAACGCCAAAGGAATTATGTCATTTTGCTAATTTGAATTCCATTAGTATCGAGAATTTGCTTTTTTTCGGTGGAGAAGAATACGAGACAATTGCAACAGTTCACATATCAAATTTTAAGAAAATGATTAGAGATGCCAAGAAACACAAAATCAGGGTATTTCAGATTGGCGAGGTATTAAATGGCAGTGGAAATGTTATCTACGAAAAAGGAGGGATTCAAAAGCTTGTCAAAAATGAAGGATTTGTGCATTTTGCAAGATAATTTTTGTCCTTAATAAGCTTCATTCCTGTGATTTTATAGAGGAGATTATACTCTTCTTCCTCTTCTGCCACCAGGTTTTCTGGTTGTATCATGAGGTATTGGAGTTACATCATCAATTCTGCCGATTCTAAAACCAGCTCTAGCAAGCGCCCTTATTGCAGCTTGAGCACCAGGTCCAGGAATACGAGGTCCCACACCTCCAACGGCTCTTACTCTGATATGTAGGGCATTGATACCTTTGGTTTTTGCAATATCCGCTGCTGCAACAGCAGATTTCATTGCGGCATATGGAGATGATTCATACCTGTCAGCTGTTACATGTCTTCCACCAGAACTAAAGGCGATTGTTTCAGCGCCGCTAATATCTGTAATATGAACTAGAGTATTATTATAACTGCTAAATATATGGGCTACACCCCATTTGTACTGAATGACTTCTCCAACTTCTGACATTAAATATGTAAAATTAAATTTTTTAAAGGGTGTTAAAAACCTATCCTGCTTACGTTGTAATGAATTATCTTGCTTACACCCGATATTAAATTCTAGAAAACAGAACCACCGAATATCAAATAATCCAAATTGTTCACCGTTTAGCACAACTTTAATGAAGCGGATATTCCTGTAAATTATTTATGAAATGGTTAAAGCATGACAAAAGTGACGACGAATCTAAGCTCCTGTCTTGCAAATATTGTGATATGAAATTTGAGGAGAAAGAACGATTAAAGAGACATATCAGAAAAGCCCACAGCGAAAAAGGTGGCGACATGCCAAAGTTTAATCTTTTTGGTACATGAAATCCATGTTGATAGCATAAACATGTTTCCGCTTTATGATGACAATCAGAGAATACACGGCAGACCGTACGTAACTTATTTGCTGATTGCCACAAATGCAATAATCTTTGTAGTAGAAGTGATTATCACAGGATATTTTCACAATACAGCGGCAACAAATGCAATGTTGGAAAATTATGGCGCTATCCCATACAAAGTACTTGAAGGAGATATACCTTCAGTAATCACTTCAATGTTTCTTCATGGCGGGTTAGCTCATCTTATCGGCAACATGCTATTTCTCTTTATATTTGGTGATAATATTGAAGACAAGTTTGGCCGTATAAAGTATCTTCTCATATACATTGGATGGGGGATTGCTGCGGCACTGGCGCATAGTTTCGTTGCAGTATCTGTAGGCGGTGGAGAAATTCCTGCAATTGGCGCATCAGGAGCAATTTCGGGCGTGTTGGGAGCATATTTAGTACTGTTTCCTAGAGCTAAAATATTTACTATAGTTGCTGCATTTTTTATCACAACAGTAAGAATACCTGCCATAGCGTACATCCCATTCTGGTTTATATTGCAAGTTATATTGGGCTTCATAGACCAAACCGGTGGAGTGGCCTATGCCGCACATATTGGTGGTTTTCTTGCAGGAGTGTTAACCGGATATGTATTTAAAAATGTAATAAATAGATATGGAATGGTAACACCCCAAGTACGATATCCCAGAACGGATCGTCAAAATGTGACTGATATGCAGGACATGACTATCCATACACAACCAGAAGTCATAAAGGGATCTAATTTTTATGAAATTATTGCCGAAATGCCTGGACTAGTAGATCAATCAGAGATACAGGCTAATTATGATCCGAACACTCAGAGCGTAAGGATATTTACTAGTGGTTCAAGAAAATATGATATAAACGTTAGAATATCTGATATCCAAGATGAAAATATAAAAATTAATCAAATAAAATATCTTAATGGGATAGTAAGGATTCGTATATCAAATCAATTGTCATAGTTATTTTTTGCTTGGTTCCACACAAACTCATACTCAAATAAACTTCAAAAAATCTGCCATAAATCATTTTGTAACTTGATCTATAACTGATGAATCATGCAAACTCTTGCTTAATTCCCTGTATTTCTTATTAATAAATTCCAAAGATTCTACAAGTTTCTTTGTTTTGCCATATTTGAATCGTACTAGCTCCTTGTGTCTCCAAAAATGTTTGGCATCTGCGATATAAATAGTTGTAAAATAATCAGGACCGATTAGATTATCCGGTAATTTAATATTATGAGGAAAAAGATATTCAACACCAAACCACTCATCTCCATCAGGGTAATCATTACCTGTTATAATATCAAAGTATAGGTGCAGTTTATCTTCTACAGTGAACCCTTCATCTTTTATGAGGGGGTGTCTAACATTAGATTTATGATAATCTATTTTCAGCAATTCTACCTCAAAATATGTTTTTATTATCGCACGCCTAAAAATTTCATTGGATTCCCTCAGATTCAAAGGTAATATAATAACAAACGATGACTATTTTATAATCCTTTTAGCATAAGAATGAAAAATTTGTGATGTATTCTTGAAATCTATTGAATATATGGAAACGTCTACATAATTAATATAATAGCAGAAAATCTAAATCATCACTTAGGCGGGGGTCGCCTAGCCTGGTAGGGCGTGGGATTGCTAATCCCATGTTCGCAAGAACTCGTGGGTTCGAATCCCACTCCCCGCGCTTATCTTAGGCTTTTATCCCACAATAAAATGCAAGATTAAATTTATGAAAAGCCGGCTCTTGTGAACAAACCTAGCTAAATGACTTAAACTGAATCTGATGAAAAGTAGGGCTCTTAATCTGGAGGACCGCTTAATTCTTCTTGTCCTTTCAGCATCCTGTCGTATGACATATCCGTGTAATATCTTTCATAAAATGACACATGGCTTGATTCCAAATTCATTAGATATTCGTGAACTCTCTGTGCTGCCTCGCGTCCCTTTTCCATAGCTTTCACTACTAGTGTTTCCCCACTGGTAACATCACCAGCTGCGAAGATCCCCTTCATAGAGGTTTTGAAGTCATCAGCAATTGCTATTGCATTATGCATACCAGTATTGATTCCAGCTTTCTTTTGCAGAAAGGAATTTGGGCCTCTTCCAATAGCTATCAGTAAAGTAGAACATTTCATTTTAAATTCTTTATTAGGTATAACTACTGGGCTTTTTTTTCCTGAATCATCAGGGGCAACCATTTGGACGTTATTAATTATTGCGTGGGTAACATGTCCTTTTCGGTCACCCTGAAAAGACTTGGCTTGAACCAGAAACTCGAATTTTACTCCCTCTTCGTCTGCCTCCTGAAGCATTATTGGGTCAACATGCAATTCGGTCTTCGGATGTAAGCATAAAACAGTAACATTACTTTTACCTTTAGTAAGCCTTAAGGCAGTTCTGGCGCAGTCAAGAGAGGTGTCTCCGCCACCAATCACTAGTATATCATTGCCTAAATCGTACTTTGGTTTTCTCAAATAATTTTCCAGCCCTCCTGAGAAAACCGTTTCAAGAAATTCGTAACCGCTAATTACTCCCTTAAGATTACTCCCTGGAACGTCAAGATTCACAGTATCTCTAGACCCAGTGGTAATTAGAATTGCATCATTTTCCTCAAGTAGCTGTGATAATGGAATATTCTTTCCTATGGTTATGTTCGTTCTAATATCTACTCCGATTAATTTAACCTTCTCAATTTCATCTATCAGTACTTCTTTAGGTAAATGATAATCGGGAACTCCGTACCATGCGGTTCCTCCCGCCATATTGGATGATTCGAATATTGTTACCTTATGTCCATATCTTCTGAGAAGATCCGATGCTGCAAGTCCAGCGGGTCCAGTGCCTATTACTGAAACCTTTTTTCCCGTGTCTTGAGCAATCGAGGGAGGTGGTTGTCGATGCTTCCTCTCCCAATCCGCTATATATCTTTGAATTAGACCTATTGCGATTGGTTGTCCTGACCACTTTAACACACATGCGTCTTCACATAATCCTTGTAGCTGAGGACAACACCTTGCAGTTACTCCGAGTAATGGATTTGTCTCCCGGATTCTCTCATATGATGTTTTGAAGTCGCCCCTCGCAGCAGCCTCGTTCATGCCGCGAACATCGAGAAGAACAGGGCATGCATCTATGCATACCGGAGTTCCACATAACAAGCATCGTTCAGCTTCTTTCATTACCTCTTGCTCAGAGTAAGGTTGTTGAACTTCTGAAAAATTGGTCTTCCTTTTTTCCGGGTCGGCTTTACGAAAAGGAAATTCTCCAACACGGTTGGGCTCAACCATCTATAATGAATGTAAGCTGCTTGACTTATAATGCTTACACCAAAGTTAGACTCATGTCATATTTTATCGAACGGGACTTAATTCAACCTGAAGCATACAGCAAATAGGAAATTGTAGCGATGAATAATCCAATATCAGCTAGTTCCTTATCTAGGCGTACGCGGTGTCCTCCCTCATGCTGTCCCAATCCCGATGCTTCACCTACGGATGTACCTCGAAATCTCTTTATTTTGTGCCGTAATGTGTAGTGACCATGGTCAATATCTGAGAGATTCGGATATGGAAAGTTATCCAACCTAGAAATGTACCTAGTAGAGCTGTTTACATAATCTATCCAAGACTTTCCCTCAGGATGACTTGCCAGCATGTAAAACTTACCTTTATGTTTGAATAACTGTTCCCTAACAACAAAAACCTCTTCACCTAGATGGATTTCACCCGTTTCATGACGAGAAGAATTGTTTATGGCTTTTCGCACTGCGTAAGAAAATGGTCGACGCTGACCGTCTACGATATTACTAAGCACCCACTCTTGCTTGTCTTTGTATCGTATGAGCTTAAAACTAAAGCCTTCATGTTTTTTTATTTTAGCTATTTCTTGTTTCCCTGAAAATATAATTGCCTCCGAATCTTTCGGCCTTTTCTTAATTACAAACTCATAAGACATTTTTTACTTACTCTAGAATTTCTTTCATTATAACATATTTGTTTCTCAATTGAATGCAACAAGACAATAGGGTCTAATGAATAAAATTTTACAGTTCTCGCGTCCCATTCCTGTCCTTTGGAGATTCAGGAGATTTAGTAACTCTTTAAACAAACTTCAAACCTTTAACAAGTTTATTGTACATAAATACAAATATGACAAAAAACCGAACAAGTATCGATAAAGTATCCAAACTACTAGATGTACTGGATAAACATATGAAGGAAAAAGATTGCCCGCACACTCCTAGTGAACTTAAAGAATGTGAAAGTTAACGACTTGATAAATTGTTTTGTTTCAATAACAAATTCCCATTGGATTGCATGGATTTAAATGGATCTTCAAAATAGTAACAAGCAAAACGAACGGTTTAAGAATGGAAGTTTTGTTACCATAGGTAAGTGCACCTAATCCTATGGTCTATACAGGCAGACCTTGATTATAATATTCTTGATAAATTAGGGAATGATATTTCAAAAGAATTTGAAGATATCAAATTAACTTTAGATGTACACATTGATTTAAAGACAGCCACCAACTTTCAATCTTCAGTTAATAAACATAGAAATCAATGGAATTCATTCAAGATACTAGAATTGCTTAACAAATTCAGGCCCAATAAGGCAACAAGGATACTTGGTATAGTTGATATAGACGCATATTCGGACGGGTTTGATTTTGTATTTGGTGAAGCATTTTATAGAGGAAGAGTAGCCGCAGTGTATCTCTCTAGGCTAAGGCAGGAATTCTATGGCTTAAAGCCAAATTCGTCGTTATTTTATCAAAGGTTGGTTAAAGAAGCTATACATGAATTAGGACATGTTTTTGGTTTTGACCATTGTAAGAATTCACAATGTGTCATGTATTTTAGCACGTCCTTGCTTGATGTTGATGCTAAAGGAAGAGGCTTTTGCTATTCTTGTAGGAAGAAATATTTGAATAGCAGACGTCCTAACTGCGCCCTAGAAAACCAGGTTTAGATTGTTGTAATTAATTTATTAACTTGAAGAACTGTAGCTTTATTAGAAGTTTGAATCTATATTATCTTTGTTCTTCGAATGAGATACTATGTCAAATGCAAGTTAAACTCACAAGCAAGAGAAAAGCTTGCCAATTCTATCAGGTCAGGCAATTTAGCTAAAGGGCAAGTATTCTATGAAGGAATGCATGCTGCTTTGAGGGGAGCAACTATAGATGATATGGACATAGTTCATTTTGTAGAGGTTTGTTATTGTCTTGAAGGAGGTTTGTACCCAATGGCAATGGAATCACCAACACTAAGGGAGTATTTTGATATAATTCTGGAAGTAAAGGATGCGCGGTTTAGAGATAAATGCACTATGGAATGTGAAGCCTGCGACTGCACTCGTGCAATCAAACTTCCGGGAAAGCCGTTGATTGAAAAGCTAAATCTAGTGAAGGATGTTTTACAAGAAAGAAAAATTGATAGTACAAGATTTCTCGACATTGGCAGAATAGTACTCAACAGGAGAAAGCAAAGGCAAGGAATAGATGCTCTGAAGAATATAGTCTATGAATGCACATCGTCAAAAATTAAACCAATAATAGCAGGAGCTGCAATCTCAGGGCTTTTTGCAATATTTTATGATGGCGAATATTTCAGAATAAAGAATATTCCTGATACCAATGAGGCCCGTCAAATTTTTGACAAACTTGGACTTACCATTAGTGATTCGATTCAAAGTGTGAAGCAAAATACCAAGCAATCCCTAGCTGGAAGCAACACCTACTCTAATATTGTTTGATACCTATTTTTAATTTAGGAAAATAAGCCTTTCAGTAACAATGCTTATCCAAAAATTATATTATCTTTTTGTAATGTATCTTTACCACAGAAGGGACAAAATCTTGGATTTTTTACGGTAGAAATTCCTATTAATTGAAATTTTAATTTACAACGATTGCAATAGAACGTTCCAGCCCTCATAAGTTTTCATAGATTAGCTGAATAAATCTATAGTTTAAACTTAGTATGACAAGCATAACTTTATTTTACATAGGACGCTAATTGATAAACTTGAAATTCATCCCTTACTCTTTGACACAAATCACTTATGGTAACCGGTTTGTCCATAAAAGAATCTATAATATCTTCTTTCATATATTTCTGAAAAACCACATCGTTATCGACTTCATAAGCACTTAGTAGTATAGTTCTAACGTTAGGATTAAGTTTTTTTACCTTCTTTAGTAACTCCAAACCATTGAGATTTGGCATTCTGAGGTCACTAATGACAAGGGCGTAATTGTCTTTATTATCGGTGAAATGTTCTAAAGCCATCACTGGCTCATTGAATGAAACAACTGTAATATCATCAATATTTCCACACAAAGCATCATGAAAAAGCTGAGTTATATCTATCTCGTCATCTACGATACTAACAATTCTATTGTTAGTAGGCGTCTAACGCCACACCTCAACTATTACCAAGGACCACAATTCCCTGAATCGTACATATATTTGCGTCACGGTATGCTATAAAGTCTATGTTGAAGTGACATTCTAATCCCTAAATGTGATAATATCTGAGTTGCGGATTTTAATTTGGTGAAATACACTCAAACTAACCCGTAAATGACAAAACAAAATTAATTTTTTAAATCAAACTTGGAAAGTGTTTGTCATTCGTTCCATTCTAGTTTGGTGCCTTCTAATTGACGATTCAAAAGCTGGAATTTCTAAAAATGTCCGATATGAAAAGTCAATAATAATCATGCGAACGAAAAGCTATTAGCAAGGATTATTAAAAATACATAACCTAATAAGAGAATAAAAAATGAGCGAACTTCGTATAAAATTAAGTTCAAAGGATGAAGAAAACATCAACAAATTAAAGGAAAAATATGGATTTAAAAAAACAGAAGACCTATTCAAATTTCTTGTAACTATATTCGCACAGCATTATGTAGAGTTTTTATGGGGTGTCAATGAAACTGAAAAAAATGCGAAAGATGAATTTTATAAAAGATGACTGAAAAAGAAAAAATCGAATGTTGATCCAGTCTTATCATTTCAGCTTAAGAATGAATTCAAATATATCGTAATTCCAAACTACGTTTCTGAGTTACCCATATTAAAAAAACTCAATTCCAAAAATGTAGATATATAAGACATATTAAGAGTTTTACTATGAGAATTTCATCAAAAATCGCGAAGGCAATTAATGATCAAATTGCTTATGAGGCATCAGCTACCCATGCATACGTTGCTATTGGTTCATGGTGTGAAAGAACTGGATATGATGGAAGTGCAGCATTCTTTTTTGAGCAAGCTAATGAGGAGAATACACATATGTTAAAGTTCATCCATTATCTTAATAATAGTGGAGCAGACGCCATAATTCCAGCAACAGAAAAGCCTCAAGGCAAATTCGATTCACTAGAATCTACATTCCAAGCTGGTCTAAAAAGTGAACAGACAGTTACAAAACTCATTAATAATTTAGTAGAGGTTGCTGAAAGTGAAAAAGATCGTGCTACATACTCTTTCTTACAATGGTTTGTAAGCGAACAAATAGAAGAAGAAACATTATTTGAAACCATTCTTCAAAAGTTCGAGGTAGTTGGAAGAGACAAACTAGCCGTATATCAAATTGACCAATCCTTGGCCTCAATTAGATCTGAAATTATGACTAAAGGAGTTAATCAGCAACAATCATGAGCCCACGATTATATCCAATGGGTTCGAATCCCCTATCCGCACTTTACTCGAAATTTGTTAAACTGGGGAAATAAAATTAAATAATCAATTCTTGCACTTTCTTCATGTCTATTCAAACAAGATTTTGAATTAAATATAAAACAAATAAACAGTATCAAAATGATAACCAAACTCATGAAAAAGCAAGTTAGTTAAGAAAAAGAAAGAAAGAAAGGATTACTTTTCTTCCAATTCTTTGATCCTCTCCTTTATTCCTTTGACCTCCTTCTCAAGACCATCACTGTATTCCTTCAGCAACGAAATCCTTTCCTCCTTGGTCAGGAAGTTTCTTACTCGGTCAACTCCTATTCCACAGCATCCGTACCCCATTCAATCACCTCCATGTATTCCATTATCGGTCATACGATATATAGTAAAAGGATGTATTTATATATATCGGACATCCAATATGATATGTATGCGAGAACTCGGTGGTGAATGTTGCGATATGAGAGGACTGTTGGGATTTTTAATTCTCTTTTTACTCTCAAAAAAACCAATGCATGGACAAGAAATAGCTAATGAACTCGCAAAAAGAAGAGGGGAAAAACCAAGTCCCGGAACAATTTACCCAGCTCTTAAGAGTCTAAAAGATTTGGGTTTTCTGAGTGAAGAGAAGGAAGGCAAAACTATAACCTACGGTCTTTCAGCCAAAGGTGAAAAGGCCTTCGAAATAGCCAAGAAAAGGTTTACGAGAACATTTTTGGGGATTATTACATAAGCAGCATTTTCAGGCCTCGTATCTATATGTTAGTTCTTTACACCTAGTGGGAACATAGCTTATACTATTAGGTTGTAAGGTGTAATATTCTTTTCATAAAATATTTGGAAAACAAACCATAAAGTATTATAAATTGTAGTATTATGCAAGCATTGATCACTATTAAGAAAGACCTGGACTCTGTAACTTCAATTCTGTACGACACTCTAAAAATAACACCATTTAAAAGAGACTATGATACCTCATTTGGAAAAATAGCTAATATTCTAAAGCGTTATGATCTAAGCGAAAACCCAAGAAACCTGCGTTTTAGATTTACTTTATTTATGCAAGAATTTTTTGATTCTATTCCACAAGATCAATGGAATCTAAAAGATCCCACGTTCATAAAACAATCCGAAGAATTTGCAATTAGCAAGTTTAAGGAATGGATACTAGAACAAGTAACATAATCGCTTCTTGAATATGCCATTACATAATATTATATGTTCACCGACATCATATAAAGTGCTTTATGAATGAAGCTGTCGTGCATCAAAATCTAATGGTCTGAGTTCCACAATGAGTCCTTGGTCCCATTTATATTTCACATTCATTAACTCTGAAACCTCTGCAGCTAATCGAGTTTCCTTCATTGGATTGACTATTCGTGCGAGACCAACAAAATTCAAACCGTTAACGCTGAATGAAATATTCGGATTATGGCTAATGTTTCGAACCCAATGTGCACTTGCTCCGACTTCTGAGATTACGTAATATTTTCTGTTACGCTTTACATACCATATTTCTATTCTATGCTTTTTGCCCGTTTTCCAGCCCAGCGTTGTCAAATATAGGAATTGTGGTTCATTCAATAGTTCATCAAATCGTACGTTAAGATATTATCAAAGTATTATCATAAATCTTTGGTTGACACTTTATCCTAATATATTGTAAGGCGGGAATACGATTTTAATCTAAAGGTTGTAGACGCGAATTGGTCGAAATTAGAAGAATTTATATCAAGATCATAATACGTTGAATGACAAGCAAATAGCCAAGATGGATGCATATCTAGAAGAAGAGCTATATGACGTTCTAACCTACTGTTTACAGAATCCTGATGCTTCAGATTTCGAAGCGAAAAAACAAAGAGTATCTACGATTGGTAAAGAGCTTTATGCCGACGGAGGCACGGACGCTATGGAGAATATGTTTTATTCAATTGAATTTAGAGTAAAAGAAGAAATTGGCAAGGAAGCCAAACCATATCGGTCGTGGTGGAACGGTATATCGAATGAATGGAAATATTAGAAACAAGATGATGTAGTACTACTGTAATTATTAGTCATAATACGTCAGTTACATGTTTTATACTAAATGTCTGAACTGGCTACAAAGTTGTTTAAATATTATAGAGAAGAATTATTTTTTACAGATAAATAGCATAAGTTGTATTACAAAATTAAGTCATATTGAATTGAATCTGTATAAATCATTAACACCTTGTGCGATGTGTCATCAGCTGTCCCTTACTGATATAATGATAAATACAAGAATAGGAAAAATATGCATAAAATGCGACATTCAGATGACCAAAGCAAGAAATAAGGTCAAGATAAGCAAAACAACTAAGGCTCCTAAAAAATTACTTAAGCAATTGAGTTAATTGAAGATTTGAATTTTATAATACTTATATGTAAAGTACTTGGCACTTAAAGGTCGGGAGTCAGATTATGAAATCTGAAGAAAGGGAGAAGTGTGGAATTCTCTATCAAACACCCGGTTGTCATCCTTTTGTAAAATGGGCGGGAGGTAAGAACCAATTAATACCTCAAATAATTAGGCTCATGCCATCAAAATTTGCAAGATATTTTGAACCATTCCTTGGTGGAGGTGCTGTATTCTTTCATATCGCTTCCTATAAAAAGAACGCATTCCTTTCTGACATCAATATGGATTTAATTAACGCTTATAAGGTTATACGAAACCATGTAGAAGAACTTATTACAGCTCTAAAATACCATCAAACTGAATACAATAAATCTCCAAAAAGATACTACTATCAATTACGAGATAGAACAGAAGTGCTCAATAAAATAGAGAATGCTGCTCGATTTATAACACTAAACAAAACATGCTACAATGGACTGTATCGTGTGAATAAGAACGGTTTATTTAATGTTCCAATTGGAAGATACAAAAACCCGCTAATCTGCGATACCGATAACTTGAGGAAAATGAATACAGTATTGAGACAATCTGGATCATATTTGGGAGTAATCGACTATAAGAAAATATTAGTTGAAAAGGCAGTTAAAGATGATTTTGTATACCTCGATCCACCTTTCCATCCAGTAAGTAATACTGCAAATTTTACTAGTTACACCAATAATGGTTTTACTCTTGAGGATCAAAAAGAGCTTGCAATAATATTCAAAGAACTGACAAGAAGAGGATGTAAGCTATTACTTAGTAACTCAAATACGGAGGAAATTAGAAGCCTTTACTCGGACTTTTCTCATCTTACCGAAGTAGCTCTTGTGAATAGATCCATCAACGCAGTTGCCTCTAAACGTATAGGACATAATGAATTGTTGATAAGGAATTATTCATGATTAGTGTAATACTGGATTAGTAACTTAACCTATTGCACTTTTCAACCTACTGCATTTCTTACTAATGTATAGAAAAGAAAATAATAGAAATAAACAAAAGAAAACTTAAAACTTTAAAGAAATTTACATGATGTATTAGTACTAAAAATTGCTGTAGTAATTAATGGTCAGTCATGAAGAGATTATATTGGGATTAAACGTTATCACTGCATTTATAACTATGTGGACAAAATTATTTTTGTATGAATTCCCAAAGTGATACATACAACAATAGCATATTCTTTTCACCTAGGTCAATTGCAGTAATAGGTGCCTCCGAAAAACCAGGAATAGGAAGGGCGATTTTTAGCAACATTAAAAATGGCTATAAAGGGAAAATCTATCCAGTTAGCCCTACTAATGAGTATGTATCTGGAATGAAGGCATACAAAAGTGTCCTTGACATACCAGACGATATAGATCTTGCCATTGTGGCCACTCCAAACAGGAGTGTCCCCAAGGTCATGGAAGAAGTAGGAATGAAAAAAATCCAAGGTTCCATTATTGTTTCAGCAGGATTCAAAGAAGTTGATGAACAAGGCGCCATTCTTGAAAGGGAAGTCGCCGCCATTTGTAAGAAATATGGTACTAGGGTGATCGGTCCAAATTGTTTGGGTATAATGAGTTTATCAAAACAAAACATGATGAATTCTACTTTTTTGAAAATTACACCAAAACATGGGAATATTGCTCTTGTGTCACAAAGTGGAGCTATTTGTGCTGCTACTGTCGAAGATGCTATGGCACAGGGAATAGGTTTCTCAAAGGTAATTAGTATGGGTAACAAAATAGATGTTGACGAAAATGATGTATTAGAATTATTGTGTCATGATCCTGAGACTTCAGTGATCATAATGTACCTTGAAGATATTCATGATGGCAGAAGATTTATGGAAATTGGCAGGAAAACAACCAAGCAATACGAGAAACCTATAGTTGTCATAAAGTCTGGAAGAACACCAGAAGGTGCAAAGGCAGCAATGTCTCACACAGGGGCTTTGATGGGAGCTGATGAAGTATATGATGCACTATTTTTGCAGAGTGGCGTAATTAGAGTTGATACAATGCAGGAGCTTTTTGATCTGGCTACTGCATTTTCAAAGCAACCAATTCCTAAAAATGACAAAGGTACGGTAATTGTATCAAACGCAGGCGGACCTGCCATAATATCCACAGATGCATGTTCAAAATATGGAATGAAACTAGCAGACATAACCACGTCAAGAGAAGCAATTGCTAAAGTTATACCTGCTCACGGATCCGCAAGGAATCCAGTTGATATTGTGGGAGATGCAGATTTTAATCGATTTGAAAAAGTCCTGAATGAAGTGGTATCAAATCCTAATGTGGGATCGATTGTTACAATGTGTACTCCGTCAGCTACTCTGGACTATAATGATCTTGCAAGAACTATAGTCAAGACTACTGCTAATTCTGGAAAAACCTCTCTTGCAGCGCTTATGGGTCTTGCAGAAGGAACAGAAAATAAACAAATCCTTTCCGATGGAGGTATTCCCCACTTTCCATATGCAGAACCAGCAATAAGGACACTGAAGGCAATGTACGATTTTTCTATTTGGAGTATAGGAAAAGAAACAGAAGTTAAGAAATTCAATATTGATAAGGAAAAAGTCAAACAAATTTTTGATAAAGTAAGGAATGATGGAAGGAAGCATCTTTTGGAAGAAGAAGGTTACGATGTATTGAACGCATATGGCTTTCCAAGACCAAAAAGCTATCTTTGTACAAACGAAGAAGAATGTGTAAAGAGGGCCGAAGAAATTGGTTATCCTGTCGTTATGAAAATTGTGTCGGAAGACATAATCCACAAATCAGATGCTGGAGGAGTAAAAGTAGGTCTTAAAAATAAGCAACAAGTTTCATTTTCTTTCAATGAAATAATTGCCAATGCAAAGAATTACAAGAAAGATGCAAAAATTAAAGGAGTACTTCTGCAGCAGATGATAGAATCTGCCAGAGAAACAATTCTTGGTGCAAAACACGACAAGCTCTTCGGTCCTTTAATCATGTTTGGGCTAGGAGGAATTTATGTTGAAGCTCTCAAAGATGTGGTATTCAGATTGGCCCCTATTTATGAACAAGAGGCAATGAAAATGGTGGAGTCAATCAAAACATACAAGATATTGAAAGGTATAAGGGGAGAACCACCATCAGATTTAAAGGTATTAGTTGAGTGCCTCTTGCGACTATCTCAACTGGTTACAGATTTTCCTGAAATTACAGAATTTGATATGAATCCATTATTGGTATTGGAAGAGGGAAAAGGAGCCTGCGCAGTTGATGTAAGAATCGGCCTTGCGTAAATACCTAAAACAAAATTATTTTATTTTTAGATTTCTATTCTAACTCTAACTATTCATTAGTAATCTTTTTACCACATTCAGTACAAAATTCTGCATCGCTTTCATTTTGATAGCTACAATAAGAACATTTACCTAATTGATTGGATTCTGAAGATTCTGAATTTTCAAGCAAAATTATATCACCAATTTTTGAAATATTCTTCCAAGCAACTTCAACATTTTGATTGTTGCTCTTTTTAGGGATCTTGAGATTTATCTCCATTTTGCCCTTAGAAGTTCTTTTAAGACCAATTTCCTGAACATTACCGATCAACATAGCATCCCAGTCATATGCAGGCATTCCGACAAGACATTGAATTGAAATAAAATCATTTTGTATGACAGGAGATTGTGGTGGATTGATAGTGGTTTTGGAACTTTTACCAGTATCTTTTGTATCTGATACTTGAGTATTTGATAATTTGGGTGATTTAGATTTTTGTTCTTGCTGTAATTCTTCTGGAGCATCAAATTTTCTATACTGCGCAATTATACTCTTGCAAGTATTACATTTGTATTCGCCTTTCTCATACAGTGTCACACCTTCGCCAAGATCTTCATTGGGATTTTCAAAATTGATATCCGGTGACCCCTCATAGTCTTTATCACATTTGTTGCAATGGTACTTGACAAATCTGTCTAAAGGAAGCCTTCCTATACCTGCCAAAAATAACTCTGGCCCTCCTAGATTGCCTTTTTTCTGCTCTTCATCTGTAATATGGGCAAGCACATATCCACCAGAACCGCGTAGTTTTTTCTCCCTCAATTCTTGATTTTGACCCTGATCCTCCATCATATTTTTTATTATCACTTGTGTAGAATTTAAATTATCAAGTCCAAACGAGATCAATCAAACCGTAGTAGCAGGGAAAAATAGACAATTGAGAATGATTAATTTCAATATTATTTGATCAGAATTTTATATCATCACACTTATATCTCCGATAAAAGCTCACTAACTTAACTTAAGATGCGGCAGGTAAGTTAAGTGAAAAAATACGCGACCTTTCCAGATCTTCCGTAACTTTTGTCAAAAACAAGATATGAATTAAAAATGGTATCATTTGAAGAATTAGGTCTAAATATGTCCATAGTTAGGGCAATTAAAGAAATTGGAATGGATAACCCTTTTCCGATCCAAGAATATTGTATTCCACTTATTTTAAAAGGTAAAGATGTGATAGGACAAGCACATACAGGTACCGGAAAGACTGCTGCGTTCTCTCTCCCCATAATAAATAGAATAAGATCAAAAGGACCAATCCAAGCTCTAATTATTGTTCCAACAAGAGAATTGGCTATGCAAGTCACAACTGAAATTAAAAAATTCTCAAAATATATGGGAACAAGATGTTTAGCTATCTATGGAGGACAGGGCATTAACATACAAAAAGAACACCTTAGAAGGGGAGTACAAATTATCGTGGCAACACCTGGCAGACTAATAGATCATTTAAAGCAAGGTACGATTCAACTAGACGATGTAAATTATGTAGTTTTAGACGAAGCTGATAGAATGCTTGATATGGGATTTATAGATGATATAAAGTTCATTCTTTTTTATGTAAATGAAAGAAGGCAGACATGCCTATTTTCCGCAACGATGCCTGTTGAAATTTTAAGACTATCTAGGGAATATATGAAAGACCCCGAACAAATTAGACTCAATGAAGCTGAAATTAGTTTAGAAACAATTGATCAATCTTATCTAATTGTAGAAGAGCGAGAGAAATTTAAGCATCTTTGTAATTTTATCAAAAATAGAGAAAAAGGACAACAAAGTATTGTTTTTGTTGCTACAAAACAAAGAACTCAGAGGATAGCCGATGAATTAAATAAACAAGGATTTCGAGTAATTACAATTCATGGAGATTTATCTCAAAGACAGAGAGACTATTCAATGCATAGATTCAAGAATGGAAGTGAAGATATACTTGTGGCCACCGATATAGCTGCAAGAGGTATAGATGTACCAGCTGTGGGAAATATTATCAATTATGATATACCTGAAGATCCATTGATCTATTTCCATAGAATAGGAAGAACTGCACGGGCAGGTGGAAGTGGTAAAGCAATTTCGTTAGTATCAAGTAGTAGGTATGAAGATTTTTCGAGGATTTTAAAACGTACAGAACTACCAATCAAGAGACTGAACGACGAAATAGGAATCGAAGTTCCTCCATTGTATGTCAGCAGAAACAGAGTCAATAGACAGAGGTCCTTTAATTATAATGGTCAAAGTAGAAGATTCGGCTTTACTAGAGGGGTTAATAGGGGCCGATACCAATATGGTAGACAATATAATAATAGTCATTACAGAAGAGGATAAATATATAAAAATAATATTTTAGAGAATTACAAATAACATTTCAAGGAATCTAGTAGAAATACAATATAAAGACAAATCAATGTCAATTAGGAAACTATTCGATAAACTTAATCACTGTCTATCTAAATAGTCGTTAATTTCTGTATTCTAAGTTCTTTAGGAGAAATTCTCGCAATCTTGTTTCAAATCTATGTCCGGTACTTCCTGACATAATTATCCGTTACTAAATTTAATTGGCATTAATTTGACGAACTATCCTCAATTGCTTTGGCACATTTATCACAATACTTCTCTACTATTATTGCTCCTTCAGTACTGTATTTGACTAACTTTGTTGCGGGTTCTCCACATCCTATACAGAATCTTGAATTCTTTTCTGCGTTTGAAGTAAATGGCTCAATACTTTTCAGTTTCTTTTCTAACAATCAGATCTTCTCTAATTATATAGAAAGAATGTACATAATAAACTAGATAAAACTATTATTATAAATAAAGAATTATTATTGAGGTGGATGACTCATTGAAACACGATTATTCGTGTTGACATCCAGGTGCGCCAACTAGAATATTATCTTGGCAATTCTTCTAAGGCCCAGCCACAGTATCGGAGCACCAAAGGCAACCATGGAATAAGCTAAAACTGCAATTGAATACTCTAATTTAATGAGAATCAAAAATCCAATGGCCCAAAATATCATGAAAGCTCCGGGAATTTGTACTCGTCTTGTGTAGACTGCAGATTGTATCAGCTGTTCTTTCGTGGGTTCATCATCCTGATAGAACGGTTTGAGGAGATATGTTGCCGACAATAAGAACAAGAATAATGAGAGGATTAGTAAAATAACTGCAATTGCTTCAAAGTAATAATCGAATCACTCTTTGTCAATATTTGGTTTGGGCTCTGTCAGATATAATACTGGCAAAATTGCGCTTATACCGATGAGCCAACTTGTAATAATTGTCTGTCTTTCATTTGCTATTTTCCACCCACTCAATGTTATGCTCCACCCACTGCGGATTAATAAAGGTTAGAAATAGAAATAGCAGATAATAGCACTCAACGACATTTTATGGGTCAAGCAATTTATGGCATTCTTAAAGTTTTGAAAACACAGCAATAAATACAATTATAGTTTGTTAAAAAAACTTAGTACAGTGGAACCAAAAATGAAGGTTGTCCTGCATAAAATTGGTTATGCAAATACGCGTTAAAATCATTAATACAAAACGGGATAGTCTGAAATCTTGTCGTTTTTGTACATGCTTATATGCCAAATGGGGAGCAAAAAAGTGTCTTTCTAGATTTTGTAGTTAAGCTACAAGTTGACGTGTGGGAAGAACGAACAAAAAAACTTATTTATTCTTTCCAATTGACTGCTACTTCGTTAAGTTGCATAGGGGACTGAGCAATATCCATTCCATGGGCCTTGTTCAAGTGTTCACGAAACTTAACAGCCCATGGCTTATTTGAAGTCGCCAACACTTTGAATGATTTTTCAGGATTATCCATTTCAAAGCTTGCCACAGCAAAATCTCCTTGTGGCAAATGTTGAACCCAAACCTGCTCGCGAGATATTCCTGCTTCCTTAAAAACTTCATCATGTTCTTTATTGTCAACAATATTTTCTTGATTCCATTTTCTTGCTAATTCTATTCCCCCAGGAAGAATAGGAACTGTAAAACAATAATTGGCCATATATGCTAACTTTATTATTGTCTGTATTTAAGTAATTATCTTTTACAAAAACATTACTATGAAGTAGATCTTCAATTGGTTTAAAATAGTTATTCTAGCCTAAAAGATGGGTGAAAAATGATTTGCAAACCTCCAATCGAGTTCTCCATTCGTCCCATTCAATATAGAAGGCTCAAGTACCTAAGTTAGAAACATGTCTTTTTTCAACATGCTTATACGCTAAAGCGTGAGTTAAGAAAGTTAATATTCATATTCGTTAAGAAGTTCTCTGGGTGTATGCTGGCAATCCTTTTCTTTCATGTGTTTGTCCAGTACATCTAATAGCCTGGATACTTTATCAATACTTGTTCCGTTAGATGTCATATTTGTAATCTATTAATGTGCAGGTATTGAATTCGATGCTGCTAATAATGGCAAATAAACTATTAAAGCCATAACGATGACAAACATAGCAATAGCTTTCGCCATTGCTAGTATTACTGCAATAAAATATTAAAATATTAAAATTCTCAAATTGAATTTTTAGTCTCATAAAACTCATCCTTGCAAGTATAACTGGAAGACAACTTGAATTACAGAAGACTAGGGCGGTAAAAGTAATATCGATTGGCTGGTCTAAACGTAGCTATTATAATCTATGCTGGTGACTAGAGTATATGGTTGCAAGAAGCTCTTGGCGCGGTAGCATTTCATTCGGTCTTGTAAATATACCCATCAAATTGTACACTGCAACTAACAAAAGGGAATTTGTCTTTAATCAATTATGTCAAAATGGACATAGGATAAGATATAAAAAATGGTGCCCTGAAGAAGAAAGAGAAGTTCCGTATTCTGAGATAAAAAAGGGTTATGAAGTAACCAAAAATAACTACATTTTCTTTGAAAAGGAAGAACTTGAGAAAATTAGATTAAAAACTACAAGAACCATCGATATAAAGGAGTTTATAGAATATGATGAACTAGACCCGACTTTCATCGACGATAGTTATTATGTAGCAACCGATTCTAAAAGCGGAAACGAAAAGCCTTATGTGCTTTTAGTGAAAATCTTAAATGACAATAATCTGGTCGCAATAGGCAAAGTAATACTTAAAGACAAAGAAAATCTTGTAGCCCTAAGACCATATCAAAGAGGACTGGTCATGCATATCCTAAACTATTTAGATGAAATCAAACCTGTTGATGAAATTCCAGAAATGGAAGGTAAAAAAGTAAAACTTGATGCACAAGAAATCTCACTTGGAAAACTACTGGTTGAAAAGTACCGTAAAAACGAATTTGACATTGGTGAATATTCGGACACGTATGTGCAAGAACTTAGAAAGCTTATAGATGCGAAGAGCAAGGGAAAGAGGTTTGTATCATCGGCTCCAAAAGAAATGGCTCCTACCAAAGATTTACTCCAAGCACTGAAGGCCAGCATAGATACTAAAAAGAAGTAACTTCTGAACGAAAACCAAATTTGACACAACCTTTGGTAGAATAGAATGCATATCTCATAATGTCATCCAATGACAATTCATAGGTAAATCAATTTACGCCATTGTTAAAGATTTGAAAACACAGCAATAAATCACAACCCAAAGTGCAATAAAAGCAATTATCAACTACTTCGGAAGACGATAATCCATACTCCAATACTTAGAACACTGCAATAGTTAATCAATGATTTAAGTCATCTCTTATTTTAAATATAAAGCCAGCACTTGAGCCCGGACGAGATGCAGTTGAAGCTTGCATTGTTAAACCTCTATGAATCGGAATCATAGCAACTTGAACTATGCCGCGAAGTTGAATTGTATCAAGTACTAGTCGTATGTCTGATAATGCTCAGACTTTACAGAAGATACAAAATTTCGGTATGATTCTCCAACTAGTAATAACTCATGCTTTTGTATTACATTCAAGACACATGTTATTCAAGTTTCAAATATTAATGCTCATCTATATAGTCGATAAACTTAATTATTATTCATAATACTAGTAACTGGATGCTTACTAGCACTTCAAAATATATCACCATTGCTAGCGTACTTTATCTGGTCGCATTTTTTGCATTTGCTTCAGGACTGGTAAATTCTATAATAGAAGGCGGGCGAGCAAAAGGAATTATTATTCCATCAAGATCAATACAGACTATAGGAGAGACTACTGTAATTGTTATGATACTATTTATGGGGATGTTTGGGGCATATTTGCTTTATAGTTCAGGGAAAGCAGCATCATCAAAGAGTCAATGGTCTTTTTTAATTGGAGGATTTACAGTTCTCATTATTGCATTGACTGTTGGTTTCAGCATAATTAAGATTAAAATGGGTGGTTAAGCCCATCTTAGAACCTTATCTTTTATTATGAAGTTTTTTTGATTTGTTTTTGGATGTGCGAGAATTGTAATTGAAAGATCGTTAAGATTTCTAATTTTAACATGAAAATTCAATGAACTTTTCTTGCTAAGAAGTCTATTACTTGTTATCACTTCCTTTCCCTTATAACGAATCATACTCGTTACCAGAAAAGGGATATTAAAATGTGATGTATGTTTTAAAATCATCATAAGAACAAAGTAAAGTAATTGGTTTATACTTCCAATTTTTAGCGTGTTGTTCGAACTCGGTATTATATTTTTATAAAAAAGATTGTAAAATGAATTTATAGAATCAAAAATAATTAGGGAACATTCATTCATTGATTTTATTATATCAACTATCATAATATCCAAGATATCTTCAGACGGGAGATATATTTTCAAAGCGCTAGATTTGGATTGGTAAATATGATCATCTACTTTTTGTATTTCTATGGAAGGAATCAATCCAGCTTTAACGTAGGAAGTAAATGCCGCATCAAGGTCCAAATAAACTATCTTACCGTGATTGTCATTATGATACTGATTCTGAATTTCTGATATAACTGATGCAATTAGACATATTTTTGCAAAAGTATCATCATAAATTAAAGTATTAAATCCACGGTTATCCAGTATTTCAGAAATCATGATTTTTATTATAATGAATTATTAAAAGGGGTTATAATGGATTATGATGATGAATCAAAGGAAAATGATATCGATTTAATACGAAAGGATTTTCCAGTTACAAAAAAAAAGATCTATATGAACAGTGGTTCATTTGCTCCAATGCCACTATCTACAATAAAATCAATTACTGATTTTCTTGTAAGATGCTCAGACGAAGGACCTGACTCGAACTCTGTTCAAGAATATATTACATCGCTTATGAAAGAGCTTCGAATTATTCTAAGTCAACTCATAAACTGTGAACCTGAAGAGATAATCTTCACTCAAAGTACTACTGAAGGATTAAATTATGTGGCGTCAGGTATTGAGTGGAAAAAATCAGACGTAATTATTGCACGAGGAGGTCTTCATGAACATTATGCTAATTACTTTCCATGGTTAAATCTTTCCAAAAAGTATGGTGTCAAACTGGAGGAAATTAAGATTAACAAACAGGGATTCTTTGATCTTGACAAAATTGATAAAATTGCAAAAAAAAAGAATACAAAACTGATAACCCTAAGTCATGTTCTCTATAATAATGGTGCAATAATGCCCGTTGAAGAAGTCGGGGAAATTGCAAAAAGGCAAAACATGCTATATTCGATTGACGCTGCCCAGTCAGTGGGTACAATTAATGTAGATGTAAAAAAAATAGGCTGCGATTTTCTGGCTTTCCCTGGTTTCAAGTGGATATGCGGCCCACCGGGTATTGGAATCTTTTATTGCAAAAAAGAATCTGCCGAGTTGCTAACTCCCAAGTATATTGGAGGAGAGTCTGCAATTATCACCGAACAAAAAGAACTGGTTTATACCGATTCTCCACAAAAATTTCAAACAGGTTTTAGAAACTATGTGGGTATCGCTGGTCTAGCATCTTCATTAAAGTACATTCAGCGCTTGAGTGTAAACGCAATAAGGAAAATGAATATGAAAATCGCAAACGAAATAACCGAGGAGCTAAGAACGATTCCTAATATTTCAATCTTTGGACCCGAAGATGAAAAGCTCAGAACATCAATAGTTACTTTTGCGATAGGTTCCGTCAGTCCAAAGATTACAGTATCTAGTCTACAGGAGAAGGGGATAATTGTTGCAGAGAGGGATGTTGTTGGAGGTGGAAAGAAAAAAGCAGTGAGAGCATCACCACATTTCTTCAATGCCCCAAATGAGGCATCCACATTTGTTAAAAATATTAAAATTATTCAAAACATGTTGGGTTGATTCTTTTTATCTTTTGCTGCCTGACCTTCGATTACTATCATCGTTAGTGTGGATCTAACCTTATCTATTCTTCTCACGTGCCATGTTATCGTTTCCCTAAGCTTATCCATAGTATCTGCAGAAATCTTTACAATAATATCGTATACTCCATATACTCCACTTACTTCACTTACCCCCGGGAGCTTTTTAATTTCCTGTAATATTTCCTCCTCAGAACCAAGATCACAATTTATTAGAACATAAGCTGTTGGCATACTACTACACTATAGTTTTAGGGAGTATTAAAACTCGATGTAAATTAAAGGTATTCAACACTTCTTAATGCCGAATTTAAGATATTGTTTACCTAGACATTATTTTTTATTTCTCTGAAAAATTCTTCTCAACAGCAAGGGCTCGAATAGGAGACCCAGATGCACCAGATAATTTCAGTGGTGCCATTATCAATGTAAAATATTGACTGTTTAGTTTATTCAAATTACACAAGTTCTCCACAATCAATATTTCCTTAGATAATAATAATTTGTGTGCGGCAAAACTACTATCCGAACCCCTATCAATACTGGGTGAATCTATACACACTGCATTTACTTTCTTATCAATCAAATATTTAGCTGCATCCTCTGCAAGACCAGGACTGTGACTAAAAAAATATTCCTTATCTATTTCATTCTCCCACAGAGTGGAAAATACAATGGTATCTCCTTCCATTATCCTGACATTTGATGCTTCTATTTCATCAGCATTAATTAGTTGATTTGATGCTTTCTTTATCTTGATTAGAATAGCATTAGAAATGAACCTTCTAACTGATATTTTGTCGATTGATGAGGCATCGCTTGCAAAATGAGATGGAGCATCCATATGAGTGCCTGTATGAGTACTCATAAAGATCACCTCTGAATCATAATCATGCACATCCATTTTAGTCCAAGTAATAAATTTGGGTAGTGGCGAACCTGGAAAGACTTTGGTGTCATTGCTTACTTCTCTGGTTAGGTCTAATATCATCGATAAGCATATGGTTAAGATTTATTCATATTTCTTTTGTCTTTACGACCGGATCTAATTATTCCATTTACAATGATAATACTCAAGAACCCAAATGAACCCATCAACAAGTAGAAGACTGCTTGTTGAGCTATTCCATTTAATTCATCTATGATCGTTTCTAATGTCATATGAAATTATGATAAATTAACTACTAAAGAAATAAAATATTTGCTATATTATTAATCATTTAATCTATTGGTCAACTATTATTATTAATCATTAATCGAAAATAAAGAAATTACACTTATTCTAGCAATTTTATATAATCACATTAATAGTTTTATTTTGTTTTCAGCCAATTCCAAACTTCAATTCCTCTAATTGCACACTGCTTTCTAATAATTTTCCTTGCTCTTCTTGCGGCCTCAATTTCGTTGATTGATTTTGTTCTCAAAAATTGTATCAATAACTCCTCATAAAGTTTTTTTGCTCTCTCTTCAGAGAATTCTTTATAGGGTATTTTACTCGATTTATTTGGTATTTTTTCCCGTCTATGATCATCTTCAGTCTTTGGCTGATTGAGTCCTTTTAATTCAGAATATTCTAATTTACAATCATCACAATTTTCATCAAAAAAATTCTTGTGGATATTACATCTAACCAAGTAACTAATATTATAGAAAGTTAGATTTAAGGAATGTATGTAAGATCTAAACTACGTAAATGAAATATTATATCGCATTTTTGGCAACCTTAAACTTAAGAAGTTTAGTAATTAGCACATACAGTAGCGAGGAGACTATCAAACTTGGAATTGTGGAACCTATCGTTGGTATCTGTGATACATATATCGGCGAAAGTTGAGAAAGTAGATAATATAACACCGCTCCAATAGACCACGCAACGATAGCAGGATATCCTATCTTGATCAGCGTGTTACCATCACCATACATCATATTATTCTGATATCCACCACGCTTAACTACAAAATAGTCGGTCAACAAGACTCCAAATAGTGGAATAAATAGTGCTCCTATCAATAGCAAAAATTGTTCATACCCTTCAATTGATATAAAAATACTTAGAATAGTACTTACAATAGAAAATCCAATAATTAGATGTCGTTGATTTAGATTATGAAAGATACTTTGTGAAGAGATTGCTGCAGAATATATATCTGCAAATGCATTATCTACCTCATCAACAATAATAACCAATAGAATAAATCCGAATAAAATTGCCTGAATTGAAATAATGATTGATGAAACGTCCCCCAGCCCCAATAATAATCCTCCAAGATAAAAAATGATATTTGTTATTGAAAATCCAACTAAAGTACCCACAAAGGCAGCCCTACTTGTCTTTGCAAACCTGTTGTAATCTGAGACGAGTGGCATCCAAGAGATAGGCATGGCAATTACAAGGTCAAGAGCAACAAAAAACGACATATCTTTACCAGCCGTGGATATGGCATTTGGAAGATTTTGAGATAACAGAACAACCAAAATTATTATTGAAGAAGCATAAACAATCCATATTGCAAACTTTGATAACCACTGTTTTACTAAAAATAAAGGTCCAAATATACCAAGCAGGGTGATAATTATTCCAAATATAATATTCCATACAAAAGTAACGTGGATATTTGTTAATTGTTGAGCAGCCTTTGAAAGTATTAAAATCTCAAATGTAGTCCAGCCAATAAGTTGTATTATATTTAGTATAGCAGCAAGATATGATCCATACAATCCAAAAGCCGGTCTTATTCCAATAATAGATGGAATAGCATGATCGCTTCCTATTTTTCCTGCTAGTGACAAGAGTATGGAGCCAGTAATCGAGCCTATTATTATTGCAAGTAATGCATGATAAAAAGGGGCCTCGGACAAAAAAGATCCTGCAGAAAAAACTAATAAACCAACGCCAAGACTCGACCACAAAATGAAATAGTCAAATCCTCTCAGGATTCTATGTTTTGGAGGAACAGGATCGATTCCCCATTCTGGCAGATTAGGGACCATAGTGATGATTACTATTTTTTTATAAATATAAATTAATAAAGTAAATAATTTTCAAGATTTCATGCCACAAAATTAAATGGAAAATGAAACAAATATCATAAATTTGTTACATAATGTTAATATGCTAAAAATGCGTATAATATAATAATGTCTATTTGTGTAATGTGTCTCAAACTATATGATGAAAAAAATGTAAATCTTCAACGAAAAATAGTGAACGATAAAGATTTTTGCAATGATTGTTGGGTAGAAGTTATGAATATTGAATGATGTCGGTTAAAATTCATTAATTTTTATTGTAATGGAAGTATTTGTTAATTATTCCAATTTTTCTTTTTAAGATCATAGTCTTCTCTTGAATATCTTATCGTTGCCGGATGACCCATTACAACAGCATTTGGAGGTACATCTTTTGTTACAACCGCTCCCATTGCTACTACGCTGTTTTTTCCAACAGTTATCCCAGCCTTAAATACAGCTCTGCCTCCAATTATTGCCCCGTCCTCCACGACAACTCCAATCATTTTTGGGCTCATTGGATAGGGATCATTGGTAAAAGTCGCACAGGGTCCGATGAATACATTTTTTCCAATTGTTGTTAAGGGAGGAATATAAACAGAACCTTCAATTCTTGTATTGTCTCCAATTTTTACATTATAATCTACGTGTACAAGTGAACCAATAGATACATTGTCTCCTATCTTAGTATTGTTACCAATGTAGCTGAAATGCCAAATCTTTACATTCTTTCCTATTTTTGCAGTTTCTGAAACAAAGTTTATCAAATTATTACTGTGCCTTTCCATTTGTCTTCTCCTATAATTAATGTCATCCTATATCTACATTCAATTTATAATTCCTTCATAATTTCTCAAATCCCACTACAAATGCCATGGAAATCCATTTTTTGTGATTTTGCTTGGGATTTTTTCTTGCCATTTTTTTAAAAATTCAATATCTTTTTCTTTCTCACGTAGTTCGTCTGGCAACATAACAGGAATTTCTTCAATAATAGGATAAAACCTTGTACACTCTGAACAAAAGAGTACTCCCTCCTTTATCACAGTTTCATTAATAGTTGTATCAATAGTAGTATCAATTTCAAACAATTCTAATGGATAGTATTTATCTATAGGACACGCTAAGATATCTAGCATTGATCGTCTCATAACTGTCTCTTGATTAGCACATCTTATTATTTCATTTCAATTCCAGATAAATTGGTGAACCTGTTTCGCTTGAAAGAAGGGCCGCTTCAGCTACTTTTGTAACATTTGTGGCTTCTTCAGAAGTAACAACTGGCTGTTTCCTCTTTCCTTCTATTACCTCAATAAAACTCCGTAATTCTAATACAAGAGGTTCTTGAAACTGTTGTCTTCTTGGAATAATGGTTGCGTCAGCATGATCAATTCTTATCTCCTGGGTAATAAAATCACCATTTACAGTACCCTCAGTACATACAGCAGAAAATGTTCTAACTTTCTTTGGTGTCACCCAATTTGATGCAATTATCGCAACCTTTTGATCTTCAAATCCTAACATTATTGTTGCAAAATCCTCGAACAAATGAAATTTTTTGCCCGCTCTAGCAAAGACCATTTTCGGACCCTTGCCAAAAAGAAACATTGCAGTATCGATGTCGTGAACGGAAGTATCATAAATCACACCTACATCCTTAATATGTAGGGGCATCCTGTTTTCCCTGTGAAATTCCATCATTAAGAGATCACCGTATGTTTGTTTCTGAATTATCTTTTTTAAATCCTGAACGGCAGGATTGAATCTTTCAACATATCCACATGTTAATATTACCTTGGCCTTTTTCGACAAGTCCGTCATCTCCTCACATTCTTTTGATGAAAATGAAAGAGGTTTTTCCACAAATACATGGCAACCATTTTGAATTGCGTCCCTTACTACTGACAGGTGAGATTTAGTTGGTGTACATACTAAGCAGGCATTCAACCCTCTCTCATTGGAAAAAAGATCCTTTATTGATGAATAAAATTTTGTATCATATTTTTTTGCTATTTCTTTTGCACGATCTGCTGACAGATCACATACAGCTTCAAGGACTCCCATGTTGTGGAGAACTCTAACATGGTTCTTTCCCCAGCCGCCTACTCCAATAACAGCAATTTTTATTCCAACGTTCTTATTTGTTAGCAAGTGGGTGTTAGCCATCCCATGAATTTTTTAGATTTTCCAATTACAATCCTCTCATAATTTTCCCTTATACTCTTTGTTATCATGCCCTCCTTTCCATTTCCAACTACAGTTCCATCAATCTTTGTAATTGCAATTATTTCAGCAGCAGTTCCCGTTAGAAATATCTCTTCAGCTAGATACAATTCTGTCCTCGAGATTGGACGTTCGACAACTTCATACCCAAGCTCCTTTGCAATTATTATTGCAGTATTTCTTGTGATCCCTTCTAATATTGAATCTGATAACTGCGGTGTGTGAAGTTTTCCATTTCTAACAACAAAAAGATTTTCTCCAGATGCTTCACTTACACGTCCCTTCTTATCAAGGAGGATGGATTCGTCATATCCGTTTCGTCTGCATTCTTGAGTTGCTAGAACAGAATTAAGATAATTTCCAGAGGCCTTTGCCATTGTAGGTATGGACTCGTCATCAATTCTCCTCCAGGAAGAAACGCATGCAGAGATGCCATCGCCCTTAAAATATTTTGCAAAGGGAAAAATTATGATGGTTGTATGTGTTGGAGAATTCTTGGTGACGTTCAGATCTATTCCATGCAGACCTACAAATGTTAAAGGCCTAATGTAGCACGATTCTTTTATAGCGTTTTTTCGAATTAATTCTACGGTGGCATTACAAAGCTCATCAACAGAAAATTTTGTTGTAAAGGAATAAACATCAGCTGATTTATGGAGTCTCTCCATGTGTTCCTTAAGTCTGAATATGTATAAATTGTCATCAGAAGAATATGCACGTATTCCTTCAAAGACAGCTGTTCCATAATGTAGAGCATGTACAAAAATGGGAACCTTGGCCTCTTCCCATTTCAGATATTGTCCATCGAACCAGACTAAGTCTACTCCCTTATCCTTCATATTGGCAAGTCAATAGTTGGATAATAAAAGTATTCAAATCTTGTGAATTGAGGATATCTAGCTGAGGATACCTTCTGTAGGGAACTTCATTCCAAATATTTTAATAGTTTTGTCTACCGATTGGGCAAATTTTTCCACAATGACCCAGTTCTCACAAATGATATTAATGATGGTCTTTGGGACCATTTCTTGCCATGATTCTTTCAAAGCATCTTCAATATCTTCTCCTTTGTAATAATTTTTGTTGTTATACCGGTCTGAGTGATCAAAACCATTTTTCAAATTTTTGTTGAATTCGTCGTTTCCAAGGTTCTCAAGAGCTTCTCTGTATAATAATTCCTTTACATTTGACGAAGATATTTCGAGTCTTTTTGCCTTGATTGGATGAAGATTATAGAATCGCAAAGCTATTCTTTCAGCCGTGTCCCCCGTATACGAAATAAATCGATCTTCCAGAACATCACGGAGAATTTCGTTTCGCATGGACCATGAATATGGTGAGAGAATTGGTGGAAGATATTTAATAAACGGTGAAACGAAATTGTAATTGGGCAAAATATCTATATTATCATGACCATCAAACAAGCTTAGTAGCATCTTCCTTCTTAATTCATAAGGAAATGGAAAGGTTTTTGTGTTTATTTCTCTTCCTTCTTTCAAAAAAACTACTGGAAAAACATAAACATGATAATGTTCAGCTAACTGAGAAATTATTTTTTCATGAGCCTTTGTTACTGGATTTAAATGGGCAAGATAAAGCGCTGCAATATTTTCCAATTGTCAAATACTTAACGGAGATATATTAACAAAAAGTAAGGAGAAAGCTCCCTATGCTTTCTTTACTTCAATTTCTATTGTAGAGACATTCCTTGTTCTGCCATCTTCTGCTTGGAGTGTTTCCGATCCAATCCTAACATCACCTATTGTATACCCTGCATTTTCCATTCTCTTTAGAATTATTTGTGAAACATCGACTGCTCTTCCGATACTTAAACCTCTAGCTTTAATGGTAACTGTTGGTTGATTTGCTAGTTGAATAAGTGTAGAAGTCACATATGCCATCAGAGGTTTCTTACCTATGTATATAGAATCTCGGGGTCCATCTCTTTGTGTTTGTGTATTCTGTGTATTCTGTTGTACTTCAGACATAAAAAACCGTTAGTCAAAAGGATAATTTAAATCTAGAAGATGTTATGTGATCTAAAAAAATCAATATCATAATAGGTCAAGTTCGTTGTCTCAAGTTTCGGAAAAATCTTGGAGGCTCAATTGGAGGTAAAATCATGATTAAAATGCCTCAATCTCACGGTTATATATCTGGTTTGCATTTGTACTTGTAATCTATGAATAAAAAAGTCACAAGAAATGGAACTAATGGTGACAAATTGTCTGAATCCACTACAGACAAAGATTCTAGTACGCAAAATGAAGGATCCGACGATAAAGTTCCAACAACTGGCAATAATATTGAATCAATAGATGGAGAAAAAACAGTCAGGAAATCAAAAACCAACGTAAAGATTGAAGATTACGACTTGATTGTAAATAGTCTAAAGGATGCTACTGCTTCGTTTAAAGATGTGATTCTTTCCATCGGCAAGAAAGCGCAGGAAATCAGAGATAAGGCCGAAGAAACTTTCACAGTAGGAGCAAAGAGGGATGCACGAGATATCCAAGCTCTTGGAGGTAACGTAGAAAATGTTGTCAAAGGATTTGAAGATACTATGACGGAAATTAAAAAGAGAAATTACGCTGATGAGGAAAAGCTGTTGAAAGGCTATAAGAAGTTACTTGAAGAACAAATTAATCTTATTAATGCCAGGGTAGAACTGGTAAAGAGACTTAAATCTAAGTAACCCAACATTAAAAATAGAATAGTATACTGGATATTTACACATAATATAATATTCATATACAAATTTACTATAATTTAGAAACAATATTATCCGATCCGGTTTGCAACGCTTTTATTTAATTCAAATAATGGCACATATTCTAGCTTAAGAATATTTAATACCATACATATCATCAATACTAGAAAATAGATGGCATCATTATTCGATAAAATAAATCTAACCAGTATATTAATTGCATTATCAATTCTTACAGTTTTTGCAATTTTTCAGGTAATAGATCATGTTGAATACAACTCGGCGTTTGGTTCATTCCATGAGAATCCGATAATTCCTATTACTTCAGAATCAGAATTTTTAACATATGATGATCTTATTACTGGATTTAGCATCAAATATCCTCCTGATTGGGAGAGAGCTCAACATATTGACAAATCGGTTACGTTTCTTGCTCCCAGAGAAAGCAATTTAGATACGAATCCGGCAGGGATTGGTATTATGGTTAAAGATATAGGGTCAAATACTACACTGGCTTCAATCACACAGACGCAACTTAGTACCCTCAAGAATTTGTATCCCGACATTCAAGTACTGGAATCTATCGAAACTACATTTCTAGGACATCCGGCACATATGATTATCTTTACGGCGACTGACAATACTCAAAATCTGCGAAAGGCAATGCAGGTCTGGTTTAAGGAAGACAGCAAGGCCTATCTAATCACCTACAAATCAAATAACGAGAGGTTTTCAAAATATCTTCCCACTATCGATAAAATGTTAAATTCATTTTACACATACAAGAATTAGCGAGTTTCGACAATGTTTAGCGAAGCTGCTTGGGATATCTGATGATAATAAACATAAATTACTAAAACTGAGTTCAGTTATTACCCTCATTTTCATTCTTCAGGAAGTTTTGAAATGGTTAAAAGATCCTCGATAATTTCTTCGCTAACACCTTTTTTAGCCAGTTCCCTCCTCAGTTTCTTCTTATCCTTTATCTTCTGAGGCACATTTCTTGTATATTGCGTTATATAGTCAATGAATTGGGGATCATCAATGGTGGCATTATTGAATTCTGTACTTGAATCGATGCTTAACGATTCATAATTAGGATTTATTATAATAGAGTTTGTTAGTTCAGTATGCTTAAGATCAGCACCACCAAGATCAACGCCTGCCAGCCTAGCTCCACCAAGGTTAGCGCCTTCAAGTCTAGCTCCACCAAGGTTAGCGCCTAGCAGCTTAGCACCAACTAAATGAGCATCTCTTAGATTAGCCCCCCAAAGACGAGTGCTTACTAGATTAGCCCCCCAAAGACGCGCATCAGCAAGGTCAACACCACTAAGATTAGTGCCGACAAGTCGAGCACCACTTAAATTAGCACCCATTAAATCTGCACCACTTAAATTAGCACCCATTAAATCCACACCATCAAGGTCGCTCCTACTTAAATTAGCACCCATTAAATCCGCATCCCTCAAATCCGCATCCCTCAAATCCGCATCCCTCAAATCCGCATCCCTCAAATCCGCATCCCTCAAATCCGCATCCCTCAAATCCGCATCCCTCAAATCCGCATCCCGCAGAGATAAGATCTTAAATTCAATCGCCCTCTTATCATTGAATTCACTGATCTTTCCACTTTGTAGTAATCTTACTGCTTCATAATTTATGGTTTTTCTATGTAAGGCAGTTGGTTCAACAACAGCTTCTATAGCCAGTCTATACAAACTCCAATCCCGTATGTTCCTTATAGTATCTGAATTTTTTACCAAAAAATTCCATAAATCCGAATCTGTTTTAAAATCACGCAAAACTTTCCATATCTTCATATCATCGTCATCTTTTTTTCCTTCGTACAAATCCAGACTCTTGAAACGTGTTTCGTCATCCATCTTGAGATATTTGTCTAATCCCTTAAAGAAAGATTGATCTGATTTTACTAATATATTATAAAATTTCTTCCATCGTAAATGGATCGCTTGTATTACTAACAGTTCCTTTGCATCAAAACTTTTCTTACCAGAAAAAATCAATTCTCTTTTCTCAAAACTTTTCTTACCAGAAAAAATTTCATGTGCTACAATAAAGTTGTTCAAGAATCTTTTGATTTCTCTTGGATTGTTATCTATTGCCACAGAAATTAATTCTATATTCTTATCTACAACGTCTTTGAATTTATCATGAATCATACCTTTTTTTATAAAATCTCTCACCAATTTTACAGTATCCTGATTACTCCATTTAGGTAAAGCTATAGGTACTTGAATCAAATTCTTTACATAATGTTCTCCTTCGTTACTTTTTTCATTACTTTCAATGTTGCCTAGCTTGATTAAGATGTCGTGACTTATTCCAATAATATAAATAAAGCCCTCAACATCTTGAAATACTCTTATGACTTCTAATAGTTCATGAGCCTTCTTTGGAGAACATTTATCCAGATCATCAACATATACAATAATCCTGAACGCAGGATTTTCTAGACGTAGATTCTTTATTTCTTTCTTGATTTCTTCAAAACCATCAAAGTAGACAGTGTCCCTATCCAATTCTGCAATCAGTTGAATTTTTGAATTTAACTCTTTCTTAAAGGTATCAAACATTTCTTGTGAAATTTCATACTCTTCTGATGCGTACTTTGATATTATAGATGTAAGAATGTCAGCAGTATTTTTAAGAAAATTTATAGCGCTTGTTTCTAACTTCTTTTTTAAATCTTCGAATTGTTTCTCAGCCGGTAACGCGTATGCTATACTTTTCAATAGTGAAGCTATTGGAAATTGTTCCCATTTATACCGCCATGCTTCGAGCCTTACTCTGATCAAACTCTTATCAGTTTGAAGCGCGTTATCAACAGAATTTATTAAAGTGGTCTTTCCAGCTCCCCACTCGCCAAATATTCCAATAGTAAATTTTGGATGAGAGGTTTTTACGATGTTGACTATGGCATTACGATATAAGTTGAAATCAAGAATTGGATCAATTGCTATGTCATCTGTTAAGATTAATCCCCTTTGAAACAGGTCATCTTCTCTCGACAATATCACATCTTACTTTAAACTTAATTTATTTTTAAGTATTTGTTGTTGAAGTAAACGTTGTTGAAGTAAACGTAAGATATAATTTTGAAATTTTAATGACAAAATGATTCAGGTTATGTATTGCTAAAAATTTTTAATTATTAAATTAATTAGTCAGACGAATTCCAAATGCAATTCGACATCGATAGACTTGGATTGCCAAGAAATTTTATGAAAATGATAGTCCTGAAATTTTAGAGTCTGGTGATTAATTCCCTGGCGTTTTTTGATTTAAATTTATACAAATACAATGAATTCAAATGATTACTAAGTTAAAGACTAGTGTTATCGATTTCAAAACTTTTTTTCACATTGGTCGGATAGCGACACCATAGAAGATATATACATATATATTGTTCAATAGTAACATTCCAATAGTAAAATTCTTTTCCACCTTAGTTCAGGAGGTTGCTTACTATTTTCCGCTATTGAAGTGGGTTGATAGAATGTCCTATTATACTATCGCCTTTCAAGATAATACAACAAGGACACTTTTGATCTATACATACCTCTGCTTGTTCATGCTTACAAACAGAGCAGATACAAGGTTGCTGTTGCATTTTGCTTAACTCTTCAATTTCCTTCTTTTGTTTCCGGTCTCTTTCATCAGCATATAGCCACAAAAAAACCACGGGTATTCCAATTGCAAAGAAAATCATCATAGTACGAACAGGAACTCGTAAAACAACCAAAGCCAGTCCAAAAATCAATGCCCCTATACCTAAGGTAGCAAGCCAACGATTTGTGAGGTTATCCATAACCATATCTAAATCACTATCTAGCTAACGTACGGAGCCTCCTTATTATCAGTTTGAATATCTGTATATTCTTGATTCGAACTACCATCATCTGATATCTCCTTATTCTTTTTCTTTTTCCTTCGTAGCTTTCTCACTTCTTCTAGTATTTCTCTTAATCGATCTTCGGAAATCTTTGCTATTCCAGCATCACATTCTATGCCTTTTGAATCAAGAACCTGCTCCGTTAGACTAATCATCTCCTCTTTATCCCGTTCCTCGTCTTCGGTTAACATGTTTGCACTTTTAAAGCGAAAGAAAGCAAATTCACTCATCTTACTATTATAATTACAACAGACTTATTATTATTGATTCACTTAGTTTTGGCTCCAGCACTGATTCTAATCAAAGATAAGAAATGCAGGTACTGAATTGTGATTAACTAGATATTTAGATAATAGTTATTAGTGTCGATTTACTTTTTCTGGCTGTTAGTTTCAAAAGTCCAGTCCCTCTTGTAAGTTTCATCTCGAAGATTAAATCCTTTAAAAAGTTTGAAATATGCCTCCTTAATTATCTTTTGATTATCAATATCCGATTGAATCCACAAAAATTCAAAGATGGATATTAGGGAGTTGAGCTTTATTTCATTATTGGAATAGACGCAGGATCCCATTATACCTTCAAGATTTTCATTAGAATTGATTTCCGTAGAAATGTCAAGAAATGTCCTTCTATCAAATATCATTGTTGTCATTTTTGTTTGTAAGGATTTTTGTAAATACTGAACAGAGATATCAGGAAAATTCTCAATAAACATGGCTTTTAATTCGTCTTTAATATTATTATTTTCACAATATACTATTATCCTAACTTTTATATCGCTCCGTGTAGCTTCTTGTAATAAGTTCAGTATTCCTAATTTCTTTGAACGAATCAAAACTTCATATTCTGAGAATAGAACCAGTATCTCATCTATTGACGATGTGATTGATGTTCTAATGATACTAAGTATCTCTAAAGATTTCGAGATATTTTTTGTAAATGATTTTCCACGACCATATTCAATTTCTTTAATTTTCTCTTTGAAAGGTAACGCAATATTCCACAACGAATCAAATAAAAACTGTTGCGCTGAAACAAACGTCTTATCAGATACAGCTAATAACCTTGTCTTATTGTTCGCATTAGTGAGAAACGTCATAAAATCTGTTCTATCAATAAGTATAATATTACATGCAATTTGATCTATATGTCTTATATCAAAATAGTTTACATAACCTCTATAGATTGGGGAATCCTTCATACTTATGTCTGAGATCATTCTTAATTTCAATCCTTTATGTTTGAGATCAAGTAATTTGGGTGATAACTTTTCAGGATCAATAACGCCAGAAAAATCACTAGTAAGATAGCAGTCAATGCCTATTGTCGCCTTAGATATTGCTTGGAATGTGAAATCGATAATCGAGTCAGACACTACATTAATCTCATTATCAGCAGAACGATTACGTGACAATTAACATGTATTTACAGAATTGATTATAATATAAAAGATATGTAGAGAACTCTACCTTGCACAAAATTACAATTGGCGTTTGAGTTTGTACTTGTTTGATTTAATACAAATGGTAATCAATTTATAATAGAGAGGAAAATAATTTGATTTGTGCCGGTATTTTTAGATGTTCACAAAGTTCCATTTGCTGAACAACATTTGAAAGAGTTATGTTCACTTCCTAGAGATGAATTTGGTGTTAGTCACGTTAATCTTTTCTACAACAAAGATGCTGATGTTTGTTTCTGCCTACTCGATGCACCAGATAAAGAATCTGTTGAAAAACATCATACGAAAGCCAATGTCAAATGTGAATGGATAACCGAAGTTAATCTAGCCAAAAAAGAGTTTTAAGCCAATAAAATATTTTTTTGATTTGGGTTAAATCTTTATCAAATTAGTAGATAGATATTGGTAAAATATCGAACATCACATTAGACCTTCAACGGGAGCAAAGCCATGATAATATGGGATTTGTCCCAACTCATCCTTCGGTGGAATCTCTGCAATGGATATTAGGTGACCTTCGGGATCCTCAATAATTGCATGCTTTCCGAATGATTCTTGGGTAATCTTTTTATAGAATTTGACATGCTTATCTTCGAGCTTTTTACATACAGATTCCAGATCACTTACATTAAATCCAACTAACATATTCGAAGATCCTTTCTTTTTGATGCGTGCAGGATGCAATGCTAGTACGGCACTTTGGCCTTCATTCTGGAATTCAACCCAATCTGGTGACTGGTTCTTTATTTTTAGTTCAAGAGTATCTCTATAAAAAGACATACATTTTTGTAAATCCTCAACTAAAAGAATTGCGGCGCCTAGTCGTTTGAACATTAACTTCTATCTTGTTTTTAAGGATTTAAATTTGATTCGATTTACATGACTTTTTTCTTTAATAATTTTCAAAATTTAGCAGAATAAATAAAGAAGGCAATAATCATCTCAAAGTTAAATCCTAAAATAGACAATTATTATAGTGCAGACATGAGCAAAAAATATACACGCTCCTTTCGTAGAAACAAAAACGGTAGTAGAAAAGGATATCTCACAGTAGTAATTAACTTGGTGAATTGAACAAGTCATAATTTCAGAAAATGTATTATGCTATGTTGTCTTACAAAAAATATGCTTAGCTATCACAGGCGCTTTGTGAATGTAGTGGGTGAAGCTGAGGAAGCGATATGTGATTATCGTACATGTCGCCACAAGCTTTCAGAACATGGTTCATCAAGTCGTACTTGTAGATGCTCCCACCCAAGTAACAAGGCAATTGGAATAAATTCTCCATAGCTACGGTCACTTACTTTTTATCGAAATTTTAGTGGTAAATGATCTAAAAATATCTACCTGAGTTTTCAGGCAATATATAAACAGAAATGTTCTCGAAGGAAGAATATAACCAGCTGTCAAGTGATATGAATGTAATTAATGTTACTTGATTTACGATATTATTGTATTCAGTAAAGTATTTTTATCTTTCAGCATAATGG
>Ga0193735_1000002_pt1 | contig 101937 bp, 91 predicted proteins | sample U1m2metaG_FD_145080 | JGI IMG/M metagenome (GOLD analysis project Ga0193735, IMG submission 145080) | Soil microbial communities from a riparian zone of the East river system, Colorado, United States - U1m2 | ecosystem: Environmental > Terrestrial > Soil > Riparian zone | place: USA: East... | reverse complement strand
TCAGAGACCGCCCTGGCTGGCGTTAGGGTCGAGATCATAGATACCGATGGAGGAGAAAAGCAGTCACGCTACATCGGGGGCGACCTGCTCACGCTGCTCTACACGATTCAGCTGGGCGCAATATCCGTTGATCCGTGGCATTCGCGCGTTCAATCCCTCGAGTACGCCGACTACACGATCATAGATCTCGACCCGGGGCCGAGAGCGAACTTCGGCCGGGTCATACAGGTTGCCCGCTGGGCAAAGGAGGTAATCGATGCGTTCGGGCTAAACGCCGCGATCAAGACCTCCGGGTCGACCGGGTTGCATATCTATCTACCTCTCCCGCCCAGGACGCCGAATGAAGCAGCCACGTTGGTTGCGCAGATGATAGCGACGAAGGTCGTGGCTGCGCATCCGAAGGAATCGACGATCGAACGCTTCGTAAAAGCGCGTGGGGCTGCGACCGTTTATGTCGATTACCTGCAGAACATCCAGGGTAAGACCGTGGCTGGCCCCTATTGCGTGCGAGCAAAGCCGGGAGCGCCGGTTTCAATGCCGCTCAAGTGGAGCGAGCTGACCGATGATCTCGACCCACGGGATTTTGATGTCACAAATGCAGCCGAGCGTTTTGAAAAGATTGGAGATATCTGGAACGAAGCGATGAGGAAGAAAAACTCGCTTCGGGCGCTCGTGTAAGCGAGCTAGCGGCCGCCGTTGCTCACTTTGCGCAGAGGCAGCTCTATCTGTCCGCCTTCGACTTCGCCTTGCTTGGCGGAATCCCCGAAGATCGGATCGCTCGACTCGTCAACCATGTGAGTGAGCTTGTAATAAAAGTGGAGCGCGTGAATCGGCGCCATGAAGCTGCGGTTGCCCGCCCGAGAGATAGCAATAGCTTCTTCGCGCACTCGGCGAGGAAGATCGCGCGCCGCCGGAAGTGCAAGAAGTCGCTGTATTTCTGTGCCATCTCGTGCGAGCAGAGCTGCGCACAAACTATCCAGAAAAGCGAGCATACTACCGGGCCCCCTTTTGAGCTTGTCGAGCCTTATGTACACATTGCAACTAATACACCGCCACCGCAAGAGGTTCCTGGGGCTAAACCCGCTTGGTACCAGCCTGTTACCGGCGTCAGGGATAGAGGAAATCGAACCGTATTCCGCGATGGGGTCTACGCCTTTTCTTCGGTGCATACCGAAAAAGCTGGGCTGGTCTCCCTCTGCCTTCGCTGCGCATTTCGTCTGTAGATTCGACGAGCGAAGCACCCTGCAGGGCACGCCGGAAACTGGCCTTGTGCAAGCGTTTACCGAGCAGGAGCTCATACATGTGTTGTAGCTCGCTGAGCGTAAAAGTCGGTGGGAGAAGTCGGAAGGCGATCGGGGCCTGATCGAGCCGGCTCTGGATCGTTTTAGTGCCCGCCTCGACCATCGCGCGCTGTCTCGGCGAAAGCGGAGGAAGGTCTCCAAACGGGAACCAGGTATAGCCCGCCCGTGGGGACGCCGTCTCATGAGGGACTAGCGCTACATAAGCGATGGATATGTCCGCATCGGCCGGATGCCGTTTGCCGTCCCCGAATGCACCGACCTGTTCCATCCATATCGGGGGCTCTCCGAGTGCCTCCTGGGCGACCCGCGTGCCCGCGGTGTCCAGGATCTCGCCGACTTGCGGGACTCGCCACGGAAGAGACCATCGCTCTCGCTCTGTTGAGTTGCGGGCCAGCAGGATTGCCAGGTCTTCTCCCATCGCGGTAACGACAACGACGTCGACAGTGTACGTCGCGGGCTTTGGGGACCGGTCACGCATGGTGGATGCGAATTAGTCACTTTTTGAGACTAAAGTCAAGGCCGCATCATTTAGTTTTTTTGGGTGACGTCGGATCTCTTGCCAGGACGTCGGGGAGGCAGGTGATACTGATATAGGGATGAACTAGGCGATCGTCAACAGACTCTTTTCAAAAAAACTTTTTGTTTCGCGCGCCCGGGTATCAAAATGTTGAGCAGCACGTGGCTCAGCGCGATTGCAACGGCCTCTCCTCTCCAGTCCCGCGACTCGCGTATGGCGGTATGGTGATCGGTAAGTGACCCGAGATTGCTGATGTTCCAAGCAGTGCACGCGCGGCCGCCGTCTGAGAAACAGGAAAGCCACCCCACGCAACGAGATACGTGCCTACCCACGGCAGCTGCTGCAACAGATAAGGATTTCCGAATGAGATCACCATTGGCTTTCGTCCGCGCTGGGCAAGGCTCTGCACGAAGTTTGCGAACGCCTGCGGTGCGCTCGCCGTTACAGCGTCCCAGCTTTGTCCCACGTAGGAGCTGACAATTGTGACATCCGCGGAATCGGCGGCTGCGATCAATCTTGGATAGTTGAGCGCGGCGTCTTCGGTTGCGACAAACTCGGTGCGCAGATTTGGCAGACCAGTCCGCAGCTCCGCGTTGAACGCATTGCCAGCGGGAAGGTCAGCACGGCGGGCCAGAGTTATCGAAAGAACTCGAGCGCCGGGCACACTGAGCGGGACTTGTCTCAGCGAATCCTTCACCAGCGTGATCGATTTTTCTGCGACGCGCCGCGCGATCTGCACGTTGGAGCTGTCCCCGACGAGAAAACGTAGCGCGCTGAGATCCACCAGCTTGTTTCGCGCGAGCCCCAGTCTGCGCTTCGCCTCCAGAACGCGCCGCACCGACGAATCGAGTCGCGCTTCCGTGTAACGCCCCTCTTTCACCCCGGCGACGACCGCATCTATCGTCTGTGGTATGTCGAGCGGCTGAATCAGGACATCGATGCCAGCTGACACCGCGCGTTTTACTGCTTCAGCAGCCCCGAACTGATCCAGAACGCCGCGCATGTCCATCGCGTCCGAGATGATGATTCCCTTGAACCCCATCTCACCGCGCAGCAGGCCAGTGAGAACCTTGGGTGAAAGAGTGCCCGGCACATTGGAGGAGTCGAGCGCGGGCATCGCGCCGTGAAACGACATTATCGCCCCCACGCCCCCGTTAACCGCAGCGCGGAACGGGACGAGCTCCACTGTATCCAGTCGGCTTCTGCTGACGGTTACAATCGGCAACGCAAGGTGCGAGTTCACCCCGGTATCGCCGTGACCGGGGAAATGCTTCCCCGTTGCAATCATCCCATGATCCTGCAGACCGTGGATGAACGCGACCCCCATCCGCGCGGCCAGATTCGGATCTTCACCGTAAGATCGGGTGTTGATGACCGGGTTGTCTGGATTGTTGTTGACATCGAGCACCGGCGCGTACGCGATGTGAATTCCGAGCGCGCGACCTTCGAGCGCGGTGAGACGCCCCTGTTCGTAAGCGAGCGTGGTGTCACGAGTTGCGCCGATGGCCATCTCAGGCGGGAAGACGATCGCGCCACCGAGATCGATTGCATTGGGGACGAAGTAACCACCGCGTGCGCGAAATCCCGCGCCCGCCTCGAGATCGGCGCCGAACAGAAGCGGAATCTTGCTCATCGACTGCAGCGCGTTCAGTTTGGCGGCTAGCTCTGTCGGCGATCCCACCGAAATCGTGAATCCGCCGACCTTCTCCTGCTGGATGTACTGGGTCAGCCGCCGCCACTGGGGTGAATCGCCCGATGCATAATCGCCGAGCACGCTCGGCCAGACGATTTGCGCGGCTTTCTCACGGAGTGTGAGCGAAGCAAGAACCGAATCGGTCCAGCGAGAAGAAGTTGCCGCGCCGAGCTGGCCGGATTCCGTAGGACTCCCGCCGGTCTTGCACGCTGCCGCCGCGAGCAGGAGGCCTAAAGCGAGCAACCGCTTCGGGTTCCGTATCATCAGTGCGCGATCGTTCCCTTCTTGCTCGTGTCGATGTCGGACGACACACCGGTCTTGAAGAGAAACGCTGTCATGTTCTTCGTGAGGAACGCTCGCGCCTGCGGATCCATCACGTTCAACCCGTAGTGATTGATCAGCATCGTCTGTTGCTTGAGCCAGTCGGCCCAGCACTGTGTGCAGATCTCTTCCACAACGCGAGCCCCGATGGCGCCGGGAAAGGGAGGCTTTACAAATCCAGCGCGCGTTTGGCCGCACCGCGCGCAGGTTACGTTCTCAGGCACGCCTGAAGCTACCGGCGCGCGTACGAGATCTCAGCCAGGCCGAAGATCGAGAGAAGCCGAAGGTAGACCCAGCCGATATCGAGCTCATACCACTTCGCCTTGAACTTGGCCGAGTGAGGATCGGCGTGATGATTGTTGTGGAGCTCTTCGCCGCCCAGCCAGATCGCAATCGGGGAGATGTTCCGGCTTTCGTCCTTGACGTTGAAGTTCCGGTACCCCACTGCGTGCCCTACTCCATTGATGATTCCCGCCGCCCAGAATGGAATCCAGATCATCTGCACGCCCCAGACGAGGGGCCCGACAAAGAATCCGAACAGGTACACATCGACCGCAAGCATGACGAGGATCCCAACCCAGTTCAACGGCGACAATAGATGACGCTCGAGCCAGTCGTTCGGCGTCCCTTTTCCGTATTTGTCGAGCACGCCAGGCTGCCGGACTGCCTTTCTATAGTAGAAGGCACCCTTAAGAACGATGTTGCGAAGGCCTTCCATCAGAGGGCTGTGTGGATCGCCCTCGCGGTCAGCAAACGCGTGGTGTTTGCGATGGCAGGCGACCCATTCCTTGGTGACGATCGCCGTCGAAAGCCACAGCCAGATTCTCATCGGCAGGGCAGCGAGGTAGTGCAGCTTCACGCCACGGTGCGTTTGCGCACGGTGCAGAAAAAGCGTCACGGACACGTTGGTAAGGTGTCCAGCTACAATCACGAACAGAATCGGCTTCCACCAAGCCGTTGCCCAGCTTCCAAAATCCGGCATGACTTGCTCCGTTATCTAAGTATCGCTTACAACTGCATTCTAACTGAACGGTATCCTTAAACCAAACGACCACATCACCTTCGCGTAACCGGGCCTGTTGGGTTTCCGGGCGGTGGGTTCCCCCAGGTGTCGTTGGCTGGGTTCCAGTCAGGAACGGAGGGATCGGGCCAGAGACGAACGCCGGTAACTGTCCCACGCACTGGAAGAACAGCATCGAAGCGATTTCCCCGGGCCCAGACGTTCACCGGCAGCTGGAAATCCCGTGTCGTGCCGTCCGCGTATGCAACACGGAGTCGTACCGGAAAAGGGATCGAGGTGTTCCGTCGGAGCGAGATCGTCGCGAAAGTCTGCCCTTCAGCAGTCCGGGTAGACACGCTGTCGATGCCGATGTCGAGGACATCAGTCGTGTAGAAGAAGCTCCGCCAGAACCACGAAAGGTCCTCGCCCGTCGAGTTCTCGATACTCCGGAAGAAATCCCCCGGAGTCGGATGCTTGAATGCCCAGCTCCTAATGTATTCCCGGAACGCTGTATCGAACATCTCCGCGCCGATGACATGATTGCGGAGCGTCAACATGACGACAGCCGGTTTGCGGTATCCGATCGCTCCGAGCGCCGACGCGTCGATATTGTCCGGCGCAGTCATCAGCGGCGACTGCGTTCCGCGCGTCACCGCGTCACCCCAGTTTCTCAGGTAACCGGGATAGGCATTCTGGCCCGGATAACGCGCCTCGTTGGCGAATGCGTTCAGGTAGGTATTGATGCCCTCATCCATCCACGCATAGCGACGCTCGTTGGATCCGACGATCATCGGAAACCACTCGTGGCCGTGCTCGTGATTGATGGTCCCGAAGATAGACGCCGGATCCTCGCTGCCGTAGTGCACCATCACGAACATTGGGTACTCCATTCCGCCGACCGGCCCTGCGACGCTAGTGGCCTGCGGATACGGATAAGGGAAGAAGACCTGCGAGTATTGTTTAATGGTCCACTGCGTCTGCTCCGCAGCCTGCTCCCAGGCTTTGCCGGCCTTCGGAAACTCGTAGTATGCTTGCGCGAGGACGCCATTCCAGCTCGTCGCATCCCACCTGAAGTCCGGCGCGCCAGCCCACGCGACATCGTGCACGTTATGCGCGCGGAAATGCCAGGTCCGCGTCCCTGGCTTCACCGCAGTTTTCCGGGCTGCTGCTTCAGCCTCGGTTATGACCTGAACCACCTCGCTGCTGCGTGAAGCGAGGCTGAGCCGCCGGCGCTGCTCGGCAGTCAGAACCTGCTCAGGGTTCTGCAGCACACCGCTGCCAGCGACGATGTATCCTGCCGGCACTGTGACCGAATAGTCGTAATCCCCGTACTCGAGGTAAAACTCGCCCTGACCCAGATACGGATCGGTATTCCAGCCGCGGACATCGTCATAGACGGCCATTCGCGGGAACCACTGGGCGATCTCGAAGAGCGTGCTGTCGCGTCCCATTCGATCCGATCCGTGCTCCGGAACCCTGAAAGAAAACGCGATGGAGATGGTCGCTTTCCCCCCACCAGGAACGAGCGGAGACGGGAGGTCGAGCCGCATCATCGTGTCGTTGATCCGCGGCTGCACCGGCGAGTTGTTCACCCGCACATCCGTGAACGTGTAGCCGCCCTGAAATCCTCTGACACCCCAGCGCGAGTCGGCAGGAAAGAGCGCGGAACCCTTGCTGCCGGTACGGTAAAGATTCTGATCGGCCTGAATCCAGACGTATCGCAGCGTGTCCGGAGAGTTGTTGGTGTACCTGATCTGAACGGATCCAGCGAGCTCTGTCGTGCCGGTATCGAGCGTTGCAGTGATCGTGTAATCCGCGCGTTGCTGCCAGTAATCGGGCCCGGGTGCGCCACCAGATGACCGGTACCTGTTGGGGCCGGGCCAGTCGATTCGATTGGTCGTTGCGAACGGATCATCGCGCTGAGTGTCAAAAGGAGCGCGCGCCTGCCGCGATACATCGGAAGAATCGGTGGATGGAACATCCATCCGCACCGGGGCGAGGACGACCGGCCGTTGCTGTTGCGAGCAGGCGGCAAGTGCAAATGCCAGAAGGCTGTAATGCTTCACGTTTGGAAGCCGTTTGTAGTGGGAAACTTCGTAAGCTGTGGGCGCCCAAACCGCAACGTAGGGGCCAGTGTACGACACAACCCACCTTGCGGTACTCGCGCGGTGGCCATACCCTCTCCGCAATGAGTCGCACCAAAGCGCTGGAGTCCCTTGTCGAGGGACGCGCGACCGCTGAGGGCACGCGCCGATTTCGAGAGCGGTTCGTCGATGCTCAGCCGGATAGCTTCTATCGCCTGCTCGCCGACGAAGCAGTCGTCTCCTCGCTCGGCCTGGGTACCTACCTCGGAGAATGCGAGGACGTCGAGGACGCCCGGTACACCGCGATTGTGATCGCTGCGCTCGAGAGGGGAGTAAACATTCTCGATACCGCGATCAACTATAGATGTCAGCGGTCAGAGCGCGCGATTGGAGAAGCGCTGCGCACAATGATCTCGAGCGGTGAGATAACGCGCGAGGAGGTCGTGGTGTGCACGAAAGGCGGTTATATCCCGCTCGAGCGAACTCCACCCGCGACCAAGGAAGGTTATCGCGGTTTTCTCCACAGCGAGTATTACGGCCCTGGTGTCATGGGACCTGATGACGTCGTTTCGGGTGGCCACTGTCTCACCCCACGGTATCTGGATGATCAGATCGAGCGCAGCAGAAAGAATCTCAGCCTCGCCTCCATCGACATTTATTACGTCCACAACCCGGAACAGCAGCTCGACGTGCTGTCGCACCCGGATTTTCTCAACGTGATGCGAGGAGCCTTCTCTGCACTCGAGGATCAGGTCCGCCGCGGAGTGATCGGCAATTATGGGTGCGCCACCTGGAACGGCTTTAGAGTCTTACCGGAAGCTCGAAACCATCTGAATCTCCAGGAGCTCGTAACCGTAGCGCGCGAGGTCGGAGGGAAGCAACACCATTTCAAGGTGATCCAGCTTCCCGTCAATCTGGTCATGACCGAAGCCGTACGGGTACCGACTCAGACAGTTGGAACCGAGCGAATACCATTGCTCGAGGCTGCGCACCGCTTGGGCATTTCCGTCGTCGGCAGCGCGACGCTCATGCAGTCGCAACTCACCCGATCACTGCCCAAGCAGCTGGATTCCACCTTCCCGGGGTTCAGCTCGGATGCCCGCCGCGCGATAGCGTTTGCCCAGTCGCTCCCGCTAACGGCCGCGCTCGTTGGGATGAAATCAGTCACGCACCTGGAAGCGAATCTCGAGTGTCCGGAGATCAGTTAGCTCAGCGAGCGATGAACCTTCCTGCGCATCATCGGCCGGAAGGTGGATTCAGAAATCCCTGGCCGTCGGCCGAACTCCACGGGTTTCTGGATTTCCTCAAATGGTCGCTCATCGAACGGCGACGAAACCCGCGCCGCCCGGACCCGGATCCCAGCGTGTTTGTCCGGGCCATACCTCATTTCATGGTTCCCCGCGCCGAACCCGGGATGCTCACACTGACGTGGGTGGGACATACGTCCTTCCTCGTCCAGATGGCAGGCCTCAACATCCTGATTGATCCCGTCTGGAGCGAGCGCGCATCACCGCTGCCTTTTCTCGGCCCCCGACGTTGGGTTTCCCCCGGAGTGGAGTTCGATCGACTACCTCCAATCGATCTGGTCGTTCTTTCTCACGACCACTACGACCACCTGGACGCGCCGACAATCACTCGTCTGGTCGAGCGCTACCCTGCTGCAGTCTGGTATTCGCCGCTCGGAACAGCGGACTTCCTCCGCCATCGCGGAGCTCGCGACGTGGTCGAAAGAGATTGGTGGGATGAAGGCAGTGTTGGAGAGGTTCACCTGACTTGCGTTCCTGCCCAGCATTTCTCGGGCAGGACACTTGGCAAGCGGAACAGCACCCTTTGGAGCGGCTGGACCTTACGCGCTCCCGACCGCACGCTGTTCTTTGCGGGAGACACCGGTCTCCATCCGGAATTCAGCTCCATCGCGGCGCGATGTGGACCGATCGATGTCGCAATTCTGCCGATCGGAGCTTATGAGCCGCGCTGGTTCATGGGTTCAGTTCACATGAATCCGGAAGACTGTCTAAAGGCAGTGGCGCAGCTGAAAGCGGCACAAGAGGGCAAGCGGCTGATCGTGGCTGCTGCCCACTGGGGTACGTTCAAGCTCACCGACGAACCGATGGACGAGCCCCCGACGCTCATGCGCCAGGAGTGGCGGACGTCCGGACTCGACAACCAGGACCTCTGGATCATGCAACACGGCGAGACGCGCAGACTCGGATAATCACGCGGCTCGCGACACGGTAAAGTGCAGCGTCGTACTGTGTCACTCGGCGTTGTTGTGCGCGAATCTTGCTATCCGTTCTACGAACCCTCCTACACGGAGCCTTCCCATGGCTGCAGCCAAGAAGTCCAGTAGATCGAGAAGTGGCAGAAAGAGGTCGCGGTCCGGGTCCTCCGGACGCAAGAGTGGAGGCGCACGAAAGCGCTCGAGCAGAAAGCGCGCAGGTGGTGCCCGTAAGTCGAGCGCGAGAAAGTCATCGCGTCGCGGCGCCCGGAAGTCTTCGAGCCGCAAGTCTTCCAGAAAGTCGAGTCGCAAAGGCGGAGCCCGTAAGAAGAGCACACGCCGTCGGCGCCAATCGCCCGTGGCTCGCGTGAAGCGGGTCGCAACCGGCGTGGCACAGCAGGCCGTAGGCCTTGCTGAGCGCGGCGTCGATACCGTTACCGAGTTCGTCCAGGATCGCTTCTAGCCGCAGGGATATTTGGCAGCCGCTCTTTGGTAGCGGCTGCCTCCCCACGGCCGCCGTGAGCATCGAGCCATCGCTCGACCTCACCGAATACTCTTTCTCGGCCGTAGTCGACGGTGATGATGTGCCCGGCACCCTCTGTCCAGACAAGCTTCTTTTCGGCGCTGCCTAGCGCTTTCAGCGCAAACTTCGCTACCTGCGGCGGACAGCGGGGGTCTTCGCGGGATTGAATTATCAGGGTGGGCGCTCGTACGTTCGCGAGTACCTTCCTGGCGCGGCGCACAACGGTCGACAGTTCGTGCAGCTCCCGTCCGGTTACGGCGCCGTAGGCGAGATTCTTTTCACGCTCAATGGGGTCGTGAATTGATCGCGGGTTTCTTGCATTCACCTCTCCCGCCAATCCTCCCCACAGCCAGTGCGTCGCCGCTGCGAGCCGTAGAAGCGCCGGCATTCCAAGGTACGGTGCAATCAGAATCAGCGCTGGAATCTCGTGCTGTTCGGCGGCGAGCAGGACTGCCAGCGCGCCTCCCATTGAAAGCCCGACTACAGAAACGGAATCATGTCGACTCCGCATTTTGATGTACGCATCCTTTGCCGCCGCGATCCATTCGTTTGCGCGAGACTTCCCGAACGATTCCATGCTTCGTCCATGCCCGGGGAGTAGCGGCGCGAGCACGCTGTATCGCGATTTTCTGAGCCGTCGCGCCAACAGGGCGAGCGTCTGCGGAGTATCTCCAAAACCATGCAGGAGGAGGACTCCGTGCGAGCCCTCCTCCTGCAGATCTATCGTTCCAGCTCCCGGCAGTATGGCAGCCGCGTCAGCGCCTTGCCTGTCGGCCATTCGTCCTCACGGTGACGACAACTCACTTGCCACGGGGACCGGCGAACTCCGGTCGCCGTTTTCACCAAGGGATGATGTCAACGAGCCAGGCTCGATCAGAAACGTCATTCCCTTCCTTTCGGCGATCCCAGCCGATACGAGGCGGCTCAATGCCAGGGCGATCGATTCCCGTGTCGCACCGACCATTTCGCACAACAGCCGGTGGTGACTGTTCTCTAGCTTGAGGCGACCGTCAGGAGCGGTGAAGCTCCGATCGGTGCTGAGATGCGTCAGTGTGGAGATCAGCCGCTGGTCGACGTTGAGCGCGGCAAGCTCGTGCAGCTTCTCGAGAAGATAGGCTCGCTCAGACATAATCTGCGACAGGAGCGGAATGATTTGCGCCGGACGCTCCCGCACCAGGGCGCGGAACTGAGCACCGCTCAGAAACATCGTCTTCGTTTCTTCCGATGCGCTGGCGTCAGTGACGTAGTGACTGTTGGGTGCGAGTCCCTCGCTTCCGAAAGTCTGACCAGTCGTAGCGATCACGGGGACGAACCCGCGCCCGACTTTGATCTTGTTGCGCAGCACCACGTGTCCATCGAGAACGATGAAGACACCATCTGCGACTGCACCGCGCTGATATAATTGAAATCCACTGGGCCAGGTGGCTCGCGCGCCATACGCGCCTATCGGCGCTACTTCTTCCGGAGTGAGACGTGAACGCCTCACTCCCTCTCGCCCAGTTTTCATTTAGCTCTCGTCATTTCTGCTCTCGTCGTGCAGAAGAAGTGCATCGCAATGTCCGGGCCCGGACAAGCGAGTCACAACACCGCGTTTCAACTTCTCTGTAGCAATCCCGTTGCCACATTCAACACCTGCGTTGCCGAGTCAAATCGCTTGACGAGATCCACGAGCTCTCGTTCCACCGTTGATTCGTCTCCAGCACGAATCGCTTCGTTCACCGAGGGCAGCACCATCGTCGAATAACCGTTGTTCTCATCCGACGCGTAGACCAGGTTTCTGAACCACGGCCGCGTCACGAGTCCCTGCGGCCTTGTAAGCTGCCGTTCAACTCCGAGTAGTGTCGCGTTTACCTGTTTTGCGATCGTCGGTGACAGTTGCGTCGCGAGTGCGTGATCCCGCGCCGCATTGAACGCTACGGCGGCGCTCTCCATCCTCGCAACGGCCGCATTCAGTACGGCACCGGACAATTTCCAGTGCTTCTCCGCAATTGCACGCTCGACTTGCGAGCTGAAACGCTGAACGGTGCGCGCGTATTCCACGTAGTCGTACGGCAGGATCTCGGCATTCGCGATGCGAAGGAGCGCTGCTGTTCCAATCCTAGCATTGGCTGCATGGAACTCGAAGGTGGGATCGCCGAACTTCACCATCCAGTGATACGAGTCGTACGCGGAGTGATAGACGCCCGCTGGTCCGCCGAACCCCCAGTCAGCGATCGGAATGCCAAGGTGATTGTAGAATCCGGCGAAATCGGATCCGCCGCCCGGATCTCCCATCTGCGGCTCGAGTGAATCGGCTGCGAGATTTGCGCGTTTTCTCCACACGTCATAGACACTGCCCTGACCGCTTGGATCGGGAACCGTCCTCGCGACATCGCGCAGCAACGCACGCAGCGAGGGCGATCCGCCTCCTCCGAAGTTGGGACCCTGAGCAACATCATCCTGATTCAGATAGGCGACGGCGCTCTTCGTCAGCCGGAGTGAGTCTTGTTCGACGAACTCAGTCGAGCCGATCAGGCCCCATTCTTCTGCGTCCCAGGTCGCGAATACGATGGTGCGTTTTGGCCTTTTTCCGGCCTTCACCTGTTCCGAGATGGCGCGAGCTGCCTCTAGCACGCTCACGGTTCCGCTGACGTTGTCTGCCGCGCCGGGACCCCACGCATCGCGATGGCCACCGATGATCACGATCTCATCGGGAAACTCGCTGCCACGAATTATCCCGAACGTATTCCAGATTTGCTTGTACGGATTGGTATCTGCGTCGGTCAGGACCGCAATCCTCGCCTGCACGGGACCCGGCCCAACGTGATATCGGAAAGGAAGGCCGCCCTGCCACGGCTGCGGAATTGATTTTCCGGATAGTCCACGCAACAGCTCGGCAGCGTTTCCATAAGAGATGGGAAGCACTGGAATGTGGGGAACGTCCATCTTCCCGACGGCGATCCGTTTCGCATTGGCCGTACTTGGGTAGCCTGGTGTGCTTGGATCACCGTTCGGGTTCATGACGCTTCCGCGCTGAATTCCCTGCGATGGGCGCATCGGTCCCGCTGGATAAACATCGCCGCGCACGAACCCATCATCGGCAGGATCGCTGTACATGATCAGGCCGAGGGCCCCGTGTTTTTCAGCTTCGCGCGCCTTGATGCCACGGAAGGATCGACCGTATCGTGCGATCGCGATCTTTCCTTTCACCGACACGCCCATCGAATCCAGCTGCGCGTAGTCCTCGATCAGCCCATAGTTCACGTACACCACCTCACCTCGCACGTCGCCCGCGGCTCCGTAACCGTTGAAGGGCATCACCTGCGGATACGCCGAGGAAGTCGTATCCTCCGCGATCACGCCTTCCCGCAGATTGAGCTCGATTGGATCGGGTGCGGTACGCCATACGCGTGTGCTCACTGGATGCGGCATCCATATGCTGTACGCGCGCACTTCCGTCTCGAGCCCCCACGATTTCATTCTGTCAATCACATAGTCACGGGTCCGCGCCTGTGCCGGCGTTCCGGCCATATGGGGTTGCAGCGAGAGAAACTTCGAGTGTGCCGACGCGCTCGACGCTGAGGGACGAAGGATCGCATCGGATTCCGTTGCCCGTTCGGTCGCGGCCGATTGCAGCGAGTAGCCGGGAGTCGTTTGCGCGCCGACAGGCGCTGCAAGTGCCAGGGCAAGTGAAAGTGCGAGATGTCTATTCATTCCGGTGTAGTTGCTCCATTGATGTCGCGTTGTTGGTTCCGATCTCATTCGTCGAGTTGCTCGAGCGCGTCCTTGATCGCATCGCGAAGCCTCGTTTCTCCTTCCGCGCCCGGAGTAACACCCGCTGCCAGAGAATTAAACTTCGAGAGCATCTCGGCCTCTACGAAGCTCGCGGAATCACGGACTCCAAGAGATTCAAGCGAACGAACAGCCAACCTGCGGAGAAGCGAGAGAGTAGAGCTTTCCAGGCCTTCCAGAGAGCGCGGGCTTGGTATTGGTGTGCTCGGCTTGCGCTCTCGTTTGCGCCTCGGCGCATCGAGAAGAGAGGATATCGATCCGAGCTTCACGACGAAGGATCCCGGAGAGTGTTCTCTCCATTCGCTCACGACGCCCCGGCGTCGCAGCGATGGCAACAAGCCGACGATGGCCTCTCTCACCGGTGAGACTCCGTTCGGGCTCTGATTGCCGCGGCCGGTTATTACCAGAACCTCGCTCGCCCTGCTGACTTGGCGTTCTCGGAGCCACGCTTCTACGCGAAAGCGCGCGTCGGCCGCAGTCGGCAGTGATTCCCTCAGATTGAGAATGTTCTTCAAACCGAACGTGGCTTCGTCGAGCGCGTTCAGAACCGAATGGAGGGGAATTCTGCGGGAACGCACTACTTGCACTTCGCGGGAGCGCCTGCCGGGAGTCCGAACGCCGTCGTAACAGCGATTTTCCAGCCTTCGGGCGTCTTTACGAACACCCTCTCCGAAACGCCGCTCGACGTCGTGTCTTTCTGGGTTACGGTATAGCAGTATGTTCCGTAGACGATGCCCGGGGCGATCGAGTGCACGCGAAGATTCTGCGCAACGAGTGTGTCGGGCCACGTGGAGTCTCGACGCGCGCTCCATCCTTCATAACCCAGCTCCAATCCCGCGGGCCCGTTGCGCGCGAGAGCCTCGGTATGAAGGTACGTCGCAAGGTAGCGCGCCCGATCCCGCTTATGGATCGCGTCGATATTCTGTTCGAAAAGCTGGCGTGCCTCGACTGTGTCCGATGAAATAGATCCCGTCAACAGGCCGGTGTTTGCCGATACGGGCGTGCACGCCGAGACTGCAACGAGAAGCGTGAGAAGCCGACCAGTGAGACTCGCCGATGCCATACATCTCTAGAGGAAAATGTCTCCGAAATGTTAACCGCAGATGGCAGAATTGGCGACTGCGAAACTCTATTGACTTATGATTTTCTCGAGGATCGCGACGCCTCGTGCGAGGTCATCGCGATCCATGATCAGTGGAGGAAGGAGGCGAAGGGTATGCTCGCCAGCCGTCAGCGCCAGAAGCCCTTCTTCCCATCCGCGCTTGACGATGTCGTTGGCAGAGTCCACAACATCGAGTCCCCAGATGAAGCCGGTTCCACGAATTGCCCGCACTTTTCCGGATCGGCGAGCGATTGCATCGAGCTGCTCTCCGAGCCATGCGCCGTTTTCGCGAACCGCCTTCAACAGCAACGGATCCGACAGGCGGTCAAGGACGTAACTCGCAACGGCAGCCACGAGAGGACCGCCTCCGAAGGTCGTTCCATGATCGCCCGGTTTGATCGTGGCTCCGATCTCCTCGGAAACCAGCACGGCTCCCATGGGCAAGCCCCCCGCAAGAGGCTTGGCGAGCGTGAGCATGTCGGGCACGACCCCTGAATTCTCGTACGCGAAAAGGTGCCCGGTGCGCCCGAGGCCGCACTGGATTTCGTCAAAGATCAGAGCGATCTCGCGTTTCGCGGTCAGCTTGCGAAGACCTTGTAAGAACTCCGAGTCCAGAACACGGACTCCTCCCTCTCCCTGAATCGGCTCAACGATCACCGCTGCGACTGTCTCCTCATCGAGGGCAGTCTCCAGATCGGCAAGATCCCGCTCGCAGATGGAGACCCCGCCCGCCAACGGGCGGAATGGCGCGCGATACGATGGACGGTCAGTCGCGGCAAGTGAAGCGAAGAGTCTCCCGTGAAAGCTTCCACGAAGTGCGACTATCTCGACCTTCGCACCGGTGCCAACCTGACGTGCCCACCGCCTGGCAAACTTGAAAGCGCCTTCGTTCGCCTCGGCTCCGGAGTTACAGAAGAAAACGCTGGAGGCGAATGAGCGATCGGTCAGCTTCGCTGCCAGCAGCTCACCGGGTGAGGTTCGATAGAGATTCGAGGTGTGGATCAAGCCGGTGCCCACAGCGTCAGTGATGACCTGTGCTATTCCCGCATCACCGTAGCCAAGCGCGTTCACGGCGATTCCGCTGGCAAAATCCAGATAGCGTTTCCCATCCGAGTCTATGAGCTCCACTCCCTCGCCCTTTACGAACTCCATCGGAGCACGCTTGTACGTAGCGAGAATCGGAACTGCCTCCGTAGAAGCCACCGACACCATTTCCTCCTCGACTGGCAACGTTACTGCGCTCATGAGACGACGCCTTGAGATTGGGTGATGAAAGTGCCACGCTCGTTGTCGACCAGACCCACAAGATCGCAGATCCTTACCCGATCGACTCCAGCAAGGAGCGCGGCGTGCGCCGACTCCAGCTTCGCAGCCATGCCCCCGGTTGCAACACCGCTCGCGATCAGCTCCCGCGCAGACTCGAGGCTGAGAATCGGCACGAGATCGCCTTTGGCGCCTCGCACTCCCTGCACATCTGCAATCAGCAGCAGCTCTTCTGCCTCGAGGGCGGCGGCTATAGCAGCAGCAGCATCGTCACCGTTCACATTGAGCGTGCCGCCTTTTCCGCTGGTCGCATCGTATCCGACCGGAGAAATGACCGGCATGTATCCGGCGCCCAGCAGGGTGCGCAGCAGCTGCACGTTGATCGCAGTCGGACGACCGGCAAATCCCAGAGAGACTGCGTCGATCACCTCCGCACCGATCAGAGCATCGTCTTCCCCCGACAGCCCGACTGCGGGGACGCCTGCCGCGACAAGGCTATTCACGAGGCGCTTGTTCACCGCTCCCGAGAGAACCATTCGCAACAGCTCGAGATCACCCTGCGAGGTGACCCGCCGTCCACCCACGAACGACGCTTCCCTGCCCAGTGCGCGTTGCATCGCAGAAACCTCATCGCCCCCTCCGTGAACCACGCAGATACCGGTTGGCGAATCGTTCCACGCCTGGTAAAGCGCTTGGCCGATGCAAGGATCCGCCTGGGCACGACCTCCGATCTTTACGACTCGCATTATGCCGGCAATCCAGCTTGCTCATTCAGGCCAAGCAAGAGGTTCGCGTTCTGGAGCGCCTGGCCTGCGGCCCCTTTCATCAGATTGTCGATTGCCGAAATGATGATGAGGGTTGGCTGCCGTACGTTCGCCGCCTTGGTGACGCTCAAGCGCACAACGTTCCGGCGCACGACATCGCGCAGGGACGGCGGCTGATCCACAATCTCGATGAAAGGCTCCCCGCGATAGAACTCTTGCCAGAGCGCCAATGAATCGTCGGTGAATTCGTTGACGGGCACGGTGATCGTCGCGAGGATTCCGCGCGCAACTGGAAGGAGGTGTGGGGTGAACAGGATGTCATTGTCCTTCGCGCCGAGCTCTATCGCGACCGCCCGCATCTCGGCGAGATGCCTGTGCTCGTTGCCCACAGCGTAAGCACGAAAATCCTCTGCGACTTCGGCAAAGAGAAGATCGGGACGCGCCGAGTAGCCCGCTCCCGTTACACCGCTGGCTGCCGACACATTGATGGTGGCACCAGGTACGACAGAGCCGGCTTTCAGCAACGGAGCGAGAGCCACCAGAATTGCTGTCGGGTAGCAACCGGGATTGGCGACGATCGCAGCGCCCGGAATCTTCGCCCGCATCAGCTCGGTCAACCCATACGGGGCTTCAGCTTCGCCCGCTCCTGGACGGAAATCGGAGGAAAGGTCTACGACGCGAGCGCCGCTCGCCCGTGCATTGCCGACCCATACGGCTGAAGCACCATGAGGCAGCGCCGTAAAAACGACCTCGGCCCGATTCAACGGAGCATCCTCGGTGGCGACATAAGTGACTTCGGCGGCCCCGATGCGCGCGCGCTGTCCGCGCTGCTCATTTGCAGACGCAAACGCGAGCTCGAGCTTTGGATGCCGTGCGATCAACCCGCACAGCTCCCGCCCTGCGTAGCCGCTGGCACCGAGCACCCCAACCGGAACTTTATGCATAAGGAATGCATAACATTACACTGCCTGCCAGTCAATGATCCGTGCTTGCCGCTCGCGCGCCACGCCGTCTGGTGCTAAACTCACCCCCAATGGCCAACAAGCGCGAACGACACGACACGATACTCGAGATCATCGACTCCCGGGTGGTCAGCAGCCAGGAGGATCTCCGGAAACTGCTCCTCCAGCGGGGATGGGACGTTACTCAGGCGACGCTGTCCCGCGATCTGCGCGAGCTGCGGCTGGCCCGCGTTCCCACGCCGGAAGGCGCGCGCTACGCCGTCACGGATGGAAGCATCGAAGAGAGCCGGGCCGCTCTGGATACGTTGCTACCGCAGCTCTTTCTCCGCCTCGAAGGGGTGAGTGAAATGCTGGTGCTCCGAACCGTGCCCGGGGGAGCGCAACCGATTGCCGCTGCACTGGATGGCGAGGGCTGGTCGGACATTCTGGGTACGGTCGGGGGAGACGATACCATACTGATCATCTGCCGGTCGGTTGCGGCCCGGGATCGCGTCATGCGGCGGCTCCGATCGATGGCTGGAGAGCCCTGATGAGTATTGACGCGCGATCCCGGACCGATTAAATATTCAGTAATTCTGAATACTTATTGAGGCGCCTGTGATTCGTACCATTGCCCTCGCCTACTCCGGTGGGCTCGATACGTCGATCATCGTTCCCTGGCTCAAGGAGCGATACGGCGCGCGCGTCATTTGTGTCGCGGCAGACATTGGTCAGGGAGACGAGCTCGAGGGCGTGCGCGCCAAAGCGATCGCGTCTGGTGCCGATGAGTGCTATGTCGAGGATTTGCGGCAGGAGTTCGTCGAGAATTTCGTATGGCCCACGCTACGTGCGGGGGCCATCTACGGCCGGAAGTATCTACTCGGCACCTCAATGGGTCGCCCCCTGATCGCACGACGCCAGGTGGAGATCGCCCGCCAGGTTGGCGCTGACGCGCTGGCCCATGGCTGCACGGGCAAGGGGAACGATCAAGTTCGCTTCGAGCTGACCTATGCGGCTTTCGCGCCCGATCTTCCGGTGATCGCGCCATGGCGTGAATGGGACATTCGGAGTCGCGAGGATGCAATCGCGTACGCCGCATCCCACAAGATTCCGGTCGCCGCGACAAGAGACAAGATCTATTCGCGCGACCGCAATGTCTGGCACATATCCCACGAAGGGGGAGTGCTCGAGAATCCCGCGGTTGCGCCCCCAGCCGATCTCTTCATGCTGACGGCCGCACCCCAGGACGCACCAGATCAACCCGAGGAGGTAACGATCGGGTTCCATGCTGGAACGCCGGTCTCCGTAAACGGTGCGGAGCTCGATGCTGTTGATCTGGTGGTAGCTCTCAATGCAATCGGCGGACGTCACGGCATAGGACGTATCGATCTGGTCGAGGACCGTCTCGTCGGAATGAAGTCACGCGGCGTTTACGAAACCCCTGGCGGTACCCTGCTCTACTCCGCTCACAGTGAGTTGGAGCAGCTTGTGCTCGACCGGCGTACCCTCGCTGCGAAGGACGTAATCGCTCCGCGTTACGCGGATCTCGTTTATGAAGGCCGTTGGTGGACGACTGAGCGCGAAGCATACGATGCGTTCGTCAACCTCACGCAGGAGCGCGTTTCAGGCTCCGTGACGCTGAGACTATTCAAGGGCACCGCATCGGTCGTCGCCCGCGAGAGCGAGTACGCACTCTATGATGAGCGCTTCGTCACCTTTGGTGAGGATGACGTGTATCAGCAAAGCGACGCCGCGGGTTTTATCCGGCTTTATGGCTTGTCCGCGCGTGTCCGCGCGATTCGAGACCAGGAGATGGCTGCGGCACGTCAGGAGACCGCGGCAAAGGCCGAGGCGCGCTCTTCAGCCACGCTCGCAATAGCTTGAGCCAGAACGGATTAGCCGTGTCCGATCACACTTCGCACAAGCTCTGGGGAGGCAGGTTCGCGGTTCCGACCGCGGCCGCGCTTGACGCCCTCAATCGCTCGATCGGCACGGATTACCGGCTCTGGCCGTTCGATATTAATCTATCGCAGGCTTGGGCTGTCGCTCTTTGGGGTGCTGGCGTGTTGACGCTCGAGGAAAGCAAAAAGATCGAACGGGGCCTTGCCGCGGTCGGCCAGAAGCTGCTGGCGGGCGCCAATCCCCTGCCATCGGACGAAGATGTGCACACCATGATCGACAGGATGCTGCACGAAGAGGTCGGCGATGTCGCTTCCAAGCTGCATACCGGCCGCAGCCGCAACGATCAGGTTGCCACAGCGACCCGTCTCTGGTCGATGGACGCCTGCTCCAAGCTCGACGCAGCGACCCGCTCGCTGCAACAGGTGATGCTCGATCAAGCGTCGACGCTCGAAGATGCATTGATGCCGGCATACACCCACATGCAGCGCGCTCAACCAGTGTCCGCCGCGCACTGGATGCTTTCGCACTTCTGGCCGCTGGAGCGCGATCGCGCTCGAATTGCTTCCGCGTCGCGCGCCGCAGCGGTTCTCCCATTGGGCTCGGGTGCGATCGCCGGCTGTGCGTTTCCGATTTCACGCGTGCTTCTCCAGGGCAGCCTCGGCTTCGCCTCCGTATCGCAGAACAGCATCGATGCCGTCGGCGATCGCGATTTCGTCGCCGAGCTTTTGTTCGTCGTGGCAATGATGGCGACTCACCTGTCGCGGCTCGCCGAGGATCTGATCATCTATGGATCCAGTGAGTTCGGCTTTGTTCAATTCGGGGATGCGTTCACGACGGGCTCGAGCATGATGCCGCAGAAACGCAATCCCGACGCTCTGGAGCTTGCGCGTGGCTCAGGCGCTCGGGCAATTGGTGATCTTGCAACACTGCTGGCAACACTCAAGGGATTGCCAAGCGGTTACAACAAGGATCTTCAGGATGACAAACGCGTGCTGTTTGACGCCGTCGACACGATTCTCCTCGTACTTCCCGCTGTAGCTGGTGCGCTCCACGAGATTCGCTTCAACCCAAAACGGATGCGTGCAGCGGTCTCGAGCAGTATGATGGCAACGGATCTCGCAGATTACCTGGTAGAGAAGGGAACCAGCTTCCGCGATGCGCATAACGCGATAGGCTCGCTGATTCGCGAGAGCGAGCGGGAAGGTTGTGAGCTGGATGCGCTGCCGCTTGCATCCTTCAAATCAGCGCATCCACTGTTCGGTGATGATGTGCTCGACTGGCTCGAGCCGGCACGCTCCGTGGCGCGCCGCGATGTACCTGGCGGCACTGGCCCTACTGCAGTGAGCGCTCAACTTCGCTCCGCGCGCGAGGCGCTCTGGCCGGTCACCGAGGCCGCACGTGGGAACGAGCTCGTTCTTCGCGCGGTGTAAAGGAAACCTCGAAGACCGCTCAGAACAGCAATCCAACCGTGATAGGCACGAACTGAATCACTCCGCCCTTTGCGTCCTTTCGAGAGATCGTATGGTATCTCGACTCGAGAAACGCTGCGAACGGGCCAAGTCCAAAGGTCGCTCCTAGACCGGCGTTGAATCCCAAATTGTTCTGGGATTTTGCTCCAGGGATGTCGCCCTTGGTATTGTAGAGCCCGCCACCAACCACCACGTAGGGCTTTGCGCTCGTGCCGGAAAACGCGAATATCAAATTCGCGAGCGCCGCTGCAACTCGAAGGTCGGACGCACTCGGACTTCCGACGGGAGCAGTACGGTATAGGAACTTGTTGTAGACCCCATCGAACCGTACCCCGATCGGAAGGTCGGCGACGCCAATCGCCAGGACGACGAGGCCGTTGTAGCCAGTGCTCTGGGTGTCGCTCAATTTCCCGACAGGTATAGCACCCCCTCCGCCTACGCCCAAGGCATAGGTCTTTTGCCCCAAGGCAGGAAGGGAAAACGCTATCGAGCTAGGTAGAAGAAACGCCAAAAGACGAACTAGCCTCTTCATTTTAATATCCTTGGATATTAGGATTATTAGTGCCTCGTGCCTACACGGTTGCTACTGCTGCACTTGCACTGGGAATGCCAGTCAAGTGGGTAGACAACATACTCTCCCACCACAAGATCCGCGGAATACGACAGGAGCGGCAGGGTATTGCCCGGCGACTCAGTGTCGAGGGGTTACTCACACTCGCTCTTGCCGCTTTTCTCATCCATGAGCTCGGGCTTTCGACCCAAAGAGCGATCACCCTCGCAGACGAAATCATCAAGAGCGAAGGACGATACTCGGGCAAACAAGGCCTCATCGTCGAGATCGACCTTCCCGCGTTCCGGGCCGGTTTGCTCGAACAGCTGGAAGCCGCAGTAGAGATGGCGCCCGTTCCACGCCGAGGCCGACCCCCTGCAAACAAAACAGGGCGCCTCGACTGAGACGCCCCGCCAGATTGTGCCAGTGAAGCTGACGTGGCTTAAGAAGCCTTCGTCACGTTCTCGGCAGCCGGACCCTTCTGACCTTCAACGATGTCGAACTCCACTGCGTCACCTTCGGCAAGGGACTTGAAGCCCGAGCCGGAAATTGCGCTGTAGTGAACGAAGCAATCCTTCTGCCCGTTGTCAGGTGTGATGAAACCAAAGCCCTTCGCGTCGTTGAACCACTTCACTTTGCCGGTCGTACGCATTTCCTGCTCCTGGAAAATTTGTGTCTTGGGAGCGGAACACGCCCGACCCTCGACAATCTGATACGCGGGTCTCACTAACCCCGCATTGGATTTGAGTGGGATGACACGGAGTCTTTGGAACACCGCACCTGCCCAGCTCGACTTGGCGGAAAAAATAGCAAGGTCCGGCTGAGCAGACAATAGACAGATTCAGGGCCCTATCCGGTTAACCCTGGATACGAAGTACTCGGTATCCCCGAAGCAGGATGAGGGGATCCCTCGGTGCTGCTCGTAAGTCAGTGACACTTGTTTCCCGGCGTTCTGTTCGAGGACGTGCGCAATTGAGTCGTTTCGGACCGTAAAAGTGAATATCTGCGGCATTGTTCCGGGCAGATTTGCCATGGCTAGCTCACCTTCCCAGGTTTTGCACAGCCACCCTTTCTTGGAGATCTTCTGGACATAGCCAGCCCGCTCACCCATCGCGTAGGTATAGCCGAGGGTTACCCAGATCCATAGGGCGATGATGACCGCGGGAACAACGAGCAAGATGAGCAAACCGATTAGCAGCTTGTTGCGCTTCTTTTTTACTGGAGCCGGAGGTGGTGGAACCTCCGATGCATCTGGTTTATCCGACGGGTCCGGGGTATCAGCCATCCGAGCTCCAGATTATGTCAGCGAAAGGAGGGTGCCTTCTCAGTCACATGCACCGCTCAGGCCAGGGAATTAGCTTTCAAATTCATCCCACGCAAGCATAGTTGCCCACCGTAACGCGAAGACACACAGCAACTGCCATCGTCGGCGGGGTCCCGATAGGGTCCGCCCATCCGATCGTCGTGCAGTCGATGACGAACACCGACACGGCGGATCCAGCTGGTACCGCACTCCAGGCAGCTGATCTTGCGCGCGCTGGGAGCCGGCTCGTGCGTGTGACGGTGAACAACGACGACGCTGCGCGGGCAGTTCCGGAGATCGCCAGCAGGCTCGCCGATATGGGCGTGACAGTCCCACTCATTGGCGACTTCCACTACAACGGTCATCTGCTGCTCACCAAATATCCCGCGGCGGCAAAGACACTCGCCAAATACCGTATCAACCCCGGTAACGTCGGGGGAAAACGCCGTGACGAAAATTTCCGCACGATTGTCCGGATCGCGCTCGACAACGACAAGCCGGTCAGAATCGGGGTGAACTGGGGCTCGCTGGATCAGGATCTACTGACAACGCTGATGGACGAGAATGCGCTTAACCCGGATCCGTGTACTGCAAAAGAAGTCTATGTCGAAGCGATGCTTCAGAGCGCGCTGAGATCCGCAGCTATGGCGGAAGAAATGGGTCTCGGTCACGATCGAATCATCATCTCCGCGAAGGTGTCCGGAGTTCAGGACTTGTTTCTCGTCTATCGACAGCTCGCTGCTCGCTGCGACTACCCGCTGCACCTCGGCCTCACCGAAGCGGGGCTTGGATCAAAAGGAATCGTCGCTAGCACCGCAGCGCTGTCGATTCTTCTGTCCGAGGGGATTGGGGACACGATCCGTGTCTCACTCACGCCGCGTCCTGGCGGTGATCGAACCGAAGAGGTTCACGTCGCCCAGCAGATCCTGCAGTCGCTCGAGCTTCAAAGCTTCAATCCACAGGTTACCGCCTGTCCGGGCTGTGGCCGCACCACCTCGACCTTTTTCCAGCACATGGCAGAAGACATTCAGACCTATCTTCGGGAGCAAATGCCCACATGGCGGAAGAGGTATCCCGGCGTGATCGAGATGAAGGTCGCGGTAATGGGATGTGTCGTGAACGGACCCGGCGAATCGAAGCATGCGAACATCGGGATCTCGCTTCCGGGCACGTTCGAGGAGCCGAAGGCGCCCGTGTATGTCGACGGCAAGTTGATGGTGACCCTCAAGGGTGAAACCATCGTCCCGGAGTTTCTGCGGATCCTCGACGACTATGTCGAGAAGACGTATGGAGAACGCGCCGCGGCCGCGACGCTGTAGCGGTCAGCCAGCGAGTTTCTGAAGCTCGCTGGATACCGCGTCGAGCTCCGCCATGATCGGAGCGTTGAACCCGACCTCGCGGAGTCGCTCGTAAACCCGTCGATACCAGCTGGCGGTTGCGGTTCTTCCACCGTCGAACCGGCTCCAGACAGTCTCCGGATCAATCGTTCTTCGCAAATCCGCGATGAGCGATGAGGCATTGTGAACCTTGTCGGCCGCACAGACCCAACGTGCTTTCTCGTTGGCCTCTGACAAGCGATCCAGATAGTCGGCCTTCCGATCTCCCGTGGACAGCTCTACGCCTTCGTCATCATGGCGGCGATAGGTCACGCCGAGCACAGTATCCAGAATGTTCGCGCCGAATTTGTCACCGATTCGTTGTTCCAGCATCTCGCGCGTATACCCATCCCGAACACAGTCTTCGATTACGTCGTGTAGAATCCCCGCAACTACTGTATCGTTGTCACAGTCGTACCGAGTAAGTATCACGGCCACATTCGCGGGGTGGGTAAGGTAGGGAAGCTTGGTTCCTTTCCGGACCTGACGGTCGTGATGCTTCGCGGCGAATGCGAACGCATGGTTGATCACATCGGAATAGCCGGTGACTGTCATTGACTCACTGTGCAAACCAGGACACGAGCTGTTCGAGCCCGCGTGCATCTTCCATGTCGAACGCGTCCAGCTGGTCAGAATCTACGTCGAGAACGGCGATTAGATCACCCTGTTGTCCAAAAACCGGCACAACGATCTCCGACCGCGACCGGGCGTCGCAGGTGATATGTCCCGGATATTTCGCCACGTCCGGAACGATCTGCGTCTTCGACTCTGCTGCGGCGCTCCCGCAGACGCCGCGGCCGAACGCAATGTCGACGCAGCCAAGGCTACCCTGGTACGGACCGACACGAAGGAGCTGGCCCGGCACCGCTACTCGATAGAAGCCTGTCCATAGGTGTCCGAAAGCATGGTGTACGAGCGCGGTCATTGTTGCCATCGCAGTCACCTGATCATCCACGCCATCGAGGATGGCGTCCATATGACCTCGCAACTCGGCATATGCGCGAGCTTTGGACAGCTTTCGTAGATCGGGGATTGCTTCCGCCATTGCGGCTACTGTGCCGTGGCGAGCTCGGGCTGGAACGCTCCTGATTGACGCGTAGAACCTAACATTTCTTCCCGAGTCTCCAGCTGTGGCATTTCGGCGTCCCAGAGCACGAGTCCGTGGATACGCATGTCGGCTCCGCGAAGGCTATCGACTGCGGTTTTCAGGCCCCCCACGGTCGTATGCGCAATGCGCGCACACAGTATTACGTCCGGAGCGGGGATGATGCTGCTGGCACTGCGCTGCACGTAGCTGGTCGGAGCCGTGATGATGATGAAATCATAGCGACGCTGCATTCGGGCAAGCTCTTTCCGCACTTCTTCCACGACATCTGGTTCGGGCAATCCAGCGCGCCTGGTTCCGCTCGGAAGCACATCGAGGGGGCGATCCCGGCCGATGGTGGTCGGAACGATCGCCTCGGGCCAGGTAGCGTTACCCGTGATGATTCCGGAAAGCCCCGGATCCGGCCGGATCCTCAGCACGCTTGCCACACTGCAGGTCGTCGGATCGACGTCGACAAGAAGGGTGCTGCGGGCTTCGTATGCGGCGGATGCCGCCAGATTGGACGCGACAGTTGCCACAATGCCAGGATCATCACCGGTGATCGTGACGATCGGAACACTCGCTTCAACTGACGCGATGTGCAGATAGAGCGTGCGATAGCTCTCGGAGACGACATCAATCAGTGGTGGCGCTTCGACGTCGGCTTGGCGCCGGCTTCGCTCCACCACGACCTCCGGTGGCCTTATCACTGTCAGGACCCTGGCACCGCTGATTTGTTCTGCCTCACGCTGATCGGCGATGTGCGGGCGCTTCAGCTCGGTTCCAAAGGACGCCGCGAATCCAACAGCCAGGGCCAGAACGACCGCCGCTGCAAGCATGGCCCACGGCGGCGCACCCACATTCGCGAGCTCCCGCGCCCGCGCAGACTCACGATCTATTCGCGCATTTTTCTGGTTGATCTGGTCGAGCTGCCTGACCGCTGCCGTGTAGTTCTGTTGTGCCGCGGTGTACCGCGCCAGGAGTGCCACGGTATCAACCAATATTTTTGGCCTGACCACTGCAGCGGCAGTGGGCCGGATGAGAGCGAGCTTTCCTCTCACCTCGCCCCTTTTTGCATCGGCGATTCCCTGAATGGAGCGGCCAATTGCATTTGCTCTCGACGTCAGCGAGAGATAGACGGGATCCACCGCTCCAGCGGCACCGAATGCATTTCTGTCACGCTCGACCGTTGCGAGCGAGTCGAGCAGGACTCGGACCCTGGGATCGGCTGCTACAGCGGGCGAGGCCGCCAATGCACGGTAAGAAGTCGGGAGTGGAGAATTCTCGGCCCTTTCAATCAAACGGTTGAGCGTCGCAAGCTCCGCATTGAGTGAATCGCGCTGGGCTCGGACGGCCGGAGGGAAAGTATCGATGACGGGAGTCACCACCGGCATCGCAGCGAGCCGAGCCGCATTCAGTACCGAATCAGTATTCCTGGCTTCGGCCAGGTAGCGGTCCCTCGCGGCTACAGCGGGAGCGGAGTCAGTGCGTGCCTCGATTCTCGATGCCACCGCCAGCGCTTTCCTCGATGCATTTCTCGGCACTACGACGAATGCGATCAATGCGGCAATGAACACCACGCCGCCCACGATTCCGAACACGAGTACACGGCGGAGTGCATTCCTGGCTCGCGCTGCCATCCAGAGGTAGGCAGAGCCTCCGCTCATCCGCGCGATACTATGAACGTTCATGGCTCAAAGATTCGTTGGGCATGGCGCGCACGCGAGAGTCCGGTCGAGGTGGAGGCCACGACGGCTGGACGAGATCACAATTATAGCTTGTATCGATCATACAATCTAAGCGCCGTTTCGAGGCATCGCGATCATGGATGTAGAAACGGCGGGAGCTCTCGCCCCCGCCGCTTCCGTTCGACTAGGTTCGAGGCTACTGAACCGTGATGACGCCCTTCATGTTCAGCGCGAGATGGGGCGTACAGTGGTACGGGTACTTTCCAGGCGGGATTTTCCCAAACGAGATTGTAACAGACTCGCCAGGGTTCATCTTCATGTTGCTGGAGAGCTCACTCATCTTGTCGGTTCCCATGTTCGCATCGAGCTGGGGTCTCACAGCCGCGGGAATCGTCGCGGGGTCGAACGCAACGTTATGAGGACCCATGCTGACGACGACAAACTTGACGCCGTCGCCTTGTTTGACCGTGAAGTTGGCGGGCTCGAATCGATAGCCCTTCGCATCGCCGACCATGTTCACCGTCTTTGTGGTGCCGGTGACCGGGGCCATCGTGACCGCGCCCGAGCTGCTGGGGGTACCACTAGTGGTCGTCGCGGTCGTCGTGGTCGTCGATGCCGCGCTCGTATCAACTGCAACGTGTGTCGTATCACCAGGCTTTTGCTCGCCGCCCGCGCAAGCGCCGAGCGAGAGTACTCCAACTGCAACCGCGAATCCGTAGAACCGCATCTTTTGTGGCCTCCCAGAGCCGTACACCAGTGCACTAACAAGAGGTAGATCTGCTTACTTCAGAGATTGTGAATTTATTCACAAGCTCGCTAACATGCAATCGTTGCGGCACTTTCGCTCTCATGATTCGTGCCCTTATAGCGACGCAGCAACGGTGATCGCAATTCCCGCGCTCGACCTGCGCGGAGGCGCATGCGTGCAGCTCGCCGCAGGCTCGTACGATGAGGAGGTGATCCGCATCCCCGATCCGGTTGGGGTCGCAGTCGCCTGGAGACAGTACGGATTCCGTCACCTCCATCTCGTCGACCTCGATGCAGTAGCAGGACGTGGCAATAACGCCGTGGAGATTCAGGCAATCCTGACTGCAACCGATGTCGAGGTACAGGTGGGCGGCGGAATCAAAAGCAGGGAATCGATCCACCAGTTTCTTGCCGATGGAGCTCAACGAGTAATAATCGGAACCCAGGCGCTGGAAGATCCCGACTGGCTAGTGGAAATGAGCACCGACTTTCCCGGCTGCATCATCGTAGCGGCCGATGTCCGCGACCGAAAGGTTCTCTCCCATGGGTGGACCCGGATCCAGCCAATGCTCGTGCTGGATCTCGTCGAGGATCTCAACGGGCTACCGCTCGCAGGAGTATTGGTGACAGCCGTCCACCGGGAGGAAGCAATGCGCGGAACAGACCTGCCTCTCATGGAAGATGTTGCCGAGGCTGCCGAATTCCCGGTCTTCGCATCCGGTGGGCTCGGGAACATTGGGGACCTTCGCGCGCTGGCGGACCGCGGGGTCGCGGCCGCTGTTATCGGAATGGGGCTTTACAGTGGTGCTATGGATCCGTGGGCTGTCGCGGACGAATTCGCCGAGTGACAGCCGGCCAATGCTGAGCCTGTCAGAACAAACTGATTGTCCGCGGATTCAGCTTCGATGGATCACCGACGTACGCGAAGCGGAAACCCTTCATGTATCTCCTCGCTACACGCTGGATGTCTTCCGGTGATACGCGCTTCAGCTCGTCGACGAAACGGTCAGCTTCCTTGTAGTCGCCTCCGTATAGCTCCGATCGGGCGAGAAAGTCCGCTTGCGCCGCATTGGTCTCGTTGTCGAGGAAATACTCGGTAATGAACTGGTCTTCGAGCTGCCTGAGACCGGCAGGATCGAGCATTCCCTGCTGAAGATCTACGATCGCTGCCCTCATAAGCTTTAGAGTCGTGTCGGGCGCGACGGTAGAGACGTAAAGGCCGCCAGCGGTCGCCGCACGATCGACGAATGGTGCGTGAACGTCATACGTAAGATTCTGACGGGTTCGAATCTCCGCGAACATCCGTCCCGTCAGCACCGATGTCGCTACTCTGAGCGCTTGATAGTCACGACCGTTTGCCAGCGGGCCGCTGTAATAACCGATTATGTAGTTGGTAGGAAGCTGGCGGCGCTCGATCACGACCGCGGTTTGTGACTCGGGCACACGTGGGGGCGCTGTCCACTTGTACTCTCCGCGCGGCAGCCGGCCAATGGATTGACTGACCAGTCGCTCGATGTGGGCGCGATCGACGTTGCCGACAACGACGAGCAGCATTCGCGATGTCACGAATTGTGTCCGGTGGTAGTCGCGGAGTGTCGCTGAATCGACACCCTGGAGCGACCGCTCTGTTCCGGTCACAGAGACTGAGTAGGGATGGCCAACGAAGGTTATGCTGTCCGCGAGGTAGCCTGCGAGAGCGTCCGGATCGTCCCGGCGCTGCCTGATTCCCGACAGGTATTGCGACTTTACCACGTTGACTTCCGCCTTGGCGAGATTCGGATGCATCACCCGGTCGGCGAAGATCGCCCACGTCGAGTCGAAAACCTCAGTGCTCGAGCGTATTCCGAACATCGTCCAATCAGCGCTCGGGGCTATTACGATCTCGCTTCCGAGGCGCGACATCGCGCGCCTCAGTGAGTTCTTCGGATACCGCTGGGTGCCCCGCTCCGAAACGTCGAGCAGAATTGGTTCGATGCCGGCGTTTCCTTCCGTGACCTGGCGCGCGCCCCCCAGCAGATAGAGGTTCGCGGCGACTACGTTGTTGGCGTTGTTCTGCCGAAGGATCACGTGCACTCCCGATACGTCGAAGCTGGTAGTGAGCGATGCCATCGCCAGTGCAATCGAGAGCAGCATTAGCGTGTCCCCATCGTTACAAGATCTTCTGCCGCGAGCTTGAGCGATTGTCTGGCTTCAGGTGCGATTAGAACCCCCACGATGTGCGGTTTTCCAACGATGTAGCGACGCGCATAAGCGCGCAGATCTCCTATGGACTCCTGTGCCATGTAATCCACATATCCCATGTAGTACTCGAGGCTGGCAACGCTCCACCAGAACCCGAGTGTGTGCGCGAAACCCGACGCTCGCTCACGGTCGAACGCGGATGTGACAGCCCGATGCGCTTTGACGGCTTCCAGCTCATCCGAGCTGAAGTAATCCGGTGTATCGAACTTGGCGATCTCTCCGTAGAGTGCCGTGAGTGCTTCACGCAACTGTTCCGGTGAAGTCTGTCCGCTGATTGTGATGGGACCGGTGTGATTCAGCGTGTAGTAGTTGACTCCGAGTGCCTGCCACAGGCCGCTGTCGACGAGCTTCTGTTGGAACTCGGACCGAGGATCGTTGAGCACATCCGAGAAGACATCGGCGGCGTATGTGGACTTTGGATCCTGTCCGACACTCGGCCCTTGCCATTGCACCTGAACGGTTACTGCCCCCACCGGCGCTTCGACGACAACACCTTCACTCTTCTGTAGAGCGGGAATCGGCGGAATTGGATCCGTCACAAATGGATCGGCACCGCGATTCCACGCTCCCAGCTCCCGCTCAGCGAGCGAGAACACCACCGCGGGATTCACGTCGCCGGACACGATCAGGACCGAATTATTCGGCACATAGTACTTGTTCTGGATCGTCTTCATCTTTTCCGGTGTGGTGGTCAACACGATCTGCCGATCACCAATCGTATTCTTCCGGCTGTAGTTGCCGGGATAGAGCTTAAGGTCGATCTCGCGCTGCAGCGCGAAGAATGGACTCGATTCGTTTCTGTCGTATTCCCCGATGACAACCTGACGCTCTCGCTCCAGCTCGTCACGTCGGAATAGTGGACCCCGGATCGCCGTCGCCAGCAGCTGTATTCCGTCTCCCAGTTTCTCGGCCGGAACGGTCATGTAGTAGTTGACGCGCTCTTCCTGTGTAGATCCGTTGAAGACGGCGCCCAGATCTGACGCGCGATCCCAGAACTGGTTCGGTTCGGGATACTTTGCGTTAGCACGGAAGAACATGTGCTCGTACATGTGAGCGAGGCCTTCGTATTCGGGCGACTGGGTAAACGATCCGTTTTTTACATCGATCTCGATCGTTGCCAGTGGAACGCCGTGGTTCTCGACCACGATTACCTCGAGGCCGTTCGCGAGAACCTTGCGCTGAATGATCTTCTCCAGCTCCGCCCGCTGGCCCTGCGCCTGCATGGGAGCGAGCGCCAACCCAAGGAGCGCAAGAGTAGCGCAGTACCGCAGGACACCTTTTCTTTCGGACATGTCAGATTCTGGAAAAGCCCGCTCGGACTCCTACGGGCAACTAAAAACTCGACTGGACGCAAAGAGGCTCAAACGCGATGAGCCTCTTGCTCAATACACCACATTCAGGATCGGCGGTCCAGCCGATCTCTTCTACGATGCAACATCGACCGACGATCTGGCAGGGGCAGTCACCGCTGCTCGACAGCTCGGGATCGAATACTTCGTGCTCGGGCTGGGTGCAAATATTCTCGTCGGCGACAAGGGGTTCCGCGGCCTCGTCATCCGGAATACCTCGAGTCACCTCAAGTTCTTCGATGACGGAAGGCTTTGGGTCGAGAGCGGTGCGGTGATGGCGAAGCTGATTCCCCAGGCCGTTGAGCGCGGCTGGTCCGGGTTGGAGCATTACGTCGGGATCCCGAGCACCGTCGGAGGCGCGGTGTGGCAGAATCTGCACTTTCTATCGCCGGCTCCCGAACGGGAGCGAACGATGTTCATCGCCGAGATCTTCAAGTCGGCGGAGCTGCTAACCCACGATGGCAGGCGGGAGACCGTGGACAGGGATTACATGCAATTCGGCTACGACACGAGCACCCTTCACAAGCAGCGTGATATCGCGCTTGCGGTCACCTTTCAGCTCGATCCCGGTGACAAGGCCGTGATGCATCGAATCATGCAGGAGAACCTGAGCTGGAGGGGTGGCAAGCATCCATGGCTCGAGTACCATCCCAGCGCCGGCTCGATCTTCAAGAAGATCGAAGGAGTTGGAGCTGGTCGTCTGATCGACCAGGTCGGATTGAAGGGCTTTCGCCAAGGTGATGCGCAGATCTCGCACATCCACGCGAACATCATGGTCAATCTCGGAAGGGCGACGGCAAAGGATGTCCGTGAGCTGATCACCATCGCGCAGAACAAAGTAGAGGAGCGGTTCAACCAGCATCTCGAGGTCGAGATAGGGTTTATCGGCGAGTTTTAGTCATGTCAGGTCGCCGAGACCTGCTCGGCTCGTTCGGTCGCGGCAGTCCAGATCTCGATCGCAGCATCGAGCTTCCGCCGCACCCGATCCAACTCCTTTCCTGTGACAAGTGATCGTTCAGTTCCTTCGCGCGTCGTGTAAAGCTCTGGATCCTCGAGAATAGCCGTGAGCTCTGCAACCTTGCTCTCGAGCGCGGCTACTTCCTTTTCCGAATCTTCCACTTTTCGGCGCAGCTCTCTCAGCGCGATCCGACTGTCGTCTCCCTGCACTTCCCGCCTACGCGTTGTTTTCCGCTCCTTGACCCGGCGCAGTGATTCCTGCTCCGCCGATGCCACGGCCGCTGCGTGCTCGCGCTCCCGGCTTTGTTCTTCCCACTCGGCAAAAGAGCCGGGGAAATCGGTGACGCGTTGATCGTGGAGAATCCAGACTCTGGTCGTCAGCGCCTCCAGCATCGCCCGATCGTGGCTGACCAGCAGGATCGTACCCTCATATTCTTCGAGGGCGTCCTCGAGCCCTTCCACGGATTCGATGTCGAGATGATTTGTCGGCTCGTCGAGCACGAGAAAATTCGCTCGTGTCAGCACCATCATCGCCAGCGCCACACGTGCTCTCTCTCCGCCGGAGAGGGTCTCAGCCCGGCGTTGAGCTTCGTCGCCCGAGAATCCGAACCGAGCCAAATGCCCCTGCACCTGTCTCCGTTCCCACCGCGGTCGCAGCTCACTGATGATGTCGTAGAGCGCCCTGTCGACGGGGACTTGCGCCATGTCTTGCCGGTAATAGCTGGGGCGAACCGATCCGCCGATTCTCAGCTCTCCGGCCGCCGGCTCACGGTCCCCGACCAGAGCACGCAAAAAAGTTGATTTGCCGCTTCCATTCGGACCCACAAAGCCGACTACATCCCCACGCTGAATTGTCGCTGTGAATCCCTTGATTAGGGTTCGTCCTTCGACTGCCAGCGTGACGTCGCGTGCGATCGCAACCTGATCTCCACCTCGTTCTGATAAATCGAGCCTCAGTCCCATCGAGCTGCCTTCTTCGGACGTCGGGCCGCTGATTCGAGGTAGTCTGCTCAGGCGTTTGCGCCTTCCTTTCGCTTGTTTTGAGTTTTGTCCGGCAATGTTCCGCCGGATGTAATCCTCCTCCTCGGCAATCACCTTCCGTTGCTTTTCCGAGGCTCGTTCCTGGCTGAGTCTCCGCTCCGCGCGCTGCAGCACGAACGATTCGTAGCCCCCGCTATACGCGACGGCGCTTCCGCCCTCCAAGTGAAGAACGTGATCCACCACGTTGGCGAGAAAGGCGCGGTCGTGGCTGATCAACAGCACCGTTTTCTGCGTGTTTCGGAGATAGTCCTCGAGCCAACGCGTTGTCTCGAGATCGAGGTGATTCGTTGGTTCATCCAGCAGCAACACATCGGCAGCGCTCACCAATTGCCGCGCCAGCCCGAGTCGACCACGCTCTCCGCCACTCAACTGCTCGAGGGGCTGTGTCCGAGCTTTCTCCGCGTCGAAGCCGAGTCCTTGTAACACCGCATCAACTCGCGGAGCGAAGGTATATCCTCCTTCGCGATCAAAGCGCTCGAGGTCCCGATCATATCTGGCCAGCATTTGTGGCGTGGCGGCTTCTCCGACGCCTGCGAGCACATTTGCCTGGTCTGCAAGCGACCGCTCGAGCGCAAGCAGATCGGCAAACTCGCCCGCCCCAGCCTCCCATACGGTTTCCGCGCCGCCAAAATCACGATGCTGTTCGAGGAGAGCGAGACGAAGGCCGGGCTGACGCGTGATCGCGCCTTCAGTCGGCTGTTGCGATCCCGTAATCAGCCGGAAGAGCGTGGTCTTTCCGGTCCCATTCCGGCCCAGGATTGCCCATCGCTCTCCCTCGCCAATCGTAAAGGTTATGCCCTGAAATATCCTCGTCGCGCCGAATTCGACGCCGGCATTCGAGACTGATATCTGGGTCAAGCGCGGAGAACACTCGAGCACGCTGCGAGACAACGCTCGAGGGACTCTACGGTGTGATCACCCATGTGTCCGATGCGAAAAGTCGAGCTCTTGAGCTTTCCGTACCCGTTTCCGACAACGATGCCATGCCTGGCTACAGCGGCGGTAAAGCCTTCCGCCGGAACCTCGGACGGAAGCCTGATGGTGGATACGGTCGGTGACTGGGATCCGAGCGGAGCAATGTTGCCCAGTTTTTTTCCGGTTTCGTCGCTGATCCTGGGTATCCACTCCTGCGTTCGGATGGCCATCGCCTTGTGCCGCGCCCATCGGGCCTCGAGGCCTTCTGCCGCAATCGACTGGAGCTGAACCTCCAGCGCGAAGAGCAGCGAAAGTGCCGGAGTACTGGGCGTCTGATTGCGGCGCGCATACGCGTCAAGCTCGACAAGGTCGAAGTAAACCCCACGCCCGTGGGTTCCGTTCGCCTGATCGACATAGACGGCGGAAGCGACAGCGAAGGAAAGGCCGGGGGGCAACGCCAGGGCTTTTTGCGATCCCGTCAGCACATAGTCGAGCTTCCACTCGTCAAACCGCAGCTCGGCTCCCGCGATTCCACTCACGCTGTCGATGAGGCAGAAGATTCCGCGGCGGTGTGCACAGTCGGAAATTGCGCGCACATCGTTCAGCGCTCCGGTCGATGTTTCGGAATGCACTACCGTGATCGCGCTGTACTTCCGTATCGAGAGTCTTTCGTCCAGCTGGGGTATGGTATGTATCTGCCCCCATGCAACGTCATATCGATCGACATCACGCCCACACATCGAGGCGATGTGCGCAAATCGCTCCGAGAACGCTCCATTCACCAGGCATAGAATCCTTCCGGGAGGCGCGCAGCGAATGGCGGCCTCCATCATGCCCGTCGCGGACGAAGTACTGATGTAGACCGGGCGGTCGGTCTTGAAAACAGGACGCAGTCCCTGCTGGAGTCGTTCGAACAGGTCTTCAAATTCAGACCCGCGATGCGGAATCATGGGTCGCACCATCGCGGTCAAAACCTCCTCGCGAACTTCGGTGGGCCCGGGAAGAAAGAACGTGCCAAAGGCTTTTGTCGTGCTCATTCCAGTATCAGTTCCCTCAGTTGGTCGAAAGTTTCGATCACAAAATCCGCCTGCGCTATCACTGGCTCGCGTCTCGTGAAGCCGGTAAATGCAGCAAACCCTTGCACCACTGGCTTGATTTCGCTGTCCGTCATCCCGTCGCCGACTGCGAGTATCGGACCCTTGAGGTGCATTTGGCCTACAATGGTTCGTTTTCCGCTTTGGCGGGTGAGCAATGAAGCGTCGTCGAACCCGGCGTACGCCCCGGTCTCGTCGAAGAATACAGAGACGGCGTGGACATTTTCTTGATCCACACCGAGCTCTCTGGCCAGCGGGAGTATCGCCTCGCGCAAGCCTCCGCTGATCATCACGACCGCGATGCCATGAGCACGAAATTCTCCGATAGTCTCGACAGCCCCAGGCGTGATGCGCTCGACATAAACCCTTCCCAGTTCCTGGATCTCGAGCAACGTTGGCTTCACGATGCGCATTCTCTCACCATAGACCGCTTCGATCGGAATCTCCCCCTTCATTGCCTTCTCGGTGAGAGCGGCACTCCATGACTCGATTTCTGGCCCACGCTGCGCAGCCAGCCAGTCGATTCCCTCAACACCGCTCAAAGTCGAGTCGACGTCGAAGATGATGGAATTGAAGCGACTCACAGAATGTTGCCCGGTGCGAGAAGACCCAGTGGGTCGAGCGCGGTCTTTACCGCCGTCATCATGGAGATCTGAAGAGCGTTCATTTGCAGGGGCAGCCATCTGCGCTTGATCTTTCCGATCCCATGCTCGGCCGCGACTGTGCCTCCCAGAGCCAGCACACGTCGCAGAGTTTCCTCAACCACTGCCTCTATACTGGCGAGCTCGCGCGTATCCCGGGCCACGAAATTCTGGTGCGGATGACCATTTCCGGCGTGACCGTAGATGACGGGCTCGTCGATTCCCGCCTCGCTTACCAGCGAGCGAGCCGTCTCTATCGCCTCAGGTAGCCTTCGGTATGGAACTGCCCAGTCGGTCGAGACTTTTCTTCCACCGGAACTGCGAAATGAATTGCCACGCTCATTCATGGTCGCAGGAATGCTATGGCGTATCCTTCGCGCTTCTCTGAGTCGTGCTTCGCCGTCAAACACGAGTGGCTCTAAATCAGTGCCAATGGTCTCGATCAGCTCCATCCATCTGACGAGAGTCGAGTCCAGGTCGTCGGAGATCTCCTCTTCAACGTATACCATCCCCGTTGCATCGGGAGGAATAAGCCCCGCCGACGCGCTGCGCGCGATTTCAATCGCGCTTCCGTCGAAATACTCGATGCATCGGGCGGACAGTTGCGGCGATTCCCGTGTTGCAATGACAAAATTCAGCGCGTCCCGCTCGGCTTTGAACAGAACCGCCAGGCCAACGACATGATGTGGCAGCGGTAAGAGAGAAAGCTCCGCCTCCACGATTATCCCCAATGTGCCTTCGCTCCCGATGAACCAATCGATCGGATCATGCGCAAACGCGTAACCAACGGTGTTCTTCTCGAGATCGGGTCTTCGGAACTCGATCAGCTCCCCGCTCGCCATTACAACCTTGAGAGCACGCACGTGTCTCCGGGTCGCGCCGTATTTGAACGTTCGAGCACCCGAAGCATTACAGGCGATCGCACCACCGATTGTGGATTCTTCTTCGCTCGTGGGATCGGGCGCGAAGAGGAGACCGGCCGCGGCGGCGGTGCGTTTGATTTCGCCTACCAAGGCACCTGGCTCGACGTTGATTGTTCGCCCCTTCTCATCAGGAGGTGAGATCCGATCGAGCGCAAGGAGAGAGAGCAGTATTCCCTTGTCGGTGATCGATGCTCCGGTCGTACTTGTCTGCGCGCCTGCGCAGGTGATCGGGGTCTGGTCGCTCACCGCTTTCCGGACCACCTCTATCACGTCATCGACAGATTCAGGCCGAGCAACAAGATCTGGAACAAGGTGAAGACCCGATGCGTCGGCCTCATAAGCGTCGCGCACGCTCTTGTCACTGCTTAGACCGATGCTCACCCGGAATGGAAGCAGACGACCGCGGCAGAAGAGACATCCGGCAAACGCAGCAGCGATTCGCGGATCGCCTCACTCACATCCCCATCCACCGATACGGCTGCGAGAGCTTGACCACCTTGCGCCAGCCGAGCCTGGTGATATTCGGCGATGTTGACCCCGGCTTCCCCGAGCAGCGTTCCCACGCGACCAATTACGCCCGGGACGTCGTTATTCGTGAGGATCAGAAGCGTATCCCGTGGCTGAATATCGACGTGAAATGCGCCGATTCGCGTGAATCGCGGAACCACGCCGGGTTGCGCCATCCCGGCAATGGCAATCTCCTGCATTCCTCCGCTCAGTCTTACTTCAATGGCGTACGGACTATCCTGAGTCGGAGTCTCTGTCGTGGACAGATCGATGCCGCGAGCTTCTGCCACAGCACGGGCATTGATGAGATTGAGCCGTTCCTGCTCCACTGTTCCTTCCAGCAGACCGCGCGCGGCAGATGCCAGCAATGCGCTTCTCGCTCCGGATAGTGCCGACCCCGATCGAACATCTACGCGCTGAACCGCCCGCATCCCCTGTGTGGCGAGGATCGCTCGTCCAACAGCTGCAGCCCGCCGCGCCAGTGTGAGCGCAGGCTCAACCTCGGCCCATTGCCCTCCGACATCTGCGACATTGATCGACCGCGACAATTCTCCACTCAGCAACGCATCCCGAACAGCGATGCACACATCCACCGCAACGTTTCGCTGGGCTTCGGTGGTAGATGCTCCAATGTGCGGCGTCAGCAGGACGTTCGGCAGCTTGCGAAGCGGGTGATCAGCGGCTAGCGGCTCTTTCTCGTATGCGTCCACGACGGCTCCGAGAAGCCGCTTGGCATCGAGAGCTTCGAGCAGTGCGCCTTCATCGACGATTCCGCCGCGGGCCATATTCACCACGATTGAATGCTTGGGAAGACGCGCAATTTCTCGCTTGCCGATCATCCCGGTCGTTTCGTCGGTGAGGGGAGTGTGGACAGTCAGGATGTCGGATTGTTCGAGCAAGCTCTCGAGCGATTTGACCTCCTGCACCCGCAAAGCCTCGAAGCGCGATTGCGCTATGTACGGATCATAGGCAAGGACCGTCATACCGAATGCGCGAGCACGAGTGGCAACTTCTCCACCAATTCGCCCGAGCCCCACGATTCCGAGAGTCCTCCCTTTGAGCTCAGAACCGAGGAGTGATGATCGATCCCACCTCCCGGCCTGCATTGACGTCGCCGCCCGAGGAATGTGCCGAAGAAGAGAGATCACAGCCCCAAAGAACAGCTCCACCACCGCAATCGTATTCCCGGCCGGGGCATTGATGACAGCAATTCCAAGAGAAGTCGCAGTATCGAGCGCGATGTTGTCGACTCCGACCCCTGCACGTCCAACTACTTTCAGCCGGCGCGCTTTCTCCAGGAGATCGGCCGATATGCGCGTAGCGCTGCGTCCGACGATCGCGTCGTAGTCCCCAATACGAGCGAGAAGCTCGTCTTTCGGGAGCGTCGGTACTTCGTCGACGACGAGCTCAGGCTCAGCCGAAAGGATTGCCACACCTTCGGCGTCGATCTCATCGGTGATGAGAACACGATAGGTCACTATTTCCTGAACCGGATTTGAGCTGGGGGGAGGGAGGATGGTCGTTCAATATCGCTCGTCCGAACTAAGCACCACAAGCGACTGGCTATCTGGCGCCAATCCAACCCTTCCACACGGCTTCGTCCGCTCCGATCGTCAGTTGGTTCGCGTTTCGCACCAGTGGCATGCGAAGCAGCAATGGCTCCATGGAAAGCTTCTCCAGCCAGCGGTCGTCCGAAAGTTGCGCGTAACGCAGTCCAAGCTCCTCAAAGCGCTTTGATTCTTTGTCAACCAGGGCCATTGTGCCGAATTTTTGGGCGAACCTCCGCAACTCGCCAAGGGCTGCGGGTCGCTCCAGCAAATCAACGAAGTGGGTCTTTATTCTGCGTTCCGAAAAGAAGCGGAGCGCCCTACGCGTATCCGCACTCTTTTTGATTCCAAAAACCTGGACTTCCAATTGACTGGACCCAGCAGAATGGTGAGTGATCAGGTGTCGGGTTCATCCCCGCAATCGAGGAGGCCTGCCTTAATTTATTCGCCCGCTTGGTGGATTCCCGGCGGGCATCTGCAAACCCTTTGGGGAAAGCTCTTTCGACGACAGCCTCCCGCGCCGACCGTGCCCGACCGATGGGATACCCCCGACGGCGACTTCGTCGAGCTCCACAGGCTATGTGCCAATCCCGGAGCACCGCACGTTCTATTGCTTCATGGTCTCGAGGGAAGCGTTCGCTCACATTATGCACAGGGATTGCTCAACGAAGCAGCGAGAAGGGGCTGGGGTGCTGATCTCCTGATATTTCGCTCCTGTGGGTCCGAGATGAATCGTACCCGGCGGTTCTACCACTCCGGTGAAACGACCGACACTGCCTTTGTCCTTGAGAGGATCTCGCGTGAGTTCCCGGCTTCTCCTCTCGCGCTGGCCGGAGTGTCGCTTGGCGGAAATGTTCTGCTCAAGTTCCTTGGCGAAAGGGGTGACAACCTGCCAACCCAGCTCAAGGCCGCTGCCGCGATTTCCGTCCCGTTCGACCTCAGTCGCTCGGCCCGGAGGATTAATCGTGGACTCTCACGACTCTATCAACGATTCTTCCTCGGCTCCCTACGCAGAAAAGCACAGGAAAAGGCTGTAAGGTTTCCAGATTTGGCGCCGCCGTCTACCATCGCTGGACTTCGGACCCTTGAAGACTTCGACAACCTGATCACCGGCCCCCTCCATGGATTCAGAAACGCCCAGGACTACTACGAGCGGTCGAGCTCATTGCCCTGGCTCAGGCGAATTAGGCTCAGTACGCTACTATTAAGTGCCGTAGATGACCCCATGTTGCCCCCGGAAGTTCTCGACGAGGTTCGGGAAGTCGCCCGGCAAAACCCTGCTCTACGCCTGGAGTTTGTCGGCCGGGGTGGGCACGCCGGCTTCATAGCTGGCTCGGTGCCGTGGCGACCATTTTATTATGCGGAGTATCGTGTTGGGGAGTTCTTTGCCGAGCAGTTCGCTCGCGCGTCGGCCAGTGAGCCTTTAGTCAAACAAGGGAGTCGGTGATATGCGCGCTCAATCTGTTGCAATCGTCTCAGGGTTGATCCTCTCGGTCCTCGGCGCAGCTTGTACCAGCACCAAAATGGCGCCGGCTGCTGATTCGCACGCTGGCGCCGATCATGCCCTGCCATCTTCTTCAGCTTCGAGCGTCAGCTCGTCGGACAATCGCGGTCTTCCGCCTGATGCTTCAGGAGCACCTGCCCGACTGAACAGCTCACCACGCCATGGAGAATGGGCGATGATTCGCTCCAGCGATGGAGACAGCATTCGCGCATGGGTGGTTTACCCCCAGAGGAGTGGCAAGGCCCCTGTCGTATTGGTCGTACATGAGATTTTTGGATTGTCGTCATGGGTACGCGGCGTCGCAGATCAACTCGCAGCCGACGGATTCATCGCAATCGCTCCTGACCTGCTGACGATGAAGAATCTTCCCGATGGCCCGGACAGCGTTCTGGCTCCACTCGCGCAGGTCGCTATCAGAACTCTCGATCCCGCCTGGGTACAGAAACAGCTCGATGCGGTAGCCCAGTATGGAATGTCACTCCCCGCCGCGGAAAGGAAATACGGCATTGTCGGATTCTGCTGGGGCGGCGGTGTTTCCTTCGCCCACGCGGTTCACTCGCCAAGCCTTGGTGCCTCGGTCGTTTACTATGGAGTGAGTCCGAAGTCCGCTGATCTGGTATCGGTCAGAGCGCCGGTGTTGGGGTTATACGGTGGAAACGATGCGCGGGTAGATGCGACAATTCCGCCAGCTGATACCGCGCTTCGCGCGCTTGGCCGCACTTACGTCTACAGTCTTTATCAGGGAGCTGGTCACGGCTTCCTGAGACAGCAGACCGGAATGGACGGCGCCAACATGGCGGCAACCCGAGCGGCATGGCCGGCAACTATAGCTTGGTTCAAGAAATACTTGGGATCCTGAATGCTCGGCCGGGCACGTCATGATCTGAGACAATCCCCAAGCTCGTGACAATTCTCAAAATCCTGTTCCTGGTCTCCTTCATCGGTGGTCTGGTGCTCGCCGTGTTCGCAATGCTGCACGGAGTTGAATACGCGCGCCGCAGACGAAATCAATCACGCGCGCCATCGCCATTTTTCAATCTGCCGGCGGTTGCTGCTTTCGCCGTAGGGTTCGGAGCTGTTGGATACCCACTAGCTTCCCGGACAATATTGCCAGCCTGGGGGATCGTCCTCATCGCCATAGGTGGCGGCGCGCTGGCAATTACAGGAATGATCACCCTATTGGCGCAGTGGGCGCTACGTGGTCTTCCGGCTCCCTTCTCATCGGAAGATCAAGAGATTCAGGGAACTCTGGCGATCGTTACTCAAGATATTGTCGCCGGTCGTGAAGGTGAGATCTCCTACGAGCACCTTGGTAAGCACCAGGTTGCGGTGGCCCGGTCGCTAGGCGCGACCGCGATTACTTCGGGTTCAGAAGTCGTGATCGACAGAATCGAGGAGGGTGTAGCGTTCGTCGAGGAATGGACGGTCGTCGAGCAGCGCCTCTAGGTCCCCCGATCTCTCTCGCCGCGCGCATAGAGTGCAAGCCAGTCCGGCCAGTTTCCACTCAGCTCGAAGAAGTCGTCAAAGTAAACCAGTAATAATGTTCGATAAGAGACTAACTACGGGGATGTCGATCAGCCGCGCTTATCTTTAATGTATGCCGGTATCAGAGAACTTTGAAACGGATTTCGACGTTGTAGTCATCGGCGGCGGCCATGCCGGCACTGAAGCAGCCGTCGCTGCTGCTCGCCTAGGCGCTCGAGTAGGCTTGATTACGAGCGCGCTCGAAACAATCGGGCAGATGTCATGCAATCCAGCGATCGGCGGAGTAGCCAAGGGCACGGTCGTGCGCGAAGTGGATGCGCTTGGAGGAATCATGGGACGCGCTACCGATCTCGCCATGATTCAGTTCCGTATGCTCAATCGCAGCAAAGGTCCGGCGGTTTGGGCTCCGCGCGCACAATGTGACCGCGGTCTCTATCGAAGAGCAGTCAGGTCTCTTCTTGAACAACAAGCAAATCTACAGACGGTGCAGGGCACCGTAGCGCGACTGGTGCTCGACCCGGGTGAGCGTCACGTCCTTGGAGTGGAAACACTGGAAGGACGACGCTTCGGGGCAAAAAACGTGGTTATCACCACAGGCACCTTTCTGCGCGGCCGGATCCACATTGGGACCGAGACCCATCTCTCTGGAGGCCGCGCAGGCGAAGGCGCAACTACTCACCTCGCTGAGCAGCTGGAACAAGCCGGGCTCACCGTCGCGCGATTCAAGACCGGCACCCCACCGCGCATCGACGGCCGATCCGTCGATTACACCGTGCTCGAAACACAGGAAAGCGAAATCGAGCATTTCGATTACTCATGGTCACATTACTGGCAATCGAAGCGGCGTGAGGGTTCAACAACGAGGCATCCCGCACAGATGCCGTGCTGGATCACATATCTCGAAACGGCTGGCAAGCGCATCATCAAGGAGAACATCGCAAAATCGGCCATGTACGGAGGGGTCATATCGTCGCGCGGACCACGATATTGTCCATCCGTAGAAGACAAGATCGTAAAATTTCCGGAGGCGGAGCGACACCAGCTTTTTCTCGAGCCCGAAGGCCACGACACGTCCGAGCTCTATGTCAACGGCTTGTCGACTTCGCTACCTGCTTCTGTCCAGCTGGAAATCCTGCGATCTGTCCGGGGCTTGTCAGAGGCCAGAATGAACCGGGCTGGGTACGCGATCGAATACGATTATTACCCTCCGACGCAGCTGGATTCATCGCTCCAGGTAAAGTCGGTTCCGGGACTTTATTTTGCCGGACAGATCAACGGCACAACGGGTTACGAGGAAGCGGCCGGTCAGGGACTGGTAGCAGGCGCAAACGCTGCCCTCGCGGCACAAGAGAAGCCCTCTCTTGTACTCGGCAGAGAAACCTCATATATCGGCGTGTTGATCGACGACCTCGTGACACGGGGAGTTGACGAGCCCTATCGACTGTTCACTTCGCGGTCCGAGTTCAGGCTCACGGTGCGACAGGACAACGCACTCCGACGTCTCGGCCCGATCGGTCTCGGACTTGGTATCTACTCCAGCTCGGAGGAAGAAATGATCAACGAGCGACTGCGGCAGGAGGACCGGGCAATGAAGCTTGCGGAGACGACGAGCATTCGCCCCGAGGAAGCCGAGCCGGTTCTGACCACGGCAAGGAGTGCAACGTTATCACAACCGGTAAGGATCATTGAAGTCGCAAGACGACACGAAGTCTCACTTCACGAACTTCTCAACGCTGTCGGGTTGGGGGCTGAGATCGACAGCGAGGTGCTCGTCACCGCGGATCTTGAAATCAAGTACGCAGGCTATTTCGAGAGAGAAAGAGTGCAGGCTGACCGGATGCGCCGGATGGGTGACTTTGCGCTGGATACCGACCTCAAATACAACGAAATGCGATCCCTGTCCTTCGAGGCCAGGCAAAAACTTGCGAGCCTAAGACCTCACTCACTTGCGCAGGCATCCCGAATTCCCGGCGTGAGCCCAAGCGATCTTCAAAATCTCGTCATTGAAATCGAGCGTCGTCGACGACTAGCGGCTACGCAGTAGACGCGAGCTGAGTCGAATTCCACTGAATGAGAAGAACCGCTCCTGCGATAAGAATCCCACCCAGCAGAGTTGTGGTGCTCATCTGATTCCCGAGCACCAACACTCCGAGCGTAGCTGTAAAGAAGGGCTCGACAGTCGCCACGATTGATGTTCGCACCGGTCCCAGGACGGCGAGACCTTTTATGAGCGTCAGGAATGCAACCACCGTCGAGACCACGGCAAGCACAAGAATCTCCAACCATACCGTGATACCTGCTGGTATGGAGAGGTCGCCGGTTAGTAGTGCGGCCATCACGAATGCTATCGCCGCGCCTCCGATGAGTAGAAACGTTGCAATGACTGCTGGAATGCCCCCTTGCACGTGCTCGAGTGCCGGTAAATACGCGGAGTAGAGCAGGGCAGACCCGAGAGCCAGCATCACTCCTATCGGGTTGAGCCTTTCAGTCGGCGCCCCGACCATGATAGTTACACCAGCCAGTGCCAGCGTGAGAGCAATCACGCGAACCGATGTGAGCCTCTCGGTTTTCCGAAGCGCTGCCAGTAATGCTACCCACGCCGGGTAGGTATAAAAAAGAAACGCGAGTGGACCGACTGGTATGTACTCGAGCGCGTGAAGGCTCAGATAGGTAATGAGAGCCTGACCGCATCCACCAGTTACAACAAGCTGAACAACCCGAAGAGTTGGAATCGAGCGAATCCGACCCGGTCGAGCGACAGCGCCCAGGAGAGTCACTCCCAGCAGGTACCGCCATGCCATCGCGGTCAGAAGCGGTACACCAGCAGCCGTGACGAGTACAGTGAGCACGGAGATTGACCCGAAGCTGAGCGCCGAGAGGATGATCAGCAGTGTAGCGCGGCCAACCGACACGTCTGATGATTCCATCGGACGAATGTAGCTTTAGCCGATATTCAGGGCCATTTTTTCGGATGAAGCACAGTTAGAGATCTGCTCGCGTCGTGCAATCGCGCGCGGCCTTTTACCACCCATTTTTTATGACGTCGTCAACTTCTGTGGAACCACCGGCCGCCGTTTCACCAGCTGGCCAAGAAGAGTTCAAGGACCTGGGGTTCGGTACCGAGGTTGCGAGGAGCGCGCGTCAGCGGCTGCTCAATCCCGATGGGACGTTCAACGTCGTTCGGAAAGGACTCGACCCGTTCTCGTCTCTCAGCCTCTATCACTGGCTCCTCACGATCTCGTGGCCCAAGTTCATCGGATTCATTACGGCCTCGTACATGGCCGTCAATGCGCTGTTCGCATTCGCTTTCCTGTTATGCGGTCCCGATGCGTTGCAATCCACCACTGCCAGCTTCGCGGGACACCCATTCTATCGCGCGTTCTTCTTCAGCGTGGACAGCTTTGCCACCATCGGCTACGGAAACATCGTTCCAATTGGAGTGGCGGCGAACACTCTCGTGACGATAGAGGCGCTGCTCAACATCCTTGGAATCGCATTGGCGACGGGTGTTGTCTACGCTCGCTTTTCTCGGCCATCGCCGAAAATCATTTACAGCCGTAATGCGATAGTCGCTCCGTACCGCGACAAGACCGCCCTGGAGTTCCGAATTGCAAACGCGAGGAGCAACCAACTTATTGAAGTGCAGATCCAACTGATCCTCACCAAGATCGAGCAATCTGGCGGATCGACGGCGAGAAAGTTCTACGATCTCGATCTCGAGCGACGGCGCGTAGTCTTCTTCGCATTGAGTTGGACCGTTGTGCATCCAATCGACTCGAACAGCCCTATGTGGGGTTTGACCCACCAGGATCTCGTTGATTCCGATGCGGAGTTTCTCATTCTTTTGATCGGCACCGACGAGACCGCATCTCAGGCGGTGCACTCGAGGTCCTCGTACAAATGGGATGAAGTCGTCTGGGGCGCGAAATTCGCAAACATGTTCCTCCGCAACGAGGCCGACGGCATCATAGGCATGGACCTGGACCGGATTCATGACATTGAAATGGTCTATTCGCGCTAGAGCGCGGAGCTCCGGTTCGCCAGAATCATACTCCTATCGAGAAAACCCCATGAAAATCAAGCCTGGTAGTAGTGTTATTCTCCTCCTACTGACGCCATTAACGATACATGCGCAGAACAGTAGGGCGACAGTGGAACTAGTTCCGCAGATTGCTGTGACAGGCCGAGGGGAGGTGAAGGTTTCCCCGGACAGGGCGACTATACAGATCAGCGTGCAGACCCGTGGGTCGACTGCTGCGGCTGCTGCCGCTGAAAACGCAAGCAAGCAGCAAGCGGTTCTCGCCGCACTTCGCGCGTTGGGATTGGGAAATGATCAGCTCTCGACGATCAACTACAACGTCTACCCGGAACAGCGCTACGAGCAGGGGAAGGAGCCGGTCATTGTCGCCTACAATGTGACCAATACGATCCTGGCTGACGTCCGAAAACTGACCCAGGTCGGACCCGTGATTGATGCCGCTTTATCGCATGGGGCGAACATGATCACGTCTCTTCAGTTCTACGCCTCCAACACCGAGGCAGCTCGCCGTACCGCAATTGGAACGGCGATTGAAAAAGCGCGAGCTGATGCGGAGGCTGCAGCACGAGCTGCGCATGGTACGCTGGGGACATTGCTCGAGATCAACATCGGTGCATACTCGCCCCCGCCGCCACGGCCCATGATGATGATGGCCAGGAAAGATGCAGCTCAGGATAGCACTCCAAGCAACCCGGGCGAAGAGACGCTGGCAGTCGAGGTGAGTACCCGCTGGAGGTTCCTCCCGGCTCAGTAAATTAGTTTCCACGTGGAACATTGAGGATGCGTTCCACGTGGAAACAAGCCGGGGACCTGGGTAGATTAGCCGTACCTACACCGGGGTCCCGTGGCGCGAATCATCGCAATAGCAAACCAGAAGGGCGGGGTTGGTAAGACAACTACGGCAGTGAACCTGGCCGCCAGCCTTGCTGCCGCAGAACAGCATACCCTTCTCGTTGACGCCGATCCCCAGGGAAACGCGACGAGTGGAGTGGGCCTCGAAAAGGAAAACGTGCCCCTCAGTCTGTACGACGTTCTCGTCGGTAATTCCGATCTCAGATCTTCCCGCCAGACACGCGTCCAGTTCGAAAAACTGGATGTCGTCGGCGCTACGCCCGATCTGGCCGCCGCTGAGGTAGAGCTCGTCGATAGGAGTGACCGCGATCACGTGATGCGGGAGGCGGTTGATTCCCTCAGGCCGGACTACGACTACATCATCATCGATTGTCCGCCGTCGTTGGGTCTGATTACGATCAACATGCTCGCCGCAGCGGATGCACTGCTCATCCCCCTTCAGTGCGAATACTACGCTCTCGAGGGACTCTCCCAGCTTCTCAATACAGTCCACCGAGTTCAGCACAGCGCCAACGAAAAGCTTGGCATCGATGGTGTGTTGCTAACCATGTACGACTCGCGCCTAAACCTCTCGAGGCAGGTAGCCGAAGATGCGAGGGAATACTTTGGACCCAAGGTCTTCAGCAGCGTCGTACCAAGGAATGTCCGGCTGGCCGAAGCACCCAGCTTTGGAAAGCCAATCATTCTCTACGACGTAGCCTCGGTAGGAGCACAAGCTTACATGAACGTCGCGAAAGAGCTAATCGAGCGAACCGCACAAGGAGACGATGGTGGCAACTGAGAAAACGCCCCGACGATTGGGGAGAGGTCTCGAAGCGCTTCTCGGGAGCGCTGGCGGTTTGGCCTCGAGCGACGAAGGGGCGCTAAAATCGATCCCAATCAGCCAGATTGGTCGCAACCCATTCCAGCCACGACGGGAATTCAACTCCGATGAGATGGCCGAGCTTCAGGAAAGTCTCAAAGCGAGCGGTCTCCTTCAGCCGATAACCGTTCGACGGCGACCAGGCAAAGATGGATTTGAATTGATCGCTGGTGAGCGCCGCCTCCGCGCCGCGACAAAGCTTGCCTGGAAGGAAATTCCGGCAATCATCAAGGAGATCGACGACAAGACTGTACTGACTCTGGCTTTGGTTGAGAATCTTCAACGAACCGACCTCAATCCGATCGAAGAAGGTGAAGGTTATTACCGGCTTTCCCATGAGTTCGGCTTGACCCAATTACAGATCGCCGAAACGGTGGGGAAGGATCGAACTACGATCGCGAATATGCTTCGCCTGCTTCAGCTTCCGGACACAGTCAGAAGATTGCTACAGGACGGACAGCTGACGATGGGACACGCAAAGGTACTGCTTGGGCTCGAGGATCCGGAGATGATAGCGATCATGGCTCACGAGATCGTAAAGGACGGGCTGACCGTGAGGGAGGTCGAGCGACGCATTCGTGGATTCGGTGAACCGCGGGCCGGGAAGAGAGCCGGTCGACCAAGGTCTGTTGACCGATTGCCGCCGGAGGTCAAACGGATTGGAGACAGGCTACGCCGTTTTCTGCAGACCGACGTCGCTGTAAGCGTCGGCAAAAACCATCGAGGTACTCTGACACTCCATTTTTACTCGGCGGAGGACCTGGAGCGGCTACTTGAAGTGATGCGGGTGCCAGACTAATCAACAGACTTGTCAACCTAGACGCTAACTCATTGCAGCGGAAAGAGTTACAATGCTTGGCCTGAAATAATCCATCGGTTCTCCACACAAATATGCACCACAATTAATGCTTACATCCACGGCCGTTGCGGCTTACATAGATGAGCTGCTGGATACAGCCGGCACCCCGGATTACCCCCATGCCTTAAATGGTCTTCAACTGGAGAACCGGTCCCTAGTTCGGGGAATAGCTGCGGCGGTCGATTTTTCGACCCGGGCAGTTCAGGGCGCCATTGAGAGCGGAGCCAATTTTCTCATCGTGCACCATGGAATGTTCTGGGGAGGGCTCACACCCCTCAGCGGCCCACTGTACCGCATTCTGCGGACGGTGATCGAGAATGACATCGCTGTCTATTCTTCGCATCTGCCTCTGGACCGTCACCCGACGTTTGGAAACAACGTGCTCCTGGCAGCGGAGCTGGGTCTCACACCTACAGGATTGTTCGCGCAGTTTCAGGACATCTTCATCGGAGTAAGAGGCGAGAGCGACATAGATACGATCTCATTGATCGAGTCCGCTCAGAACTTTGCGAAGAGCTACGGCGAGATTCGCACATCGGCGATCCCCGCTGGCCATCAAACAAGGCAGTGGGCGATTTGCACCGGAGCAGGAGCTTCAGCGGAAACGTTGAGCGAAGCATCCGCCGCCGGCATCGACACTCTGATCGTCGGCGAAGGACCTCACTGGACCGCGATCCACGCAGAGGAACATGGCCTCGCGATTATTTACGCAGGTCATTACGCGACAGAGACAGTCGGTGTCCGCGCCCTGGCGCAACATCTAGCCGAGAAGCACAAGCTTCCGTGGAGCTTCGTGAGCGCACCCACAGGGCTCTAGGAATCGTGCACCATGCCTCTCGCGGCACACATGATCAACAATCCGTGAAAGCACTCCTCCACCGTGAACGCCACTGTCCAGGCGCTACGCGTTCGATCAGACCCAACACTCGGCCATCATCGTACTCGATGTTGACGACGACAGCAGGTTTTCTCGACGAGCCAACTCGCACTGCCGCGAGTACTTCACTCGCTTGCGTTGTTTCTTCCGCGCCTGCAGTGCGGCTGTAGTATCCGGTGTTGTATTTCCCGATTGATCCTCCGCGTTTCTCACCGATCATGAGAAGGTGTTCGATTCTCGGGTTTGCTTCTTCGTTCACGCTGCGAACAACATCGGCAATGACGACGTCGATGGAATCGAGTCGAAACGTGTAAGCTGACCGCACGCGGAACGGCAATCCTCTGAACGCAGGATCGGAAGCATTCACCAGCGTCGCTGCTGTCTCTGCCAGAGAGACCGCAAGCGCGGCCGAATCGGTACTCGTCATAGCTTCGATCGAATCAAGCTTGATGGCTTGCACATGTGCGCCGGCAAAGCCAACCCGCCACCCAGAACTGGCAGCACGCACCCTGACTAGCGGCCACGCATCACACTCCTGTCTCGCATCCGGCACCTGAATAGGAGTCACTGTCGTCGAACCATCGATCTTCCCTCCTCGCCCAAAGAGATCGAAGACCAGACCAGTGACTGGCGCAGCATTGCCCTCCACTGATGCAATTGTACTATCGGTGATCTCCGGTAGAATCACCGCGGCGCTATCTGTGCTGCCGCCCAGGGAAACGAGCATCACAGGTCCGGCGTCGATGTCCCAATTCGTGCTGCTCGCTGGACCAGAGGAGAATACGGGCGGCAATGATTGAGCGGAGTCTTCGCCTCTTCCTCCCCTATCTCGGCAAGATAGGAGAACAAGCGCCAGCAGTCCGGCGCGAAGTGGACGCATATGACCGAGGGTCATGGGATATTTTAGCGGTCGAGTACCCAGCATCGAGACTACTCATTCCGGTGCTACGTCACCATACGTATTTAAGCGCAACGCTGGATAGCGTAGGTTAACGCCTGAACCACTGTGGTCCGACACCAAACCGGGTATAGCCAATGAAATCGATGACGGCGGCTTCAAGCAATCCGGCAGACAGAGGCTCAACCGCGGCACTCGGTATTGCACTACCCGGTGATCTGAACCCACCCCTCGCCCCACTGAAGGAACGCGTCAGCTGGGCGCTCTACGATTTTGCGAATACAGTGTTCTCGATGAACATCGCCACCCTGTACTTCTCGGCGTGGCTCGTCAAAGATCTCCACCACTCGAACACACTCTATGCAACTGTCAACGGAATTGCTTCCGCGTTGGTAGTAGTATCGATTCCGCTTTTCGGCGCCATCTCTGACGCAACCCAGAGACGAAAACCGTGGGTCGTTGGTTTTACCCTTATCGCATGCCTGTCAATCGTAGTGATGGCGATTCTTGGCCAGATCGGACTCCCGCTTATAGGAGAGGGAATAACCGATGCGGTTTCATCGACAACGATATCTCCGGGTGTCGCGTTGTTTGGAGTGCTCGCAGCGTTCACGATCGCGAACTACGCTTACCAGGGCGCGCAGCCTTTTTACAACGCGATGCTGCCGGAGCTCGCTCCAGTCGATCACCGCGGGCGTTTGTCCGGGATGGGCGCTGCATTCGGGTATCTTGGCTCGATCACCGGTGTCGTGTTTACGCTGCCATTTTTCACCGGAACAGTGCCGATACTGGGAGCCATTCCAGAACGCGCCATCGGTTTTCTCAGGAGCGTGGTCCCGTTTACAGCACATGGTGGTCGTGTTTCCACATTCGTCCCGACGGCAATCCTCTTTCTTCTCTTCTCGGTTCCGCTGTTCATATTCTGCCGAGATCACAATGTGATACAGGGTAAGAAACGAGTGCTGTGGCGCAAGGCATTTCAGGATGTTCGGAAAACGCTAGAGGAGGCGAAGAACTATCCGGGAACGATGAGGTTCATCCTCACTTCTTTCCTCTACCAGGATGCAATGGGGACGATCATCGCGAACATGGCACTTTACGCGATATACGCGATGGGATTCGTAGAAGGCTCTGAAGCGACGCTGTTCGTGATACTCACCATTCCCGCTGTAATCGGAAGTTTCGGAATCGGTCGACTTGTTGATCGATTCGGGCCGAAGCGGACTCTCTCCTGGGTCCTCACCGGATGGATCGTACTCCTGATTGCCATGATCATAGTCCCGTCGAGGGGAGCATTCTGGATCGTCGGTGCATGCATTGGTCTGATTTATGGCGGCGTTGCAACCGCGGAGAGGCCATTGTTGTTGAGCCTCGTTCCAGACGTTGAAGCCGGTCGATTTTTTAGCCTAATGGTACTCTCTTCGCGAGCTGCTGCTGTAGTCGGCCCATTCATCTGGGCACTAGCTGTAGATGGCTTGACCTCATCGATGGGTACGGGGTTCGCCTATCGGACCGGTGTTGCAACCGTCGCAATTGGAATGACGCTGGCACTTCTGCTGTTACGGGGAGTTCCTGACAACTTCAGGCAAGCTGTCCCGTCGAAATGATATACAACGTCCTCAGATGGATTACCGGGATTTCCCTCCACTGGTTCTACGGAGATATCCGCATTGTAGGCAAGGAAAAATTCCCAGTGCGAGGGCCGTTGCTGATCGCAGTCAACCATCAAAATGCCCTCGTCGATTCACTGATCGTAGGCTGGGTAGCACCACGCAGGATCGCGATGACCGCAAAGGCTACACTCGCCAACAATCCATTCATCGCGCTTCTCTTCAGGATATTGCACGTGGTGCCGCTACGTCGAGTTAGTGACGAAGCGAGAAAGCCGGACGGTTCTCCACTGGACCGATCGCGCAATCGCGAAGCCTTTCGCGAAATAACGGACTTGCTTGCCCGAGGTGCGGCGGTGCTCATTTTCCCGGAAGGCAAAAGCCACAATGAGCTTGGGCTGGAACCGCTCAAGACAGGATTGGCGAGACTTGCGCTCCAAGCACGGGACAAGGCCGGTATCGATGGCATTCACATTCTGCCATTGGGACTGACTTTCGAGGAGAAGGGCACACCCGGGACGGCCGTGGGTGCGCGAATCGGCGAGTCGATCGAAATGGACAGTTGGCCAGGCTACGACCACGCAGTGTTGACAGAAGAAATCGCAAATCGTTTGCGATCTGTCTCTGAGGAGGCTGGTCTACCGCCCAATAAGAACAGCTCGTACGAGAAAATCCCCGATTCCGCAAAGGAGCGATTCATCGCGCTTGCTGCCTGGTGGGGACGCTTCACGCATCAGACCCCGGTGAGAATTGCGAGGAGCTTGGCAGTAAGACGGAGCACGAACGCAGATGAGCCAGCAATGTTGACGATTCTATTTGGTATTGGTCTGGTGCTCGTTACCTACGCCATTCATCTCACAGTCGTAGGCGCTTTAGGGCATTCGATCTGGATTGACCTTATCTACCTGATGGGACTGCTGACCGGAGCATATTGGGCAGCCTTCGAACCGCACCCTCGGCGCTATTAGCTCGTTAGAGCTTGGTCTCCAGCCAGTTCTTCCCGACGCCGAGATCGACAACCAGCGGTACTGACAGCTGCGCTGCATGCTCCATCTCGTATTTCACCAGCTTTTGCACCTGCTCGAGCTCGTCCGGGATCACCTCGAAGACCAACTCGTCGTGAACCTGGAGAAGCATCTTGCTGCGCAGACTCCGGGTTCGGAAAGCATCGTCGATTCTGATCATCGCAATTTTTATCAGGTCGGCTGCGGATCCCTGAATCGGAGAATTGGCAGCCACCCTTTCACCAAAAGCGCGAATATTGAAGTTCCGTTCGCGGAGCTCTGGGATATATCGCCGCCGCCCGAATATCGTTTGCACATAGCCGTTCTCACGGGCGAACGCCACCATCGAGTCAAGGTAGTTGCGCACGCCCTGAAATCTCTCGAAGTAGCGGGCGATAAACTCCTTGGCTTCCGCGTGCTCGATGCCCAGCTGCCGCGATAGCGCGTGCGCTCCCTGACCATAAATAGTGGCAAAATTGATCGTCTTGGCCCGACTACGCATTGTACTCGTCACTTCTTCCGGCGGAACCTCGAAGATCAGAGCTGCTGTCTGACGATGAATGTCGCCCCCTGCCTGGAACGCTTCGACGAAGGCAGGGTCACGAGACAGGTGTGCGAGCAGTCGAAGCTCGATCTGCGAATAATCAGCGGCTAGCAGCAACCAATCCGGACGCGGGATGAAGCCACGCCTTATATCACGGCCCAACTCACTACGGATTGGAATGTTTTGCAGGTTCGGATCGTTGGACGAAAGCCTGCCGCTGCTGGCACCCGTCTGATTGTAAGAGGTGTGTAAGCGGCCCGTTTTCGGATTGACCAGCCGAGGAAGCGCATCGAGGTAGGTGTTCTCAAGTTTGGACAACTCCCTGTAGTCCATGAGTAACGTCGGCAATTCATGCCCTGCCTCTGCCAACTCCGTGAGAACGCCAACATCAGTCGATGGGCCGGTGCTGGTTCGCTTGGTCACGGGGAGATTCAGCTTGCCAAACAGTATCTCGCGAAGTTGCAGATTGGAGTTGATGTTGAATTCCACTCCCGCAGCTTGATAGATCTGCTTCTCCACTTCTTCGCGCCCCGCTTTAAACCGCTGCTTCAGCGACGCGAATAACGGCAGGTCGATCGCGATGCCGGTCCATTCCATCTCAGCCAGCACGTTGACGAGAGGTATTTCCACGCCCTCAAAGAGCCTGGTAAGCTGGTACGACTCGAGCTGCGGCTCGAATATCCTGCGGAGCCGCAAAGCCATATCGGCATCCTCGCAAGCGTAATCACGCGCTGCTTCGACAGGACACTCGTCGAATGGAATGGCTGACCGGCCTTTGCCGCACAAGTCTGCGTACGATGTCATGGTGTGGTCGAGAAACTCGAGTGCGAGCACGTCAAGGCCGTGTGAGCGACGCCCAGGATCGAGCACATAGCTCGCAAGCATGGTATCAAAGTCCAGCCCGGCAAGCTGAACTCCCGCACATCGCAGCGTCAGAAGATCATACTTGGAATTCTGCGCGGTCTTCCGGACGGTTTGATCGGCAAGAAGGTCTCTCAGGGGTTGCATCTCCGGTGAGCTGAGCGGAGGAAGATTGCGAATGCTCGTCGGCTTGTTGTCCCGCAGCATTCGGGCAGCAATGCTCATCGAATCGCTGCTCGTCTTCTTTTTCCTTACAACCGTCTCCGCGAATGGTTCGTCTCCTCCCCGAATCAGTCCTCTATCCTCCGGTGCGTCGGTTGCCGAGCGGTCACCGGCGGCATCTACGAGCAGTTCGCCTTGTCCCTCTTCTCGTCGGAGCTTGTGCTGGAGCGGGAAGTAGTACGCCTCACCATCACCAACGGCGATTGCAATAGAGACCAGCAACGAGCGTAACGGGTCGACGAGCTGTGGGCTCGAGGGATCGATCAGGGTCTCGGTACCAACCGCTATCACTTCAGCTTCGCGGGCACGTTTGATGGCGTGCGCCATTGCTTCGAGAGTATCCGCCGTCACGTAGTTTGCGCGTTCCTGTGGCTTCTCTTCGACCGGCGCCTGTGCAGCTGAATCCTTTGCCAGTGCATGGAATTCCAATTCGATGAACAGGTCCCGCAAGCGCTGATGATCGGGCTGCTTTATCCGGAGCGATTCAAGATCGAAGGGGACCGGTAAATCGTCGCGAATGGTGACTAATTCTTTGGACAGCCTGGCATTTTCTGCATGTTCAAGAAGTGCCTCACGCGGGCGTTTCTTGGTGATCGTCGCGGCGTTGGACAAAATGGATTCGAGATGCCCGTACTGTTTCACGAGCTCGGACGCTGTCTTGTCTCCGATACCACGAACTCCCGGGATGTTGTCGGACGAATCACCCACAAGAGCTAGATAGTCGGTCACGAATTCAGGAGCCACGCCAAGGCGCTCCTCGGCATTCTCGACGCCTACCCAATGCTCTTCGACGTTGGCTGGCCCACCTCGACCAGGATTCAGAAGCCAGACTCCGGGCTTGACCAGCTGCTGGAAGTCCTTATCGCCCGATACTACCACGACGTTCACGCCCGCTTCGACACTCTTGGCCACGAGAGTCCCAATTACGTCATCAGCTTCGTAGCCGGGCAGCGTCATGATCGGAATACGGTAAGCATCCAGTATCTCGCGGATGCGGTCCATGCCGCGATCGAAATCCGATTGCAACTCTTCGCTCAATTTTTCCCGGGTAGCCTTATAGGCAGGATACCGTTCGTGGCGGAAAGAAAGACCCGAATCATGCACCCAACCGAGGTAATCGGGTTGGTGCTTGGTAATCATGCGTTGAAGAAAATTTGCTATGCCCCAACTCGCCGAAGTGTTCTCTCCCTTACTCGTCGTGAGCGGACGCGAGATCAGTGCAAAAAAGGCACGATAGATGAGCGCATACCCGTCGACCAGAAACAGCCGCGGGCTTCCAGGACCATTCATGAAGTGAATATAAAACGCCTTCGTGTCCGGAGAGCACGAAGGCGTTCCTGCAACAGTACTCCAAGACGTGCGACGACTAAGGTTGCCTCAGCCTAGTGCTGCCGGCGACCGCTGAGCGAGAGAAATTCGTTCTCGCTTGGTCTCGTCAGTCTCCATCTTCCGGTGTCCTCATAGAAAACGAGCTGCGAGCTGTACTGGCGATACTGCCACACCTGGAGGCGCGTGGTCGATGCGATTTGGGTGGCCGACATTGTCCCGTTCATGGTTCGTTCGATTATCTGATCCGGCTCTCCGAGCGAGACGAAAACCATCCCCCGGTCCGACAGCCAGCCAGGCGTACGATCCATTCGAAACTCGACGTTGGCCTGCTGAATTCGTGTGAAGTAGGCCTGCATCTCCTCATTTGTCGGGGTTTCAGGGACCGGATCCGTGACACGCAGAAACTCCGCCCATACAGTCGCACGTCTTTGCAAGGGGGCTGATCGGAGGGCATTCAGCCGGGAAGGGCTCGCGAAAAAGCGTAAATAGCCGAGCATGTCCTCGAACGACATCAAAGGAATATCTTCGCCAAAACTCACGAACAGCGGAGCTTTCGCGCTATCCGGCGAGTCTCTGCGGGTGAAGAACACCTGTGCTGTTCCAACACCTACCGCAGATATCGGCACGTTCACAATGCCATTGAACAAGGCGCCCCTCCGTGCCAAAGTTGCTGAGTCACGCCATAGGCCATTCCCCTTGTCGTTCCGCACTACATAATCCACTGGAAGGCGTGTCCCCTGACCGTATGCCTCGAGATAGATCGCAACCGTGCTGTCGCGTCCAAAGACAGCACTCGATCGTGGGCTTGCCAATAGCCGTGGCGCTGAATCGAGACGCGACCTTCCCCCAGCTTCATACACGAGGAGCGGAGTGGAGAAACGGCCAGTGCTCAGCAAGGGAACGGTGAGTGTTGCTTGTTGCGAAGCAGTACGTGAGCCCCCGACGTCACGAATCAACACCGAAAGAGTGTAGACACCCGGGGAAACGTGGAAGTAATGCTGGAAGATCACGCTTTCGTCAGTTCGGTTTATCTCCCGAAAGGAGCCAACCCTCACTATCTCCATCGCGTTTACGTTTGCGACCTCCACATCGCCACGGCTCATCGCGATCTTCACCTCATACTGAGCCCGGAACCGGTCACCTTCTCTGGTAAACGTGAGCGCCCGGTTGGGAACTGAAATACCGGCAAGAACCAGCGTGGTGTCCGGATACGCGCTCGCGAACGAGGAGATCTTCCCGACAAATGCGAGCGGGTTGGGTGCGGCTAGTAATCCAATGCTCCGATAGAGTTCACTCACGTCGGACGGCGTTTCTCCGACGGGCTGAAGAACCGGCAAATTCGCCTGGGGAGTCGGACGTGTAGTCGTCGAGCTGCAGGCAACAGCGAGAGAAGAGCTCAGGACAATTAGCCCAAGGGATTGCTTCACGGAGATCGACATGAGTGGTAAATACCCTATCCGGTCTTGCTGGTTTCTATTAGCTTCGCGGCGTGTCTCGAGAGCAGATGGTCGGCACTCCCGTCGCTGACTATACGATCCAGAAAGAGGTCGGTGAGGGCGGAACGTCCGCCGTCTACCTGGCCGAGCATCCGAATCATGGCACCGTAGCCCTCAAAGTGCTACGGGAAAAGCTGCGCCAGGATACAACGGCTGTAGCACGCTTCATTCGTGAGGCAAAATACGGCGCCAGGGTCAAGCACCCGAACGTGGTCGAGACCATTGAAATAGGACAAGCCGCAAACGGCCTCCATTTCCTCGCCATCGAGTGGGCCGAAGGCGAAATCCTGGAGCGGTATGCGAAACAATACGCGCCTCTACCGAGGGATGAGGTTGCCGCAATCGTCTCTCAGATAGCAGCTGGAGTTCAGGCAGCTCATGATGCGGGAATTGTGCATCGGGATCTGAAGCCTGAAAACGTGATGTACGATTCGAAGACCAGGCTGGTAAAGCTTCTGGATTTCGGAATTGCAACCGACACGCAGGCCTCAAGCGACGAGCGTCTCACCCGTGCCGGCTTCTTTGTCGGGACGCTAATGTACATCGCCCCTGAAGCTCTGTCGGGCGAGATTGTTACGGCGGCTGCCGACCAGTATAGCCTTGCTACGATAGCCTACTTTCTACTGACGCGTTCGCTCCCATACAGCGCGAAGGCTCCACGCGAGATGTTCACTCAGCTTCTCACCATGCCCCCAATTCCACTCAAGGACGCCGGCGAGGGTGAGTTCAACTTCTCGCCAGCACTTGACGCTGTCGTAATGCGGGCTCTTTCCCGGTTACCGGTCAACCGCTACCCCAGCGTGATCGCCTTCGCAGAAGCCTTTCGAGCGGCGGCGAACATCGAGCCCGATCAGCCGAAAATGATGGACAAGTTCAAGGGACTACTTAGGCGTAGCCGGTAGGTCGGCAGGATCGACCGGCAGCCAAAGAGTAAAAGTCGACCCCTTGCTGGGCTCGCTCTCCAGCTCGACCATTCCACCAATAAGAGCCGCCAGTCGCCGGGAGATGGAAAGCCCCAATCCTGTGCCCCGCTCGGCAGAGTGTCCGCGCGGGCCTGCATCAATCTGCTCAAACTCCTCGAAGATCCGGCTTTGGTCGGCAGGCTGAATGCCAATCCCCGTGTCGATCACCTGGATTCCAATCCATGGATTCGTCGGATAGGATGGACGATCCGGGGTAAGGGGTCCGCTATCCGGAAGCGTATCGACGAGTCGTGTACGGATTACAATGCCGCCCTCGTTGGTGTATTTGACCGCATTTCCCAAAAGGTTCATCAGAATCTGCCGCAGATGAGTGGGATCTGTCCGAATGCGCGGTAGAGCTGCACCCATGACGAGCGACAGGCTGAGCCCTTTCTCGCTAACCAGCGATTCGATCTCGCTCGCGACATCGAGAACGAACGGACGTAGATCGATCGCCTCGGTGTGAATCTCAAGTCGGCCAGCTGCCATCTTGGCGAGATCGAGAATCTGATCAACCAGATGACGCAGGTGATTGGCCGAAGCCTCGATGCGTTCAACGGGTTTTACCTGTCGAGGTGCCAACTCTCCGTATACGCCCTCACGGAGCAGGTCGACAAACCCAACGATCGCATTCAGTGGTGTTCTGAGCTCATGAGACACATTAGCGAGGAACTCACTTTTCATGCGGTTGACGCGTAGCAGCTCGGATGAAAGCCGTTCGAGCTCCTTTGACCGTTCTACAAGGCTACGAGCCTGCCGACGTTCGTGACGCAGTACAAGGGCAAGGCCAAGTACGGTGGCCAGGGAAACGATCCACCCAACAAGTCCAGTCCAGTGATCGAATCCGATCTGTGAGAGCGCACGCATTGACTCCAATCATAAGAATCCATAACCTCTCGCACCATGTCCGAGCACTCGACGCTCATCACACTTCTCGCTGCGCGTTCTGCCAAACGTGGTCAGTTCACCCTTGCCTCGGGCAAGCAATCGACGTTCTACATCGACGCACGACTGACAACGATGAGTCCAGAGGGGCTTTCGACTATCGGTCCGCTCGCCTTATCGGCACTCCGACAAACGGGGTGGCGGGTCGATGCTATCGGTGGGCTGACGCTTGGCGCAGATCCCATCGCTTACGCAATCAGTTACGCCAGCGCAAAGAGTAACCAACCGCTCAGAGCATTCACAGTACGGAAGGAGCTAAAAGCTCACGGGACCGGCAAGTTGCTCGAGGGTCCCTTCAAGCAAGGCGATCACGTTGCAGTGATCGAGGATGTCATAACCACCGGTGGCTCCGCTATCCGAGCTATCGATGCGGTGCGCGCGGCAGGTGGCATCGTTGCAGGGGTTCTCGCATTGGTCGACCGCGAAGAGGGAGGGCGACAAACGATTGAAAAAGCTGGCGTTCCCGTTATCGCCCTCGTGACTGCGAGTCAGATCCTCAATGCTCTTGCGAGTTGATCGATTCTACAGGTTGAATCTTCGGGATCCACCCAGGATAGGCCGCTGCAGGGCGAAACGTCGACAGTGTATCGACATAGGGAAGGACAAGCTCAGTCCTGAAGTACTGAAGCATTCCCTGGCCGTCAAATGTGCTCCTGAACTTCACCGGAGACATTCTCATCACTGTTCGTACGTGCCGACCGAAGCTTTGGGGAGAGGAGTAATCGAGGTGATTAGCCACCCGGGCAACTGATAATCCCGGATTCTCGAACAGCCGCGCCGCACGTATGAGCCTGGCGAGCGACAAGTAACGCTTCGGAGCAGGCAGTTTCGCCCGAAAGAAACGGCTCATCAGCGTGCTCGGCAGAATATTCAGGTGACGTGCAAGTTGCCGAACAGTGGAGATCCTCGGCGACGAGTCGAAAAGCAGCTCGAAGAATCGCCAGCAGTCCTTCGATACAGCAGGGAGGTCGAGGCTGATTTGTACGAGAGCCGAACGAAGAAGGTCGTTCGAGTTTTGTGATGCGAGCAGATTTCTCAGCGTCTGCCAGCCTGCAGGCAACCTTGCATCGACCAGCGTGCGAACCCCAAGCTGCCCCAGAGCAAGCGTCGCGTGTGGAGTCGAGTTTTGCGTCTCCGTCAACAATGCTACCGCCGGTATCCGCGGAAACTCCCTCACCATTGCTGCTACACGACTGGAGCTCTGAGAACCGTAGCGCGTAACGGATATGAGCACCAGACTGGCTTTTTGTTGCCTGAGATCCGACAGAACTTCATCCAGAGATTCCCGATGAAGTGCATCGCATAGTCCCTGCGCGGCCGCATCCATCCGGGAGCGCTCCAGCGGAGTTAGAATGGTCGACACAGGTGTACGTTGCTGACTACGCTTCGAGTCGGACGGCATGTTATCCTCCGGGATAAGGGAAAACCGCACCCGATTGGAAGGATAAGACGGGCCGTCAAACTAGCGTCCACGCGGAGCAGCGCACGCGCCGAAAGTGCACCCACTCCGTCATATCGGTTATATTTCGACCAGCAATCGGTCGGGCGATCGCGCATTGGTATCAATACGATACCTATTCGAGGAAAGTCCGGGCTCCAGTGGACAGGCCGCCAGATAACATCTGGGCACGGATAGCGAGAGCCATCCGTGACGGAAAGTGCCACAGAAAAAAGACCGCCATCTTCGGGTGGCAAGGGTGAAACGGTGGGGTAAGAGCCCACCGCGCTCGCGGCAACGTGGGCGGCACGGCAAACCCCGGCTGGAGCAAGGCCAAATATGCGGCGAGAGACGTCCCCTCGATCAAGACGCCGCGGGTAGGCTGCTAGAGGGCATGGGCGACCATGCTCGTAGAGAAATGATCGTCCGGGCTACGAAAGTAGCCCGACAGAACCCGGCTTATAGACCGATTGCCGACAACGTAACAACCTCCGATGGGAAATCATCGGAGGTTGTTTGTTTGCATAACAGCTGCTTGGCGGGAAAACCTTGAATACTCGACACGGAAGAATGCGATGGCTGATCCTTTTTTACCTCCTGTCTGGGTGCAGTAGCAGCACTCAAACATCGCCGACGGTTTCTCCAACGCCAACCGTACCGGTCGTGCCGGAAATAACACCTCCTTCGGTCAATGCCTGGACTTTCAACTATTCTCCCGGCATCAAGCGCTATAAGATCTCACGAACCGCGGCTATCGAGAGCCTGTCGGATTCGGGCGGCAGCAAACACGAGATTTCTACCAACGTCACCAATGAGTTCCTGTCGCTGGTGCCGACGCCGGATAGTGGAATCAGCTTTACGGCTGTGGTAGACACGTTCTCAACCACTACTCCGGGACTGATTGGATCCGTGCTTGCGATTCAGTTGCCCGTGCAAGTCACCGGATTTCTCACAGGGCATGCGCTGACCATCAGCAGCGATAGCAGCACTGGCAACAAGTGCAATCCAGTTTCCTCAGCCCTTGCTTCAGATCTCCATAGTCTGCTGACTCCATTCCCAACCGAGCTATCGCCAGGAATGGCTTGGAGAGACTCGGTCGATTCGAGTGGGTGTCAGGCTGCTATTCCTACGACTTCTCGTACGATTAGCTCGTATGTCGTGTCGGGTGAGGCCAACTACGAGGGACAGTCAGTCCTCATAGTGCAACGATCTGATTCCGTTCAGGCTCACGGAGAGGGAGCACAGCAACAGCATTCGATAAAACTCGATGCGAACGGTACTGGGAACGCGGTCTACTACCTCGACACAAAGGACGGCCGGATCCTTCGCATCACCACTGGGCAGGAATTGAGCTTGACGATCACCACATCAACTAGATCGCAACTATTCAAGCAGAGCTCAAAGCAGGATTTCCGACTCGTTCCTTAATCGACAAGACGCAGCGGCATCACCAGACACATGTAAGAGGCAGGGTCCTTCCAACCTTCCGGTTCCAGAGTTGCCGCCCTTTCAGGAGCCTTGAAGGTCATTCGAACTTCATCGGTGGGGATATAGCGCAGTATCTCGAGTAGATAGCTGGCGTTGAATCCGATATCGAGCTGGTCCCCGGTGTATCGAATAGGAAGTTCGTCCTGGGCTTCGCCAAGATCCGGTGTCTGCACACTGAATTTGAGCATGCCGGTATTGAACGACAGCCTGATCCGGTGCGTCTGGTCTGACGCGATCACCGACATTCGTTTCAACGCGCTTGACAGCGCAACCTTATCGGCAATAGCAACACGGTCATTATCCTTCGGGATGACCTGCTCATAATTCGGGTACGGGCCCTCAATAAGACGGGTGAAGACGGCAGTAAAGGGTGACCTGAACCCGATATGGTTATCGCCTCGTGCGATTTCGAGCTCTTCCTCAGCAGGAAAGAGCCTGCGTATTTGCTCCAGCGCTTTTGGCGGAACAATTAGATCACTTGCCGGCGCTGTAGCCGAGTCGATGGGCATCTCCATCTTCGCCAATCGATGACCGTTCGTCGCGACCATTCGCATCCTCTCCGGACGCAGTTCCCATAACACCCCATTCAAAATGGGACGGCTTTCCTCAGCCGACACGGCAAACGACGTATGGGAGATCAGCTGCTGCAAATCGCCAGAGCGAATACGCCAGCTTTCGTTGAATCGCACAGAGGGAAAAGTCGGAAACTCGTCTCTCGGCAATCCAAGCAGCTTGAACCGAGAGCGTCCACATTCCAGCGTAATGCGCTGTTCTCCGACTGCAGCAATTTTCACGGGTGCCGGTGGTAACTCCCGTGCAATCTCACTTAGCTTCTTGGCGGGAACAGTTACCGCTCCGGCGACATCCACATCTGCCATCACCTCAGTGCTAACCGCAATGTCCAGGTCAGTACCGGATAGCTTGATTCCTTTATCCGTCGTCTCGAGAAGAATATTCGCCAGGACAGGAAGCGTCGTTTTGGCCGGGATGCTCGCAGCAACTGCCGCCAATCCTTCCTGAAGCTTCTCGCGAGAGATCGTAAACCGCATTCCTTCGTCCTGTGGAGTTCAGGTGAGCTACTAGTAACTTGTCTTTAGGAGATAAGAACTAGTAGCTGTAGTAGGCAGTGTGGAGCAGTGTTCGACGCGTGTAACTTATGAAATGGGTGTACTTTCCGCTATGCTGGATGATGTGTCGTTGGATGTTGGTAAACCTGCGAGTAGCTCGTTCTCGACATCGGTTTTATGAAACTGTGACCCTTTCCACACGCGCTGGTCGGAAGTTGAAAGTTTCCAACATTCCGCGGATACGATTGATTCGTGCCTTCAGCTGTGGGTCCGCGGTAACAGATTCCTGAACTTTTTCGAGGCTGTGAATGACAGTGGAATGATCACGTCCGCCGAAGGCATTTCCGATTTCGACAAGTTGAGTAGCTAGTAGCTCACGTGTGAGATACATGGCTATCTGACGAGGAGTCGTAAGATTCTTCGTTCTGGTCTTGGAACGTAGTCCATCAACAGTCACTCCCCACTCTTTTGCAACGGCCTGTTGAATGGTGAGGATAGTTAGAGTGGCACTGCTATCTGGCTCGAGTCCTTCGATTGCACGCAGCTTGTCGCGGAGGGCTTCACGGGCAACGTCGACGGTGATGTCCTTGTGCTTGAGGGATGCGTATGCGAGCAGCTTGATTATGGATCCCTCCAACTCCCGCACGTTCGACCGGACATGCTCAGCGATGAAGTGGATGACGTCATCAGGGATCGTCAATTCGAGTCGGTCAAGCTGAGCTTTCTGTTTGAGAATGGCGACGCGGTGCTCGAAGTCGGGAAGGCCAATATCCGCAACCATTCCCCACTGGAACCGGCTGACTAGCCTTGCTTCCAGACCAGCAATTTCCGAGGGAGGCCGATCGCTGGTGAGCACGATCTGACGACCCGCCTCATAGAGAGCGTTGAAGGTGTGGAAGAACTCTTCCTGTGTTGCCTCCTTTCTTCCCTTCAGAAAATGGACATCGTCAACAAGCAGTAAATCGGTTTCCCGGTAACGGCGGCGAAACTCGGGACCAGTGCGATCGAGCATAGAGCTGATGAGCTCGTTCATGAACTGCTCGGTTCCTATGTATGTGATACGAGTATCCGGGCTACGCTTCAGTGTCTCATGCGCGATTGCCTGCATGAGGTGAGTCTTGCCAAGCCCTGTATCTCCGTAGATGAAGAGAGGGTTGTAAACTCGTCCCGGGGCCTGACTTACGGCGTGAGCTGCAGCAGCAGCAAGCTCATTGGACTTGCCGATGACGAAAAGATCGAAGGTATAGCGCTCACTGAGTGGTGGAGAGCTGGTGCCATTCTGGGGCTGTAGTAGCTTTGCCGGTGTCGGAGGCGGGGCGACAAAAAAATCCATCTGCGACCGCTTCTTACGTTCCTCGTGGACCCGGAATGCGACGTTAAGAGGATGGCCAAGGACAATCGGAGCGTAGCTCGACAGCAACTCCGCGTGCTTGGAATCGTTCCAGTCTGCAGTGAACTGATCCGGGGCACCTACGAAAATGGTGCTGCCCTCTATTGAGAGCGCTTCAGTTGGCTCGAGCCAGGCTTGAAAAGTTTGATCGGGGAGCTCCTGCCGGGCGCGATCCAGGAGGCGTTTCCATACTTCGGAGGGACTGAGCGACATCATCGCGCTACCCTAGCCGGTTTATGTGGAAAAGTCAAACCAACCCAGCGCGAACTCCCTCGGTTAACTTGACCTATCTTCAATGCTGGAATAGTTTTACCGGTTCTGTACAGCAACTGATCTTCTTGGTTTCCGGAGCATCGTAATGGGCAAGCCCACCTACCGTCCCCGCAATAAGCGCCGTATCCGTACCCATGGTTTTAGGTTGCGTATGGCTACTAAATGGGGACGTGAAGTTCTTAGCCGCCGCCGCAAAAAGGGACGTAAACGGCTAACCGTCCAGTTGCCGACGAAATACGCCGGCGCGTAAGTCATTTGGCTTTCCTCGCAGCTCGCGGCTGACGAGAGAAGCTGATCTTGAGTCGGTAAGGCGTACAGGGAAGCGGATGCAAACCGAGCGTCTAGAAGCTCGAGCATCCGCTTCCCTGTTGCTTCATCCCCGAGTTGGTGTGGTGGTTCCGAAATATCGACGAGACATCGTCGACCGGAATCGCACGAAACGGCAGCTACGCGAGCTGGCGAGAACGAGAATACTGCCGATCATCGGAAGCGTAGATGTTCTGCTTCGTGCAAAGCCTGATGCGTATGGTGCGAGGTTTGAGCAACTTTCAATGGAAATCGATGTAATCGCGCGGTGGGCAGCAGGAATCGTGTCGCGTTAGGCCATGCGGACGATATTTATGCTTCTAATCCGCGGCTACCAGGTGGGCATATCACCGCTATTGCCGGCCAGCTGCCGCTACTATCCAACGTGTTCGGCCTACGCGCTCGAAGCCTTCGAGCGTTACGGGGTGATGAAAGGAGGATGGCTTACAGTCAGCCGGATCCTTCGCTGTCATCCCTTCCGGCCGGGCGGCTACGATCCGGTCCCCTGAATGGATAAGCGCTTTTTCCTGGCACTTTTTCTGTCGCTAATCGTTATAGCGATCTCTCAGCTGCTGTTCCCGCCACCGAGACCAGTACCCACTGCCCGCGGCCTGACTGCAAAGGACTCCAGCTCCGCTCCAAAAGAGGCTGCATCATCGACAGAAACACTGGTCACGAAGGCACCCACAATTACGCCTTCGCAAAGTCGGGCAGCCGCTGTTTCGAGTACAACTGCCGCACCGGGCACTGCTGAGATCACCGCTGTCAGCACGCCGAAGACGATCTACAAATTCAGCAATATTGGCGCAGCCCCAGTGTCGATTGTGATGCGCGACTACAAGAACCGATCACCGTCAGGGGGCCTTGTCGATCTGGCTGTTGCCGGCTTGCCCCTCCTTGGGTATCGGCTCGTAATGCCAGCCGACACAGCAGATCTCGTGAACGTACCGTTCTCCTTGTCGAGAACAACGAATGCCAAAGGTGAGGAGATCCTCACTTACAAAGCCCTGGTGAAGAATCTGCCCGTCTCCATCACCTACACCGTTCCCGCCGATACGACCGGGAGCTACGCGATTCGAGTCGAGGGGCATGTGGAAGGCATTCAGGGACAATCGTATCTGATCACGCAGATGCCGAAATCTCTGCAACCAACCGAAGCGGACACGGTTGGAGATCACCGCACCCTGGCGTACAGCTTTAAATCACAACGCGACCACGCACGGAGCGTTCTTTTCAGCGGGCTTGATCCCGGTGAAAAGGCCCTTGAAGTCGGTCCCCTCAACTGGGTGGCGGTCAAGAACAAATACTTCGTATTCGGAATTCTTGCCCCCACAAACGGAACGCCGTTCAGTGAGGTAACGCTGATGGGCGGGCCCAGGACATCCAAGATCGCTACCACTGCCTCGGCAAGCGTGGTACAGGCAATTCGCAACAACACGTTCTCATTCGATGTGTACGCAGGGCCGCAGGAATCGCAGCGCCTGATGCGAATGGGTCGGGACTTCGATCATGTGAATCCGTACGGCTGGCGCTTTCTGCAGAGCGTTGTCCATCCAATTGCCTCGAAGGTGATTCAAGCTCTGCTCTGGATGCACAACCGGCTTCGCCTGAGCTACGGATGGGTGCTGGTCATTCTCGGAATTCTGGTTCGCCTGGCTCTCTGGCCACTCAATCAGAGTACCATGCGCTCGAGTCTGAAGATGCAGGAGCTCCAGCCAAAACTGGCAGCTGCTCAGAAGAAGTACAAAGACCCCGTGCAACAGCGTGAAGCGATCATGAAGGTCTATCATGACGCGGGAGTAAGTCCCTTCGCGGGACTGACTGGATGCCTTCCGGCACTTCTTCCCATGCCCATTCTCTTCGCGCTGTTCTTCGTGTTTCAGAACACGATCGAGTTTCGAGGAGTTCCCTTCATGTGGCTGCACGACATCTCGGTGAAGGATCCGTTCTACGTCCTGCCGCTACTGATGGGTGCGTCCATGTACGTGCTGTCATGGATTGGAATGCGTAATGCTCCTCCAAACCCCCAGGCGAAGATGATGGGGTACATGTTTCCGGTTATGATGACAGTGGTGCTGCTCAACATGGCTTCGGGTCTCAATCTCTATTACACTGCGCAAAACATCGCGGCACTCCCGCAGCAATGGCTGCTAGCGCGGGAACGCGCGAAAGCACGGCCCGCAGGATAGGAGGAGCGATGCTGCGTGTTACCTACATTGGTCACGCAACGCTACTAATCGAGATTGGTGGAAAGTGCCTGATCACCGATCCGAATTTCGACACGACACTGGGGAAGTTTCTTCCTCGTGTCAGCGCACCGGGGATAGCGCTCGATGCCCTGCCGAAACTGGACGCGATACTCCTGACGCATGCTCACGCCGATCACCTTTCATTCGATTCCATCGATGCATTGCCGGCCGATATCCCTCTCTTTGCGCCTCCGGCAATCGCCAAATGGCTGAGTAAGCAAGGGTATCGCCACGCAGTAGCAGTTGCTCCCGGTCAGACAGCCGAAGTCGATGGTGTAAGAATCCGCGCCGGCTCGGCAACTCATAAAGGCAATAGGTACGGGGTAGACAGGTGGCGCAGCGCTGCGAATATGTATCTAATAGAGACTATTAAAACCTCCTGCTTTTTTGCCGGTGATACGGCGCTCACTCCCGATACCACCCACCTCGTCGAACATCACCTGGCTGCCAACGGACGAAGTCTCGACCTGGCTCTCCTTCCGATCGGGCACGCACCGTGGTGGAAACCTGGTTTCCGGAAAGGACATCTCACCAGTGCCGATGCTTTGACCCTTTTCGAAAGGCTCAGGGCCAGATATTTCATTCCGTATCACTGGGGCACCTTTAATCACGTGACGTCGACCGCTTTTGATGCAATCGACCGCCTCAGGGCGACTCTCCAGAATCATCCATTGCATCCTGCTGTGAAGATTCTGGAGCCGGGTACGACATTCGTCCTGCCTACCGCTGGCCCGTGACTACCGCGGTCGAAAACGTTGTACAACTTGCCGATACAATCGTAGCTGCGGCGACGCCAAATGGGCGTGGCGCACTGGCGTTGATCAGGCTGAGCGGTCCTGAGGCATTCTCCATTGCAGAGAAGCATCTGCGTCCACTCCCTTCACAACCGCGTGTCGCTCAGTTGTGCACCGTGCACGATGGGGACGAAGTTCTCGATCAGGCGCTGGTAACACTGTTTCCTGCTCCCAACTCTTTCACCGGCGATGATACAGTCGAGCTCTCGACACACGGAGGATACCTGGTTCCAAGCTCCGTGGTCGCAGCGCTGATCTCTTCCGGTGCCAGGCAGGCTCTTCCTGGGGAGTTCACTCGAAGGGCAGTGCTCAACAGCAAGCTGGATATTCTGCAAGCAGAGGCTATCGGTGATCTCATCGACGCGCGGTCACAAGCGATGCAGCGCGCTGCACTTGGCCAACTGGACGGAGGACTATCTCGTCGCCTCTTGCAGCTGAGGAGCAGTCTCATCGAACTCGAGGCGCTAATTGTCTACGACATCGACTTCCCGGAAGAAGACGATGGGCCCGTGTCACGGGAGAAAGTCGATAAAGCTGCGACAGCGATTGGTGAATCTCTCAAGGCGCTTCTTGCTACGGCGCCAGCGGGTGAGCTGATTCGGGAAGGCGCAATCGTTGTGATCGCGGGCCCGCCGAATGCCGGGAAATCCTCACTCTTCAATGCACTGCTCGGAAGATCAAGAGCAATCGTGACCGAGATGCCTGGTACGACGCGTGACGCGCTGGAGGCGGTGATTGATAGCGGAGAGTGGCCGCTCCGACTCGTCGATACCGCAGGTCTTCGGGATACCGACGATCGACTCGAGCGTCTTGGGATCGAGGTGAGTGAGCGCTATCTGGCGGATGCGCATGTGGTTCTCGCCTGTGCTGAAGATCCGGAGAGCCTGGCCGAAACGGTAGATCTGGTTGCCAGGAATTCGAGTGCGCCCATTCTGCCCATTCACACGAAAGCTGATTTAGCGTCAGAAGAGGACAAAATCGTCTGGCGTCATCCCGCCATATCCGTCAGCGCCGAAACAGGCATTGGGCTTCAGGGCCTTCTAGGTGTGATTGATGAGGTGCTACGCAAGGAACACGGAGAGGTCGCGTTCGACTTGCCGATTCTCACCAGAGCTCGTCACCGGCGCGCTATTTCTGTAGCCTGTTCGGAACTGGAGCAGTTTCAGCGAACCTGGCGCGAGGAGAACCTTCCCGTGACAATTGCGTCGGTCCATCTTCGTACCGCGGTTCTGGCCCTTGAGGAGCTGATCGGAACTGTCGAGATCGAAGACGTCTTCGACCGGGTATTCAGCTCGTTTTGTGTGGGGAAATAGTGGTCAGGCTGATGCTGCCGCGGAGCTGGCGATGGAAGTGATCTCGCTTGCGCTGGCGCGCACCGCCCACGAGAGTCCGCGGGCGTTTACAACCGCCTCGACCATCCTGGCGCCGAGAAAATAACCAGCCCGTTCCGGAAAGATGTGGCGATCAACAGTTCGGGCATCGTCGCTCATCCCTCCAGAGAGGTAGCGAAGCCGCAAACCGAGGCCGGCCCGATCGAGATCGGCATTGAGGGCGCGCGTCATCAGTGGCTCGAGCTCTCGAACACTCGCGTATTCTCGTCTGGTGTAGCCGTAGTATTCCCAGGCTGCGTGTCCCGGACTGATTAACCGGGAAGCATGCGTCGAAAGGCCCTCATTGATCATGAGCTCGCGAAGCGAAGCGCGCCTGCCGGTTTCCCAGTAGGAGTAGTAGCCTCCCGCATCCTCGATTAGCTGTCTCAGCTCGCTGCGGCTCGTAGGCGAGGTATAGCGAACCGTGTGTGCGATCTCGTGTGCTAGCCAGAGTGGAATTAGCTCAGGATCGAGGCCGAGGCCCTGGGTCTCGGGATTGGTGACACTGGTAAAATGCTCGAGACAGACAAAAGCAATGCCCTTTCCGTCGACCACGAGTTCACCGGCGTTGGCAGCACCCACACCCACCATCAACACGACGTCGATGTCGGTATCAACATCCAACAGGGTTCTGCATTGCTCTTCCGTGTTCCTGGCGAGAGAGACGACGTCGATTCTCTCGAGCATGGTACGAAGGTCTACCCGGCTCGCAAGTGCGGCCGAGCGAACGACTTCCAGAAAATGTGGTCCCGCCGGATCGAGGACGTAATTGTGCCAGTAGGCCTCTAAAAAACGGCGGTGATTTTCGAAGTAGCGGAGATAGGCGGCGACACGGTCTGTACTGTTGTGAACTGCGAAAAAGTCAGGCAGTAGGTTGATGAGCATCAACGACCAGGTCGCGGGGGTTGGGAGCCTGTCGCGGTTTTTGCGATGCGAGAAGATACAATCGACCTAAACTCTCAACAAGACCGATTCCCCTCAAAAAAAAGAGTTTCTGAAATTGTGGCACAGATATTCCCTCTCTCTTTCCAGAAGTTCCGAGCAGAGAGGAGGAGCAGCCATGACAACGCTGCGTCAGATAGAGCTTTGTTGTCCCGTATGCAACAATGAGTTCAAGTCTCAGAGTGTAGTTTCGACAAATGCATTCGGGGGCAAACGGACTGATTTCCACGAGCGAGCTGCTGGAACTCAGCCCCTCGCCTATCTCATCCACATGTGCAGCGAGTGCGGCTTTTCCGGTGGAGAGTCCGACTTCACGGCTGCCGCCGATGTGAGCCCGGTCCTGAAACAGCAGATTCTCAAGGAGCTCGCTCCAGTCCGTCCGGCTCTCGTATGCGGCTCGGAGAAATACGAAGCAGCTGCCAAGGTTGCTCAGTGGCAGGGGCTCGACCCCCGCCATGTTGCCGACTTACTGCTGCGTGCTGCCTGGTGCTGCGTCGACGAAGGTGATGTCGAAGCCGAGCGTTACTTTCGCCGTCATGCCGCCTGGATGTTCGAGGATGCATTGAGGGCGTATGACGCCGTTCCAAGGGAAGAACGTGCGATCCTGACCTACCTGGTAGGAGAGTTGTGGAGGCGAATCGGCGACGTTGGTAAAGCCACACACTGGTTCGAAGCGGTAGCGGGGGAAGTAACTGATCCGCAGAACCAGCAATGGGTGGTCGATGCGGCCGATCAACAGAGACTGAATCCCAGAGAGTGGTTCGGCTAGAATTATCTCGTCCCGAATAGCCTGTCCCCAGCATCACCCAGACCGGGCAGAATATAGCCTTGACTGTTCAGTTCACGGTCCAGAGCCGCGCAATAGATCTGGACATCCGGGTGTGCCTCACTCAGAAAGCGAACTCCCTCAGGGGCAGCCACCAGGCACAGGAATCGAATCCGGTTGGCCCCCGCCCTCTTTAGTGATGCAACCGCTGCTGCTGCACTTCCGCCCGTCGCGAGCATCGGATCCAAAAGGAAGAAGTCGCGCTCACTGGTGTCTCCCGGAACCTTGAAGTAGTAGTCCACCGGCTGAAGCGTATTGTGATCCCGATACAATCCGATGTGACCGACCCTGGCGGACGGAACAAGGCGAAGAATTCCCTCCACCATTCCGAGCCCGGCACGCAGTATGGGCACGAGGGTCAGCTTCTTTCCGCTGATGTGCCAGCCGGATGTTCTTTCGAGCGGCGTGGCCACATCTCTTGGCTCGAGCGACAGCTCGCTGGTCGCTTCGTATGCCATGAGCATTGCGATCTCGTCAACGAGCTCCTTGAAGTGTTTTGTCTCGGTCTGCTGATCGCGCAGGATCGTTAGCTTGTGCTGAACGAGGGGATGCCGGATAATAGTCAGCGACGGGAATTCCTTAACACGCTCGATCATTCTGGCCCCAAGTATTTCTTGCCCCGTACGATAGGCGCTAACGCCCCATAAATCTCTAACTCCTGATGAAAGAATACCAGGCTGTGGTGGTCAAACTGACGCGGCACACGCGCGAAGACGAGGACACTCTCACCGATCTCCTGAATGAGAGGAGCAGAGGAGGCTGGGAGCCAGCGCTGATGTCGCAGGATGAACAGCGGCTCACGATCCTCTTTCAGCGTGATGCCGTAGCGGAAGGTTAGCGATCTGGAGATAACCTTCGTCGGTGCCGCGCGTGAAGTCACCGGCTCCTGTCATCTTCTGCACGTCAACGGACACACCGTCGCGCTCGACTGCGGCATGTTTCAGGGGAAGCGCCAGGACTCCGCGGACAAGAACCGCACTCTTCCGCTCCCGATCAGAGACCTCGACGCGGTCGTTCTCTCTCATGCACACATCGATCATTCGGGGCGGCTTCCGTTTCTGATCGCTGAGGGTTACTCCAAAACCATCTGGGCGACTGCCGCGACGCGGGATCTCTGTGCAGTAATGCTCGCCGACTCGGCTCACATTCAGGAGAGAGATGCCGAGTTCCTGGCGAAAAGGAAGAAGGACTTCATCGAGCCCTTGTATGGAATGCGTCACGCGGTACGGACAATGGATCTCATGGTTGGCGTCCCGTACAACAAACCGTTCGACGTAGTCCCCGGAGTACGGGCGACCTACGTAGATGCAGGGCACATACTCGGTTCGGCATCCGTTCTCGTCGACTGTACAGAAGGAGGCAAGACCAAGCGCCTGGTTTTTTCAGGTGATATAGGCCGTAGCGGTCTTGCCATCATCCGAGAACCTGTTCCGCCCGAGGGTGCGGATGTACTAATAATGGAGTCGACCTACGGGAACCGGGACCATGAGTCCGTGGAAGGAGCGCGGGCAAAGCTGGCGCAGGTCGTCCGCGAAACTGCTGCACGAGGCGGACGAATTCTCATCCCGGCGTTTGCGGTCGGACGGACACAGGAAGTGATCTACGCCCTGCACTCGCTTGCCAAGGAAGGCGCAATCCCCTCCATCCCCATCTACGTCGACAGCCCGTTGGCGATAGATGTGACGACAGTGTTCGAGATGCACCCGGAGAGCTTTGATCGATCGGAGGAAATGGTCCAGAAGGCAAAGGATCTGTTCCGGTTTGATCTTCTCCACTACACGCGTGATGTCGAGGAGTCAAAAGCCCTGTCGCGTGCCCACGGTCCGATGGTGATCATTGCCGCGTCGGGAATGATGGAGAATGGCCGCATCCTGCATCACCTGGCACAGGGAGCGAGCGATCCGCGCAACACCATTCTAGTGGTGGGCTTCCAGGCGGAGCACACACTTGGGCGTCGGGTTGTCGAGCGACAGCCGATCCTTCAGATCTTTGGGGAGGATGTGGCCCTTCACGCGCGCGTGGAGGTCATCGACGGGTACAGCGCGCACGCGGATAGAACAGAGATGGAGACCTGGCTTGGGCGAGTACAAGACAAGTCTCCCCGTCTCGGTCAGATCTGGCTTGTTCACGGAGAAGCTCCCGTCCAGGATGAATTCAAGGCAACGCTCACGGCGATCGGGTATTCGGTTGAGTGCCCTGAGCCTCACACGCGGCGTGCTTTCTAGCGTAGCTTCCACCCATGACGCGTGCTGCAAAGGCAAAGCGGGCCGTAAATATCATTCGCCGAATGCTCACCATCATAGTCATGGCGATCTTCGCGCTCTGGGTCATCTCGGCTACCGCGGTGCTTATCTGGGCCTCTCGTGACGAGGCGCGCCCCGCTCAAGCGATAGTCGTACTCGGCGCCGCCCAATATGCTGGTAAGCCATCGCCTGTCCTGCGGGCACGGCTCGATCATGCCCTGGATCTTTGGAATCGTCACCTTGCCTCACTCCTGATTCTGACGGGAGGAACAGGCTCGGGTGACACAACCAGTGAAGCAGCTGTTGGAAGAAGCTACGCCAGGAAACACGGAGTGCCCGACAGCGCGATCCTCGTAGAAAGCGAAGGCCGGACAACCAGTGCATCGATGAGAGCTGTCGCAGGCATGCTCGAGGTACGCGGGCTGCAAAGCGCCCTTCTCGTCAGTGATCCCTTTCATATGCTTCGGCTCCGGATCCTGGCGCGGCGGTTCGGGTTTACACCGTATACCTCACCGACGCAAACCAGCCCCATCTCCCCGAATAGGGAGGAGCGCTGGAAGTATATTTTCAGTGAATCGCTGAAAGCACCACTTGCATTCTTTTTTGAGAGGAAGCTGTGAAAAAGAACAGTCTTTTAGTCAGCTTATGCTACTTAATCGGGAGTACCTCGCTGGCGACATCGCTCGGTGCACAGGTGACGCCGAAGATCCAGTTCGAGAAATACAAGCTGCCAAATGGCCTCGAGGTGATCCTTCACGAGGATCACTCCACGCCCATTGTGGCCGTGGACACCTGGTATCACGTGGGATCGGGCGACGAGCAGATCGGGCGGACAGGGTTCGCGCATCTGTTCGAGCACATCATGTTCATGGGATCGCAGAACGTTCCTGTCGGTGCGTTCGACGAGATGCTCGAGGCGGCGGGGGCGAACAATAATGGCTCAACGACGGAAGATCGAACCAACTATTACGAGACGCTACCCTCGAACGCGCTTCAACTGGCCCTCTGGCTCGATGCAGACAGGATGGGGTTTCTCTTGCCGACGATGGACCTTCCGAAGGTCAATCTTCAGCGCGACGTCGTAAAGAACGAGCGACGCCAGCGCGTCGACAACCAGCCATATGGCCGAGCGGACGAGATCATTCTGGCAGCGCTCTACCCCAAGTCACACCCCTACTCATGGCCGGTCATTGGCTCAATGGCCGATCTGAGTGCCGCGTCGCTGGCCGACGTCCAGAATTTCTTCAGGACCTACTATGCTCCGAACAACGCAACGCTTACCATCGCTGGAGACTTTGATCCAGCAACCGTGAAGAAGATGGTAGCGCAATATTTCGGGAGCATTCCACGTGGGCCACAGGTAAATCGGAGAACCACCGTTCCAGCGGTGGTGATTCCACGTGACACCTTCCTCGTTCTCGAGGACAAGGTCCAGCTTCCTCGATTGTTTTACACCTGGCACTCCGTGAAGGGCTTTTCCAAGGATGACGCCGCTCTCGATATTCTGGCCCAGGTCCTAGCTGGTGATAAGAACTCACGGTTGTACAAGAAGCTCGTATACGAACTCCAGACCGCACAGTCTGTCAGCGCGTTCCAGGATGGCTCGCGACTGGATGGAAAATTCCAGATTGACGTAACCCCAAAGCCCGGCCAGAAAGTCGGCGATATCGATCGCGTCGTACAAGCGCAAATCGACAGTGTCATCAGCAACGGAATCACACCGCGTGAGCTTCAGAGAGCGCAGAATACGTACAAGGCCAGCTTTCTGAACCGGCTTGCCAGTGTGCTCGGGAAAGCTGAGGTACTCAATTCGTACAACTACTTCGTGGGGAACCCCGATTTCGTCCAGCAGGATGCAGCGCGCTATGAGCGTGTCACTGCCGCGGACGTACAACGCGTCGCGAAGGCCTATCTCGGACGCCCCAAGATTATTCTCACCGTCGTTCCAGAGGGCAAAAAGGAAATGATGCTGACCGCCAGCGGAGGTGCGCGATGAAGCACTCCGGAACAGTGAGCGCGCTGAGCATACTTTCCCTGCTCGCTCTCCAGTCGGTTGCCACCGCACAAGGCACCTTTGATCGGAGCAAGCCCCCCGAGCTCGGTCCACCACCAAAGGTTTCACTTCCGCCCATCGTCACCAGGCAGCTTCCGAATGGTCTGAAGCTCATGATCGTGGAGCAGCATGAGCTCCCGCTCGCCGACTTCGTGTTGCTGGTGGGCAGTGGGAGTACCGCGGATCCGGCAAACAAGCCGGGAATCGCGAACCTCCTGTCCGCGATGCTGCGGGAAGGAACGACGACCCGTAAAAGCCTTGAAATTGCGGATCAGATCGCCTTTCTGGGAATTCGGCTCTCGCCGACGAGCAGCTGGGAATCGAGCACGCTATCGCTCCATACCCCGACGGCGCAGCTCGATAGCGCGCTTGCTCTGTTCGCTGATGTTGCCCTGCACCCGTCATTTCCAGCAAACGAATTCGAGCGGGTACGGAAAACCCAGCTTACCGAGCTTCTCCAGCTTCGCGATCAAGGTGCGGCAATCGCCAGTATCGCGTTCCCTGCAATCATCTACGGGAGCGCGCATCCATATGGCGCTCCTGCCCAGGGAACCGAAGCTTCGGTAAAGGCTCTGACAACAGGGGATTTGCAGTCGTACTACCAGGCCAACTTCCGACCGAATAATGCAACCCTGATCGTCGTAGGCGACGTAATGCCCGCTCAGGTGGAGCAGAAAATCAATGCGCTGTTCGGCAGCTGGCAGCGCGCAGACATTCCTCAGATCAACTACAGTGAACCTCCAAAGTCCGGCACGACCACGATCTTTCTGATCGATAAACCGGGAGCAGCCCAGTCCTCGTTCCGCATCGGTGCCGTAGGTGTTCCGCGGTCGACTCAGGATTACTTCGCCCTGACGGTGATGAACACGATTCTGGGTGGCTCATTTAGCAGCAGACTGAATCAGAATCTTCGAGAGACTCGAGGGTACACCTATGGTGCCGGCTCGCGGTTCGACATGAGGCGGGCTGCTGGCCCTTTCCTCGCGTCAGCGGAGATCGTCACGGCGAAGAGTGATTCAGCGTTGCTCGAGTTCATGAAAGAATTGAACGGGATTCGACAACCGGTTCCACCGGCCGAACTCTCCCGCGCCAAGCGTTATCTGCAGTTACAGCTTCCCGGGAATTTCGAGACGACACAACAGATCGCAGCCGCGCTGGTGCCCGTTGCCCTATACGGTCTGCCTCTTGATTACTTCAACAACTATGTGCAGAACATAGAGGGTGTAACGCAGGCCGATGTCGCGCGGGTCGCACAGCAATACATCAATCCGGGATCTCTTGCTGTCGTCATCGTCGGCGACCGGAAGACAATCGAGCAGGGTTTAAAGTCAGCCAACGTAGGGCCCATATTGATTCGGGACATAACAGGACAACCGATTCAATAGACGCACCGATCAAAAGTCAGGGGGCATGGCCGGAATTTCGGTCATGCCCTTTTTTGGGGGGCTGCTCAGGATTTAGCTGCTCAAGGCAGCTTTGAGCCAAGCCCAGTATTCGTCGCCACCCACTTCTGCGACATCGTTATGGCCAGCTTTCTCTACGAGAAGAAACTGGCCCTTTCGTTTCGCAGCTTCGTACACTTCGACACCCATCTTGAAGGGTACAATCCGGTCCGTTTTGCCATGTGCCACTGAAACAGGCACATCGAGACTCGACACCGCTTGTAATGTGTCGAAATGAATGCGCGAGATCGCTTTCCAGACGAGCACTACCGGAGGCGAGACAATGAGCCGTGCCATTGCACGGGCAGAGGAAAATGGCGATTGCAGGAGTAAAGCCTTCGGGGGTTGAGTTTCGGCCAACTCCGCTGCCACCGCGCTGCCGAGCGAGTGTCCGAAGTAGGCCAAATGCGCAGGATCGATACCAAAGGCCGAAACGAGGTAGTCATGAGCGGCTATCGCGTCGAGCTTTGTATTCGGGTATGTCGGAGACCCACCGAGGGACATGTAACCACGATACTCCGCAAGGAAAACCGCGTATCGTGTCTGCTGCTCGACTCTGCGCGCCCATTCCAGCTGCCACACTGCGAGATCAGCGTTTCCATGGAAGGAGAGCAGCACACCAAGGGCGGTTCGCGGATCTCCAACGATAAATCCCACCAACTGCTGTCCGTCGGCGGCGTTGTAGTGCACACGCCCGGATTCGACCGGAGGCTCATTGAGTCTCGGTGGTTGAAAGAGAATTCGCTCCTGGGACCACCAGAGCAGGAACAGGAAGCCGAACAGTAGCCCGAGGACCAGGAGGATGCCGATCATCGTAGCTGAACGAGGGGGTTCCAGTGGGTTTGCATGGCGGGCAATTTAAGACAATGCGAATTCCGATAGAAACCTTCCACCTGGATAACGGGCTTTTCGTCACACTTTCCGAGGACCACACCGCGCCGATCGTGGCGGTGAATCTCTGGTACCATGTCGGATCGGCGAACGAGAAGCCCGGGAGAACCGGATTCGCGCATCTGTTTGAGCACATGCTCTTTCAGGGCTCAGCGCATGTCGGCTCCAACGAACACTTTGAGCTGATCCAGCGCGCAGGTGGAACGCTGAACGGGTCTACCTGGCTCGAGCGGACGAATTACTTCGAGACCGTCCCGTCGAATGAGCTGGCGCTGGCACTGTGGCTCGAAGCGGATCGAATGGGAGAGCTCCTCCCCGCCATGACGCAGGAGAAGCTGGACATGCAGCGAGACGTCGTGAAGAACGAGCGGCGTTGGTCGGTTGATAACCAGCCCTATGGGACAATGCTGGAGAAGCTGCAGGAGCTGGTGTTTCCGGCATCGCATCCATTTCAGCATTCGCTGATTGGATCGATGGAGGATCTCAGCGCGGCATCTCTCGACGATGTCGCGCAATTCTTTTCTACCTATTACACGCCGGATAATGCCGTCCTTTCAATAGCTGGTGATTTCGATGGGACGGAAGCGCGCCGGCTCGTTGCCGAATACTTTGGGCCCATTCCCAAGGGGAAGGGAAAACCGCCGCTGCCTTCTATGAGGCTCCCGTCGGTATTTGGAAAACAACGGCGCGAAGTGGTACATGATGACGTAAGCCTGGCGCGCCTGTTCATGGCTTTTCGCTCTCCTGTTTTTGGGAGCGAGAGGTACTACGCAGCGAGTGTGGCATCCGCTGTTCTGGGTCTCAGAAAAGGAAGCCGGCTTCATCGATCTCTGGTGCGCGAGCGGCAGGTAGCGGCGGACGCATCAGCTTTTACTTTCGATCTGGCGAAGGGGGCCGACTTGCTGGTGGTCGATGTAACCGCGCGTCCGGAGACTGGGACCGCGCAGCTGGAGGAAGAAGTCGAAAGGGAGATCGACCTTCTGCATCGCGACGGAGTCACCGGACCGGAGGTTAAGCGGGCTGTCTCGCTGATCGAGACAGATCTCATTGCCTCGCTACAGTCGGCCGGAGACCGGGCGGACAGGCTTTCGATGTTCGCTACCTATTTCAATCGACCGGAGCTGATCAATGAACAGGCAGATCGGTACCGGGAGGTCACAGCTCAGAGGGTAAACGATCTCGTTTCAGAACAATTCGGCGAGGATAACAGAGCGAGCCTGCTCTATGTTCCGAAAGAAGGCGTAGAGTCAGAAGGTATAATGGCAGCTGCAGCCAGCACCGGCTGATGGTCACGTCCCTTCGTCCGAAGTCAGGCCCAACCCGTCGTTATCGCTTCCCCGAATTCCACGACGAGGTATTGTCGAGCGGGATCCGTCTGCTGACAGCGCCCGTCAAGAAGCTGCCGATAGCCACGATTCTTGTCATTGTGGATGCTGGCTCGGTGGCTGAGCAACGTGGCAAAGAGGGAATTGCGTCTTTAACGGCCGCTGGGCTTCTGGAGGGCACGAATCGATTCAGCGGAGCAGAACTGGCGGAAAAGTTCGAGCAACTGGGCACTTCCCTCGAATCAGGTGCTGACTGGGACAGCGCTTTCGTGAGAATTACCGTCCTGTCCGACAAGCTCGAAGAGGCAACACGACTGCTCGGTGAAGTGATCAGTAGTCCCGTTTTTCCGGAGCGTGAAGTTGAACGCCTCAAGGCCGAAAGACTGGCGGAGATTCTCCAGCTGGAAAGCGAGCCGCGAGGTTTGGCGGACGAGAAATTCTCGGAGTTCCTGTACTCTCCGGAATCCCGTTACTCGCGACCGGACGAGGGCAGTACCGAAAGCGTCAGCGCTCTCTCCCAAGAGGATGTGGAGGACTTCTACCGCTCAACTTACCGGTCCGGAGGGACGACTGTCATCGTAGCGGGAGACGTCACTCCGGAACGAGCCCGTTCGCTGGTCACGGACGCTTTTCAGAAGTGGCCGACTGGATCCAGGAAGGAAGCTCAACTCACAACCGCTCCCCGAACCAAAGCGCGGAGAGTCCACATAGTACACAAGCCGGACGCACCGCAATCCGAGCTTCGAGTGGGACATGTGGGCCTGCCCCGGCGACATCCCGACTTCTTTCCCACGCTAGTAATGAACGCCGTGCTCGGAGGTTTGTTCGGTTCGCGGATCAATCTCAATCTTCGCGAAGCGCATGGCTACACGTACGGCGCGTCATCGCACTACGACTGGCGGCGTGGGGCAGGTCCATTCGTTGTCTCGACCGCGGTTCAGAGTGAGGTCACCGCTCCAGCGCTGACGGAGATTCTTCTCGAGATCGACCGGATCCGCAGTGACAAGATCTCCGACGAAGAGTTGACTCTCGCCCGCGACTATCTTGAGGGAGTTTTTCCGATTCGATATGAGAGCACTGCCGCTATTGCCGTAGCGCTGGCGACGCTGGTAATTCATGCCCTCCCCGCCGATTACTACGATGCCTATCGGAAGAACATCCACGGCGTGTCAGCCGACGCGGTGCTTGCCGCGGCCAACGCGCACCTTCATCCCCTCGAGCTGCAGACCGTAGTGGTGGGTGACGCGAAAACGATTCAGAGCACTCTCGCCGAGCCGAAATTCGGCGAGCTGCTCGTTCATGACGGGTAGAGAGCATTCGTTGGCAGTTCCTCGGGAGGGAAAACCTGGCCGGATAAGTTCTCGGCGCGCCTACACAGGCAAGGTCATCTCGCTTGACGTCGATACGGTTCGGTTTCCTGACGGCTCCGTCGGGGAGCTCGAGATGATAAGACATCCCGGAGCCAGCGCGGTCGTCCCCTTTCTGAGCGATCCCCGCGGGGGCGATCCCCAGGTTCTCATGATCCGGCAGTACCGATATGCAGCAGAGGGCTACCTGCTTGAAATACCTGCAGGCCGACTAAATCCTGGAGAGGACCCTCGGGTCTGTGCAGTGCGCGAGCTCAAAGAAGAGACGGGATGCTCAGCTGAGCAGGTGGAGCATCTCTTTACCATGTATACGACTCCCGGGTTCACCGACGAAAAAATCCATCTCTTCATGGCAACCGGCCTCGTGTCCGGAGAGACTAAACATGAAGCGGATGAGTTTCTCGATCTCGAGCCGATGCTTCTGTCGCGGGCGCTGGAGCTGGTAGAAGCCGGAGAGATCAAGGACGCGAAGACGGCGCTTGGTCTCCTCTATGCCGCGGGATTTCGCGCTGGCCATTAACCCTTCGGGCCAAATTGGCGTCTAATCAAGTAAAGACGCCTGACATGTCATGTAAATAGGACAGAATTGGCAGAATCAGGACAAGCTCTACCTCTGACCTAAATGTCCTAACCCCTTGTCAGTCAACACGTTAGTTCTAGGAGACGCTCGGCATGGCCCCTGCATTATATGGTAGCGCAGGAAGTTCCATTAGAGACTGTGCACGATTCCGTGTCGTGGGAGTCTCCCTTAGAGGAGAGAAAAATGGCTGACATCGTCCGTAAGCAAGCAATCTCAGTTGAAGGAGCGACCGTCAGGGAGCGCCTGCAGGCGATGGATGATTCGGCCGTCGTTACTGCCTTCCTTGGTGGTGAAGAGCGCGCGTTTTCCGAGCTGGTGACTCGCTACCAGACCCGCCTGCTGAATTTCGTGTACCGCACGATCGGCGATCGGGAGAAAGCCGAAGATCTGGTGCAGGAAGTATTCATCCGGGTTTACCGGCACCTGCATCGCTTCGACAGGTCAAAGAAATTCTCGACCTGGGTTTATACCATTGCATCCAACCTGGCGAAGAACGAGCTCCGCAACCGCTCCCGCAATCCTCTGGTTCTGTTTCAGACGGTCCAGAAGAACTTTCAGGACGAGGACCGGCCGTTACAGTTCGAGGATACCACCTCGCGCCCGGATGACATGTACCGCAAGCGGCATCTGCGGGAGATTGTCGAGGAAAGCGTGGCCAAGCTTCCTGAGCACCACAGGAATGTGTTCATCCTGCGTGAGCTGGAGGGCAAGTCCTACGAAGAGATCGCGGAGATAACCGACTGTAATCTTGGGACGGTAAAATCGCGGCTTAACCGGGCAAGGAATTCATTCGCGGAAATCATCGCTCCATATGTAGATTAGGTCCGACGGTTTCGGGAACAGGCACCCTGCTGGTGGGTACCTGTTACCGAACCCTCAACCTATCTCCATGGACTGTCGCGAGTTTTGTGATCAGCACGTTGCTTTCGTAGACGATACCCTCGCCGGTATCGAGCTGGTTCGCATGCAGCGACACCTCATGGAATGTGAGAGCTGCGCAAAGCACGATGCCAAGATCCGCCGTGCCCTTCTCCTGTTCAGGAACCTCCCTTCGATAGAGCCATCCGCCGACTTTTCCCAGCGGCTCGAAGCGCGTCTCAGGAACTGCGAGTACGACCATCTGTTCGTGACGACGCAGCGTAATCTCAGACGGGGAGCGATTGCAGCGACGATAGCCAGCGTGTTGATGCTGGGGTACATCGGGAGCACGCTGTTCCATTCCGATGCTCCGCGCGATCTCGTGATGGCACCGGTGGTGGCGACCATTCCCGAGCCGGATCTTACGCCCTTTACCACCTCGACGCCGGCAATCGTCACCTCTGTTTCAGCCGGACTGACCATTTGGCCCGCTGCGCTCTTCGCTGAGCAAGTCCCGGTTCGGTTTGCCCACTCCAGCCTAGAGCTCGCGAACTACACTCGTTAGATCTCGAACCATCGGCACCCCTCCAGAGGGGCCGTATATTTCGAGAATGTCCGGGTCCTCGCTCAAGACACTCCGTGATATCATAAAGCGCCGGTCGTTCGACGGCGCTTATTTCATCACCGGTGAGGACGATTACCAGAAAGATGATGCGGTACGGCAGCTCGTCGAAGCCGCGCTTGAGCCCGCTTCCAGGGACTTCAATCTGGATACAAGGCGGTCCGCGGACCTCGATCCTGAGACACTGGGAGTGCTTCTCTCCACTCCACCCATGATGGCTGAGCGCAGGGTTATCGTGCTTCGTGAAGTGAACACTCTCAGGAAAGATGCGCGAAGAGCCCTCGACCACTACCTGGAAAGCCCTGCATCCGATCTGGTGCTGATTATGACGGGAGCCGCAGGCACGAAAGCAGACGCTGCCCTCTCCAACTCGACTACAGTACTCGAATTCGACCCTCTGACTGGCGACAGAATCCCGAGATGGATCGCGCACCATGCCACAAGCGAGCTTGGAATCGGAATCACCGAATCAGCAGTAGAGCTGCTGCAGGCTGCCGTGGGGAGTGACCTCCATCAACTCGCGGGGGAGTTGGATAAACTTGCCAGTTACGTCCAGGGCCGCGGCGGAGAAATTGGCGAAGACGCGGTTAGTGCCATTGTCGGAGTCAGACGGGGTGAGACACAAGCCGATCTGCTCGATGCAGTAGCTGACCGAAACCTATCCCGATCGCTGGAGCTGGTACCCCACGTTCTGGCGCAGCCGAAAACAACCGCGGTGTCAGTCGTCATGGCATTGTCGACACAGATGCTCGCAATTTCGTGGGGGCGCGCTCGACTGGACGAAGGTCTTTCCAGAGCCCGCCTCACACAGGGGTACTTCGACCTTTTGAAGGAGACCGGAGCCTTTACAGGCCGGTCATGGGGATCCGCTGCGGCCGTATGGGCTCGTGCGGCAGAACGCTGGAGCCGCGAAGCACTCGACCGCGCGCTCGATTCACTCCTCGAGGTGGATATAGCGCTCAAGGAGAGCAGAGTCTCGTCCGAAGAACAATTGCTGGCTAGTGTTGTACTCAGCCTGTGTGCAGCCAACGAAAGAAACGCTGCCGCATGAGCCAATAGGAGAGTGGTGAGATGGTCAGATGGGCATACCTTAACGGCGCACTTCTATCTTGTGTGGCCAGCCTGGCGGTCGCGCAGACGCCGGCGCGCGCGACAGATCCGGTTTTTGTAAGGGCGCAAGGATTGGTGAGCGATGGAAATGGCGCGGCGGGGAGAGCGCTCATCGACTCCGTAATCAAGGCGACATCGCCGACGGCTCGGTTATACCCCGAGGCGCTCTTCTGGCGAGCCAGCCTCGCATCGAATGCGGCGGATGCCGAGAGCGACTACAAGCACATAGTTGTCGACTATCCGCTCGCGCCACAGGCCGAGGATGCCTTGCTGCGTCTGGCGCAGCTCGAGCTGGCTCGCGGGGATCGGGAAGGCGCGCTCATCCATCTGCAGCGGATTCCGCGCGACTACCCGCGTAGTAAATCACTCGCCAGAGCAAGCTACTGGACTGCCAGAGTGTTGTTCGAGAAGAACGATATTCCGAATGCGTGTGCAGCGAATGCAAATGCGCTAGCGCAGGCGGGAGAAGCGGAAATAGAACTGAGAAATCAAATACAGTATCAAGGACAGCGATGCTCTTCGATTGCAGCCGCTGTCGTGCCGCCGACGAATTCACCGACCACTCCGCCTTCAACTGCACCGGCCGAAAACCAGGCTGCAACTGCGAAAGCAACGGTCGCCGATACGGTCTCAACCACCGTGCCGCCTCCGTCACCGCCTCCGACCAAAGCAACTACTCAGGATCAGCGACCGAAACCACCTGTCCAAGCCAACGACACGAAGCCAAGCATCGTTGATCCGGCAAAATCACCGGTCAATCCGGCTGCAAAAGCGCCAGTGAACGTATCAGCGGGCACATCGCGTCCGGCTAGTTACTCTGTACAGGTGGCGGCATACAAGACCAGAGCAGAGGCTGACAAGCTGACGGCAAGTCTGACCAAGCGAGGTTATCCGGCAAGGGTCGATGCGGATGCCGCATACTTCCGAGTTCGGATCGGGCGCTATCCGACGAGCAAGGACGCCGAAGATGCACTGAAGAGAATCAAGGCGAAGCAAATGGATGGCTTTGTGGTTCGAGCGCCAGAGCGGTGAATCGCAGCGCATCAACACCGTTGATGCAGCAGTACCGGGAGATCAAGTCGCGTCATCAGGACGCGATTCTGTTCTTCCGGATGGGCGAGTTCTACGAAATGTTCTATGAGGATGCCGAAGTAGCCTCGAAGACACTTGGACTTACGCTCACATCCAGGAACAACGGCGGCGCGAGTGAAGTACCGCTTGCGGGAGTTCCCGTCAAAGCCGCGGGAGAATACCTGCGGCGGCTGATCCAGCACGGCTTTCGTGTGTCGATCTGCGAGCAAACCGAAGACCCCAAGTTCGCGAAAGGCATCGTCAAGCGGGAAGTCATAGAGACGATTACGCCCGGCGCCGCATACTCCGATGACCTGCTCGATGGGACACGAAACAACTATCTCTGTGCATTGAACCGCGACGGCGATTTCGTCGGCATTGCAGCGGCTGATCTGTCAACTGGCGAGCTCAGGTTGACCGCAGTTCGGGCTGAAGATCTGGAGTCGGCGCTATCGAGGTTCACCCCGCGAGAAGTGATCGTGGCGCGCGGTGAGAATCAGCGCAGTGTATTGAAAGGACCGATTGGCGAAGAAGGGCCAATGGTTACGGAACGGGAGAGCTGGGAATTCGATGCCGAGCTTGCACGCGACCAGCTGACCGAGCGCTTCAAGGTAAAGTCGCTGGAATCGTTCGGAGTCGAAGATGGAGACAATGCGGCCGTTGGGGCCGCGGGTGCCTTGCTCCGGTATCTGGACGAGTTGCAGCCTGCCGGCACACCGCATCTCGCGAGACCGAGGATGGAACGATCGGGAGGCACCATGCCTCTCGACGAGATGACGAGGCGTAATCTCGAGCTCGTGGAATCAATGCGGGGCGGCGAGACTTCTGGTACGCTGCTGCAAGTGCTGGATCGGACTCTCACCCCAATGGGAGCACGCTTGCTGCGCCAATGGCTACTTGCTCCACTGGTCGAGCGTGCTCCGATCGAAGCGCGCCTTAGTGCGGTAGCAGCACTCGGAGACGCACTCGTTCGTGAAGCAATGCGTGAGGCTCTGGATGGAGTGCGCGATATCGAGCGCCTGGCCGGAAAAGCCGCAGCCGGTCGCGCCTCTCCGCGGGAGCTCAGAGCGCTTGGTGATTCAATGGCGCGCCTGCCGCTGGTTCAATCCGCGCTGGAACGAGCGCGCGTTACTGCGCATGGTGAGGGAGAAGCGGCGTTTGGAAAGCACGTTTCCCTTTGGGATGGGTGCGAAGATCTCTCCCAGGAAGTCAGGCGTGTACTGGTCGACAGACCACCCGTGACCATCGGAGACGAGCCCAGTATCCGGGAGGGTGTCGATACCGCACTGGATGAATGGAGGTCGTTGCGCGATGGCGGCAAGGACGGAATCGCGAAAATCCAGACCGAAGAGCGCACAAGAACAGGAATCAGCTCGCTCAAGGTCGGATACAACAAGGTGTTCGGCTATTTCATAGAGGTGACGAACAGCAACATCCACCTCGTCCCCGCCGATTACCAGAGAAGACAGACGCTTACCGGTGCCGAGCGGTACGTGACGCCGTCCCTCAAGGAGTACGAGGAGCATGTCCTCACAGCGGCGGAGAAAGTAGAAGAACGAGAGCGTGAGCTGTTCGAGGCATTGCGTTCGGCGGTTGGGTCGCAAGTAGCTCGCCTGCAGTCAGTTGCACAGATCATCGCCGAGCTGGACGTGCTGGCGTCTCTCGCCGAGGCTGCGGCCAGAGAGGGGTACGTCAGGCCGGAGCTTGCGGACGAATTCTCGCTCGAGATCACGGCCGGGCGTCATCCAGTGGTCGAGAGGATGATGCCACGTGAGAAATTCATACCGAATGACATCTCGCTCACCGAAGACGCACGGATGATCATTCTAACCGGTCCAAACATGGCGGGGAAGTCGACGGTTCTCCGTCAAGTGGGGTTGATAGTGCTGATGGCACAAGTCGGCAGCTTCGTCCCGGCATCGCGTGCCCGCATCGGGATCGTGGACCGGCTTTTCACCCGCGTTGGCGCGAGTGACAACCTCGTTCGCGGGCAGTCAACCTTCATGGTGGAGATGTCGGAAACGAGTGCCATTCTCCACACCGCCACCCGGCGTAGCCTGGTGCTGCTGGATGAGATTGGGCGTGGCACTTCGACATACGACGGTATCTCGATTGCCTGGTCCGTGAGCGAGCATCTGCACGACGTAGTGGGGTGTAAAACCGTCTTCGCCACGCACTATCATGAGCTGACGCAGCTCTCCGACAGTTTAGTAGCAGTTCGCAACTATAATGTCCAGGTGCGTGAAGTTGGAGACCAGGTCCTCTTCCTCCATCGTCTACAGCCGGGAGGAGCCGACCGCTCGTACGGAATCGAGGTGGGAAGGCTGGCAGGACTCCCGCCAACCGTTCTGAAGCGCGCAAAAGAGCTGTTGCGCCTCCTCGAAGCGGAACAGATCGTGCCCCGATCAGGTCACTCTTCAGTGACACGCCCCACCAGCGCAGACGATCAACTGGCTCTGTTCGGGGCTATGACGCATCCAGTGGTACAACAACTGAGAAACGTGGATCCCAATACCATGACCCCAATTCAGGCGCTCGAGCTGCTGGCCAGGCTCGTCGATGAAGTGAAGCGAGAGAAGGGAACCACTTGAGCATGCACGCACGAATCCGAAGCACTTTCGCTGTGCTGGCACTGGTGTGTGGAGTTGCCTGCAAGAAGGGAGAAGGGTCGAACCTGCCGTTTCAAACGGTTGGTCGACAGCCTGATATCGCTCCAGTCATGCTCAACAAGGAGCTTCCCTTCCGCTATCCGCCAGCGCTCTACGCCCAGAAAGTTCAGGGCAACGTTACGCTCCGCATCTACATCGACAGAGATGGATCGATTGTAGCGGATTCCACTCGTGTCGCAGAGACGTCGGGGTTCAACGCGTTGGATTCAGCTGCAATGAAAGGCTCGCGGGATCTCAAATTCGTGCCAGCCAAGACCCAGGGCATGCCGGTCCCGGTATCCATTCTTCTGCCGGTATTCTTCCGACATCCGGATGCGCCACCACTCGCCGGCGATTCGGTCATCAAGCGGGACTCTTTGAGTACGAGCGGTACAGCGCAACCGCCCGATGCCAGCAAGGCTGTAGCAGACACGCCGAAAGTTTCCGTAGCCAAACCCGTCGCAAAAAGACCGGTAGCCAGAACGACGAAGCGTAAAACAACCCGCTAGATGAAGAACGAACGGAACCGCCAGCCTTACGAAAGCGTTCTGGACACGATCGGGTGGACACCTCTGATCAGGCTGAATCACGTCACTCGTGGAATTAGAACTCCGGTCTACGCCAAGGCTGAGTTCTTCAACCCGGGCGGATCGGTCAAGGACCGGATAGGTCTTCCGATCATCGAGCGTGCGGAGAAGGAAGGGAAGCTCAAGCCGGGTGGAACCATCGTCGAGGGTACGAGCGGAAACACGGGTGTGGGTCTCGCGATCGCGGCGGCCCTGCGGGGATACAAGTGCATCTTCACGATGCCCGACAAGATGTCGCAGGAAAAAGTGCGGCTCCTGAAAGCGTTCGGTGCTGAGGTAATCGTCACGCCGACTGCTGTGCCCCCGGATCATCCCGATAACTACGTGATGATGGCAAAGCGAATCGCAGCTGAGACACCCAATGCGATTCTTGCCGACCAGTTCTACAATGACGCAAACCCGGAAGCTCACTACGCGACTACCGGCCCTGAGCTTTGGGAGCAGACATCCGGAAAGATCACGCACTTCGTCTGCTCCGCTGGAACTGGCGGGACCCTCACTGGCGTCGGCCGCTACCTCAAGGAGAGGAACAAGCAGGTTAAGGTGATCGCAGGGGATCCCGCCGGCTCTATACTGGCTGAGTACTGGCGCAGCAAAGGAAAGAACAAAATCGAGGGGACACCCTACAAGGTTGAAGGAATCGGGCAGGACAAACTTCCGGGAACGCTCGACATGAGCGTGATCGACGAGTACCACACCGTCAGCGACAAGGAATCGTTCGCGATGGCAAGACGCCTGACCCGGGAGGAAGGACTTTTCGTCGGCGGCTCGTCGGGACTCATCACTTCGATCGCCCTCCAAATCGCCCGTGAGCTGGACGATCCGAATGCAATGGTGGTGACGATCCTGTGCGATACAGGCGAGCGCTATCTATCGAAGCTTTACAGCGACGAGTGGATGCGCGAGAACCAGATGCTCGATACCCCGAAGGTGGCCCTTCACAGTGTACTCGGCAGAAAAAATGGAACGGCTCCGTCGGTGGTGAGCGTTGCGCCCGGCGCGACAGTAAGACAGGCGATCGGGCTGATGAGTCTGCATGATGTCTCCCAGCTTCCAGTAATGGATGGCGCGAACTGCATCGGGTCGGTGAGCGACTGGTCGTTATCGCAAAAGAGCCTGGAAAACCCGAAGCTGCTTGACACTACGGTGAGCGAGATAATGGATTCACCGTTTCCCATGGTTGCATCCGATCAGCCTGTCGACAGCGTCGTAAAGCTTCTCTCCAAATCGAACCCTGCCGTTCTGGTGCAGGAACACGGCGTAGTACAGGGGATCGTGACGCGATCCGACATGCTGCACTTCATGATGTCGCGCTAACCAAGGAAAATTGAACGAATGAAGATTACGGTACTCATGGGTGGGACATCCTCCGAGAGGAATGTCTCACTGGCGTCGGGGATTCGCATAGTGCAGGCGCTGCGCGGTCGCGGGCACAAGGTGACCGCGCTCGATCCGGCCCGAGGCGTGTTGAGCGCCAATGAGGAGCAGGAGCTGAGTACCGGCAAGGTCGGGGCTGAACCGCCATCACTGGAAGCCTTGTCGAAGGTGGCGCAGGGTGCGTTTCTGCCCAACCTCACCTCGATGAAAGAGGTGAAAGAAGCAGACGTCGCTTTTCTGGCGCTTCATGGCGGACAGGGCGAGGATGGGACGATTCAGGCGCTCCTCGATATGGCGCAAGTGAAATACACGGGGAGCGGACATCTTGCCAGCGCTCTCGCCATGGATAAGGATCTCTCGAAGAAGTTGTTCAGGGCTGAGGAAGTAAAGACCGCGGACTGGCTGATGGAGCCCGTTACCGTCGAACAGGTCGAAGGAATGCTCGGACTTCCGGTGATCGTAAAACCCTCCAAACAGGGGTCAACCGTCGGTCTTACGCTGGTGAAAAAGCGCCAGGATCTGATGCCAGCGATCGAGGAAGCGCTCAAGTATGACGATGAGGTCATGATCGAGCGGTTTGTGCCGGGTCGCGAGCTAACCGTTGGTGTACTTGGCGATGTGGCGCTCCCGGTGGGAGAGATCATCTCCAAGCACGAGATCTACGACTACGAATGCAAGTACACCGCGGGAATGGCGACGGAGGAATTCCCCGCGAAACTGTCGCCCGAGGCGACGGAACGGGTACAGCAGCAGGCCCTGGCGGCATTCCGGGCGCTTAAGCTCAGGGGCTATGCGCGCATTGATTTCAGGCTGACAACCGAGGGCGAATTCTACTGCCTCGAGGCAAACACGTTGCCCGGAATGACCGAACTCAGTCTGATACCACAGGGCGCCGCGGCGATGGGAATTGGCTTCCCCGAGCTGTGCGAGCGGATAGTCAAGCTCGCCCTCTAAAATAGGCGTTCTTTCAGGAACCCTTCGGCGCGTGCTGTGTCTTAGGATTTAAGCCCTTTGTAGAAGGTCTGCATGAGCGAGCAGTACGAAGCAACGTTTTCTCCGGAATCTCCCCGAATAACGCCCGCAGTACAGTGGCTGCTGGCGCTGAACATCGGCGTGTACTTCCTGCAGCTCACGCTGTTCGGAACAAATGGGATGTTTTCGGCGCTCGCTCTCAACCCGGCTGAATTCCCCGGATCGTGGTGGACGATCGTCACGTACATGTTTGTGCACGCGTGGCTGGCGCACCTCGCCTTCAACATGTTCACGCTGTGGATGTTCGGGCCCAGGCTCGAGCATGTATGGGGAACGCGCGCGTTCGTTCAATTCTACCTGTGGTGCGGAATCGGCGGCGGCATCGCGCACCTGCTGTTCGCCCAGCATACCACGGTAATCGGGGCATCCGGCGCGATCAGCGGGGTGCTGGTCGCGTATGCCCTCCGCTGGCCGGACGACGAGGTGTACCTGTTCGGCGTAATCCCGATGAAATCGCGCTGGCTCATTGCGGCCATGATCGCGATGAACATCATCTTCGCATTGTCACCGAGCTCGGGAATAGACTGGACTGCACACGTGGGGGGGATGGGCTTTGGCTGGCTCTTTCTGAAGCTCTACTCACTTGGCGGGCTCGATCGGGTGAGAGGTTGGGTATCGTCGGTGCCGGATGAATCGGAGGACATGCCACGCGCGGTACCACGTGCACGGTCTTCCATGCGGGATCGCGCGCGTGGAGAAGACGACGTCGTGACTCGAAGCAATGCTGTCGTCCTTCGCGAGAGCAAGCCACTCACGCACGCACCAAAACAGGAAACGCCGAAGGAACACGCCGCGAGAGTCAATCGTGTGCTGGACAAGATCTCGCAGCGGGGATTGGAGAGCCTGACGAAGGAGGAGCGCCGGCTCCTCGAAGAGATGTCGCGCAAGCTGCGCGACGAATGATAGCGACGCTGATCTGAGTCGTGCCCAGAGAGGGCTCCGCCGCGGATTGATCCGCGCCAGTCATCTGTGCATCGTTCGAGGATGCCAAGACCAGAACTCCTCGAGACATTCGAAAATCCGTACGCCGACCGTGACTACGAGATCCACATGGATTGTTCGGAGTTCACCTCGCTGTGCCCTGTGGGTGGGATCGAGAGCGATGCCGAGGAGCTCGCACTGCTGAAGGGAGGGGCCCCCGACTTCGGCACAATCCGAATCACTTACATTCCGGCGTCAAAATGCCTCGAGCTTAAGAGCCTCAAGCTCTATTTATGGAGCTTCAGAAACGATGGAATCTTCTACGAGCGCGCCGTAAACCGGATTCTGGATGATCTCGTAGCGAGCTCGTCACCCAAGTGGATGCGAGTGGTTGGGGATTTCAATACTCGTGGCGGCATCAAGTCGGTGATCACGGCAATTCATGGCAAGGCGCCGGCTCGCTGAAAAGCAGCGCGACAGTGGTAGCAGTTTTGCACATGCAACTCTCGTCGAATAGCGTGTGGAACCGATGCCATCATCTCCGCCCCCCGAATCCGATCCGCTCCAGCCCGTTCTAGCCGACGCTGAATCAGAACTCCGGCGCCGCCTGCGTGAAGCTTGCGAGGCCGAAGCGAAAGGCCTTTCGACGGATTCAACCCAGGAGATACGGCGCCTCGAGGATGCACTCCTGGCTGCCGCAGTTGCGGCGGAGCAGACGATCACAGTGCGTCGTCAGATGAAGCGTCGCGCGCCTGCAGAGCGCGAGCATCCAATCACAACCAGCAAAGCCGCTGACCGTAAAAGCAATCCCGGGCTCAACGTCGATAGGGGCTCTGAGGAAACAGAAGCTGGTGGACATAGCGAGGAATCTCCGACGCACGTTCGCGAATTCCGGGACGATACCGGAAGCACTTGGCGGGCATGGCCTGTAACCCCAGGTCTCAGCCGAGCCAGTGCAAGCGGCCGGAGGTTCCTCGGCGATTTTCAGGATGGGTGGATTTGTTTCGAGGGGCTGGATAGCACACAACGTCGACGGCTTCCCCGCCGCCAACCCAGCTGGGCCAACGTTACCGACGAAGAGCTCCAGGACTTGCTGGCCCAAGCGATCGATGCACCGGGACGCGCAACCAAGCCGCAGAAGAAGCGCTGATCCGAAGCCGGTTGATTAGAAGATCGCGATTGCGTTAATTGTCCTTTCCAAACTGTAAGCCGGCTAGGTAGCTCAGTTGGTAGAGCAGCGGACTGAAAATCCGCGTGTCGGCGGTTCGATTCCGTCCCTAGCCACTGAGAGTATATTTGAAATTGTCTTGACATCCGGACAGGTGTGGAATATCCTTGCCGCGTTCGGGATTGCTCGTCGTCCGTCGCAACCACCAGCTCAATAATCAGCCAAGTCATGATTTCTGCTCGTCGCGTCTCTGTTTCCAATCCCGGGAATAATCGCCCGCTCCCACAGAATCTGTGGGACGTGATCGAACGTTCCGGGTAGAGCCGTTATGTAGCTAGCACTACAGCTCAATTTCCAATGCCCTCGCGTTTCGATCCATGAACGCGGGGGCTTTTTGTTTTTTATCGTGGGACCAACTCTCACCTGTAGCCCTGGAGGGGAACTGTGAAGGTGTTCATGAGGAGCGCAGCGCTTGCTGTCGGTCTGCTCGCGTCGCCAGTCGCGCTTATGGCGCAGGCAGCTGTCGTGGGAAGCAAAATCGATTCTGTGTCAACCCAGACCGCAGCCAACTCGACGTCGATCAATTTCGTGTGGACGCTGGTCGCCGGGTTTTTGGTGATGTTCATGCAGGCCGGCTTCGCGCTGGTCGAGACTGGTTTCACGCGCTCCAAGAACGCCGGACATACGATGACCATGAACTTCATGGTCTACGCGATAGGCATGCTCGCGTACTGGGCAGTGGGCTTCGCGCTACGAGCCGGCGGGATTGGCGCCCTGACCACCTTGGGCGGATACGACGGGCTCAACAGCGAGTTCAGCATCAACATCGGCGGCCATGCCTGGGGCTTGTTCGGAATGCAAGGCTTCTTCCTCACCGGAGTTGCCTACAATGCGTCCATCTTCGCGTACTTCCTCTTTCAGATGGTGTTCATGGACACCACCGCGACGATTCCCACCGGCGCGGCCGCGGAGCGTTGGAAGTTCTCTTCCTTCTGCATCTTCACTGTCTTCATCGCCACCATCATCTACCCGATATACGGCAACTGGGTGTGGGGCAACGGCTGGCTCGCGGCACTCGGACGGAACGTCGGGCTCGGGCACGGCCACGTGGATTTTGCCGGATCGTCAGTTGTGCACATGACGGGCGGCGTGCTGGCATTGCTCGCCGGCAAGCTGATCGGCCCGCGACGCGGCAAGTACAACTCCGATGGAAGTGCCAACGCTATTCCCGGCCACAACATCCCGATGGCACTGCTCGGCACCTTTATCCTCGCGTTCGGCTGGTTCGGCTTCAACCCGGGCTCCACGCTCGCGGGCATGGACTCGCGTATTGCGGTTATCGCCACCAACACAATGCTTGCAGGTGCCGCAGGTGCAATCACGGCGATGATCTACGTGTGGAGACGTTACGGGAAGCCTGATCCGTCCATGCTCGCCAACGGTATGCTCGCCGGCCTCGTCGCGATCACCGCGCCGTGCGCTTTCGTCACCGCTCCCTCGGCTGTTTTGATCGGAGGTATCGCAGGCGTTCTGGTGTGTGTCGCCGTCGTCTTCATCGAGCGCAACCTCAAGATCGACGACCCCGTCGGTGCGAGTTCCGTGCACGGCGTCTGCGGCCTCTGGGGAGTTCTGTCGGTCGGTCTGCTCGCGGACGGCACCTATGGCGACGGAACGAACGGCGTGGCGGGTGGCGTGAGGGGACTCTTCTACGGCGATGCCACCCAACTCGCGGCACAGTTCATCGGCATAGCTACGAACATCGTGTGGGTGGGGCTCACCGGTTACGCCGCGTGGAAGATCACGGCGATGCTGACCGCTGGCCACCGTGTGTCTCCCGCAGTCGAAGAGCACGGGCTCGATCTGCCGGAGATGGGAGCGCTCGCCTATCCCGACCAGGCTGATCTGTCCTCAGCGGTGGTGATATCCAATGATGTGAAGGCGGCGTAACGACCGCCAATGCCACAAAGACCTGGCATATACGACGCGAATGAAAGAGCGGGCGGCTGTAAATCTGCGGCCGCCACCACGTGAGTTTTTTTCTTGAACACGACATCAATCAGGAGGTCCCATGAAACTCATAAGCTGTGTCATCCGCCCCGAGCGACTCGGCGCGGTGAAGGAAGCGCTGTTCCAGGCCGGTGTGACTGGGATCAGCATCAGTCGCATAAGCGGCCATGGCGGGGAGCAGGAGGTGGTCGAGCACTATCGCGGCTCATCGATCGTGCTCGAGTTCCGAGAGAAGGTGAAGATCGAGATGGCGTGCTCGGAACCGTTCGTCGAGCCGACCATCAAGGCGATTCTGTCTTCTGCACGCACCGGCGAAGTAGGTGACGGAAAAATCTTCGTGCAGTCGCTCGAGCAAGTCATTCGGATTCGCACCGGCGAGCGCGATAATGCCGCACTTACCCCAGTCACCGCCGACGCGGTGCAGCGGCGGGCGCGGGGTGTCACGCCTTTGGTGGCCGCGCGATGAGTGCGCGTGCCCTCGTCAGGGCCGGCGGCCTATTGCAGTTCCTGGCTAAACGTTTTTCGAATGCACCGCAACGGATTGCACTGTATCGCACCACTTACCCTAAGGAGGTCGAGATGCTTCATCGAGTACCAGCGGGCGCTCGCGTGTCGGTTCCCCCGTCGAGAGCCGGCCCATCGCGCAGAATCCGCTTCGCCAGTGCGACCCTCGCACTCTCGATTGCTACAGCTACCGGCGGACAGGACGCAAAGGCGCAAGGCACCCAGTTGATCGCCGCCGCTCCTTCGCACGCCGATTCCGGCCAGGCGCGTACAGACAGCGCAGCCTCCACCACCAGTACTGCCGCAGCACTTCCCAAATGGTTTGACGAACTCGCAATCAACGCCTTCGTCTCCACCGGCTACGTGTACAACTCCGGCCGTCCCGGAACCGGCACGAACAGCTACCGCGTCTTCGACTTCAATGACAACTCTTTCAACCTCGACGTCGCCGAGCTGGTCGTGCAAATCGCAGCCTCTAAGCCGAACGACGCCGGCTTCCGCGTGGACTTCGCCGCGGGCAACTCGATCCCGCAGATCACGAAGACACAGGACCAGAACGCTGCGCAGTTCGACCTGCAGCAGGCGTTCGCGAGCTACATCGCGCCCCTCGGCTCCGGTCTGCGCTTCGATGTGGGGAAGTTCGTCACGCACATGGGCTACGAGTTGATCGAGGGGTACGACGGCTACAACGACAACTACAGCCGGTCGATCCTCTTCGGCTACGCTATTCCATTCACGCACACCGGTATCAAGGCGAGCTACGCCTTCTCGAGCAAGGTAGCCGCCATGGTCGAGGTGGTGAACGGGTGGGACCTCCTACGCGACAACAACCGCTCGAAGTCTGTCGGAGCCCAGCTGACCCTGACACCGGTCTCGCCACTCAGCGTGTTGCTGAACTGGATCGGCGGAGCAGAGATTGCCAACGACAACCACACGAATCGCAACGTGTTCGACGTGGTGGCCATCCTCAAGCCGACCAAAACGCTAACGCTTGGCGTCAACGGTGATTACGGGATAGAAAACGGCACAAGCGCCGTGAATCCGGGTTCCGACGCAACGTGGAAGGGAATTGCCGGCTACGCGACGCTCGCGGTGACGGACAAGTTCTCCATTGCGTTACGGGGCGAGACGTTTCACGACGAGGATGGTGTGCGCCTTGGGACGGGCACAAAGGCGACGCTGTCGGAGGGAACGTTCACGCCAGCATACAAGTTCACCGATCATGTTCTGCTGCGGGGTGAGGTACGCTACGACAAAGCGAACCAACCGATCCTCAGCAATCGGGCCACACTTTCCGACAAGCAGACGACCGTAGGCGCCAACGTCATCTTCGTGTATTGAGATCTACTGCGTTCCTTGCTGTCTCTGAGCGCGTGGCCCGTGCGAGACTCCACTTGAGTGCGGGCGGCGTGATCAGTGTGGTCAACATCACCATGATTACGACCGCCGAGTACGTCGCTGAATCGATGATGTGCTCGCCGCGCACGACGAGCATAAGGCCGATGTTGGCGAAGATGAGGCCGACCTCACCACGTGGGATCATCCCGATTCCGATCGACAGCCAATCGAGCTTCGCGCCGAGGGCGCCGAGCGCGCAGACCTGCTTGCCGAGCACGGCCGCGACCGTCAGCGCCCCCGCCAGGCCAAGTATCTCAGGTCGCATGAGAGCGCGCAGGTCGACCTGCATCCCCATCAGCACGAAGAAGACCGGGACGAGAAACGAAGAGATCGGCCGGACGAGTTCTTCGAGCTGCCGTTCCTCCTTTGCCGCGAGCTCGCGATAGTGAACGTCCTCCAGGATCAGCCCCGCAGCGTAGGCACCGACGATCGGGGCCAGCCCGATCGCAGATGCCAACCAGGCGAGTGTGAAGCAAAAGACGAGCGCCGTGGCGAGGAGCACGCCGCGTCCACGGAGTCGTGATGCAAAACTGAACAGCCGTGGCGAGAAGACGACACCGAGCGAGAGCGCGCCAAACAGGAAGACCAGCGCCTTCCCGAACACGAGCGCTAGCGCGCCGTATGAGAGCGCCGCACCCGAGTCTGCGGCCGCGATGACTGCGGCAACGACGGCGAGCACCACGAGTCCCAGTACGTCGTCGATCACCGCCGCGCCGAGGATGATGCGCGATTCCGGCGACTGGGAGCGCCCAAGATCCTTGAGGACGCGGGCGGTGATTCCCACACTAGTCGCGGTGAGCGCCGCGCCCAAGAAAGCGTGGACGTATACGCTATGCTCAGGCAGCAGCAGCGCACCCACCCACCAGCCGAGCACCCACGGCGTGACGACGCCAAGCACCGCGACCACGAGGGAGCGAAGTCCGACCTGCATCATGTCGCGCACAGTGGACTCGAGGCCGACCTCGAAGAGGAGGATAACCGCGCCCAGCTGTGCGAGCACCCCGATTGTGGCGTTGGCGGCGATGAACTGGAACCAATCGATTCCGATCAGGGCAAGGTTGCCGACGAGCACGCCGACGACGAGCTCACCGAGCACGGCCGGTTGTCCGAGGCGCTCAGCGACGTCGCCGCCGAGCTTGGCGGCGGCGAGTATGACGGCGAGCGCCAACACCACGGGAGCCAATGTGTCGGCATGGGACGAGGCAGCCGGCGTCTGAAGGAAAGGCAGGAGCATGTGTCAGGTCGAAAGAGACTTCAATTTGTGAAACGATGCTACCGGTTTTTGCGGCAGCAATGGCGAAACTGTGCAAGAACATCCAGCGAGAACGTCTCCATAGAAATCTCTCCCGGAGTCGCCATGCATACACGCCTCGTTATCCTAGGTAGCGCTCTCATCCTCTCAACTCCCGGTGTGTCGGCCCGGCCTCCGCTCATGATTCACGGACGCGTGAGCGACGCGAGCACGGGTAAACCCGTCGCGGGGGCAGCGATAAGCGTAATGGATTCGAAGTATTCCGCGACGACTGATGGCAGCGGACAGTACAGGCTGGTGGTCGACAAAGCTTCAGCAGACACCGTGCGACTGGTCGTTCGGCGAATCGGATACATGCCGGCGACGTCCTCGATCGCAGTCGGAGGCCGGAACGAGATCGTCGCCGATTTTGCCCTTAAGCAATCGTCAACGGCGCTCGAGGCCGTTGTGACGACCGGCATATCCGTACGTGGCATCACTTTGCGCGGTCGAGCAGACGGTGTGAGGGCTCCCGCCATGTCAGATATGATGCGCCGTCAAAACGTGCCGGGCGACATACGACGTCAGAAAGAGCCAGGCAACACCGAGTCCTACGATATAATCGACGAAAATCCATTCCTGCTCGCCGGCGATCGCCCGTTGTCCACGTTCTCAGTCGATGTGGATCGCGCGTCGTACAGCAACATCCGACGATTCCTTAACTCCGGTCAAGCTGTGCCCAAGGATGCGGTTCGCATAGAGGAGATGGTGAACTACTTCCCGTACTCGTATCCGAATCCCTCGCAATCGGAACCCGTCTCGATCGTGACCGGATTGGGAAACGCACCGTGGAATCGATCGCACCAGCTGCTCATGATAGGTCTCAAGGCGCGCCCAATATCGCTGGGCGATCTTCCCGCCAACAACCTCGTTTTCCTGATCGATGTTTCGGGATCGATGGAGTCGGATGACAAGCTGCCCCTGGTGAAATCGGCGTTCGAGCTATTGGTGAACCAGCTTCGGCCACAGGATCGCGTCTCAATTGTCGTCTATGCCGGTAATGCCGGACTGGTGCTCCCGTCCACCAGCGGCTCCCAGAAAACCGCAATACTGGATGCAATCGCCAGGCTCGAGGCCGGAGGCTCGACAGCCGGAGGCGCGGGGCTACGACTGGCATATGACGTTGCGCAGAAAAACTTCATAAGGACTGGGAATAATCGTGTGATACTGGCCACTGATGGAGACTTCAATGTTGGCGTTTCGAGCGATGCCGAAATGGTGCGACTGATCGAAGAGCGCCGCGCGTCGGGCGTGTTCCTCACTGCGCTCGGATTCGGCACGGGCAATCTCAAGGATTCCAAGATGGAGAAGCTGGCGGATCACGGAAACGGACACTACGCCTACGTGGACAATCTTCTCGAAGCAAAGAAAGTGTTCGTTCGCGAGCTTGGAGCGACGCTTCGCACCGTGGCAAAGGACGTCAAGCTGCAGCTGGAGTTCAACCCAGCGCGTGTTGCCGCCTACCGTTTGATAGGTTACGAAAATCGTTTGCTGAACGATGCAGACTTTGCCAATGACGCCAAAGATGCGGGCGACATGGGAGCGGGACACACGGTTACCGCTCTTTACGAGATCATTCCCGCTGGTACGGAAACCGACCCGGATCTTCCAGAGGCAACCCGCTTACGGTATCAGCGGATGCGTATACAGCCTCCGACGGCAAAGAGCAAGGAACTGCTCACGCTCAAGCTCCGCTACAAGGAGCCAGATGCATCGAGGAGTAACATGATCACGCGGGTCGTGCTCGACGACCCGCAAGTGCAGACACCGGATTTTCGATTTGCCTCCGCCGTTGCGGAGTTCGGCCTGCTGCTCAGAGAATCGAAGTACAGGAAAAACGCTTCGTACCGGGATGTCATCGAGACCGCCAGGCAGACCCGGGGAGAGGACGAGGACGGATTGCGCAGCGAGTTCATCGATCTGGTGAGAAAGGCATCCACAATGCAACGCTGACTCACTGAATGCGCTGTAAGCGTAGTGAAAAAAACGGGGCAGCTCATCTCGAGCTGCCCCGTTTTACTGCTTGTGGTATTGACTGCTCAAGATCCAGGCGAGAGAGTGGTTGCCAACTCGCTGATCAGGGTTGCTTCACGCTCGACCGCAGCAGCAGCGCGTACGATCTCCCGATTGGCATCCTCCCACTGGCCCTGCTCGATCGCCTCGCGAACTCCTGGTATCGTTTTCACGCCATACCCGGTGTAGAAACCAGGCGCGTAGAGCATGTGAACGTACCACGGCCTGTTTTTCAACCCTTCCGTCGAGGTGAGTGCGCGCTCGGCCTGGATCAGCCGCTCGTTCACTCTCTTCGCAACAGTGGACCGCCCTTCGGATACGGCGCGAGCATAGGAGCGATCGTAACGCGAGGCGGCGTGATTGAGTGAGTCAAGCGCGTTGAGAAGCGGTGCGAAGTTCATCTGTGGTGCTGGTCGCTGTCGCTGGGGAGCAGTGACCGGGTCGCGCGGGTCGCTTGTGAATTTGAAGACTCCTTCCTCGATCTGCCGGTTCCGCTCGGTGATCTGCTCCGCTCGTTTGTCGCGGAGAGACTGGAGATCCTTGATGTAGGTCTGAATGGTTTCCGCCAGATTGGTGAACGCGAAGGGAAGCAGATCCGCGTTCGCAAGACGGAGAATCGCGATACCAGCAGCCTGGGCAAGCGCGCGACCGTAGACGAAAGACGTATCGCTGAAATGGGTATACCAGTAGAAGTCGTCGTAGATGGAATGGTAGATCCCACCGTCGTCTTCTCCACCATACCCAAGATTGAGCGCCGCAATTCCAAGATGATCGAGGAAGGACGAGTAATCGGAGCCTGACCCGAGAGCATCGATGCGAAGGTCCTCACGGTCACGAGCTTCGCGTCTGACATCGGCAGATCCGTTTATGATCCTCGAAGCCTGAGTGCGCTTCCACGAGCTGACGCCCGATTCCGGATCCTCGACATCGGCGGCGACGCCGTTGATGAACTTCTCGAGCGAGTGCGACCCCGCGATATCGAGGTAGCCACGGCTGTTGGTATCGCTGTTGAGGTAAGCGACGGCGTGCGCCTTGAGCTCGTCGGCGTGTGCTTCCGCCCATTCGGTCGAACCCAGAAGGCCTGGCTCCTCACCATCCCAGGCGGCGTAAATAATGGTGCGCTTGGGCCGCCATCCCTGCTTGTAAAGGGCACCCAATGCACGCGCTTCCTCCAATTCAGCGACCAGTCCGGATATCGGATCTTCCGCGCCGTTTACCCAGGCGTCGTGGTGGTTACCGCGAATGATCCACTGATCGGGTTCGGTACTGCCAGGAAGCTTTGCGATCACGTCGTAGAGCGTCTTCAGGCTCCAGTCAGACTTGACGCGTAGGTGAACCTTCGACTGTCCGGGCCCGAAGCGATAAGTGATGGGCAGTCCTCCGCGCCATGTCGCGGGAACAGCCGACCCACCGAGCGCCGAAAGCAACGGCTGTGCATCGCCGTAAGAAATCGGAAGAACCGGGATCTTGGTGATTGTCGGTGCATCAGCGACAGCAAGCCGCTTCGCGCTCTTGGTCGCACCTACGCCAGGCGTGAGCGGATCGCCTGGATATACCGGCATGTCTGCGACCGACCCGCGCTGAACGCCCTGTGCTGGACGCATGGGTCCGGACGGAAACACGTCACCGCCGGCGTAACCATCGTCTCTCGGATCCGAGTAGATCAGGCATCCGATCGCGCCATGCTCGGCCGCCACCTTTGGCTTGATCCCCCGCCATGATCCGCCGTACTTCGCGATGACTATCGCGCCCTTTACAGAGATGCCGTGTTGCTCGAGCTCTTCGTAGTCTGCGGGTACGCCGTAGTTGACGAAAATGAGGGGGCCGGTGACATCGCCATCGGCTGAATAGGCGTTGTACGATGGCAGCTGCTCGTTCTGCTGGCTCGATGTCGGATCGAGCGCCAATGGTGTTTCCTGGAGCGATGCCTTGAACGTCGTCGGTGCAATGAGCTCGACGACTCGTTCGACGGGAGTCGGAAAGAGGACGTCGAAGTTCTCGATGTGCGCGTCCCAACCGTATGACTTGAACTGGTTGAGAATCCATTCGGCATTGGTCCGGTCGTACGGAGAGCCGACATGGTGTGGACGCGCGCTCAAAAGGCG
>Ga0193735_1000001_pt1 | contig 120762 bp, 150 predicted proteins | sample U1m2metaG_FD_145080 | JGI IMG/M metagenome (GOLD analysis project Ga0193735, IMG submission 145080) | Soil microbial communities from a riparian zone of the East river system, Colorado, United States - U1m2 | ecosystem: Environmental > Terrestrial > Soil > Riparian zone | place: USA: East... | reverse complement strand
GAATGTGAGCATAGAGAGCTATCACATATAGGACACATATATAACCTAGTGGCAAGACACGACTAGAATGTATAAATAAATTTTTTAGAAATTCATTCAATTAATGGAATTTTTTCTTACGTTGTTTGCACACGATTATATATAAATTTGACGTAGTATATGTCAATGAGTGGCATGAGAAATTTAGATGCTAGGAACATAGGCTTGAGGAATATCGTTGTGGCAGATACAAGGATATGTTCAATTGATGGTGAACACGGTGAGTTAATTTACCGCGGTTATGATATTTTAGACCTCGTAACTCATTCAACTTTTGAAGAAACCTCATATCTCTTGCTTTTTGGAGATCTTCCAACAAAGGAGGAATTGTCTGAATTTACTTTAGATCTGAAAGAAAACCGAGAAATTCCAGAAGCCCTGTACCAAAATTTGAAAAATAGACCCATCACAGCTTCTCCGATGGATGTGCTTCAATCGTGTATATCCCAGTTGCCTGATTATGATTTGGATATTCAAGATGATTCACGTGATATGAATATCAAAAGAGCTAAAATGCTGATTTCAAAGATCCCAACTATTGTTGCTGTTTGGGATAGGATTAGAAATGGAAAAGAAATTATTAAACCGTCTAACGAAATGACAAATGCAGAAAATTTTTTGTACATGCTTTTTGGTACCAGACCAAAGCATGAAGAGGTAAAAATATTTGATATTTGTTTGATACTTCATGCAGAACATAGTTTTAATGCTTCGACATTTGCGGCAAGAGAGATAGCATCGACAAAGGCACATATTTATGCATCAACAACGGGTGCGATAGGAGCATTATCAGGATCATTGCATGGAGGGGCGAACACTCAAGTTATGAAAATGCTTCTAGATATTGAGAAAATAGAGAACGTTGACAAATCGGTAATTGAGAGACTTGATCGTGGTGACAAAATTATGGGTATGGGACATGCAGTCTACAAGACTACAGACCCTAGAGCAGAAGTTCTATATCGATTATCAAGGACGGTGAACAAGGATCATGAGACTCGGTGGTTTGATATGACAGAACAGGTTGAAAAGATGACCAAAAAATATCTACTGGAAACTAGAAAGCAATCGATATATCCAAACGTAGATCTATACAGTGCATCACTTTATTACAGTTTGGGTATTTCTATGGACCTGTTTACGCCTATTTTCGCCATTGCTAGAATTTCTGGTTGGACATCTCATGTGATAGAAGAGAAGTTTGCCGAGGCGGCTCCAAAGACTGCATTGTATAGGCCAAAGGCTGAATATGTAGGAAGATATTGTGGGCCAATGGGTTGTGAATATAATCCAATAGATAAGCGAATCACAAAACTTGTAGAAGGTCAGTAATTTGTGATTTATTCCATTATTTATTCATCCGTTATTGCACTGCCAGGTTAATCATTGTCCAGACAATGCTTTAAATTGAGAAAATTTGTCAAACATATTTAACGGTGGGGTGGCAGAGAGGTTATGCGTTCGCCTGCAGAATTACTTTGAAGTTAGCGAATTTATAAGGGTTCGAATCCCTTCCCCACCTTATAGAGTCAACCCAAGCTGGAAATGGCATTCTTTTTAATTCCTCCAATATGTGAAACTCATGATAATGTATTAAAACTAAAATTTACCATCGGAAATCTATAGTTATTACAGAATCTATATACTAGATTAGGTACAAGTCCATTATATTAAAAAATTTTTAAATAATATGAATTGTATAATTAATTGTTATTGCCAAATGTAGATCAGGAGACATACTCAATCCACTTTGCACGATTTGCTGCAAAGTTAGAAAAACATCTCTTAAGTCACGGAGTGACTTGTAGTGAAGCTGATCTCATAATAGAGGATAGTTCAACGCTTTTTTTTGACAAGTTGAATAAACCAAAAAAGTCATTCTTGAAATTATTCAAGAAACAAGACCCGATGTCTTTATTCATAGAATCTGCAGGCGAGGCGCTTCAAAAACATATTCCTGAAGCTCAGAAAACATTTGGATCCTACAGGGCAATTGAAGATTGTCTAAAATGATTGAATTCGATTAGCAATTGAATCAAATGGAATAAATTCTGATCTGGAATCAAAGGTGCTTTTTTATCATAATAAGACTGCATAAAGGAATTTGTAATAAATCAAAATGGGGCCGAAGGGATGTATTCTGCCGTGTTTTAACTCACAACATTTGAACCCTCGATCCACGGGTTTCATTCTCTAATAAAGCCCTATTAATTAGATCTGGAGCCCGTTGCGATGCCTGGCTTCGCTACGACCCCATATGAGCACCGCTTTTTAATGGTTCTAAAATTGAGTGTATAAGTTTTGCGACCCCAGATCATGATCTTAAATTTTGTACAGCAGCAAATGCAAGGAAAGCTCTTAGACAATTAGTTTTTACTTTGTGGAGTACAATAAAAGTTGTCATAACGCAATAAAAGAACTAAAATGACTTTTCATTAGTATTTATTTCCATATTCTCTTTTAGATATCTATATTGCAATTTCCGACTCTCTTTTTCATATATGTGGCAAAAAATGAAGATTGGATTAGATTGCAAAACGAAGATTGGTACTACGTTTCTTTGATGTCACGATTTTTTCATCAGTGGATAAAAAGGTGCTTTGACGTAAATCTAAAGATAAAAGCTGACATCCTTCCTGTCGTTCCAGGAAGGTTATTTGATAGAATGTCAATTTCTTATTTATCGCGAGATCATATTGGGAGGGATAAGACAACTTACCACTTTTATCTCACTTTTTTTAAACCGTTTTGGACGGATTGCATAACAGAAGGTTATTCTTCTGAAAATTTTGGAATAGCATATTGGGAAAGGTCCAAAAATCCTTTGTCTGATTTAGAGAGAACTAAATTCTATGCAGATAAAAATTGTACAAGGGTATCACATGTTTTGACTCATGAGATATTAAGAATGAAGGGAAAACCAAGAAAAGTATACTTTGATGAAGTACATGAATTATGGGATAAACACATGTATGATTTGCTCCCATTCCAATATTATAATAATAAATTTGAGCGCGTTTCAAATAATAATCCATATAGTTTTGTAGCAATAGATCCACAGAGGATCAAAACTTGAATGGTATTTTTTCTTGTTAGAAATGATTATCAAATATATTGACAGAATAATAAAAGTTGGTGCGGCGTGTTCTCTAATAGGAACCTTTATTTTGGTTTTACTAGTTCTAGTATTAGTCATTTATCCAGTACAAAAAACTTGTAGTAATGATAGACAGGATTGCGAATATATCTCATCAGCTCCCAGTATATTAAAAACAGTGGTATCACCTCACATTTTGGTAACTTCACTACTCACTATTGCTGCAGGAATATTCATCTTTAGATTTGGTACATGGTATAAATTAAAAAGACCAAATCTGTAATGATTCATATCCTTATCAAAAATTCATATTTCCTTACTGAAAAATTTTGTTTACAATACTTTTTTACCTGGGTTCATAATTTGTTTGTCATCAAATATCAATTTTATTTGTTTGAAAACATCATACATAGTTTCCCCATACATCAGGGGGATATATTTTGTTCTAAGCAGCCCGTCTCCGTGTTCTCCTGAAATGGAACCATGAACCTTGACAACACGTTTGAAAACCTCACCTGCTATCGTGTTCATCAGTAATTTAGAAGATTTTGAATTAATGTCAATAATGGGCCTGAGGTGTAAATTGCCATTTCCGGCGTGTCCATAAATTACATAATCAAGCTTATACGTAGCAAGTAATTTTAAGAGAAAAATCAGGTAATCATGCAAAATAACTGGATGTACTACTGTGTCTTCTATAATTCCTGTCGGTTTTCTTGAACCTATTGCTTTTTTTATTGCACTGTTTAGTGAATTTTTTCTTTTGTTCCATGCACTATCCACACTCTTTTTGTCATATCCAGTGTCTAGAATTTTAGCTTTTTTTCGCAGATTATTTTCAAATTTGTGAACCTTCTCATAAAGAGAATTCTCATTGCCATAAAATTCGACAATCATTATGCAGGAATTTCTTGACTCAGAATCATCAGCCTTCCAACCTTCCATGATGGTTCCTCTATCCAATAATTCCATCGCTACAGGTTCAAATTGAAGAATAAATGGTACTTCCGAAGCGGCGTCGAAAATATTTTCAAATTTGAGTATAATAAGCGACTTTTTTTCTGGAATATCTAAAATTTTTATTCTACTGCTTGTAATTATGCCTAGACTTCCCTCTGATGCAAGAAATATCTTTTGTGGGTATACTTTATTATTGTTATTTTCAAAAATCGCATCTAAACGGTATCCACTTGAATTCTTACTTACATTAGGATAATATTTTTTTATATCAACATTAAGTGATAAAATATATTTCAACATTTTACTTATTTTTTCATCGTAGTTTTTTTGATCAGCAAATCCCATCATTCCGTTACCATATACTAGCTCAACTCCTTGCACATAGTTGATAATACTTCCGTAACCTAGTCCATGCGGACCGCTTGAATTGTTAGATATCATTCCACCAATGGTACAATAGTTACTACTTGCAGGATCCGGTGGAATAAATTTGCCCTTTTTTGCAAGTTCTTTATCTAGTACTGTCTTCACAACGCCGGGTTGAACAATAACGTAGTCTTCACCAAATTCCAGTATTTTGTTCATTTTTTTGGTAAGATCTAGTATTATACCATCAGACAATGACTGTCCTAACAGTCCTGTGCCCGCTCCCCTGCAGGTAACTGGTATACCCCGGTTATAGGCAAAATTACATATTTTCTGAACCTCATATTCGTCAGAGGGAAAATTAACGGCTAGAGGTTTAACTGTACAATGGCTTGCATCTACTGAATAAATCGCCCTTGTCCAATCGTCATCGAATATATCTGATAATCCTATCTTCCTTAGGTCAGAAATATCTGCTCCAGTCATTAGTATGTAATACTATTAACTCAGATTTTAAGCAATATCGATTGTTATCTATTAAAGCTTAACCTAACGTAGAGATACATAAAAGTTGAAATTTCACAGGTCAAATTCTAATCATGACAAAATAGAAGAGGTTAGAGTTACATGGAAATTTCCTTTTCTGGTCTTGATTTTCTACCCTTTATTTTTCTGTAAAACCAAAGCTTTAATGCATAATATGCGCCATAGATGACTGTTTTTGCTTTCATACAAGGAACTATCCCAAACTTGTATTTATTTTTTTTATCCGATTTTTATCAATAATTTGCAAAACTAGACTCAGCAAGAAAAAAAAGAGAATAATGTTTATAATAGATTTGAATTGGAGCACAAAGTGTCCTGCTAATTTTTTATTTTGTTATTGTTAGTGTGTTAGATTCTTGAGGAATTATCGTATGCTCTGCTTGAACCACTATTCTATTGGCTCCTTCGACCAAGATTGGATATGCATGAACGTTCTTCTTTTTTACCAGGATTTCTAGCAAGTAGAGTGCTTCTTTCTCTTCGTATTCATTAACAATCCATCTTAAGGCGAATGGTAGAGTTTTAAATTTATTCCATAAATATTCTAGAAAATCATCTGTCTTTTGTTCCTTAGTTCTTTTTCGTGATCCAATACCAAAAATATTTTTAATTTTTCCTTCGTAAACAACGCCCTGACCGTCATTTGTTGTCACAAATGGTTCTATTGCATATACATTATTTACAGATAAATTGAAAGAGTGACCAATTGTCCAAATGTTTGGGATCGACTTTCCAGCATGGATGGTATATCTTTCAAGCGAGTGTCCACTCAAATTCTGGATTGGTTTACATCCATATTTTGTAATAGTTTTTTCTATTATTCTTCCTATTTCTGAAACTCTTGTATTTGATCTTGAAATGCCAATCGCTTCGTCCAGTGCCCTTTCAGCAATATCGATCATTTTTTGATACGTGGTATCATAACTTACTGTGACAGCTGTATCAGCGATATAGCCGTCTATATGAACTCCCACATCTATCTTTAATACATCAGTATTTTTGACAATTATGGGATCGTTAGGTACCGCAGTATAGTGTGCTGCAATATCGTTGAGACTGACATTAACTGGAAATGCGGGTTCTCCACCTTTTTTGAATATCTCTTGCTCAATGTCATTACATATTTCACTTAAACTCCTGCCAGTATGGTCTTGACTCCTCGCATATTCTCTTACCTGGGAAGCTATCTTTCCAGCCTTGACATAGTTGTCGAAGATATCCAACTCTTAAAATTCAAAGTTAAAGATATTTAGATATATTGATGACATCATTCTTATTTCCAAAATATGTGAACAAATGCTAATTTATTTAATCAATATGACCAATTAAATGCTCTAATTTCTATAGATCCTCAACTATTCAATATCTCAAAGTTAAAATTATACTCCGAACATCGCAATTGCTAAACCTTGAAGATGGGGCCGTCGTCTAGCTTGGTATGATGCCAGCCTTGGGCGCTGGAGGCCGCCGGTTCAAATCCGGCCGACCCCATTTTGCCTAATTACCGTTTTTGGTATCACTACTATTAATGAAATACTACCATATTTCTTCTCGTGAATTTTAATAAATCAAAAAAAATTAATATCAGTCACTTAACCGTAGCTAGAATATAGCAATCTTAGTTTTTCATTGAGTCTATTTGCCAATTTGTCGGAAATTTTTCTCTGGTATTCATCCACCTTAATTGGGTTTTTTTGTGAAAATAAAAATGGGCCGTATACATAGCTGTTATTCGGAGAAGGTACCTCTGGCTTTGTAGAAGATATTAAGGAAGCAATGTACGAGCTGAGCGCGCTTGAGTCTTCATTTTCACTAATATTGGATAGAATCTTTCCAATTTTCTTTGGATCCAATTTTCTATATCCAAATGGCATGTGCGTGTTATCATTAAACCTAAGCGGGTCTACGTCAACCTTTGTGCCAATGATTAACGGATTGGGCTTGTAGATAGAATCAATCTTTAGTTGCCAAACCTCATCTGGATTACTTACAATGGCATCATAAAAGTTTCCATTCTGTTGAGAGACAGACACTACAAATTTCCAGTTACGAGAATTTGCAGAGTATCTTTCAAACAGGTTCGTCGCAAGGTTGTTTCCTTCCAGTATATCCAATTCAGATCAAACTTAACAGATGGTAAATATGAGTTTTGTTTTTTATTCACATGTCAGAAAGAAGATGAATCTTTTCAAACTTGAGAGCCAATTAAAGTCAAACAAGATGATATTCTAATATGTGACAAATTATGTGCCAATTTACTAGTGTACTTCACAAAGAATGTCTATTTCTACGACACTATCAAGAGGAAGGCTATTGACTCCAATAGCAACCCTAGTATGTCTGCCTTTTTCTTCAAATGTCTCCAGTAGTAAATCTGATGCTCCATTGATAACCTTCGGGTGATCATTAAAAGAAGGATCACTATTTACGTATCCGGTGACTTTTATAAATTTGGATATACTTTCTAGACTGCCCAAGAATTTTTTCATATGCTCCAATGCGTTTATCGTACATTGTTTTGATGCTTCTTTACATTCAGTTATACTGACTTGACTTGAGACTTTGCCCTTGTATTTCTCTGGAAGAGTTCCACTAATTAATGGGATTTGACCAGAAACAAAAATCAAATTGCCGCTCTGTATTATAGGAACGTAGGACCCAATAGGTTGAGGCGGATTTGATAACCTGATTCCAATTGACTCCAATTTTTCTTCAATCATTCACCTTTATACAAAAATTCAAGTTTTTATTCATTTGCCGTTACATTTTTTAGAATATTACATTAGACAAGTTTGGGCCATAATCCAAAAATTTTTAAGCATTTGAGCTAGCTAACTTGATCATGTCTTCCCACGACGAAAAGATTCATTCTGGGGGCGGATATGTCCACATGAAAGGTGTAGCTTTGAGTATTCTTGTGATGGGTATATCTCTAATGGGTATAATTATTGCATACATAGTTTTTGGGCACATCGGACCATCTTTTTCTGCCGAGAGAATAAATGTACAACAAGCAGACTTGAGAAAGGAATATCGACTCCCTTATAGGGAAGTAATCAGAGATGAGGCTACCTTGCTAACTCCACCATCTCTAAGACATATGAACCAAAGCGCAACAAGTGGTTAGACTATTGGAAGCTGGAAAGGCTACAACACAATTTTCGATTTTTACAATATTTTGCACTAAAGTTTGCCAATAACGGATTTGGTAACATCTAAAACATTATTACTTATTGTAATCTATTATTTTGCTAGTTGACCAATTGCGAAATATGCGGCACCAGATTCGGTAGCAGGTCCTGCGTTATATGTTCTAAAATTGTTTGCTCATCATGCATAAATAGACAGGGAACGAGATGTACAAAATGTACTTCAAGGAAAGTAGAAACAGCATCATTTTTCAAAAGCAATTTACCGTATGTCGCGTTGATTGTTGCTTTGTGGTTTTTTGTATCAGGACTTTATCCATTCCCATACTTTATGGCTATTGGAATACCGGTAGATATGACGATAGTGCAACCAGTACTAATCGCAACAACAGTAATGACTATTCCTTTTATTTTCATGTTGTTTGCATGGAAAAAACGGTCAGAGAGAATGAGATCGGAATAGTTTTTTCCAATCAATAAAATGATTTTTATTGATACGTATCAGTGATAATAAACATGATCGGAAATGGTTTAAATGGAGAAATAATATCAGGGATATCTCTAACAGTCTTTGGCATCATGATGGTGCTTTTTGGGATTGTTAATAAGGTAGCAGCTGTTTTGATCCCTGCAGATATCTTGATCATATGTATTGGATTAGCCACGATAGTTGTCGGAGTATTTACAAATAGAAAAAACCCGTTAGTTCACTATTGATAGTACGACTTTTCTAATTTTGTCCTACTTTTGTTTATGAAATTGCATATCTTTCTATCTAAAGTTGGCTAAAATTCATTTACGGATAAGAAAATTTTAATAAAAGTAGTAAGATACATTAATAGCTATGAAAAGAATAGAGGCGATTATTCCAATGTCAAAAATGACAGATGCTTTTTCTGCATTGAAAGAATTGAAAATTGGTGGTTTAACCTATTATGATTCAAGAGGAAGGGGTGAAAATCCTCCTGCAGCAGTGCAATCGGGTAGAGGAACTTCTCTCTATACTCCTGAATTTAATGCAAACCTAACAGTCTTTACCGTAGTGGAAGATTCTCTTGTTGAACAAGTAGTAAACAAGATACTTGCAAGTACAAGTACCGGTCTTGCAGGGGAAGGAAAGATTTTCATTTCGGACGTTGATGAAATTATAGATATAGGTACAAAAACAAAGGAAAAAGCCTAAACTATTTTTTAAAAATTATTTTTTTGATCAACTAATAAAAGTTAATTTTCATTTTTTCTGTCTTTTAGAAGTGATTCTAAAACCTGACTAATATTCAACACTCCTTTCTTTTTTGCAAATTCTTCTAGGAGGAGTATCTCTTCTTTAGAAAAACACATATACACATCTCTATTTAAATTAGGCATGAATTTAACCGCTGTTAGCAATCTAATATATCTTTCTATAATGGAGTTGTATGGACTACAAAATGAATAACTGGCCCAAGAATTTCTTGAGGTCTAAGGAGTCTATACACGGTAGATATCGATGGCATCTCACCTAGCTTTCACCATTACCTTGTCAGTGACTTATATCTAAACTAAAAATCTTGACTTACTAGTAAGTCGTGTTTTATTAGCTGGAATATGTTTTTGATTATCAATATTGATCAATGGGAACTACTTTTACGTTTCACTTTAGTTCCCAAATCTTGGTTACTGCGTTACCTTTTTGATTTACCTCATTAGCAAATAGGCCAACAGTCGTAGAAAGTTGGTCAAATACCCCTCCAGATGAAGCATTAAATAATACTATACCGTGATTTCGAAAATATCCATCGGCGCCCATTCTACCTAGACCCTGAATTAAATAGGTAGCTACTTCACCTTTTGGATCCATTATCATTCCCTGTCCATGAATTCTAGATATGCCATGAGCTCCGGATTCTATCAGAACAGTTCCGAAATCTGAAACATCTGTAGTTCCTCTGTAGTTGCCTCCCCCTACCCATGAAACTTCCATTATTGGTTTATTTGGTTCAGGAATTCTCATTCCAGTACCTGAACTAAAGGTAACTAGAATAAGATCTCCAACCGAAGCAGTAACATTTTCTGGGCGGAGAGTTGGGTCCGCCATCATCATATTATCTGGAGGAGGCGCAAATGAAGTTTGTTGAGGAATGACACTATATGTGATCATTGCACTCAGCATGATAGCCATGAACAAAGTCAATATTGATTTGAAGAATTTGTATGATCTCAATTTATCACCTATTTGTATGCAATTATTTTATAAATGAGTTACTGAACGAGTTGTATTCAGGAGTTGAAATCTCTACTTTGTGGAGCTCAATTAAATTATTGATGTGATTTTATCTCAAATTTGGAAAAATGAGATTTCTAGTAAAGTGGATATCCGTTCAATCTAAATTTCAGGATATTTACTTTTTTATAAAATTCAAGTTTGAAATCCATGATAATACTTCTTGTTTTTCCAATTTTGAAATCTCAATGCTTGCCTGATTTAATATTTCAATTCCATCCTCCGGGTAAGAATCGAGAATAACTATCTTACTAATTCCAACACTGATAGCCATTTTGCTGCATTCCAGACACGGAGCGAATGTTGAATATAATGTAGATCCTTTAGTGCTTCCGGTTCTAAAGAGGGCACATTGCATTATTGCGTTTGCTTCCGCGTGGGTGCAAAAACATCGCTCTAGATTTTCCCCCGGCTTTATCTTGTTATTCTGTTTATCAAGGCATCGAGGACAACCTCCTTCAAAGCAGTTCTTAATTCCCGAAGGAGTACCGTTATATCCTGTGGCTATCTGTCTATGGTCTTTCACGATCACGCAACCAACTTGACGACTCAAACAATTTGATCGCAATTTTGCAATTTCAGCTTGAAGCATAAAATATGTATCCCAGTTTGGTCGGCCTTTCATCTTCTAAAGAGGACACTAATGTATATTTAACATAATCGATGATTGAACCTGGGATAAAAATTTTTAAATATTATTTTCTATCGGAACAATTATTATTCAAAACTTTCAACTGGTCCAGACAATCCCATAGTCTTGATTATGCTTTGGAACTCGTTCTTATCTCCATTTACAATAATTCTTAATCTGCCCTGTCCACTTTTTCTTAAAATATTATTAGCTTTCAAATATTGCTTAATTTCTTTTACGGCATTAAGGGTTGGATCAACTATTCTTATTGAAGGAAACATCGAAATCAGATGGGATCTAATAAATGGCAAATGAGTGCTTGATAACACCAAAACATCAACATTTGTTTCTTGCAAGCTTTCTAGGGTCCTAGATATGGTATTAAACGTAAGTTCATCATTTTTAAGAAAAATACCCCTCTCTATAATATCTATTATCTGGGATGCATCAATTCTAGTTACAAATATATCTTGGGGTACTTCTGCTTTAATCCGTTCGTCAAGATGCCTGCTTTTTATGGTCGTTTTAGTCCCCAGAATTCCGATATGTTTCTTTTTCGTAATTTTTGAGGCTTCTTTTAGGGGGATAGATAGACCCAAGATTGGGATAGTACTCATGGATTTTATCTTGCTCAAAATTTGAATTGAGGGAGTAATAGAGGCAACAACAATCATTTTTGGAGAAAAACTTGATAGAATACTGATCGTATCTGCCATTATTTGTTCTAGCTCGCCAACTGATTTTTGACCATAAGGAAAATTTTTTTTGTCTGCAAAATAAATAATATTTTCTTTTGAAATGTGACTCCGTATACCTCTAATAACAGAGAGTGATCCTAATCCAGAATCAAATACCGCTATAGACTTGTTGTGAATAATCAAGTTTCAATTTATTTATTGCAATCCCAATTTATATTATGAATAATTCATAAAGATCTGAAACAGAGTCAAAGGTAAACAAATCATATCTTCCTATATGAAATACTGATTGAATTGGAGATAATTGGAGCAAAGACAGGTTTTAGATATTTTAAACTTATGGATTGTGTTTCATGACAAACAAAAAATAATGATAGAGCTTACCATTTAGGGTATCAGTTTGAGGTAAGAGTTTACTAGATCTTCATCAACAATACCTTGAACCACCTTTGGAATTCCGTTTGATAATTCAATGTCCATAGCAACTGCACTCAACGGTATTTCAAAATTTGAAATAACGTCATCATCTTGTGTTTCGAATATCTTCTTCTCAATACCACTTATTATCTTATAACAAACAATTCTACTTATCCTTCTAAATCCGGCTCCTCCTATTCTTCCTCCTGCAGAACCCAGTGATTCTTCAACATAAAGTATGAATATCGTGTTGTCATTATTTTTACTCAAGTCAATATCAGCTTTACATACTACAATTTTTCTTGCTCCTTCAAGGAAGGTCCTATCTAATGATTTTGAATTATCTGACACTGCAATTCAAACAATCACTACTTCAGAAATATATCACTTTTGATAATTCATTTGAATTTTAACGAAGTATCACAAATCGCTGGTTTTGATCTTTCTTATTAATTCCAAAATGTTATCAACATCATTGGCTTCAGGGAATCTTTCTAGATATAAATTAAAAAATTCTAACGCTTGTTCGTATCTTTTTTTATGTAGAAATATCATCCCTTTATCTCTAAGGCTGTGTTGATCATCTTTATTGATGTCCAAGATCATTTCGTTCACCAGCTCGGCATTATCCAAATCCTGACATTCAAAAAAACTCGTTTTTAGATTATTCAACATTCGTATGATAACATCATGATTTGATGCCTTATCAACCAGTTTTCTGGTCAAAGCAATGTTCATTTTGGGATAAAAATGATCTAGCAATTCTTTTAGGGAATAATCATCCATTATTCTTCCTTCATTGAATGGATCAATTATTATCTCATTTTGCTCATCATCTAAAACATGTTTTACCATAAAGTGGGACGGAAAATTCACTGGATAAAGTCTGAAGTTTACTGAATGCGCCAATTGAATATATAATATTGATAACGTTATGGGATTTCCTGTTTTTCTTTTTATTACTATATTGAGCAAACTATTTGACGGGTTGTAATAATCGTCTCGATTTCCCTTAAAATTTTCAATTTTATACAATTGATGATTTATTTTTTCGATTAGCTGAGTAGGCCTAATTTCGGATGAATTTTTCATCGATCTAACAATCTTCTTTCCAATTTCGTCAATTTTCGATAATTCGTCCTTTATAACCAAATGATCGTACGCTACAATGCGTGAAATGTGTAGTGCGTACTCTGCTAATTTTGAAGGATCGTTTATCTTCATCTCGCTGACAACATTGATGTGCCAATCATTCAGTGCTGTCTGGATATTTTTGGTCATTAGTCATTTGAATTATTTGTTATCTTGAATATATAATTTTGATTAGCCTGACAAAATAGAGTTTAGGATGAAAATATATCAGGTGAAATTATATTCTAATCAGAATTCTAGAGATGTATTGAATGAATTGATCTTAAGTTAGAGATTCGGTTAGCTTTTTATTAATTAAGATATACAAGATGTGGAGGCAATCTAACTTTGAATCTCACCATTGATGAAAAACGCAAGCGACTTAAGGATATCATAAAGGAAACAGGAATTGTAATCAAGGACGTAACATTATCTAGCAACAGAAAAAGTAAATTCTATTATGATATTAAATCAATTGTAAGTGAACCTGAAGGTGCTGCTCTCATCGGTGAATTAATGCTAGCAGAAATACTAAAAATTGAGCCCAAAACAAGTTCAGTAGGAGGATTAGAATCAGGAGCAATTGCAATTGCCACAGCCATAGTTTACGCTAGCTTTCAATTACAACCAATAAGCAGAATATCTGGTTTTTTTGTTAGAAAGAGTGCAAAAGCATATGGTCTTGAAAAAATGGTGGAAGGGATTGTCCGAACTCCGGTAGCAGTAGTTGACGATGTAATCACGACTGGAAAAAGTGTGATGGATGCGGTATCTGCATTACGAAACCAAGGAATTAACAACATCAACATCATAAGTGTGATAGACAGAGAGAAAAAAGAAAACTTGCTTGAACAAAACAACATGGAATTTCATTCTCTGTTTGGGCATTCTGAATTTGCAGACTACATAGATTCAAAGTTAGTTCAACATTAAAATAATATACAAAATGAAAATCACCTGATACTGCAACTTGAGAAAATAAAATAGCTTATTTGATTACTAAATTTTAGAAAACATTAAAAAAACACCAATTCTGAATTAGAGTAGTCTCAACCATTGTAGAAAAGGTTTTGTCAAAATGTAAAACTAATAAATGAATTTTTTAAACATATTATTACAAACATCTTAGTTTACTCATTCAGTGATTCTTTTACTACATAATTGTTGTGTGATACTTCAGGCAAATCAGATATTGCTGGAAATATTCGACACATCTCTTCATGTTTTTTTATGAAAATTAATCCTGCTTCAGCAGTCCTGTATAAACCTGTAACCTCAGAGTATTCCATCAATTTCCTATCAACAGCAGTCATCAAGTAGCGCGTTAATTGAGAATGTGATACACCAGCGTTAATCATTATTGTAGTTTTGTATTCCCAATTTGAAACCGCTGCATTAAGGATGGCCGCCATTATTTCAATCTCTGAGCGATTCTTCATTTTAGAACATGAATCTAGTTAAACATATAGATAAAAACTAACTAGATAAGTATGACTATTTCATAGATTGATAAATATTGACAAAGACTAGCGATATTCTCACTTTGTCATAGTATTAGCAATTTTTCTTTATTTAAAATTGTGAATTTCAGTCATTCATAGTTAATTTTTTGTCCATCCTTATCCCTATAAGAGAAACCAAAGTCAAGCATCTTTGAGAGTTGCCTTCCATCAAATACAGTCCCGTCCTGACAAACAAGCGAACTATCCAGGCAACAACTACCGCAAATACCTATCCCACATTTCATGTATCGTTCAAGACTTGCCTGAACCGGTATTGAATTTTGATTTGATATATCAAGAACTGCTTTCATCATTAATTCAGGACCGCACGTATATACGCAATCAAAGCTTTCATCCCTTACTAGTTTACTCATTAGGGTGACGGTAGTTCCTTTAATTCCATAACTCCCATCATCAGTACAAACAAGCACTGAACAATTATTGCCTCGAATTATATTTTTAGTTATTTTCTCAAAGAAAACTTCAGCTTTTGTTTTTGCGCCCATGACTATAGTACTTCTAACTTTCTCCTTGCTAGCAAAAGATACCAACCTCAATAATGGAACTAGACCTGTTCCGCCTCCGATTATCAATATTTTTCTATATTTTTTTCTTAGTATGAATCTGTTACCATATGGCCCGCGTAAACCAATAAGATCTCCCTTTTTTCTATCAAATAGAGCGCTAGAACCAACTCCAAATTTCCTAATCGTAACTGCCGCATAACCTTCTTTGGAATTTATCATTACGCTCATAGGTATTTCTTCAATTCGCGGAATCCATATCATCAAAAATTGACCTGGCTTCGCGAAAGAGCTTAATCTGTCTTTGAAAACCAATGTCTTAACAGTCGGTGTTTCAGAAATAATTTCCTCAATCTGAACTATTCTTCTCTTATCAATATCTGTGGGCAATTCCAATTATCTCGCTAATATTCGCAATTCTTTTCTTCTCAACGTATTTTTTTAAATCTTGGGTGATCTTATTGAAGATTCTAGGACCGCTGTTCCCTAATACGCTACCAATTTGAACGGCAGATGCGCCTGCGATCATGTATTCTATCACGTCCTGCCATGACGAGACACCGCCGCATCCTATTACAGGCACCTGGAGTTTTTTTGAAATTTCGTAAACGCATCTTATTCCTATTGGTTTTATTGCACAGCCGGATAGTCCTCCAATCCGATTACTTAGGATTGGCATCATTGTTTCAACATCAATACTCATGGCCCTCAAGGTGTTTATGGCAGTAATCATATTAGCACCTGCATCTATTGCTATCCTTGCAAGCTCAACAACATCAACAGAACCAACCCCTACTTTGACGGATATTGGTTTGTTGGTATTCATCCTAACTGTACTAACAATTTTGCTCACCGCTTCTGGATCGTCACCAACTTCCATACCCATTTTAGAGACATGAGGACAAGATAGATTGATCTCATATCCAAGAATATTCAGGGAATCAAACACTTTGACCATCTTTGAAAATTCCTTCTCAGAGGAACCAACAAGGCTAATGATTATTGGAATATTTTTATTTTGAGATAATTCCTTTGAAAAAGCATGTAAACCAGGATTTGATAGACCTACGGCATTAAGATAACTTCCGCAACCTAGGGGAATTACTGTTGGATTTGGATATCCCTTCATCGGATCAACACTAATTGATTTAGTCACGACGGCACCAATATTTTCATTATATAATCGTTCAAAGATACTTTGGGATATGCCGAGAATACCTGAAGCCAACATGGTTGGGTTACGAAGATGTATTTTATCTAATTCAATTGAAAGATTATAGTTTTTATCTTCAATACTCAACGATAGCTAAATAATTTGAATAATGGTAATTTAATCTAAATTACACAAATAAAGCCAAAACTTATTTGAAGTCGGAATTTCAGCTGCTCTTTTACGCGTGCTAATACACAAGACACATATAAAAAAGGACTTGTTTCAATATGAGTGAATAATTTTGGGGCGTTTTTTTGATCCACACATACACATGTATTCTAGGACTACTGACGATTACGAATTAATGTCTAAAGCCGGTATAGAGGTTATTGTTCAACCCTCTTTTTGGTTGGGTAGTCCAAGAACTTCCGTAGGTACTTTTGAAGATTATTGGGAACACATGATATCCTTTGAAACGGGAAGGTCGAAGGATTTTGCGATTGAACATTATGTTTGTTTATCAGTAAATCCGAAGGAATCCGCTGTAAGACCACTCGCTCTAGATGCACTTGAAGCTATGTCAAAATATTTGGATAGGGAGAGGGTTGTGGCAATCGGCGAAATTGGCTACAATTTGATTAATGATTTAGAAGACGAATTATTCCAGTTGCAACTGAATTTTGCACTGGACAAGGAGATGCTTACAATGATCCACCTTCCACATGTCAATAAAAAGGATGGGATTGAACGCACGAAATCTGTTCTTAAAAACAAGAACCTGTCGGGTTTATCAAATAAAATCCTTATTGATCATAATACGGAAGAAACAATAGAAAAAACATTGGAGCTTGGATGTTGGGCCGGGTTAACTGTTTATCCTATAACAAAACTTTCTCCAACAAGAGCAATCGATATAATTGAAAAGAACGGTGTAGATAAAATTATGATAAATAGCTCAGCTGATTGGGGAATATCTGACCCCTTAAGTGTGCCTTTAGTAGCAAGAGAGATGAAAAAAAGGGGCTTCAGCAAGAATGATATTGAAAAAGTAACACTTTACAACGCATATGAATTTTTTAAACAATCTCCCAAATTCCATTGGAAACCATGATAGACAGACATGCAATTTGCATTCAGTACAAACGCATTCAAAAAATTTTCCTTAAAAGATACAATATATACTCTATCTGAAATTGGTTATGAAGGAGTCGAGATACTTTGTGATATCCCACACGCGTATCCCAAAACACTTACTAATTCTGACATTAATGAAATTAAGCAATTACTATCAAAATTAGGAATAAGTATTTCCAATTTAAATGCGTTTACCCTTTTTGCAATAGGAGATACACATCATCCCTCATGGATTGAAAGTGACCCTGAACTCCGTAAAATGCGGATTGGACATACTTTAGATTGCATTAAATTAGCTAGGAAACTTGATGTCAGTAACATTTCCACAGAACCAGGAGGTCCAATTATCAATCAAAGATTGAGCGAAAATGAACTATTGAAAATCTTTGAAAATGGCATTCATGAGATATTAGATACAGCAGAAAATGAAAATGTTACTGTACTTGTAGAGCCAGAACCAAGACTATTAATTGAGAATTCCCAACAATTTATTAGGTTTGTTAAGAACTTTGATTCTAAGTATATTGGATTAAATTTTGATGTTGGACATTTTTTCTGTGTGGGCGAAGATCCATCCCAAGTTATATACAGATTATCTGACTATGTTCGCCATGTCCATTTAGAAGATATAGCCGCAGACAGGACCCATCAGCACCTTATGCTTGGTGAAGGAGCAATAGATATTGACTCTGTCCTTAAATCGTTGAAAGATATTGGTTATGAGGGATTCATTACAATAGAACTGTATCCATATCAGGAATATCCAACGTATGCTGCAAAGCAAGCTATGAAATTTATTAAATCACTTGACTATCTTTAGCTAAGAAATGATTTACATTGTCGAATAATCCCATCATTTTTCATTTATTTATTCATTCGTTTTATTACGAGTGACATTTATGCAAAGACCCAATTTCAAAGATTACCTGATTCTAGTCAGACTTCCAAATCTATTTACTCTTCCTTCGAACATTCTGGTTGGTTTTGTTATAGCTTCATCACTGACATTGACATCCTATGTTCAGGTACTCTTGTTAGTAACTATTTCTATTCTGCTTTATTGTGTGGGACTCATACTAAATGATCTCTTTGATTATAATATTGATAAGAAAGAAAGGCCCGACAGACCCCTTGCATCAGGTAAAGTATCAAGAAGAGCTGCTATTGGCCTTGTTACGGCATTTTCAGTTTTGGCTCTAGGTTTGTCATTAATTGTTAGTATTCCAACACTCGTTACGTCATCTTTTTTATTTGCCCTTATTTTCGGATACGATAAATTTCTAAAGAAAACACAGGCAGGTCCGTTCACTATTGCAGCTGCAAGAGTCATTAATGTAATGCTGGGTGCAAGTGTAGATTTTAGTCATATTGGTAGCTATCCTCAACTCATTATTCTAACATTTGTATTGACAATAACATTTGTTTACGTGTGCTTGATAGGATTTATAAGTAGATATGAAGTTGACGGCTTTCCAAAAAATATAAAATTATTTTTAATTCCCGTCATAATTGCTGCTATAATCTCCTTAATCGCATTTTTTTCACTCATCGGATTCTTCAAATATGAGTCTCTAATTATCCTGGCACTTTTTTCATTTATTATGGCTATAACGTTCTACAAAATTCGCAAGCAAGATTCCCGGGGTATACAACGGATAGTACAAAATATGATTTTGTCAATTATAGTCCTTGACTCGACATTTTTGAGCGGAATAAGAGGAATAGAGATAGGTTTGGTTGTTCTGGTATTATTGGCCCCGTTGCTCATATTGGCAAGAAAAATGTACATGACCTGAGAAAAAAATAATTAGAATTAAATTCTCTATAAATTCCAATACACTAATGGCTAAACATATAATAGTTATCGATATTGTGGGCTTAGAAAGAAAGCATATTTCTGAAAACCTAACTCCAAACATATTCAATATTTCACAAACTGGGGAAACAAGAAATATTGAAACAGTATTTCCTGCAGTAACATGTACCGTACAGAGTAGTTTATTATCCGGCTCATATCCCGAAATACATGGAATCATTTCAAATGGATTGTACAATAGACAACATTATGCCGTTTCTTTTTGGGAACAATCAAGTAACTTGGTTCAGGCCGATAGAATTTGGGATACTGTTAAGTTACGAGGTACGGGTTCGAAAACAGCCGTTTTGTTTTGGCAAAATACGATGTACTCTAATGCTGATATTGTATTAACCCCGCGTCCATTGCATATGGATGACAGAATAATAATGTGGTGTTATAGCAAACCACCAGGATTGTACGAAAAACTATTCCAAAAAATAGGAAAATTTGACTTGTCATGGTACTGGGGTCCCTTAGCCTCTAAAAAATCAAGCGAGTGGATAGAATTGGCAACAGAATTTGTATTAGAAAATGAAATGCCTAATTTCTTATTTACGTATATCCCGCATTTGGATTATGCTTTCCAAAGAAACGGAACATCCTATAACAATATAAAAGATGATCTAAAGTTTATTGACGATTTGGTTGGTAGATTAGTTAAGAAGGCAACTAATATTGGTATAATAGAAGATACACAATTTATCATTTTTTCAGAATATGGATTCACAGATGTTAATTCTGATATTTCATTAAATACTATATTTAGAGAAAATGAGCTTATTTCTGTGAGAGAGATAGAAGAAGTAGAGTATTTAGACCTTGAGTATAGCAAGGCTTTTGCAATGGTAGACCATCAGGTAGCACATATTTATGTTAAAGAGAATTATGCAAATTCAGTGAAAAAAATTTTAGAAGGTATAAAAGGGGTAGACATGATACTAGATAATGAATCGAAGCAACATCTTAGAATAAACCATCCGAGGAGTGGCGATCTCATAGCAGTGTCAAATACGGACAAATGGTTTAGTTATTATTGGTGGTTTGATCCGTCCAAGTCTCCAAGCTTTGCGAAGAAAGTTGATATTCATAGAAAGCCTGGTTATGATCCTGTTGAATTATTCTTTGACCCTAGTACAAAATCTATACCATTGGATGGTAAACTAGTTAAAGGTTCACATGGCAGATTACCATCAGAGGGGGAAACTAAGCCAGTTTACGTGTCAAATAAGAAAGATATTAGTGTAACAAATGAGAGCGATGATTTGAGTATAGTTACCATCGGCAAATATCTTAAGAACCTGTTATAACACAAAATACGATGGACATGTCCTGGAAGTACTCGATAACATTATCATCCTTTAAAAATTTAGAACCAATACAAAAAACTCTTGAAAATTTGAAACAGCAAGGATTCGACACTGTGGAAGTTTATGGAGAACCAGATTTAATTGATGCAAAGAAGTTGTCAAACCTACTTGATTCCTTCTCAATGGATGTTTCTGGAGTAACTGGTATGTGGAGTTTTCACAGTAGTGAATACAAGTCACGCAACCTAATTACAACTAATAATGATTCATTAATAGCTGTTAAGAACTATGTAAAAAAGTGCATTTTGCTTTGCCATACTCTAGGTGGGAATACATTTAATATATGTTTGTTTAGCGATTTACCACTAATTTCAGATGCCAATCACAAAAATTTATTACGAGATGAGAAAAGAAAATTTGTTTCTTTACTAATAGAACCATTACGTGAACTAGCAAAGTACGCTAGCAATTACGAAGTAGACCTGCTTATTGAACCATTGAATCGCTACAGCACCCCTATTTGTACTGACTATAAAGATGCAAAATACATTGTTGATCTTGTGGACGAAGAAAATGTAGGAATCTTGCTAGATACTTTCCATATGAACATAGAAGAGGATTCAATTTATGATGCCGTGATAAATTCTAATACATTATTAAAACTTGTTCATATATCAGATAACAATAGGAAAATGCCAGGTTTTGCTCACATAGACTTTGAGAACATTATAGAAGCACTCAAGAAGATAAAATATTCAAAATTTCTTACGTTCGAACCTACTGTTCAGAATACTGATTATAAATATGACATAAAACTCGGTCTGCAATTTCTAAAAAATTTGTCTAAAAATTGATTAATGAATTATATGGACCCAAAATATAAGTTTCATATATTTTAAGGAGGAACCTATAAACAGGTTGTTAATACATAACAATGAAAAATTTATAGTAAATAATCAATTTGCAACGGAGGTTGAAAAAGGGCTAAATGATAAACAAAAGCATATTTCACCTAAGTTTTTTTATGACAAAAATGGGTCAAGATTATTTGAAGAAATATGCGAACAACCTGAATATTATCTTAATCGTATTGAATCACTAATTTTGGAAAAATGTGTTTGTGAAATCATGAACATGCTTGAACAAAACCAAATAAGTATTATTGAATTGGGCAATGGAAACTCCTTGAAAACTAGAATTTTATTAAGACCATTTCTTTCAAACTTGAAGAAAGTTTGTTATTTTCCAATAGATGTTTCATTGAAAATGCTAAAAAATTCAATTAGAGATTTATCGAGAGAATATGTGAATTTACAAGTTTTTGGAATTTGTTCAGACTATATATCAGGTCTAATCAAAATAAATGAATTTATAAAAATGAATGATAACATTCCCAAGGGAAAATTAATAATATTTTTAGGCTCCAGCATTGGAAATTTTGATCCTAAGGAATCAGTGGATTTTCTTTATTGTTTAAGGAGGCACCTACGAAAGAAGGATGCACTTTTGATAGGCGTAGACCTAGAAAAAGATAAAACAATCTTGGATAAAGCATATAATGACAGGAAGGGCGTAACTGAGAAATTTAATTTGAATATTTTGTCCAGAATTAATAGAGAACTTGGCGGAAAATTTAAACTATCAACCTTTGAACACAAGTCATTTTATAATATTCAGAAACATAGAATAGAAATGCATTTGGAGTCAAAGATGGATCAACAAGTAAGAATTGAAGCAATTGGAAAAATATTTTATTTCAAAAAGGGTGAAACTATTCACACAGAAAATTCTTACAAATACTCACAAAATAGACTCAAAGAAGTGGTGAAGAATGCTGGTCTTGAAGTGACAAAGGATTTTACTGATCCAAAGAAACAATATTCTCTAGTCTTGTTAAAGAAGGTCTCTGGCACAACGAAATCCTGAAAAAGGAATTCTTTCGTGCGGTTTGAAATAATTTCTATAACTGTTTCTTATTTGCAACCTAGGAGTGGCAAATGATCCTCCGCGCAATACCTTCTGATTTATCGCCCACTTGTCCGTATACTCTGAAAATTTAGAACTAAATCCAGGATACAGAACATATTCAGAGGATGTCCATTCCCACACATCTCCAATCATCTGGTGACAACCATAATGACTTCTTCCTTGTGGATATGACCCAATTGGGGCTGGGGCCCATTTCCATGATTCTAACAAATTTGCATTAAGGTCCAATGGTAAATCATCTCCCCATGGATACATCGTCTTTCTCTTCAAATCTTCATTCCAACTCGCAGCTTTTTCCCATTCTGCCTCAGTTGGTAATCTTTTTCCTACCCATTTTGAATATGCGTCTGCCTCGTAATAACTTACATTAGTTACTGGTTCATTTGGTGGAACTTTATTTAGCCCTCCAAAATCTTTCTTGTACCAATCTCCATCGATTTTTTGCCAGTAAAGTGGCGCTTTCCACTCTTTTTCATTGACCAGATCCCATCCGTCCGATAGCCAAAATCTATAATCTTGATATCCTCCCGAATCTATAAAGTCGATAAATTCCCTATTTGTGACTGGGTATCTGTCAATTTGATATGGATTTAGATACGTTTTATGTTCCGGAATTTCATTGTCATAACAAAAGTCATCTCCAGAAAATCCAAGCTCATATATTCCACCAGATATCCTTACCATGTCTTGTTCGATATCAGCACCAAAAATCATGGATTTGGTTTTTTTCGTGATTTTTGGTTCATAATTATCTTTAGGATCTTCAAATCTCTGGAAATAATGCTGAAGATCGTAAATTAGCAGCTCTTGATGCTGCATTTCATGCTGATTTGCTAATTCTATATCATATGCTATATTATGTACTAAGGAGTTGTTCTTTTCAATGTAGTCCAAAAATTTTAAAAACATGTCTTCAATTAATGATCGATATTTCAATGTCTCAGAAACCTTAGGTCTAGGAAATTTTCCCCTGTCTGATTTTGGCAAGATCTTCCTATAACGTTGATAATATGAATTGAGATAATCTGTGTTAATTGAATTATCACCTACGTCTTGTTTGTATTTTTCAAGAATTTTTTGAAAAAACCAAGTCACATGAGCAATATGCCAATTTGGCGTACTGCCAAATGGATCAGACTGCATTACCGCATCTTCTATTGAAATTGGTTCAAAGATAAGTGAAGTAGTTTTTCTTACATTCAGAAAATCCGAACGCAATTTTTTTACGTTGCTAGTTATAACCTGAGTCAATATTACTGATAAATGAATCTTATATAATTTAATTTTTATTCAAATTCTAGTATTCAATCGTGGACGTGATTGTTATGTTAACACATCCCATAACGTCCTTTGTATTATTCTTATAGTTTTTCGAACAGCTGTAATGTTCAAATCCCGTGAATTTAGATGAATTTGCAGAGTGTGTGAGGGTTACACTATTACGAATGTCATCATTTGACAAGATGGCACAATACACAAACGAACAGTATAATTGATTCGGCCATTAAGTTTTACTACTTCTGATTGGCCGAAAACTATCTTTCATTTTCTCTGCAGAACCTACCATTTCTTTCCTCATTTTCTCTGCAGAAGTCATCATTTCTTTTCTCGCATTTTCAAAGGCAAGGGTTGTTTCTTTGCTAAGTGCCCCACTCATCTTAATGAAGGAATTTGTCATTGCTATTCCCATTTCTACATTATGTTTGATTTGATTAGAAGCCATTTCTACATTATGTTTGATTTGATTAGAAGCCATTTCAATATTCTCTCTAATAAGTCTGCTTAAGGGATCACTATCTTTACTCATATGATATTATGTTGATGATTATTAATTAACTTATCATTAGACGATCCAAACCGCATGTGGAACCATCGTTGTATCCAATCGAAAATGAAGACCAGGAGTGATTTAGAATTCGGATATATAAGGGAGCAAGACAACATATAGAATTGAGTGAAGATAAGCACGGACGTGTTACCTGGCGATTCCGCATTATGCTTAATTATCGTATCATATGAAAACAGTATGGATTTATGTAGGATGTATATTATGCGATTATTCTGGATCGTAAATTCATATGATTTCAGATAAGTGTAATAAGGTACTTGTTTCTAGTCTATAGGATAAAGTATGGCGTCCTGTTTTAGTGTGAAGCAAAGAGAGTCTATCAGGGACCTTAAAGAGTGGAACATTGAAAAATTGCACAAGAAATATTCTTTAAGTTATAGACAAGTAGTGAAATACAGGCTTTTACAAAAAAGAAGGTTTTTGACAAATGAGCTTTTGATGATAAATTTAGTCCTGGAAAAGTTACGATCCTTGTAGGGAAATTTTATATCCGGATGTCTTGTCATACCACCAGTTGCGGCAATGATACATCAGACTGAAAATCAATAGAAATGAAGGATATTTTAGACATAGTATATATTCTCAACTAGTAGGAACAACTGAATAAATTCTGCACATCGATTGTTCCTGGATTAAGTTTTCTCTTGATTCAATATCTATGAAGTTTTGAAAAAGCGTTTCAAATTTACGATCTAATAATGTTTCTAATATCTATTAAGTTCCAAATAACAGAGACTTAATACCCTAGTGTTCTAATGTGGCTTAAACACTGGAGCTAGATGAGCGGGGTTTCTTGTTCATTATACGCTTCAACTCCCCCCTCCAGTTTGATGATTGTCTGAATTTTTCCGCTCATGTAGATTGTCAAAAGTGGCTAGGAAAAAGAATTAAGAAATAGAAAAATAATACTTTTGTATTTATACGCGCGATCAAACTCAGTAAGATGAAATGGCCTTATCAACAATATTATTAAGAATATGGACAAGAAGACAATTTAGATAACAGTAATTCTTACCACTTTCTTCTATTCGAAATTTACATAATTTCCCACCCAAGACGTTATATAATTTGTTGAGCGTTTCTGTTACAACGTCTGAACACAACAACTGGTGGGGCTCGATTGTTTCTTGTTCATTCAAACGGGTTTTCCATTAACCCATCAGTTGCTAACTATTGTTACTCTCATAAAGATTATGATCGAAATCCTAATTAGAGCGGAATTTTTACAGTAAGGAAGGATCAATTTTTCTTTAATTAAACATTAATGTAGATAATTATTTCTTTTTCATATGACAATATTATATTACTTTACTCACCGGATCTGACGGGAGGATTTCATGTCAAAAATACGTTTGCAAACCTCCCATCAGGCTTAAGTTTTTTATAATTTGTTGTGAATGGTTTAGTAACGCAAAACTCCACTGGTGGGATTGCCTCCAATAGCATCATTCACGTCCCACGAGTGTATTATATTAGAATTCAATATTTTTGGTCAAAATACAATTAAGAGAAATAATGATTTTTGATAAAACAATTTAGAGTTTGGATAAAAAGAACTTCTACTAACTCAGAAATTCTGATAACTTTCTTCGCAAGGCGTATTATAGTTTGTTGGACACCTAAATTGTAATTAAACAATTGGTGGGGTTGTTTCTTGATTATAAAATCAAATTAACTTCCTCTTATCAATTGTTAACCGTCATTGATTAACGTTAGATTATCGTGAGATAATAGGTGCTCAAATGCATTAAGGAACATAATATCTCAAGCCTTTAAAGATTATTTCAAAATTCTTTTTATATATTGAACATCGTTATCTTTATTTTCCTCAAACCGGAAAATTTGAGCGTGCCAAAATACCAAGTAGCAGAAAGAGAGAAGGTTAAGACAGTATTTTCAGTAGTTTTGTATCCGGCTGTATTGTAATTAACCTAGAATGGTTCTAGGTTTGTGTTACCGCACTCACTCGTGTCTGTATGTTCAGGATATGTTCTATCGCATTTATTGCACTTTTTTGTTATAGTTGCGTGCGTCATGTCCCCGTCGTGAGATTCGAGGGCTTCTTTTAATTGGTTGTATGTGTCAAGTCGCCGTCGTGAGACTCGATGGCTTCTTTTAATTTCAGATGTAATGACCTGATGTCACGATAATGTGTGTTTTCCACAATATCCTCTACCCAGTCGTCCATCTCTTGATCCGGTAATAATGGCAGGTCTGTTCTAAGATGAGTCATGTATGTCTTTCAATGTCACTTATCCTTTAATTCGGTTTGTTTGTTTTTTATAACAAATGCAATCTTTTATCTTTTGCAATTTTCAAGTTACTAACATTCAATAATATAGAAAGTTTATTTTCTTAAAAGCAGAAAATACAAGCATGCCGAAAAAGGAATAATTTTCTCTAATCTTAAGAGTAACTTTTAGTATACTATCAGTTACTATTAGTATTTCATAAATTAGCCATAGTGTAGTATGCTAATATCTGTAGTTAAAATGACAAACACACCTATAGAATCAATGTATGGAAAACACCGCTCTAGCTGTAATGACCGTCATGACGTCAAGCGGGTGTATGCAAGGAAGACGACACAAAAATGAACGAATCTGAAACAGGCCTTCGTAGCCTGTGGCGTAATTTGCACTTCTTGTGGAAACATGTTAATAGACGAAAAATGGATGCTAGAAAATAAATCAAGCCGTAGAGGAGGAAGTAAGGGTTGGAATTATGAAGCAGAAAGGCAAGAAAAGTTTTACTTAAGTCAACAGCAGCTAGAAGAGCAACCATCATCACCAGCAGAGGAGAAAAAAGCAAAAGCAAAAGTAAAACAAGAAGTACAAGAAGGCCAATTAGTAAAATGCGATCGTTGTGGGTATATGGGGACAGAAATCTTAGTCATGAACTTGTCTCCTCATGCGACTCTTTTCAAGATAGTCCATGATGATGGAACAGAGTTGAGGTATGGTAAATATGATAGTGAGCAAAGTTGGCGATATTCAAGAAAGAAAATCAAAAAGGAAATGGCAGATTGGACCTACAAAAAATACAATATATGTGCACCTGAATTAGAAACCAAGGTAACACTACCAAGAGTAGTTAAATAAGAAGAGAAGCCAAGTAATAGAGTTAAGCAGCCATCTAAAGCCGAAATAAAAGAAATGTCAAAGTATGGAGATTTAGGAATGTGCTGTATATGTCATAAAATAATCATGAAAGGCACAACTGTGATTCCTCCCTTTTCGAATCTGTCAGATAAAATAATTGAAAAGTATGGTCAGGGTGGTGAGAATGTTGGAATCGGGCAGAAATCGTATCATCCTGATAGAAAACTAATGCCCTATGAAATTATGAAAGACTATCCATCTCTTCCATATGCATGTAAGCAGTGCGATGAAAGATACTTCGAACAAAGTTATGAAAACCCAGAAAGACCGCATGGAACTCCGTTGACAGAAGAGGCCTGGAACGCGGTAACTATTCCCTATCCTTCTTAAGTAAAAATACAAGCGTACCTAAATGCCTGAGATAATTTTTCTGAAACTGCTTTAAGTAATGTAGCTCATGTTTTGGTCAATGTCTGCTAACAAGAGATTTGTTAGTGTTGTAGATGATGATTCCGCCACCACTAAGCTCTTTCACGAAGCTTTGTCTGAAAATATAGATAGTGTTAATGTTGTTTCTTTCACTGATCCTGTAATTGCTCTAGAACACTTTTCAGATAACAAGGATGCTTATGCTCTGGTAATTGCTGATTTAAGGATGCCCGGTCTTAATGGATTGGAGCTATTAAAGAAAGTAAAGACGTCAAATCCTAATGTGAGGACAATATTGATGAGTGCTTATAATTTTGAAGAAGATATATTATTCCTGAAATATATGGAAGAAGGTATTATAGATTCAACTATTGATAAACCTGTTACGATGAATAGACTATACCAAAGAGTAGGAGATGAATTGCAGGCTAATCAATTAACAACAAGTAAATAAATAGAAACTTTATTTTCTTAAGCGGAAGATATGAACGTGCCTATTCTCAACTGATGAGACGATCGAGATAGAGAACATTGTAGCAATTATGATGATAAAGAAGAGGTTGATCTAGAAGTTGCGGGAAGTGAAAGAACTAAGGCTCCTCTTGTTTCATTCGCAGATGATGAAACAGATAAGGATTTGACAGATCAGCTTTACTCTAAATCAAAGCACAAACCATTCATGGACGAATTTTCGGAACGTTGGGACGATCAATTGAATTTACTGAATTAATAATTGAATTTCAGACGTTATAAATATGAAATAACAGAGAAAAGCGCTATCCAACATCACACGGCACCTTACATAACTAAGTTAAGCTAAGTTAAGTTAAGTTAAGAAGTAAATAAATGGTAATTGAAACTTAAGCGCAATTACAAATACGAAATAACAAAGAAAAAAGCCATAAGAATAGAACGGTTGCCAGCTCCTATCCCAGAAGAACAAAGAGAAGTTAAAATCACACCATACAGGAAAGATACTCGCCCCTTTTGGAATATTAGGAAGGAGACATACAGCGAGAGAAAAAGAATTTGCATTATTTGTGGTCAGACTGCTGCATACACGGCATATTTTCAGCTAGAGGGAGCCAAGTTAAAGGAAAAATACTGTGAACACTGTCTTGGTAAATGGGTATATCTTGATGTCGACGAGTCTATTTCTGCTATCAGTAAATAAATAATAAACTTTTTTTAGCTTTCGTTAGGGCTGTGAACAACGTCCCCGACTCCCGTTGAAGGCTCTGCTCGGAAACTCGCAACCTTTTCCTTCCGCCTCTTGAAAATATCTACCATGCCTAACAAAGCCACTCCAAAAAGACCTATTGATGCCGCTATGACAACGAATATCAATAGTGTGGATGGAGATTCCATTAATTTCAATTAGACTTGGACTACAAACTTAATATACGTTAGAGACCGGTGGGTTCTATTCCTCTGCCTTCGGACTGGTCCTATTACAGGTAGCTGACGGAATGATTCAGGTTTTAATGGCTGACGAATACGAAATACCAAGATATCAAGATATGGCAGACAAGGTTATTGACTTGATAAGGGGACTTAACAGGACAAACATTGACCAAGAGAGTTTAGACTCTTGCAAGATATATGTCGATGCCGCAAACTCCGAGTTTATTACCACGTTAAAGGAGCTGGTTGGTGAGTCGACTCGTTGGGACTACATTCAGGATAAAACATTGTACAGCAAGAAGCATAATCTGGACCTGGCTAGTTATATGACTGTGATTCCTGTCCCTTTTGCTAGTTCAGGAAAAGACATGTTAATGCACGTAAAAGAGTTATTGGAATACGAGAGGCGATTAGTAGCTATTAATCCCAAATTTGATAAACTCGTAACAGTGCTAAGACCCTGCATTAGTGACGATTTAGGGAAATTAGATAAGGAAGCTACTTCATATGATAACATGTTGGACGCTTTTCGATTAGCATTAAAAGGAATCAAAATGGTGAAGAAGGAGAATGAGATTGGATAAAAAATACATCATGCTATTGGCGTTTACCATTGCTGTAGCGGTCGTAATAAACCAGCAAATTCTAGCGCAGACTTTTACCTACAAGCCCTTTTACGATAACATAATTAACTACTGCTTTAACAATGTGGATAAGATTCTAGCCGGTCAAAACCCAGTCAAGGACCTTCTTACTGCTGGTTTGATCCCGCACAATTTTATTAATATGACATGCACAGACGTCACAAATGAAGCTCTAGGCAGTCTTCAAAATAGCAAGAATAATAGCATTGAAAGGAATTAAGTTGGTGAAAAAGGAGAGAGAAGTAGATTGAATAAAGTTCTACTACCGATACTAGTAATTGCTTTATTAATATCGAGTCTGAGCCTTGCTTATGCAGAGATTAAAATAACTCCTCCCCCAAATTGGCAACCGGCTCCCATTAACAATTCGACTACAATGGTATGGTTTCATAATTCTACAAAAAGTGTCTTTGGAATAATTAAGCCTCAACTCAATATAAAATCGCCTTTGTTGTTCTTGGCAGCTCCATATATGGGTCCCTTTATTGCACAAATTTTAGCAGATCACGGAGTATTAGAATCTACAGATCAAACTTCATTCGGTAAGAGCAATTTTGGATATAGGTATTTCGTGAATCTTTCTTCACTTTCTATAGCCCTAAATTCTTCCGACACTTTAGTGAACAAAAATGCTATATCAGAGATGTTATCTAGCGGTTATGATGTTCCTTTTAAAGGGATGTTTATTCTAACTCTGAAAAAAGGCGACTTATATGGAATATTTTTTCTCAGTCCAAGAGAGAACTTTGATTCTACATTGAATGAGCTAAAGCCAACTATTGATTCAATTCAATTCACCAATTCAACAATCATTGCTAATTAAAATGGTAAATCCTAATCAGAGAACATTTAGCGAACCAACCACTAGTGTCAAAATTTCGAATTTTTTAATATATGGTTTTTAGCCAAAACCTTAACTACTTTGTCTACTGGAACAATGTCAATGAACAAGAGCGGAATGCTTGCAATAATTACAACACTGTCAATTGCAATGCTTGGAGCAACAATCATGGTTTCATATGGCGCACTACAAGCAGAAGCCAAATCCGGCACCTCTGTCGATTGGTGTTATAGTCAGCTGCTCAGAGGGAATCCGTGTTTCAGTAACCATGGAGAGTGCAATAAGGCACAGGCATCAAATGCTCTTGCTACAAGTGGCTGTATCAAACAGAAACACGAGTCCTAAATCTTCACAACCATCTTTTTTTGTTTTACGATATCTTTACTATGACTCCCGATTTTGATATCAAAATAATAATAGATTGAAGAAACAAACAACAATCTTTTTAGTTGTCTTTCCTCTTTTAAAAATCTCGAATTAGAGTTATAATCTCTTTATTTCATTACTACAAACTTGATATAAAATTTCAAGGGACTGATGACGAACTATTGTCTGCTTGTATTACCGTTCCTTTACCATATATCTTAAATGAATCAATCATCTTTTCAACTATAGGAAGGTAATTATCGAAATCATTTGATTTTGCAAAGTATGCTATGGCATAGATGGACTCCTTCTCTGGAACCATTGTTGCAACCATCATTTCTTTTGAGGTAAACGACTTGTTACCGTATGTCTTTTCAGTTATACTAGCATTATAAGTTGTTAGATAAATGGCCCTAACTGCCGGTCTATCGCTTAGGGTAGTCGAACTATTTCTATAATAATTGAGCAATTTGTATTCATTGTTGGATTCTTTGAATGTTTCTCCATATTCATCAATCGATTTATAATCTCCCCTGGGAAAAATTCGAACATCAACACCTGCATCATTTTGAGCGGTGACAAATCTCCGCACCGTGTTAAATTCTTTATCGCCTTGATCGATTGTCCAGCCTAATGGATATTGGATGATAAAGCCAAGATTTTTATCGTTGTAAGTCAAGGCAGAATAATTAGACAAGTCTGTAGAATTCGACATATTTGACATCAAATTTTTACCAAAAACAAAGTCACACAGATTCCCAGGCAATAAAATAAAACATTTATCACGAATTTCCTCAAACGCACTTGAACCATTTCCAACTTGTGACATAAAAGAAACTATAGTTATCGTTGTTAGAAACAAAATCCCAGTTGGACTTAAATCCCTGATGGATTGCATGATTAGTTTCTTAGATATCAACTATCAACGCTCTTGATATTCCTGAGCGTATTAATAAGAACTGCGTTAATTGAATAGTCAGTAAGCAAGCCAGAAAGTAGATTGGGAATTTTGTTTTGTAATGTTTGTTGTATGCTCATGGATTGAATTAGCGGTATGAGGATTTAATATACGAAGTGCTTTTACCGAGAGCGAGAGGGATATGATATTGATTTTTTCAATGCCTTTTTAACTTTAGGAGAATTTGGAAAGATTTCAGGCTCTCCTTATAGCCCAAACAAGCATAAATATGATCCAGATTACTAGGACAATAATTCCAATAGTGATGAGAATGTCTCCGATAGTTACAGCTGGATGTGGAATCGGAGAATATACCAAAACTGCGCCAATTACAAGAAGGACAATTGCTAGTATTAGCAGGTTTTGGTGACCAATTATCGTATTAAGCAATTAAGATAACATAGCTTATAACCAAGGAAATCCTTTACGGCAGGCAATATTAGTCAAGTTAAGTTATATCCTTTCAAACTAAGCCTTAATCCATCTAACAGATCATTATATGAAGTCTGTTCTTTATCCAAGGAATATTCTTTTGCTTTCTGACTCTTATATTGATTAATTAAGAATATACTAGATATTAAATTCGGAAAGTCTTCGGGATATTATCATTTTATTTTACCATGATCTTCCATTTTCAAAAATCTACGAGCCTGTAAATATTAAATTGAAAGTTGTTAGTTAGTTAGCAATTAATAATTAAATAAATGCTCTTAACTACACTAGAAAATCTTTAATATCTTGTATTGGTAAATCCATTTAACAGTAAACCTCTTGTGCCTTCTTGTGCCTTGGTTTGTTGGATTGTTGTTCTGGAGGTAGTTGGGGGTCGTTATGCCCCTGACATTATTTTTATACAAATTAGTTTGGAAATACAATTTAAAATGCCATATGAAAAATAGCAAACATTTAGTATTTCTAAAAGACGGGCTTTACTATGACTAAAGTGCTCGTGTAACGATATTGAAGGTATGATGATCTTGGAGGTGAAAAAATGAGCATTTTGTTGCAAGTTCCAACACCAGTCAAAAAGTTAGTCGCAAAATCAAAACATGTTGAGCCAACAACTTCTTCTATTCTGCTAATATCAGTAGCATTATTCCTTGCATTTGTTTTGTTAACGAACATAGGACTATTATTCCCAAACACAATGAATCAATATAATACGTGTAGAGATAAAATAGTGGGATACGATCAAAATGGAATTTATACTAGTCCTGAACAGTTCAAACTAGCATTGTCCTATTGTGGAAGCAGTTAAGACAGATATTTTTTTTTAAACCTCTTTCTGTTCAGAATGACTAAGATAAGATTAAACTTTAGTTAAGGAACCCTTTAAGTTGGAAATTCTCCACTCATAAATTCCCAATATTATATAATAAATACGGCTTGCCTATGATTTAATAGATAAGTAAATGTTAGACAATCTTCGCTCGAGTCTTGGTGCAGCTTTAAAAAAATTAGTGGGAGCATCAGACGTAAACGAAGAATTAATTGATTCTTTGTGTAAAGATGTACAAAGAGCCCTCCTTCAATCTGATGTCAATGTTAGATTGGTATTAAGCATAACTCAGAATTTGAAAAAAAGATCTCTAGAAGAGTCTCCTCCTAAGGGATTGTCAAGGAAGGATCACATAGTCTCAATCCTATATGATGAACTTTCCAGATTGATGGGTAATAAGGGAGATATAGTACCACAAAATAAACAACCTGAAAAACAAGTCATTTCATTTTCTCCAGGAAAACTCAGTGTTGTATTGATGTTTGGTATCCAAGGAAGTGGAAAAACAACAGTTACTGCAAAGCTGGCTAGATGGTTAACAAAACACGGATACCACGTAGGGGTTATTGGAGCAGATACTTGGAGACCAGGCGCGCTTACTCAACTTAAGATGAATTGCGTTAAAATTAATGTTGACGTATTTGGAGACGAATCTACTAAAGATGCTACTTCAATAGTTAATAATGGAATTAGTTATTTTAGGAATGCAAGAGCCGATGTAGTAATAATTGATACTGCTGGCAGACACAAAGATGAAACAGAACTTTTAGAAGAAATGAAAAACATGTATGATATTTCAAAACCAGATTTGATTCTATTAGTAATTGATGGAACAATAGGTCAGCAGGCATATAGTCAGGCAAAGTCATTCCATGATACGGTTCCGGTGGGAGGTATCATTATAACAAAGCTTGATGGAACTGCAAAAGGAGGTGGGGCATTGGCGGCATCTGCAGTAACGGGTGCAAAAATTTTCTTTATTGGAAACGGTGAAAGGATTGATGATCTTGAAGAGTTTAGCTCGACAAGATTTGTTGGAAGACTGTTAGGGATGGGGGACATAAAAGCAATTTTAGATTTAGCTAAAGATTTGGAATTACAGGCAGATGAAAATCAGTCTAAACGGGTACTAAGCGGTAAAATGACAATAGAAGACTTTTATTCGCAGATGGAAAGTGTTGGAAAAATGGGATTTAGAAACATTATTGATAATCTACCAGGTTTGTCAGGGGTAGTCAAGGAAGATCAATTGGATGTGATTCAGGGGAAATTGGAGAAATGGCGATATATTATCCAGTCGATGACAAAGGAGGAGAAAAAGAATCCTGAGGTAATAAATGATTCACGACGAAAGAGGATAGCAAGAGGCTCTGGTGTAGCAGAACATGATGTCAAGGACCTCATAAAGAATTTCAATAATTCAAAAAGCATGATAAAACAAAGTAAGGGTAGACAAATGCAAGGTATGCTTAGACGATTGGGAATAGGATAAACAGATAAACTTAATTGAAAAGTAATTTTGAATACAATTTATGCAATTGGTGCTTAAAAAGACAATATATTAAAAACTATCGTCTCAAAGAAATAGTTGAGGATTGTGAAATATGTCATGGAATAGAGAACCAGATATACAAAATATCATACAAAATTATTCAAGCGACAAGAGATTATCAATATGATACTTTCCTAATTGGATTGACATTAGATCACAGTTTTTATGACAACGAAGATAAGTTTAGATCAAGATTCAAGATAAGAGGAAAAGAAAACATCAAAGCAAGTCTTTTGCATGAAATTAGAAAAAATTTTGGTAAAATTTCTAATAAAAAAATTGATTTGAATTCTCCTGATATTACTGTGAACCTACAAATTGGTAAAAAATTTGAAACTACTGTATCTGTGAATTCAAGTATAGTTATCCTAAGCGGACGATACCGGAAACCAAAAAGATTTCGATCCATATCTATTAATTCCGACAACGAAGATTGTTTAGAAATTAATCAACGTCATATTGAAAACATCTTAAAAAAAAAATTGATGACTCTTTTTCATTCTAAATCCATTATTTTTTGGCCTCTCGGCAAGGAGGAACCTGAAAGTTTGGTCCTCGGTAATGGAAGACCATTTTATGTAACAATTAAGAATTCAAAATTAATTAGTTTCAAACATGGATTTTCAATTCGATCCAACGGACTCATATTCAACATACATGAGAAGCTTCCAATTTTACCCAAGGCAACACCTTTCTACATAAAGAAAGTCAGAACACTTGTCACATGCGAGGATAATCTAAAATCATCGGATCTAAAATTAATCAATGATTCAGGAATCAGAATTATCGAATCTTACAATAAGAGATACAAGAGTTGGAAATTCATTTATCAAATGCAGTCCGAACTGAAGACTCAAAAAAAATTTGAACTAATAATTGTATGTGATAACAGTTTTCCAATTAGGAAATTTATTAATAGCGATGAGAATATATCACCAAATTTATTTCAGATACTGGACAAAAGATGCATGTGTAAGTTCTTTGATATATTAGATATAGTCAGCGAAGATGATTTGCTAAATTAAGAATATGTTCCCATAAAATGAGTAACCTTAACTTTATCCGAAATTAACTAGGTGAATGGTGTTCTAATTTGTCTTTTGTTTGAATTCCGTAAATCCACATTTGCCGCAAGTATTTCTATCTTTGTGTTGTGCCATGAAAACGCCCTTTCCACATCTAGGACAATCTCTCTTTTTCCGAGTTAGCTTGTCTCCAGAAATATCATAGAATGAATATATTTGAGATTTTGGACCTTTCTTTTTTTCTACCATAATCCTATTCCTCGACTATTTCTTTGATTTCCTCTTTTCTGAAGTTTGTTGTTTTTCTTTGAGTTTTACAGCCTTTGCTTCGTCAATGATTCTCTTTCTTTCCACCTTTTCTAAAAGTCTCATTGATATGTATTGTGGTAAAGTTTCTTTAGCGAAATTTTCATCTTTGTAAATATGAAAAAAGGCATTAACGTCAGTACTTCCTTTGTTGCATTTGATTTCTATCGGGATAATTGACTTTGAATCAACTTTATTTGCCTTGGATATTGTTTCAATTGCTTCCTTTTTGTTGATATTCCCAGGTACATTTCTAAAAATGACCTGGAGTTCTCTCCGATTCATTAATTGATTATCGTAATCACGTAACACTACCAAATCAGTACTCATATTAGTGTAAATCGAATCAATTTTTTACTCATATAAGGATTTCCAATCATGTTCTACGATAGACTAGGGAAATACGGGTCCGATGGGAATGATATCCCTAATAGTGCGATAATTAGACTCACTTATTTCTATTGTATGCCTAAGGGTTAAAGTTTGCTACTATATATTTTCTTAAATTTTTACAGATATAGTCTTTGATGATTTGTTAGATGCATAAGATTATGGCGAATTTTATTCATATTTTAGTGAATTTGTATAAAATTAACAGTTTGGAACAAAAATCTGTCAAAAATGCTTATATAGATTCGTAATTTTTAAAAAGTATGGCACAGATAAATTTACCTTTTGAGGGAGAAGTAACTGCTGATAACAAGGATGGTTTTGCAATTAGAAATAAAGGAGTTAAAGGAACAGGAGTTTCTGGTCAAAGTGATAAATGGGTTGGAGTACACGGAATTTCAAAGACGAACCATTCTGCTGTCTGGGGTGAATCCAAAGGAGAGGGAGGTTACGGTGTCTGGGGTGAGACCACGCATGATAAGGGTGCGTCAGGAGTTTATGGTATAAGTATCGCTGCCGATGGCGTCAAAGGTGTTAGTACTAATGCAGCAGGAGTGGCCGGTTCGTCTACCAATTCTTTCGGTGTTTGGGGTTACAGTACAGGCCCTAAGGCTGCAATTTACGGTGAAAGTATCGCTGCCGATGGCGTCAAAGGTGTTAGTACTAATGCAGCAGGAGTGGCCGGTTCGTCTACCAATTCTTTCGGTGTTTGGGGTTACAGTACAGGCCCTAAGGCTGCAATTTACGGAGAATCTGAAACCACCTATGGAGTCAATGGTCTTAGTAAAGGCTTCGATGGGATTAAAGGTGAAACTCGGGGCGCGCTGGCGGCAGGTGTCGCTGGTTACAATTATACTAATAAAGGCTATGGGATTTGGGGAGCAGGAGGAGAATGGGCTGGATTTTTTGACGGAAACGTCTCAGTTACTGGGGAACTTCAAGTTACTTACGATATTATGTTAAGGAATGCCGATTGTGCCGAAGAATTTGATATTATAGAAGAAAATGTCGAAGCAGGGACAGTTATGGTGCTGAACGAAATGGGATCATTAGAGCCAAGCTATCAAGAATATGATAAGAAAGTTGCTGGTATAATTTCAGGTGCTAGCGGATACAAGCCAGCTATTGTCTTAGATAGTCAGCATTCGCAAGATCAAAAACAGGAGAATCAAAATAAAAATAGATTACCAATTGCGTTAATGGGTAAGGTGTACTGTAAAGTGGATGCTAGAAATTCTTCAATTGAGATAGGCGATCTGTTGACATCGTCGTCCACAAAAGGTCATGCCATGAAGGCAGATAATCCCAGTAAGGCGTTTGGAACTGTGATAGGGAAGGCATTAGGTTCAATAAAAGATGACATTGGGTTGATACCTGTATTGGTTACGTTACAATGAGGTCTACGTAAATGTCAGAATCATCAAAAACAGATCTGGTTAAAGGACTTCGCGCATTGGTAGATTCGAACAATATCGACGACATCAGTGTCACATACAAAGTCTCAGGTGGTCCCCCTGGAGATCAGATTGTGCAAAAAATTATATTGTCCGGCCATAATTCAGAGGCCGAATTGAGTATTAAAGATGAAATTAAATCAAAGTCAGAACAAAAGCGCACTTTGAAAATAGAACCAGAAGAAAAACGTTCCATATTCAGGCAAATAGCATTAGGGGTGGAAAATTTAGTATCTGCTGAGAAGGCTGTGTTTTTACCTGATTCGGTAATCGCTACTCTTAGTATTCGAGTTGCCGACAAAGAACTTACCACGCATTTTCTAGCAGATGAAAGAGACCGTATCATACAAAACAATCCCATTCCTTCAGAGATTGTGACGGTAGTGAAACACTTTGAGAAGATTACAGGCAACGGATAGGAAGCGACATAAATGGCTCTGAGCGTGAAGGGAATAGCCCGCAAGTATTTGACACGTTTTGCTCCTTTTTCCATAAGGGATCTGCTGTCCATCGCGAATAGCGGTCCGAGTGTATCTATAAGAACCCGTTTGGAATCGATAGCACGAGGGCTGATCGTCTTTGATTTTGAGGAACATTGTAATGATAACAAGTTTGGAGGTACAGCGAGATATTTGCAAATCTGGACACATATAATAGTCAGAATACGACTCCTCTGGGATCAAAATATCCCGGTGGCTACACAGAATAACTTGATGAATACATGGGGAAACGCCTCCAGACGGCTTGGAGCAATAAATGGGGCGGTGGACATACCGGTGAAAGTACCTGCAAACTAACATTTGAAGTACAATGGACTGATAACCATCCACATCATACGTTAGACGTATTCATTTGCCCCCCGCCTCCGCATCCGTTTATTTGTCGCGCAAACTCTGGTAGATTGTTCGAGAATAGCAGTGGTAATACTGCTGCACATGAGTTTGGGCATTTATTAGGAAAGAAAGATGAGTATACACCCTTAGACCCAGATGAGTGTCCTAATAGAAATCCAGTTAACACTGGCACTATTATGGACGATCCTAGTTCAAGATGCTTCCCAGAGAGATTGATGATACAGTTTGCCAATTCCATAGGTTCGCAAATAGTCCCAATACCTGAATACTCTCATAATCCAACTCAGTGTACATAACTTCTCAAAGCAACATTCTGTTCCGTAGATATGGTATTAGAAATTTATCTATGACTTGATTTTTAGAGAGGTTTGTTTCGTACTTCCAATTTGGCTTTCCCGGCAAATGCTCGGTGCGTCGAATAAGAATATGATAGTAAGGTTCTTTGCTCAATTTTGTATATTATAATAACTAACCATATTATGGTTATGCATGATAATAGCAATTATAAAGTATATCCTATATCACTCATAATCCGTTCAAGATATCAAATCATGAGCTTATTGATATTTTGTTTGATTTTTTTATTATTTTCACATGAATAGGATTAAGGTGTCTGTAGGATTCTTGTTGAACACTGGTAGCGAACGATGTTACTCCTAAGAACATTCTTTAGCAAGATATCGGTATTTCAATAAAATTTTTTTTGCGACGTGGTCACGATTTCTATTTCGGTTTCTCACAAATCATGTTGTTATCGATTGCTATTCATAATTAAACCGTCGAAAGTGTTATCGTCTTTCTTGTGCATAATCTCTACCTTGGAAGTACGCTGAATCTATAACTTCTTTGAACTTATCCACATATTCTGGGTTGAACTTTTCATCATGGGAATTAGTCCTTGCCTGAGAAAACCAGCCACACCAGTAAGAGCTCAACACAGACAGGGCCAGAAATTTGTGTGCGTTATCAACTCCATCACCATAGGGGAATTCTTTAGCGATTAGATTGGTTATGGTATCAATAATACCTCCTTCAATCTTGACTTCTCTCTTGACTTTGCCTTCTATGAAATCAATTATGTCTTTCCGATATTTTTTTAAAACATCATCAAAATTGGACATGAATAAATTTTACTATGATCGTTTTTAGGATTTTCGATCGAGTTTATTCTTCAAAATTTTTACAATTACATGTATTGTAGGGATAAACCATTTTTCCATTCGGATAGCCTGCCGCAATAGCGTGAAGCGTTCTTGGATGTAGACACAAAGCATTTAAACAAAATTTATTAAGCCGTACTTTATTTTCAGCATCTAAGGGTTCGTTACCTACATTACTCGAGTTATTATTTTCCACGCAATTGAAATATCAGACATTTCACAAAATAATTTGAGTGGCTTTAGGAAATTCTTTAGAGTTGCGGCAACTATCTCTTTCCTTTCAACTCTGTCTCGTTGAAACTGCAAGAATGTAATAATGCAATTAAATAGCCAATTTGGATCCTCTCTTGCCTTTAGAGCAAAAGAATTACACCTGTTTTCCATTGTTTCTTCAGGTAGCAAATTTATATAATTCAGGAAAATCCGGAGGCGTCTCAGATAATAATCTCTTGTAATAGGGGATCTTAATGCGTATAAAAACAGAGTATAAGCATTGCTATCATACTTAGGAATCCAATATTGTACTTCCTGATTCTCATTCTCCTTATCTTGACCTTCTTGTTGTTTTATCTCAATACTCATGTTATTTCACAGTCAATGAATCCAATTAGAGAACTATTAGAAATACGGGTCCGATGGGCTTCGATCCCATGAACTCTGGCTCCGGAGGCTTATGCTCGAAAATCAGCACCCTTTCCTGACTGGGCCACGGACCCCAAACGGTATTGCAAAAATGAAGTATTTAATCGTAAATGGAATTACCCAAAAGCTTCGTATTCCTAAGCCGAATTCAGAATGTGTTATAGTTTAAAAACACTTTAGTAAAGTTAATGATACGCAAAACTTTACAGAATTATTCAGTAATATGCCGTTGTCGAACAAAGATCTGAGTATTAAAGCATTTGCAGTAGATATCGATGGAACTTTAACCGAAAATGGAAGTGGAATGATCTATCTACCTGCGGTTTCAAAAATGAGGTTTCTTGAAAAAATAGGGTACAGGGTTTTTTTTGTTACAGGTCGTTCCTCGATTGAGGCATACATTTTGTCAGTGTTTTTGGGTATGACCAGGGTAGCAGTAGGGGAGAATGGCGGGGTTGTATCTAACGGACCTTCTGACCATACTATTCTTGGAAATAAGGAATTGTGTTTAAAAGGATATGAAATTTTAAGACAATGTTTATCTAATGTAGATATTAAACCAGTGTTTCCAAGAATGTCCGAAGTTGTTTTACAAAGGACTTTTGATATAAAGGAGGGGATAAAAATACTAAGAGAGAACAAATTAGATCTAGATATAGTAGATAGTAAATATGCATTTCATATCAATGAGTTAGGTGTCAATAAAGCAAAAGGTTTAGACGTTGCGTTAAAGTTCTTAAATATCGAAACAAAGGAAGTTGTCGCGATTGGTGACAGTGAAACCGACATTTCGGTTTTTGGTATTTGTGGGTTGAGTATTGCATTAGGACACTCAGATGGTGCAGTTAAGGTTCATGCAGATCATGTTGTAAATGGCAAGGAAGGAGTGGGATTGTGTGATGCAATTGATTATGTCAGTCTAAATTATTTAAGATAAAAAATGAGTTATAAGAAATTTATTGGTGAAGCCAATGAAGTAATAAAGTTTGCACTTGAGAAATTAGAAATAAGAAATGAATCTTACAGTATCACAGAACCAGTCAAAGAAGATTTTGGCGACCTAAGTTGCAATGTTGCTTTTTTGCTGACAAAGGAATTACAAAAATCACCGTATGAAATTGCTTCAATGTTAGTTGAACAATATTCTAATTATTCTGAAGGTAAACAACTAGAGTCAGGATCTTATATTTCGTCAGTTATAGCACATGAAAGTGGATACATCAATTTTAAGGCAAACTTTAACCTAATTGGAAAAGAGATAATATCTAATATTTTGGAAAATAATCTTTCTTACCTTGATATAGGTAAGCAAAGAAAAGTGATAATTGAACACACGAGCGTAAATCCGAATAAAGCATTGCATGTAGGACACCTGAGAAATGTCGTAATAGGAGATACCTTGTATAGATTATTAAAGAAAACAAACCATGATGTCACGGTTCTGAATTATGTAGATGATTCTGGCCTGCAAGTCGCTGATATTCTGGTTGGTTTTTTATATTTAAAATTTCCAATAACACCGCCTGACAAGAACACAAAGTTTGCTCGCTATTGTGGTAACGATATTTATGTAAAGGTAAATGAACTGTATGAAAAGGATCAGTCATTGGTTGAAAAAAGAAAATCATTGTTAATAAAATTAGAGTCAGGTGATACTGAGGTAAGTTCATTTGCGTCGGAAATCACATCTAAAGTTCTGAAAGATCAGCTGGCAACATGTTGGAGAATCAGGGCTCGATATGATTTACTCAATTTTGAATCACATATAATAAATTCATATTTATGGAAAAAAACATTTGAAATTTTACGAGATGAAAAAATAATAAAGAAAGAAACTAAAGGCGAGAATATGGGATGTTGGATTTTTGAATCTGTTGACGAGGGAACCAAAATTATCGTGAGGAGTGACAAGACTGCAACATATATAGCAAAAGATATTCCTTATGCATTACTAAAAGTCGGAACAATTGAGGATCCATTCAAATATCGACTTTTTATGAAGCAATGGGACGATACGGACTTATGGGTTACCACAACTGGCGATTCAATAAATGTCACTCACCCGATATTTTTCCCTGCTGAATATTCTATAACTGTAATTGACAGCAGGCAAACAAGATTACAAAAAATAATCAAGGAAATCTTGGGTAAATTTACGTCAAAATCAAATAAATATTTACATTTTGCATACGGTCCTGTATTACTTTCAAGTAGAACCTCAAAGAGCTTGGGTATAAATGTAGAAAATGAAAAGTCTGTGCAAATGTCCGGAAGAAAGGGAATTTATGTAGATGCTGATTTTGTCATTGATACTTTATATAGTAAAGCTAAGGAAGAAATTATAAAACGAAACCCAGAAATTACCGGAGATGATCTTGAAAAAACCTCAGAAGAAATAGCAATATCTGCTATGAGATATAGTCTCATTAAGAATGATCTCGAAAAGGAAATAAAATTTGACATGATTGATTCTTTAAGTTTAGATGGAAATTCTGGGCCATATTTGCAATATGCATATGCTCGATGTTGCCGATTGATAGAGAAGTCGAGTGCAAAATCATTTCATGGAAATGTAACCTGCCTTTCGAACAGAATCGAATATCGCATAATAAAACATCTTTCAAAATTTGCAATTATTCTAGAGGATACGACCAAGAATATGGAACCAAAGCTTATTGCACAGTATGCATATGAACTTGCAACAATGTTTAACCTATTTTATGAAAAACTACCAATATTGAAAGAGAGTGACGCCGAAATATCTAACGCAAGAATTTCCTTGGTTGAAGCTATACGTTTAACACTTAAAATGAATCTGTCTATAGTCGGTATTACTCCTCTGGAAAAAATGTAGAGTTACATCAAATTATTTTAGTGTACTATTTAGGTAATATTACCCTCTGAATTACTTGTTCAATTTTGTAATTGGTCCGATTGAGCAATTGCTTACAATGGGATTATAAATTCTTAGCTCATCGCATAATTTTGTTACTTCTTTTTTTGCCTCATTTTCTGTTTCTGTATTGATAATTATATTATAACACTTGGCGGATCTAACTGACTCAACATTTGAATAACCACTTCTGAAAATAAGATCCTTTTTGATTGTTTCACCTTCCGGATCTCCTACTTGCTCTTTATTTTCTATTGTAACGACAACAAGATATCTTCCCATGGCATTTTTCTAGATTATATTGATTTAAGCATTGAAATACATTTCTTATAATCTTCGGATTTAAAGTAGTGTGGAAATTAGTTGGAATGACCTTCTATTTCTTTTGACAATGACAAGTATAGCGAAACTCTAACAGCTACGATAATTCCAAGTTTTGCAAGTTCGATTGCTGAAGGAACCAGAATGGTCTGTAAAATATCTGCGGCAACTAAGAAATCCAAAGATATTAACAATCCTCTAAGCATTCGCGATACTATTTCGCGAATATGTGGACGGATTTTTCCTTTTTCCTTCTTAAAGCCCGAAATAACTACTTTGAAAAGGCCAAAAAGAGTGATGGCTACTACTACTAAAATAATTATTATTACTATAATTTCTAAAGCATAAACTGCCTTACTAACGAGTCCATCGAAGAAGACTTTACCAATATCTATGCTGGCTTCTACCAAAGATCTCTTCCTAAACAGATAACAATTTTGTTTATATATGATATGATAAATTTCAGAATAAAAAGATACTATTTTATGGTTCTAAGTTGTAACATATTGTAACTTGATTTTCTCTATTAAACCTACTACATGACGGGGTAAAATCCGCTTGGGCCCAAACTTCAAAATTAAATTATCTTTATAGAGGACAAAATTATAATTATGTGATAAAAAATTTAACTTTGCCGTCTGGTCATGTAGCTCAGCCTGGTTAGAGCGAAGGTTTTGTAAACCTTAGGTCGTGGGTCCAAATCCCACCATGACCTCTATTGTATTAAAACTTTTCAATAAGTAATTGACTTAATATGATTTTTTGAACACAATCAGTATTTAAGATTGGTATCAATAATAAAATTATTTTTTGTTTTACTAATTTATATGCGGATAATTAATATCTGCTTAGGGTTATTAGTGCCCCTAACTCCACTTTTATACATTAAAGGACACTAATATGTTGTTAAGGAAAAATAATATATTTAGGGATATGATCTTATCTATATTGGACAAAAAAAGAGATAAAGTAAAAATCAATGACATATATGAGATTATCTACGTTGCAACTCATCCTATTAGGTTAAATATTCTTATTAGACTTGAATCTGAAAAGGTATATGCAAGCAACCTAGAAGTAATAATGAAAGTCGACAGGAAGGTTATTTCATTTCACCTGTCTAGATTAGAAAAGGCTGGTTTGGTAACTAGTGAATATGGTTTAAAGACATCTTCGAAGACGAGACCCATGGCTGTCAGATACTATTCACTTACAACAGAGGGGAGGAAACTGGCTAAAAAGCTTCAGTCAATTTTATCAGATTACATCTTTTCATTTGCAGATTCGAAAGTTTGAATTCTTCAAGCGCAAGGAATAAAAAATGAACTTAATGAATTCGCATTGCAAGATTTAACACCAAAAGCTTTTTCTTAGAGGATCATGGTCATTTCCATTGATAACCGTAATGGCTAAGGAGGAAATTAAAGTGAATAATAATGTGTACAAAGTTACGATAAATGATCAAACAAAAATGTATGCTATGAAGCTCAAAGGACTTTATCAACAAGGATTTAGTGATGTTGATAGTTTTGATGAAATAAGCTTGGATATTTCTAATACCATAAATAATCTTCTAAAGCATAGCTTATCTCCAGAAGTACTTGAAGAGGACATGGATGGTGCAGTTAAACAGCTATTACATATGTTTGATAAATCCAAAAAATGAGTAAAAATTCCTCTATTTGAATTTCTACCTTGTAACCTGTAACCCATTCTTCTCGGTTACATTTGATTTTATAAATAAAAAGAGTGATAGGCTTAAGGGGAATATAATGTCCTTTAAAGATAAGTGGAATAAAACCCAGCCTGAAAATATGGCAGTAAAAATTTTGGAAAGTATTAAATCACAACCGCCTCTAAAGCCACGAATTGAGGAAGCTCAAAAGAAACTAGAACTACAAATTTCAAAACTCGAAGGAATTTCTGTTAAGATTGTGGAAAAGGATCAGCTTATTTTTAAAAGAATAGTACATTCTATACAAAATCATGAATTACAATATGCCAAATTACTTTCAAATGAACTTTCTCAAATTCGAAAAATGAATAAGATGGTGGATTCTGCTAAATTGGCGTTAGAGCAAATTCAATTACGTCTAAACACTATAACTGAGTTAGGAGATGTTGTAGTTACATTGACGCCAGCAATGTCTGTGATAAAGAATATACAAGGGGGATTATCATCGATGGTTCCAGAAGCAGATCAATCCCTATCTCAAATATCCGATCTGATGGGAGGAATATTATCAGATTCTGCACAAATACCTAAACATGAAGTCAATAATGGAAGAGCACTAAGTGAGGAATCAACAAGCATCATTGAAGAAGCTACTACTTTAGTAGAACAAAGTATGAAAGAGAAATTTCCTGATCTATCTTCAATTACTAATGACGAAAAAAGTACAGAGGCATCTACTTACTAGGTTCCTATTTTTTATTGCTTAATTTAGCAGTAAATTTAATATCTTTTTTTATTCTACTAATTGTGGGGTAGCTGTATCCCTTGTTTCTGTAAGTCTTTATCATGGTCTTCCAATTTGCAAGTCGCCATCTAGCTTGTTCCCTTGTTAACATACTGGTTTCTTTTTTTACTAAACTCTTCCTTCCAAGAATTAAATAACCCCCATCCTGCGCTTTTTGTCGATTGTACGCAAATTTGAGCCCTGAAACTATTGATTCAGGGTGTAAAAGAGAAAAATAATATTTTATCTCCCTAAATTGGCGTTCTGTAACGGCCAATTTGATCTTTAATTCTCTTTCTGCCATACTTGCATTATTTCAGATTATATTAAATAAATATTTCTAATATCGAATTATGAAATACGAAATTCTGAGTCGGAAAAGGCATGTTAATATCAGGTTTTGTTAAATTGAATATTACAAAATTCAATTCCTGAAATACAAAATAGAGACTCCTTTTTAGGAAAATTAGTTATGCTAAATTTTAGGAGTTTTAGTATACATATCAAGGAACAAATAGGTAATAATGTGTATTTGAAATTGTTTATTAAAACAGGCAGCATAGCAATCCATAAAATCTAATTGTACCATTGTAACGATACTATTTATGAGATCAAACGACTTTATGTTTTTTACCAATATTTTTAAGCTCCTTTAAAGTATAAATCAATTGTTCTTTTGTATGTGATGCACTTAATGACAATCTCAATACGGCGCATCCCATCTTAACGGTTGGAAATCTCATCGGATGGACAAATATGCCTTTCTGTAATAATTTATCGGCAAATTTCACAGCGAGGTTTTCAGAACCAATGTGTATAGGAATTATCTGACTACATGAATTTCCTATATCATACCCTATTTTCCTTAAACCATTCTGTAAGAATTTCACGTTATTAAAGAGTCTGCGTTGTAGAATTCCTTTTTTTGCAATACTAATCGCGTAAAGGGCAGAATTGCACAGGTGAGTCGGAAGAGCAGAAGTAAATATGAATTGCCTGGATCTGTTTATAAGATAGTCCCTAACCATTTCGTTACAAGCAACATATCCTCCAAAACAACCTAACGCCTTACTGAGACTGCTGATATGAATATCAACCAAGTTATTGACCTTTAATTCTGAAGGAGTGCCCGATCCATTTTTTCCAAAAACAAAGTCGCCATGAGCGTCGTCTACTATAGTGAAGACGCCAAACTCTTTTGCAAAATTGCAGATTGAATTCAAGTTTGACATGTCACCCTCTATGCTAAATATTCCTTCAGTAACAAGAATTTTCTTACCTGAGACACCTCCTAATAGTTCTAGAAGATGTTCAGTGTCATTGTGACGAAATATCTTGATCTTGGCGTTACCTAGACGACAACCGTCAATAATACTTGCATGATTTAACTCATCGCTGAAAATAGTCGTGTCTCTGTCTGATAGAGTACTTATGACTCCTTGAACGGCTGAATATCCAGTAGTATAAACTAGGGAGGATTCTGTTTTTCTATGCTTTGACAGAACTTGTTCCAGTTTTTCAATGTTTAAATGATTTCCTCCGACAAGTCTAGAACTGCATTGAGAAATTTCGTCAAATTCTTTTACCGTATTTTTTATTATTGCTTGATTTGAAGATAAACCAAGATAATCATTCGAATTAAAATTGATTATTTTCTTTTTATCGACTATTAAAGATCCATTTTGATTTTCAACAATTCTTAGTCTTCGATAGACATTTTCTGTTTTTAGTTTACTAATTTCTTCCTTAATGAATTCGTGTATCGAGGCCAATTTTATGTATCATTTGGATATCTTTATTTGGTTCGTTTCCATTTGTAGTAAGGTAACCACCTGTAATGATCCCATTTGCGCCAGCCTGAAGTGCTAGCTTGCCGCCGTCACTAAAGTGAACTTCTCTTCCTCCCGCAATTTTCAATATAGTTTTTGGCATGATAAATCTCCAAACAGCGATTGTTCTAATTATATCTATTGAATGAATTAAACAATTATCAAGTTCCTTTGGTGTGCCTTTTCTTGGGATCAAAATGTTTATTGGAACTTCATCTGGTTCAAGAGTCGAAATAGAAAATGCTAATTCAATCCGCTGTCTTGTAGTTTCTCCCATTCCAATAATCCCTCCACAACATAGTTCAAGGCCTGCACCTTTGACAATTCTTGCAGTTTTGATTCTGTCTGAAAATTCATGGGTTTTACAAATCTTTGGAAAGAAACTTTCAGAAGTTTCTAGATTGTGGTTATACCTCTTAACTCCTAATGTTTTTAGTCTTACTGCTCGTTCTGTAGTCATGAAACCAAGTGAAACATTGATGTCCAGTTTTACTTCCTTTCTCAATTTTTCAATTATTTTGCAAATTTTTTCAAAGTCATTTTGTGAGGGTTCTCTATATGCGCAAACAAGGCAAAAACTAGCTGCGCCATTTAGTTGAGCTTCTCTTGCTTTCTCTAAAATTATATCATCAGCCAAAAGCGGATATTTTGATATACCAGTTTCATAAAATGTAGACTGGGCACAAAAAGAACAATCCTCTGGACAATTTCCGGATTTGGCGTTTATCAGAGTTTCAACGTCAATATTATCCTCATTGAACTTTTTAGTAATAATGTTAGCAGAGTCCGCTAGCTTTATCAAATTGTTAGTTGTAATTAATCTTTCTGCTTCATCAAATGAAATAATATTTCCATTGATCACCTTCTTCGTACAAGAATCAATGAAATCGAAATCTTGCATCATTAGGTCTACTTTAGGACCCATAATTAATCTTTAATTAATTTAACAAATATCGTCAATTTCGTTAATCAGATCTAAAATTCCAAGGTTTCGAGAATCAAGAATCTGTTATCAAAGTCCAAACTGTAATTACTGACTTTGTACTGACTAACCAGAGTATCTAAAGTATAATTATGACAATTGTAGAATTTAAATTGAATTCTAACGGTTCGAATCTTAAGTTCGTTACACTGCTCTCATCCAAACTTTAGGAAAATACTATATAACTGCAAAAATAACTAGCATAATTCATTGTTTTTTGAGATTTGAACAACATAAAACACCAAAAAACAAGAAGATCTTGTTAGATGTCTTCATATTAGTATAAAGGAAAAAAATGCGAAAATCGTCATTTTTTATCTTGACCCCGATAGTATAAAAAAGGACCCGTTTTTGTACCATTTAAAAAAACCAGTATTTTTTTACTCGTATTCAGCCTAAAAAAATGCAATACCTTTTTTCAACTATAACTATTTTTTTTGACCCATAGGATTATCAACTCTTCATAAAAAAATAAGTGATGAAATACTCGTTTGGATACTTGCGAGTCAGTACAGATGAGCAAACGGTATTAAACCAGAAGTTGGCAATCGCAAAGTGGGCAGTTGAAAATGACTATAAAATTCTTGATTTTTTCGAGGATTCTGCGATAAGTGGGAAAGTTCCTGCAATTAATAGACCTGCATTTAGAGAGATGTTACATCTAGTTAGAACTGACCGAGTTGATTCTGTTATTGTTTATGAGTTATCAAGAGTCGGCAGAACATTTTGGGAGACTCTTGATGCAATAAAATCAATTGAAGAATACTCACCATTAATTTCTTGCTCACCAAAGGAGATATTTCTTCAAACCACTGAACCTAGTGTTAGGAAATTGATGATTGGAATATTGACTTGGGTGGCAGAAAGGGAAAGGGATATGTTGATTCAACGAACAAAGGATGGAATGGTAAGGGCGAAATTGTCTGGCAAAAATATTGGACGTCCAAAAAAAACCCTTGACAAAGACACACTTATCAAAATGTTATCTCAGAACTTACCAAGGAATAAGATTGCCCAAAACCTTGGCATATCTAAAGCCACTCTGTATAACCAGATTCGTTCTATTTAGATGAATAAGGTATGCTAATACCGTCCTATTTTATGTTGTACCTTTTGTACGATTGCGTACTCAGTTTCAACTATTTTTATTAGATCTTCTTGTTCTATTGCTAGTGGTGGAATTATTGTAATTATATTTCCAAGGGTCCTTAGATATACTCCTTTTTTCAATGATTCTTTCGCAATGTATTGTCCAATCGGAACTTTTTCTATCGACTTGATAGGGGCATCCCCTTTTCTTAATTCAATTCCACAAAGCATTCCTTTATGTCTGATATCATAACAGATATCTAATTCCGAGAATTTTTTTAAAAGACGATTAAAAACTAATGAATTATTTCTTATTTTTCTAATAAGATTTAGCTTTTCATAAAGTTCTAGATTTGTCAATGCAGCTGTGCATCCTACCGGATGACCAGTGAAAGTATGACCATGAAAAAGTTGCCTTTTGGCCCAATAATCTCCAAGAAATTCATTGAAAATGTCGGTAGTTGTTAGCGTTACTGCTAATGGAAAATATCCACCAGTGAGGGCTTTTGCAAAACAAACAATGTCTGGTTCAGAGTGTTGTGCCTTGTACTCAATCATGTTGCCAAGTCTACCAAATCCAGTTGCAATCTCATCCAATATCAAAAGAATGCCATATTCTTTGCACAGGTCACTGATCGACCGTTGAAAATTTTTCGGATATATATTAACTCCACCTGCGATCTGAGCTCCACTTTCCATAACAAACCCAGATATTTTTGACGAGAGATTCTTCAGAATGTTCTCAATTTTATCAATATATTGCTCAAAGTTTTGATTCCCAAATTTTTCATGTCTTATCGTTGGAGACTCTACTTTTATTGTTTTGAGAAGAAGTGACTTATATGGAGAAAAGTAACCATCAACGTAACCTATCGACATGCAACCTATTGTATCCCCATGATAACCATTTTTCAAACAAATGAAATTCTTTTTCTGCGTTTTCCCTTTATTATTCCAGTATTGTATCGCGATTTTTAGTGCAGCTTCAATTGCCGTTGAACCATTGTCAGTGTAAAAAACCTTGCTCATTCCTTTGGCGATAGTTGTAAGAGTCTTTGCTAATTTTACAGACGGTTCGTTAACAAGACCAAATAATGAAGAATGAGGGAGAGTATCAAGCTGTTTTTTCATAGCTTCGATTATTTCTTTTCTATCATGTCCCCAAACATTACACCACATGTTACTAATACCATCGAGGTACCGTCTTTCCTTAGAATCTACAAAACCAAAACCGCTACCGGATTTTATTACGATATTTTCTGAATTATTCCAGAGTTTCATCTGAGTATATGGATGCCAGACGTATTTTCTGTCAAGATTATTACTATTCAACAGAAATAGCTATAATATTGCAGTATTTGTACATTAGCTTGAGGACATGTTGTAAGATGAACCGAAGTTTTTAATTGACATGTACGTTGTCAGTCGTTACAAAATTCAATTTTTAGACTAGTATTTCACACTGCATTGGTTCAGAGATTATTGCGTCAAAATAAGTTTATTAATTATCTGAATATATCCATGAGATAATGAAAACAAAAATATCTGTAATCCTGTTATTTATCTCTCTTGCCTTACTAATCATTTATGGAGCAGATGTAATATCTTCCCAAGCGTCTTCTAATGATGGAAAAAGTGGTTTTCTTCAAATGAGTCCAGCTATTAGAGGTGGAGTATTTGGTGGCGGCGCTGTGATTTTATCCATCATCGCTTTTGCAATTTCGCTAAGAGAAAAATCTACATTGGTAGTCGTACTTCTACTTGTTAACGGTGGATTAATTATAGCAGGAATGATTGGCATAGCTATTGAAGACGAAGCAACAGGCAGCTCGACACTATATGGAACCACTGGATTAGGGATATTGCTGATTGCACTGGGCGTTGTAAAAATATTCATTACAAGGAAAAAATAGTATTTTATGAATCATATTCAATATTCCAAAATTCGAATTTAGAAACATTATTTCTGAAGTTAAGTAATAGCATAACATTTAATTAAAGTAATAATTTTTGTAATGCATGCGCCGCTGTAGCTCAGCATGGTAGAGCAAATTCAAAGATTAATCGCTTTGGAGCTTAACTGGCTGTTAACCAGTGGGCCATCAGTTCAAGTCTGATCAGCGGCGCTTTATTGAATTTTAAATTAATTGTAGAGTATTCTTATAGATTTACTAATTGATGTTACTAATATTTATGTCACTAATGCAATTCATGTAATATTTCACAATTCGAATTGTGAAATATACTTTCTTATGATTTATGGTATATTATTTTTTGATAGGTCATTGAAAGTCAAAATATGATTTCTAAAATTGTATAATATCCAAGGCTATTGCGTCTGACAATAAGTCAACATGCCTGGAAGCTACGATGTAACCATTTTTTAATTCACTATTTGAAATCCATCTATTCGATGAAGACCAGAGTCTCTCTTTCCTAATTCTTTTCTCTAATTGCTCGACATCCAGTTCTTTTTCTTCGATTTCCTCTGTGTCGGTTTTTTTTATCGTCAGTAAGACCTTTCTAACCAGAATCCTGCTACCAAACCTTTGAGAAAAATCCCTAGCAGATTCATCGTAATCAAGAAGTTTCATCTTAATTTGTTTCCCATTTAGAACATCCCTACTCGTTAGAAGTCTATTGTCTACAAATCTATCGTATGACATCTCGATAACTCTATTAAGAATTACTGATTAATTAAATCCTTCATTGCGCAATTCATGCGGATGAAAATTCATAATATGGCGAATTGTCCTTATCAAGTCCACACTTCTTTAATTTGACAGTACTACCGGGATTCAACCCTTCTTCACTTAATACGCCGATAATCCTAATTCCAGACATTTCAACCAAACCTAAATTTTTATTCTCGCCAATAAATGACTCTGAGCGTTCAATTAATCGGCCTTTTGTATCTAATTTTGACATTCTAATTCTTTTTGAATAGCAGTTATTACATATATTTGAAGGTGGCCATATCTTTGTATGACAATTGTCGCAAATCGGGATCCTGAATTTTCCCCTACTTAGAAAATCAAGAAATTCTTTCATATCATATTATATCACCTCAATATAATTAAAATGATTAACAATTAATTGAAAAATGCGAAAAATGTATTAGCCGCACTGAGTGTAGATAGAAGGTTTTATTTTCACATATTTCTATGAGAGTATCAGAACCAAGGAAGACGAACCTGCTGCAGACATATTATGCACCAGCCCACTCTTGCAGTCATTAACTTGTCTTTTTCCGGCCAATCCCTTTAACTGCTCACAAATTTCCACTGTCTGAGCCACACCAGTAGCTCCCAAGGGATGTCCTGTACCTATTAATCCTCCCCGAGGATTGATTACTATATTATTCTGTGAAACAAACTTACCTCCTTGCCCTTTTTGACAAAAACCTAAATCTTCATACGCGAGAATTTCCATTATAGTGAATGCATCGTGAAGTTCCGTTACATCTATTTGCTCCGGTTCAATATTTGTCATAGAAAATGCCATATTAGAAGCCTTTTTAGTTGACTGTATGCATGAGAGTTCAGAACTAACGTTACTAAAACTAGCGGCCTCTGTAGAACTTCCTATTCCTTCAATCCATACGGGACGGTCCGTATATTTTTTAGCCTCTTCTTCATTACTAAGTAATATTGCTGAAGCTCCATTGCAGATATATGAACAATCAAGTATCTTTATTGGTTCCACCAGTTTCTTGGAATTCATGACATCATCAATTGATACTTTTTTCCTAAATAGAGCATTATGATTTAGGTAAGCATTTTTTCTATTCTTTACTGCAACTAATGCCATCTGTTCCTCAGTTGTACCATATCTACGCATGTGAACCTTGGCAAAGAGTGCAGCCCAGTAAACAGGCAAAGTAAAGCACCCTCTTGAAATATCCCATAGTAGTTGTGATCCTTTAGTTTCTCTTATATCGGCACCGACAACTAGTGCAGTTTTACACAAGCCAGATTTTATCAGCGAATAAGCAGAAACAATTGCATTAGTGCCGGAATTACACAAGTTGTCTAACCTTTGAGAAATTATTGGCTTTATTCCCAAGTATTCTGATAAGATTGTTGATCCATACTGAATATCAGAAGTTGTCGATAATATGACTGCATCAATTTTCATCGAACTATCTTTGCAATTTCTTAAGATTCTTTTGCAAGGATCGCATGCCAATTCTTGAACAGATAGGTTAGTGTCCCTAGTAAATTCTGAAGTGGATTGATCGATTATTGCTATTTTAGACATTTTCTACTAAAAGAAGAGAATCTTTGATTGATTGCTCATTATCCTTTACTGGATTTACCTGCAAAATCGGAAGTGATACTCCACATGAAGTAAACCGTTTCAGTGATTTGATACATTCGTCAGCGGTGCCATAGATTGTTAATGAATCAAGCATAGCATCGGTTACGAATTTTTCAATATAATCAATCCCATGTTTTTGATATTCAATTGTTATTTGTTTTACTTCGTTTTCAAAACCATGAGATGACAAAAATTCGTTATAATATTTACCTACTGATACATAAAATGCGAGTGTTTTTGCAGCTCTGATGCGAGCCAAGTCTGGATGTTTATTTGATACTGCAGTAATAAAGACAGTACAAATCTCAAAACCCTTAGATTTTCTTGATGTTATTGATCTGATGAGCTTTATTGTTTTTGCTAGCTCGTCAAGTGGACGAAGATATAATATTGTTCCATCCGCCACTTCTGTCGCAAGTTTAATCATTCCTGTATTTACAGCACCGACAAAAACAGGTATCTTTTTTCTCGAGGATCCATGCATTATCTTGAGATTTTTTAATTTGAAAAATTTTCCATTAAAGTTGATTGTTTCCCCGCTAGAGATAACCTTGAAACACGTTACGTATTCTTTCATGCGTTTTAATGGATGTTCAAATTTAATTCCGTGCCAATTTTCAGCAAGAATAGGAGTGCTTGCTCCAATTCCTATAATTGTACGATTCGATGAAATATTGTCTAAAGTGCATGCCGCCATTGCTAAAGTAGCTGGAGTTCTTGAAAACATGCTCACAATTGAAGTTCCTAGCTTAATCCTTTTGGTTAATGCAGCTATTGCCCCAATCATTACAAATGCTTCACGGCCCCACGACTCGGGTATCCACATGGAATCTACTTGTGGTCTGACGTCCAGTAATTTGGCGAATTTTAAAATCTCATTGGCATTAAATAGGCTGCTAGGATTATAGCCAATGTGACCGATGTTATCAGCCATTTTTAAATACTTGTAGTATTTCTTTTGATGCTTCTTCAATATCCTTGTGAGAATCTATAGACCGCCAATAATTATATGAAAATTTTTTTGCCTTTAATTTCCGTTTATCCACCAGCATTGGTAATGTAACAGTTTCAAGATTTCCTTTATCTGGTAGGTAATCAAAAATTTCATTTGAAAAATAGTACACTCCAGCATTGATCCACATGTCCTTAATGGATGGTTTTTCTACAAATTTTGACACAAGATCACCATTTGTTTCTACAATTCCAAACGTACTTTTTAGAGGAACTAATGCAAGTGTCATTGATCCTTTTTTACATATCGTAGATGGATCCAAATCAGTCAATATATCTCCATTAATTACAAAAAATCCAGTATCTCTATTTCTACTCTCAACGATTTGATTTTTCGCATTCTTTAGAGCACCACCTGTTCCTAGTGGTACGTTCTCTTCGATGTAGCTTATGTTAACTCCAAACTTTTTGCCGTCAGCAAGATGGTGCTTTATTTTTTCTTTGAGATGTCCTACAAGTAGTATGACATCCTTCATTCCAAATTTTTTTAGCCAATTAACTTGCAACTCTATAATAGGAGTGTTATTAATCTGGATCATGGGTTTTGGCCTATCAGAAGTTAATGGTCTCAGCCTTTTTCCCAAACCACCAGCAAGTATAACTGTTATCACTGTTAACCCTCACTTGCACAAAGATTCTATATAAAAGTCATCCCAATTTTATTGCTCGAGGTGTAAATCCTATTCACGCGAATAGACGTATATACCGTCAAGGAAGACTCTCTTATCCTTGTTTTTGACTCTTGTCGATAGTTCTATATTCGCAGCCGTCTGTGAAACATCCTCAAGATGAGGGCCAGAAATCACAATATCGTCACCCTCGATGGCCACCTTTGTAGAATCTCCCACTATCTTTGAAATTCTTGCCTTTCGCTCGCCGAAAAAATTCTCAACATATACTTTGCCATCTTTTACCTTAACAGTTATGGGAAAATGTGCAAACACAACTTTCATTTTGTACTTGTATCCATTCTGAACACCTTTTATCATGTTGCTTATGATGCTTGTTGCAGTTTTAGAAATAGCAAAATCTTTCCTTCTTGTTCCATAAGGTTGGATCTTTATTGTATTCTCCTCAATTGTTAGAAATGCCGGGAGCTTCGTGAAATCTTTTTTTACAGTGCCAAGTTTCCCCTGTACTAATATTGTTCTATCTTCTAAGGTAACAGAAATGCCTTCTGGTATTTCTAATATTGAAACATATTCATTAGTAGACGTATCCAACCAACACTCCTCCAATTCCCACTTCCTGCGCTTCATGGTGTGTCATCACTCCTTTACTTGTTGAAACTATTAAGATACCCATATTATACGCGGGCAAAAATTGTCTTTCCCAATTCAGGTATTGATTCTTTTTGACACTAAATTTTGGTGTTATTATTCCGCATTTGTTTATCTTTGCCAATAATTGAATCTTAAATTTGCCAGCTCTCGAATCATCTATCTGTTCAAATTCTCCAATATATCTGTGTTTTTGCATTACTCGTAGTACTTCGCTGGAAAATCTTGAAGACGGACTAACTATACATTCTTTTTTTCTTCGAACTTCATTATTATATAAAGTCGTAAAAAGGTTTGACAGGATATTTAATGCAGGCATCTCATTCACCCATTTTTCTACTCATATTTCTTAAAGCCTAAATTTATTGCTACTTCTCTAAAGCATTGTCTGCAGAGCATTATATTGTACGCCTGAATAAGACCCGAATAGCATCCGCATCGCTTGCACCATCTGGTACCCTTTCCATGGACTCGTTGTTTTCTTCCTGTGACATCATATTCTCTTGGCTTTGGCATTAAATCATTTCAACTCCTAGATTCTTGAAATATTCTATTGCTTCATCTTTTGAAATTCTATGTTTCTTTCCCATTTTTCTTGGATTACTCCTGTTAATTATTCTGTAACCGGGTCTTGATAATGAAATGCAGACATTCATTCCAAATATTCCGATATCAGGATTATATTTTGCTCCAGGAATATCAATGTGCTCGCGGATTCCTATCGAAATATTTCCATAGCTATCAAATGACGACTTTTTCAATTGGTTACTCTTTGCTAGTATTATTCTCTTAGCAAATTCCAGTGCCTCTGTGTTTCGAAGTGTTACTTTGGCGCCGATTGGTTCACCTTTATGTATCCCAAAGTCCCTAACATTGTCCTTTGCACCACATTGAGTGGGTTTTCTGGAGGTTAATTCTTCTAGTCCGTTTTTTGCTCTCTCCAATGGTTCGCCAGATTTTCCTACTCCGATGTTTATTACAACTTTTTCCAAACTAATTTGTTTCATATTATTTACTCTGCTCATTTTACTTGCTCACCTGAATTAGTGAAGAGTCAACCCCAATTGCCATCACAATATCAACTGGTAATTCTACAGTTTTTTCACCCATAGAGACTAATACACGTTTAGGAAGGGAAAACGATCCCGTCTTAATTTCTTCAACCTTGCCAATATTACCAGCGTTTTCTCCCCTAGTAACAATAACCGTGCATCCCACTTTTAGTTGCACATGATTTTTGATACCAAACTTGGGTAAGTCAATTAAACATGTGTCATTCACATTATATGATTCTTTACTCAGAAATGTTCTCCCGTCATGAAGACAATATTGATATAAACTTTCCTTTGAGGTAACTCTAGATTTGATCTTTTCTAACTTTAGGTTTTTTTCATCTGAATTTATTTTTATTGGAAAAAGTGGAATTCCATTTGAAGGAACAAATCTATAAGATTGGTTTGAAGGCTTTATTTCTAGAGTATCCATCAAGCCAATCGGAAAATTTGGGTGACTAATCATTTTGCCATTAACACTGATTAATCCCTTGTTAAGCGATCTTTTTACTTCTCGTATATTTGAACAAACATGTAAAAGATCACGCAATACTACACCAATTGGGTAGGAAAATTTTCTAGTATGTGGCCCTGGCATTGTGTTCAGAATAAACCTTGCACTTTTTCTATTGACTTGCCAGAAGCGCGGGGCAAGTTGTCTTTTTAGTCTCTTATCTCCTCCTTTTTTGGCCATGACTATGTTTCCCCCTCTTTAACCAATTCCTTCTTCTTAACAGCTGATTTTTTCATTTCCTTCCCTTTTTTTACCTTTGTCATTTTCTCTTTTGCTTTTTGAGTGCCTTTCATTCTAAATTCATCATCGGTATTCACTGAAATAATCTGAACATTTGAAGCATGAATCTGCACCTTGACTTTGCCACCACGTATTTTTTCTCTCTGAACACCTTCAATTGATAGTGTCGATCTTTCTGTATTCACTTTCTCAATTTTCCCTTCTATGCCAACATACTCTCCTCTTAATATTCTAACTGTATCACCCTTAATGACCCTCATGCTTCTCTTATTATGTTGCTTTCTCAGGTTTTCGGATAGGTTAGCTCCCAATAATTTTTCTCTTTTATGTTTTGAAATCAGTTTATAGAACATCATTATTCCCTCATATTATCAATGATGAAAGATTTGCTATTCTGGGCCACTTTTCTGCAGCTTCGGCAGCGACTGGTCCTTTTATGTCAGTTCCTTTTATCTCCCCTTCTGGTGTAACCAAAACTGCAGCATTATCCTCAAATGATAACCGGACGCCATTTAGTCTCCTTATGGCATATTTTTGTCTTATTATTACAGCTCCAAACATTTGTTTTCGTAGCTCTGCTTTTCCCTTTTTTACGGTAACGTTCACAAAATCTCCTACTGCCGCAGCTGGCAGTCTTGAATGTCTTCCCTTGATACGTGTGACTTGAGCAATCCTTAATATTTTGGCTCCAGTGTTGTCAGCACAAACTAAATTTGCTGTTATTGGTAATGCCCTTGTAATATATGGCTTAAATTCTTCTACTCCTTTTGCAGAGACTGCACGACTTTTAGACGCCACTCTTTATAACCTCCACAGTTACAAACGATACCGTTTTTGAAATTGGTTTACATTCTGCAATCTTAACTTCATCGCCTTCTTTTACATCAATGCATGAAGGAAGAAATGCATGAACTTTCGATCTGCTTCTCTCATATCTTTTGTATTTTCTAACCAGCCTGGAATATTCACGGGACACAACTATCATCTTGTGTGCTTTCGAACTTATTGTGATACCTGTCAAAATTTTTCCCCTTATTGAAAGTTTACCATGAAAAGGACACAAGTCATCATCACAAGTTCTTTTTGGCTGTGAGATTGTTACTCCAATATTTTTACTCATACTCTATCAACCATCACTTAAGTAATCGGTCCTCAGGTCTTCCGACTAAGAGACAACCATTCATGAAACAAATCTCATCTTGAAAAATCAGTCCTATTCTGCGTATTGATTTTTTGGGGATAACATATGATTTGGATTGATCACTGAGCGAAATTGTATTTTTAGTTTCAAAGATGATTTTGCCGTTAATCTTTTTTAGATTGTTTAGCGGTCCATATTCTATTTGTGCATTACGCCCTATGAATTCATATTGTAACATGTAATCTTTAAAAGTCATTTTGCCAATTCCCTTTCCTTTAAAATTGAAAGTATACGGGCAATGTCTCTTCTCTTCCATTTCATATTGCCAGTTTCCTTTTTGAGAGTGCCTTTAGAATTTTCAATTGTCAATTTCAACAGATCTGCCCTAATTTCTGATAGTTTTGATTCCAAATCATCGTCGTTAAACTCTCTTAATGTTTTTAATTTAAGTCTAGCCATTAAGTTTCACTTTTATTCACGGCTATTTCCTTAACTTCACTGTTAATAATATCTTTACTCTCTGTCTTGACTTCTGAATCGGAAGGGACACTCTGGTTTTCACTTTGACTTTTACTCTCGCTCTCACTGTCGGTTTGGGTCTCGACCTTTGGTTGCGCTTCCAGGGATAAATCAAAATCAAGATGAGTTTCTTCTTTTAACGAAATTTTTAGTTTTATTCCTACTAGTCCCATTTTTGTTAATATGCTATTTGTGCTACTTCTTACGACCTCTTCTGCAATTTTTCCACTCTTCGGAATGGTTCCTGCTGAATGTTTTTCAAAATGAGCTCGTTCACCTCGTAGCTTGCCCGATACAGTAACCTCCACACCCATAGCTCCAGCACCCATAATCGTATTTATTGTCCATAATGAAGCTCTTCTAAATGCCGTTCCTCTTTCGATAAGTTGTGCAATTCTATTTGCCATAATATGTGGATTCAATTCAGGTTTCGTAACTTCGGTTACAGAGATCTGTGCATTCTCCAAGTTAAATTGTTGTTCCAATTTAGTGGTCAAGTCTCTTATTCCACTCCCTTTTCTTCCAATGACCAGGCCCGGTCTAATGACAAAAAGTGTTATTTTGGTACCTATGGGAGTCTTTTGGACCTCGGCTCCTCCGTAACCAGCTTGGCTTAAAGAAGAACTCAGGTATTCGTTCAGTTCCATATTTCTAAAATTATTTTTCATTACGTTTTTTATCGCGCTCAATAGACTTTACCCTCTCTAGCTACGATCTCTACATGTGTCAATGTGTCAACTTTAGGACTCGACCTTCCCATAGCTCTTGGAATAAAGCGCTTAAGTTTCGTTCCTTTATGAATAACGCAAGATACAATTTCTAATCTATCTAGGTCCATACCCTTGTATTCTGCGTTTGATTCTAAATTATCCAAAAGTCGTAAAAATTCTCCAGAAGCTTTCTTTGGGAACCTTCCAGAAAAAAAACCATCCCTGATATTTGATCTATGGGCTACTTCATTGTGATATCTTCTATAAGGAACAGCAACTTTTTTTTCAATGGCTTGATCTAAAATGTTCCTTGCTCTTTCGATTGATAGGCCCTTTATCGCTAGAGCAATTTCTCTCGCATGTTTATGGGAGATGTCAGTTTCTCTTAATGACGCTCTAACGTGTTTATTCTTGTCAAATTGAGAAAATGAGTAAGAATATGTCGGCAAATGCATCACTTTAATGGCACATATAGACTTGACCGGGAAGCTCCTACTCCAGGTGCACCGTGTTGAACTCTCTTGTTTGTAATAGCATACTCGCCCAAGTAGTGACCAATCATCTCGGGTTTTATAGTAATTGGAGAAAAGTCCTTACCATTATGAACATTGATAGTAATGTCCACCATGTCCGGAAGAATTATCATATCTCTAACGTGAGTTCGTAAAGTTTCATTGGATGAACCGTCTCTGATACTTTTTATTCGCTCACGTAGTTTTCTTTTTTGATCATCCATATACTTTCCTACTCTTTTATCCAGCGACCTTCTTTGTCTGGCATTTAACAATGGGAGAAGGGCCTCTATTGATAAATTCTTTAATTCATCTACATTATAACCTCTAAACCTAAATTCACGAACCAACTAACACTATCAACTCCAAAATACTCCTTTTAAATTTAACTAGATAAACCAACTTAGACCAATCCTAATTTTGTTGCGAGTTGCCGCGCTTCATCATCTTTTGTAAATTTAACAATTGCTTTTTTCCCTTGAATCGTCCTAAATATATTGACTTCTTTAACGTTACCTTCATACATTGTTTCTATTGCTTCACTCACGTCTTTCTTGTTTGCACTGTCAGAAACAATAAAAGTTAACTTATTTTCCTTCTCTATCAAATTGAATGTCTTTTCTGTGATATAAGGTCTGAGAATGATCGAATTAAGATTACTTTCTGCATCTTTACTCATTATTATTTCACCATGGTCTGTATTTTTGACCAAACTGTATTTATTTTATTCATGGAATCAATTGCATTTTTTGTATAGATGGTCAATCTAACTGGTTTTGTTCCTGGCACTAGATCCATAATACTCAGGTTTTCTATAGAGACAACATTAACCCCAGGTAAAGATTTTTTCAGTTTACTTATTGGAGAATCTTTTGATACAACTATAAGACAGCTCAAAGCTGCGTGTTTTTTTCTTCCACGTAATCGTGATTTACCAGATGGTACCCTTACTATGTTGGTAGACCTTTTAAGATCCTCCTCTAACCCTAACGACAGTAATGTTTTTCTTAATTCCGCAGTCTTTGTTATTTTCTCGAAATCATTTGCAACCACAATTGGAAATACTGAGATTTTTCCAACATTGTGACCACGTTTTTCTATTATGTCTTTATTAGATGTTGCCGCAATTGCAGAACAGAATCCAAGTTGCTTTTCCTTCTTATTTATTTTCTTGTAACTTTTCTTCCACGATACTGGAGGGTGAGCTAATCTTCCGCTCCGAACACCCGCAACGCCAGCAGCTTGACCAGCACGTTGAAACCCTTCGCCTCTGGCCCTTGCTATTCTCGCAATTCCCAAGCCGGTATTGCGGGATTCAGCACTGACAATTTCCCCAGCTGCAGGATATCTTCCCTGAGGCTGGAATTTGGTTGAAAGGACGTTTACATAGACTTTTTTTATAATCTCTGGCCTAAACGGAGTATTAAAAACAGATGGAAGTTCTAGTGATTCAATTTCTTTTCCACGAAGATCTTTAAGACTAACTTTCATTTTACGAGTACCTCCATAACTTTAGGTTCTACTATCTTCTTACCAACAATTCTAATAGGAAATCTCATCTTGACTAATCTTTTCGGAACTCCAGGAACTGAACCTTTGACAATTATATAGTCATATTTGATCATGCCAAAGTGTTCAAATCCACCATCTGGATTAATCTTAAAATCATTATCCTTTTCAGAATTTGAAATTATCAATATTCTTTTATTGTATTCAGTCCTTTGATGAAATCCTCTTTGTCCCTGTCTTGGTACAGTATAAGTGACTACGGCAGGAGAAATCGGCCCTAGAGTTCCAAGCGCCCTTACACTCTTTCTGGATTTATGTTGTTTCCTTTTAACTCCAAATCTGGTAATAGGTCCTTCAATTCCTTTTCCTCGAGTTATAGCGGAAATATCGATAAATTGTCCGGTTTCAAAAACGTCCTTTATGTTTACCTGCTTTCCAAAATTGCTAATTACATAATCAATTTTTGTTTTTGTATCTTTTCCACCAATTGGTATTTCCCATACGAATGGCTTTTTTTGAGACAGAGAGGCAGTAGCGGGATAAGATGATACGATAGCAACTACATGTTTAATTTTATCAATATGTGCATTAATCTCATCTAATTTACCTTCCTTGTACTTGAACGACGCCTTTTTTGAGAGATATTTGTCATTATCTTTTGCAAAAGCGTCAAAAATTGCATTTTTTCCATATGCCGTTTCTGCATATGCTCTTATTCCAATTATTTTCAATGGTGGAGTCGCTATTAAAGTGGATGAATTCATTAAATTTTTGCCATAATTTGGAGTCTTTTCTCTGTCATCAACAGATAATACATTTAAATTAGTAACTTTATACCCGGCAAAGCCTAACAATGATGATTTCTCCAACTTAGGATCAGACCACGTCCTAATCCTCGATTCGAGACTTCGTGCACGCACTCTTGGGTAGAATGCCATACTTCCGCGTCTAGGTGCACTATATTTTCGATGACCCATGGTTAATCCGTTTCTTGTGATCCCTTTAATAAATTAATAACTTTTAGACAATCTGCGCAAATTGAGATAATCTTTTTTCGCAAATGCCTAGTATATCTTGCCCGAAAATGGGTCAAGCGTTCAAGTAATTATTAACTATTGACAACGTACCAAGAATTGCCTCTTCTAACCTTACAGTTTGAGTACCTTGATTAGGAAACATGTTCAAAAAATTGGGTTTCTCATTAATTCTTTCATTTTCACTTTCGAGTATTTTTCTCAGACCAAACTTCGGGCCGCCAAACACAACCAGTAGGTTCTTTGACATTTTTAGACTGCTCATCAAATCCGCTACATGTTTTGTAAATGGTGATCCCTCCACCGAAGTCATTAATATTTCACCATCTGTATTTTCTAGCATTGCTGATAAGGAGTCTGCAAGTTGGACATCATATCCCCAGTAACCATCAATCTCTTCTTTTGAAATATCTTCCGCTAGCAGCTTTCCTTTATTTGAAATTTTTACAAGAACTTTTTTGCCTAATTGGGTTCCATTATATCTAATAAGCTTTTGAAGTCCTACATCCACATATAATGAGTCATTTTGCTTTACAACAAATCCAAATCGTATTTCAATGTCTTTGATATCCTTAATGTCTATGAGTGCTTTATGATGAGGTGATTTTATTGGGGGTAAAATTCCGGCGTGTTTCAGTATCCACATTTTGGGATAGATTTTTTTTCTAAGATATGGAGGTGTGTCAAGATATTCAAGTATTGTTTTCAAGATTTTTTCGTCGATTTTTTCAGCTTTTACGCTCCTATCACGATAAATAATGATCTTATTGACACAGAATATTGAACAAGAACGAGAAATTTGTGAGATTTTGTAACTTTTGTCAAGAATTGTTTGAGATTCTATCAAAGAGGAGTCAGGTATTGCAATCCACAGATTAGTCACATTAGTGTGTAGACCGTTTATTCCGATAATAATTTTTCTACGGTTGTTGCCATTAGACCTGTTGATCCAAAGGCCGTTTCGCGAAGAATTCCATTTTTGTCAATGAATATTGTTGAAGGAGTACCTTTCAATGAATACTCTTCGAAAGTCACAGGACTGTAAGGTTTTGTTTCCAAATATGATTTGACGCGTGAAATAATTTGATCCTTGTCTTTTTGATGATACAAATCAAAATCAAGGACATTTGCATTTACAAATTCCATAATCCTCTTGCCTTCTATAGGAAGTCTTTCTTTTAGAAGCATATCCATGCCAACAGGAAAAGTTATATTGTAAGATAACTTTCCCTCATTTAGTAACTTATTCTGGTATGAAAGAGTAGTAAGAGTTTCACCTATGACCTTGCTTTCCTGTAGTAGCAATTTTAGATTTTCAAGTGTATTCTTGTCAAAATCTTCAAATGCTGTGGCAAGTCCTAATACCTCTACTCCATTGTTCTTGTACTTTTGATACGTATCTATTGCTTCAGGTATTCCATAAATAAAACACCCGGGGCAGTTTACTTGGAAAACTTCTACAACGGTTACTTTACCTCGATAATCTTTCAGACTAATGGGACCGCCTTGCACCCATTCACTAACTTTCAATTCGGGAGCAGGCGAACCAGCTTTAACTGCCACAAAATTTAGAATATTTCTTGAATATTTAAACCAATATTGACTTGATTTAGAAGATTAAAAAATAGAAATTATTGCGAGCCTCTTTTACTGGCATTTTCTTTCGACTTTGATGCATATTTTTCAATGTCATTATTTTCGATTCGCTTCATTCTATTTGTTTTGGTATCTATTTGAGCCATTTTTATGTGTTTAATGCCTGTTTTCTCCTCGCTAACCAAATAAATAGACTCCAATGCAAGGCTACTTGCCTCATCCATGCTTATGTCACCATGGTAGCTTTTTTCCAGGAATTCATTTACTTGATCGCTTCCATTGCCAATCGCAACTGCATCGTATCCAATGTAAGTCCCACTTGGATCAGTTTGATAAAGTGAACAACCATTCTTATCAACTCCCGCTAGGATTAATGCAACACCATATGGTCTCACTCCAGCGTATTGAGTAAATTGTTGCGCCATATCTGCAAGATTTTTTGCAACACCCTCAACGTCTACAGGTTCATCGTATATCAGTCTATTACTCTGGGCAAAGAATCTTGCATGATCAACCTGGGTTCTTGCGTCAGGAATATATCCAGCTGCTGCCACTCCAATATGATCATCTATTTGAAATATCTTTTGAGTAATATCAGAAACTTGTAATTTCCTAGCTTTTTCTTCCACAGCTAATACCACACCATCTTTACTTTTGATTCCGACGGCTAGAGTTCCTCTTCTTACGGTTTCGATTGCGTACTCTACTTGGTATAGTCTACCGTCTGGTGAAAATACCGTTATTGCTCTATCATAACCAGCTGCTGCAGGTAACAAATCAGCTCTAACTTGTTTGGTCTCTTTAATTTAAGTTTACCTTAGTATCATACTTTAAATTGTCAATTGATTTTTCGAAAGATAGAAATACCTTTGGAAAAAGAAATAATATTTCAGGGTCACAAGAATATTCTTTCCCTTCACTCCAAGACAATTGAAATTACTAAGGATTCCAATTTGACCAAAAAGGGTGATTGTATTGTTGGTGTTTCAGCAAATAAGGCATGTGATGATTTGGATAATTCATTTAAGCAGAAATTAAGAACAAGTGACACAGTCGTAAAAATAGAAATTATTGTAGAACCTTACGTATTTAGCCTGGCTGGATCTGGCAACAATAATTTAGAAATTACCCACAAACATGATATAGTATTGAGGAAATCAAATTACGTTGATTCAAGAACATTGATTGTTTCATGTGATAAATCGGCAATTGATATTCCAAGAAATCTCATAAAAACGTTAACCAATTCTGAAAAAAAAGGAATATTGAGAATTAAAATAGAATAAGAAGACATATAAAAAAACTGGAACCTAGGAATCTGGAATTCATATCTTGGATATCTTTTCATAAACAAACGAATACCTTTTCAATAATTCATTAATTACATCAGAAGGAAGTTCAGGAGGGATCGGTTTCTTTCCGTCTTCAGATGCCTGTTTGACTATATCTCTAAACCCAACTTTAGTTAGCCAATCTCTAAGATATTGTTTATCATAGCTCACTTGCTCCTCTCCGACTTTGTATGAATCTATAGTCCACATCCTGAATTCATCAGGGCCCAATGAATCTGCTAAAATAATTTCAGATGTGGTAGGATCCTTTCCAAACTCAAATTTTACATCTGCCATTATGAATCCTGCATTATTTGATATCTCTGACATTTGTCTGTAAAATCTTATCGATGCATCTTTTACATATCTTAATTCATCATTTGTCAGGATTTTTTTTGCCAAAATTTGATCCTCAGAAATAGGTAGATCATGGATTTTTGACTTTGTTGTTGGATCAAATATTGGTTCTCTTAACTTAGACCCAATTTTCAAATTGGGACCTAGATCTGCAATATTACGACTACTAGTGTACCGTTCGTAAAGACTTCCATACAAGTATCCTCTAACCACACACTCAAGAGGAATCATTTTGAGTTTCCTTACGACCATTTTGTCCTTAGCATCTAATCTTACCATATGATTTCTAGAATCCAAGCAGTTAAACCAAAATTCCGCAAATTTGCACAAAATTTCACCCTTTCCTTTTATGTCAGTAATCATCGGTACATCGTATGCTGAAACTCTATCTGTAAAATGAAATAACAGGTTCTTGTCGTCTAATTCATAGACGTCCTTTACTTTACCGCTGTGAACAAACTTCATTTGTCATCATCTGAATAACACATATTTATCATATCAAGTTTTATTCTTACTATTGGCCTTTTTTCATTCTTGCAAACCATATTCATTCCATTTTTTTGTTACTAAATTAACGGTACTTTTATCAGGAAGTGCCTCCTCTTGAATTGGTCTTTCGAATCCTTCTTCTTTTGTTTTTTTAGTTGCGTCAATACCCATTTTTGATCCTAAATTTAATAATGGAGACGCGGGGTCTAGACTATCTGTGGGTGCGTTCTCAATTAACATTGTATCCCTCTTGGGATCAGATCGAGTCGTTACAGCCCAAATTACATCATTTATATCATGCACACTGACATCCTCATCAACTACGATCAATATCTTTGTAAGTGACAGTTGACCCATGCCCCACAGACCCATCATCACTTTTTTGGCCTGCCCGGGATATCTTTTTTTAATTGAAACTATTGCGATACCTTGGAACCAACCTGCAGCAGGCATTGAAAAATCAACTACTTCAGGTTGAAACATCTTTACCAACGGTAGAAATGATCTTTCAATTACTTTACCTATGTAAGAATCTTCAAGTATGGGTTTTCCGACAACTGTTGTTAGATAAATAGGATTATTTCTCATCATTATACCAGTCAGAGTAAACGTAGGATAAGGTTCTGGTGGAGTATAATATCCGGTATGGTCTCCAAAGGGACCCTCTATGTTCATTTCCGATGGATCAACATAACCTTCTAAAACAACTTCAGCAGACGCAGGAACTTCCACATCGACTGTTCTGCATTTCACAAGATCTATCCCCTTTCTTCGTGTGATTCCTGCAAAAAGAAACTTATCCAATCCTTCTGGAACAGGAGCTACTGCACTAAAAACTGTTGCAGGATCAGCTCCAATAACTACTGCAACCTCTGTTTTTTGCATCTTTTCTTTATTCATTTGATAATGCAGTGCGCCTCTCTTGTGAACTTGCCAGTGCATTATAGCTTTTTTAGAACCAATAACCTGTAATCTGTATACACCTAGGTTTCGAACCTGTGTTTCAGGATTTTTTGAAACTGTAATTCCAAAAGTGATGAATCTTCCAGAATCTTTAGGAAACGATTTAATTATTGGTAAACTGTCTAACGTGGGTTTAGAAGTTTCAACTATCTCCGTTACTGGACCAGAATTAGTACTTTTAGGACCATAGTCAGAAATCTCTGATAACTTTGGTAGCATCTTAACTTTGTTCAATAGCCCATGAGGTATCTTCAATTTTGTTAATGTCGTCATGCGTTCACCAATCTCTTCAAAATTTTCCATGTCAAGAGCTATCTTCAATCTTCTCAACGATCCAAATGCGTTACCTAGTACTGGAATTTTGAATCCTTCTACATTCTCAAATAATATGGCAGGACCCTCATTCTTATACATAACTCTGCGCAGAATTTCTGCAATTTCTAAATCGACTGAAACTTTTGTTCTTATTCTTCTCAATTGACCTACTTTTTCAAGAGATTCGACGTACTCCCTTAGGCTATCAAAATACACATTGATACTTTTTGGATATGAGATATTAGTCTTGTTGATCTGCAGTTAGTGAAATAAGGTTGATAGGTTCTATATGTTCATTTAACTTTACTTTTTTTAAATAAAGAATTCAATTGCATTGCAATTTGAAAATAAACATATCGAGGATTAAGTACAGAATAAATTATAACCCAGTGAATTACAACTGCAGCACAGGTAAGTATGAAAGCGGAAATCAATCTTATACCTTTTATAGTCAGGCAAAGGTAAATCTGTGGAAATGTGACAAGTGTACCATGAAGTTCGGTACTTTCAGGAGCTTAAGAAAACATAAATCTGAAGTCCATGCTTATTGAGACCTAATGATATCAAATAAAGTATCGTAAAAACGCCCATTTTTCAATTATCGGTTTTAACTTTTCAATAATTAATTTTACGAGAAAAAAGTTTTGCAAGTTGGTCTAGAATTCTTGCAGTCGCACCCCAAATAATTTCATTTTTATAGGTAAATTTTGGTAAGTTGGGAATGGAATACTGCTTTTGGTGCATTAGGTCATTTTCTCTAGTTTCAAGTAATGGTATGAGAGGTGCGTCAATGATTTTTTCAACTTCGTAATTTGTACTGGTTATTTCTGGCATCCTGTCTATTAACGCCACATATGGATAGATTATGTAACGCGAAGTTAATGTCCTCTCGGTATCCAAGTAGCCAACAACTTCTTTTCTTGTGATCTTGATCCCAATTTCTTCACTTAATTCTCTTACCGCAGTTTCTAACATCTCAAGGTCATTTTCTATAAAATTACCACCAGGAAACGAAATTTCGCTGGCATGATTTTTAACAAGGTTAGTCCTTTTTATCAGGATCACATGAGGATTTGAATTTGTGAAATGGATTGTAATCATTACGGCTGCAAATTTGAATTGTTTTGAAGATGATGGAAAAATTACTTTTTTATGCAAAAAAGGGTAAATCAAATCTTTGACTAATTTTTCATTGTACAAAAGAGAATCATCGTATGTATTCATTATTAATTAAACTATAAAATCTATCTCAAGATATTTTTTGTAATTATACTACATTTTGAAATTTTCAAGGTATTAAATTAAGGCTTTAATTATGATAATTATTGTGTGATATTAATGGATATCAAAGTTATTTATGAGATGAACCCGCCAAAGGTTCTTTACAATAATCGTTTTGATAATGATGCAGTAAACAAGAATATTGGTCTTTTCTTGTCAAGAGCAAGGAGTGTATCAGAATATGTTGATGGAATACACTTGACTGATAATGTACTTGGTGTACCACGAGTTTCGAGTTTGATGCTCGTTTCAATGTTAAAAGGGAACGGCATATCAAAACCGATAAGCTGTACTTGTAGACTTTACGACAAAAATCTCATATCTATGCTTCAATTTGTTACAGAGGCCATTTTGTGTGGAGTCTATAGCATCCTAATTCTCCGTGGGGATGATCCTATTATTGGCAATAAATTTTTCAATGTCATTCCCACCAATGCTATCAAAATTCTAACAGAACATAATTTCAACAATTTCATAAAATTGGATTTATCATTTCCAAGTAAAATCGATGATGGAGTAAAAATAAAGAACAAATTGGCCGCAAGACCACGCGCATTTGTTACACAGTTGATAAGTTCTATAGACAATTTGAAGGAGATTGTTAAAGTGTCCAAACGATATAGAATTGATGTTATTCCATGCATTATGTGTCCATCAAAGAGAAATGAAATTTCAGCACAGAATATAGGTTTGGATTGGGGTTCGTATAAGGAAAAGCCAGAAAATTTCATTCGCGAAGCCGCTAGTTTGACAGAAAAGGTTCTTTTGTGTTCGCCAAATAGTTTTGAAGATGGTTTGGACCTTGTAAAGAAACTAAAGAAAAATTAGTCAGTTTTTTGTTTGCGTGCAGCACTAATTTCGCTTCTCAATTCTCCTAGTACTTCCCTGTAAAATGGTTTGAGTTCATCATCTTCGGTAAGTCTTGGTCTTCTATGATTAATTGTTATCTCCCTTTTGATTTTTCCTGGTCTACTTGTAAATACAAATACTTTGTCTCCAAGACATACAGATTCCATTATATTATGAGTTACAAAAATAATATTTTTTCTGGTTCTTGACCAAATAAGCTGTAATTCAACAGAAAGCAAGTCCCGTGTTTGGGAATCCAATGAAGCAAACGGTTCATCCATAAGCAATATTTCAGGGTCCAAAACAAGTGCTCTAGCAAGGGCCACTCTCTGCTTCATGCCACCAGATAATTGATACACATAGGAGTCGGCAAATTTTGTCAATTGCATTGTTTCTAAATGCGCGAGTGCTATTTGACGCCTCTTATCTTTCTGCAAACCAGCGATTTTTAATCCAAATTCAACATTTTCGATTACTTTGAGCCATGGAAACAAAGCGTTCTCTTGGAATACCATAATTCTATCTGGACCCGTACCTTCGATTTCGTGACCATTAAGAATGATTTCACCTTCAGTAGGTTTGTCAAGTCCTGCTAGAATGTTCAAAAGAGTAGATTTACCGCATCCAGAGGGACCAACAATACTTACGAATTCGCCATCGCTAATTGTAAGGTCGATATTTTCAATTGCGATAACGTATTCAGCTTTATTAGAACTGATTGAATTAAATTTTTTAGATAAATTTCTAACTTGTAATTTCACGCTTACCCCTCTTAAACTAAACTAATTGATTTGAATACGTTTATCATACACTCTCATAATTAGGGTAATTCTATAAATTACTATTTAATAATTGATAAATACATGTAAACGAAATAAGCACAATTTCTATAAACTCGTGTTTATTACAAATGGAACTGTTTGATAACATTGGTTAGTGAAAGTTATAGTTGCATAGAAATGTGACATTATATATAAATCCAGAGCCGAGTTCGTACGTAACAAAATGGATTTCCAGAATGAACCGATAAAGCTCAGGTTCTAGATTTTAAATTGAATAATTGCCCATAATATTCATGGGTCGAACTATACCGTCATTTAGAATTGCATCAGAAATTGAAATATTGAAATGGAGACCGTTTAGAAAGTTGTTAGACAAGCAAGATAGAAAAGTGTTTGATGAAATGTTGTCTATTTCACGACTCTATAATGTTGCAGGAACCATGGCTTGTAGACCTATCCTAGTTCATGTAATCCTTATGTCAATTATATTTGAACACTACAAGCAACTATGTAAATTAGTAACTAAAAAAATTAAAATTAATAACCAAAGATAAATTGGTGAATTAATTTTACTAGCCGTGACAAGCGTGATGCAATTCGATGTTTGAAATTATCCTTGAACTACATACGGTTTAGATTCCAAAATTAGATTTTTCCCGCAAAAAATGCTAATATACGAGTTATTTTAATGCCTAAATATGGGAATTCCCATTTTCCAAATTTTCTTTATTACTAAACCTGTTATATTTCCTTTTCAATATTGCAACATCTCTCGCTATCATTTCAAGTTGTGATGTTAGCTTTTATCCTGTATAATTCGCTGGACCAGGTTATGCAATCATCTAATTGCCTGTTCGATTGGCTGCAATACCAGGTTGGCGTCTGGTTTGTCTTGTGAAACACTCTACCATATCTTTTATTAAATTTGTAGCTCTAAAAAAGGTCAATGGAATCGTCCATCGCTGCGTTGACATTTATTGTCGTAGCAGTATCAATAGGACTATTTGGAGTAGTCTTGCTGGATATCTCTAAAACCCTTCAATTACCAAGAAAGGCTACGTAATACTTCATATTATCATTTCAACATCGATATTAATCGTCAAGAGGTAGCTTCTCCTCATTATGCCATAGGTGAATTAAGTCCTTTCTCCAAGGTTCTACTTCAACACAAATGTCTAGTACATCGTCGTCAGATGGATTCTCTCTAAATGAGACAACACCAATATCCTCATTATATATCACTTTTTTTATTAGTTGTGCGGTGTTTCCGTCAACAGAACCTAGCCTAAATTCAACCATTTCCTCAGACTCCAGTCCTTCCACCTCCGTTTATTCCACAATAACCTAAGCTTTAACTATGGTGGTTAACGATTCTTTACCTCTAGGAACAATTTACATTGAGTTATATCGTTCTGCATTAGATTAAAGCCGATTAAATCACACTAATTTACTAGTTTTGGAGATTAACAATTTCTAAAAAAGCATACACTAAAGGATTGATACCCAAAGTGATAATTGAAAATAATAGTCTTCGCTATATTTTAAAAAATTTTCGTATCTCATTCATGAGCTCTTTTAGCAGCTTATTCAATTCTTTCTGCGTCTTGTTAGAGTGGAGGTTAAGAATAATTATTTTATTGTCTGGTTCGTATATTAGATAATCAAAGGTACTATCCTTAAAATATTCTTTAAAATATTTTATAGTATTTGGAAAGTATGCAGGTGAATGGGCAAGCACATTTCGTAATGCGTAGAACTTATCATATAAGGGAAACATAACATTATTTTCAATTATTTTGAAAAGCTCTATTATCGAGTGGTCAGGAAAATGCTCATACTCTAGGACAACAGCTTTAGCCAAATAGCCAAGATGTGTTCTTATTTGAGGTTCGTCCGACTCTAATATACTAGTAACTTGATTAGTCATGTCTAATTTTGCTGGCGCGCCTTCGACACTGAACATGAGTATTAGATTACTTCCAATGTGTTTATTTCCAGCTGCATCAAAGGCTTCATAGTCACCTAGATTCGGTATAGTGTATTCGTGTGATATTATGGAGATTAAATGCGATAAGAGATACGCAAGTGGAATCCTCACTTACTGATGAAGATATCAAGAATTATACCAATCAAGTGATACAGGAATTAATCCAAAGGAAAAATTCTAACTGAGCAATATCGAAACGGGCCCGGAGGTCTGTGAATAATTTTTGACACGCAAATTTGTGCTCAAAATGAACACTTTACTAAATTTGGCTGAATAATAAATTGGCATAATAAAATATGATTTTATACTGAAATCAAACAAAAAGTGTCCGTAAGGTAGCTACTGTCTCACTACTACTATTACTTTTACAGATTTCCAAGAAAAAATTATAATACATCGCTAAATCATCATGATTCAATGGAAAAATACTTGTGGACTCAGAAGCAGGATATAGGTCCTCCAGTCAGAAATAGCCATGTCATGTCATATCATTCTTCTAAAGAGAGAGTATTGCTTTTTGGAGGTGCTACTAGTACTCAGAATTTAGGCGATACTTGGGAATGGGATGGACATGAATGGACCGAAGTGGCTGATACAGGTCCATCACCAAGATGGGGTTCGGCAATGACTTATGATTCCTCTCGAAAGAAATCAGTACTATTTGGTGGAAATTCGTTGGGTGGTCCAGAAAACGATACTTGGGAATGGAATGGAGATGAATGGACCCAAGTGGCGGATACAGGTCCAGTTGCTCGCAGGTACCACCGTTTAGCCTACGATACTAAAGAGCATAGAGTAGTGTTATTTGGGGGTGAAACTAGTTCCTCGTTTTTGAATGATACATGGGAATGGGATGGACATGAATGGACCGAAGTGGCTGATACAGGTCCATCACCAAGAGCATACCATATGATGACCTATGATGAGTCTTCGAAGAATGTGGTGCTTTTTAGCGGTTTTGGGCAGCAACAGATACCGGGAGATACATGGACATGGAAAGACAAGAAATGGAAAAATGTGCAAGATATGGGACCAGGGCCACTAGCTAGTTCGTCTATGGTGTCTACAATTTATGGTGTAATTCTTTTTGGAGGATTCAACTCTATTAATAACGAAAGTAACGACAATACCTGGAAATGGGATGGAAAATATTGGAGCCAAAGTGAAGATATTGGCCCCAGTCCCAGAAGCAATCATGCAATGGCCTATCATGCAAAAAGAGACCGTGTAGTATTGTTTGCTGGTGGGCTTGCCGGAGTAAATATTGGTGATACTTGGGAACTCAAGATAGAATCAATACCAAAATAAGAAAAGTTGAATCTTACTCCTATCAAATTCATATATACTCATTAATTCAATGGAGCGAGTGTGAATCAAATTTGACACGATTTTAAGACCCACTTATTGACTATGATTTAAAGTCACTAACTTCCCTGTCTTTTAGTTGTGATTCCTTTACTTCTTGTTGCCAGGCATGAACAAGTGTAACTCCAACCTTTTTTGTTTTATAATGTTCTGTAGATGAAGACCTATTGTCTAAAATAAATGCATAGGCATCACTTACTGATGGCTTAAAAACATCGCTGATTCTTGTTCCTTGTTTATTATAATATATACTCATATCTTCGATATTGGTATTAGTTTTCCAAGTCTGAACGTTTTTTCTGCTAATTATCAAAACTCCAATTTGTTCATTTGAATTCTCCACCTCTATGTCAAAAGACAGCCTGTAATCAAACATAAGTATCAGGTTTACACCAAAATATAATATCTGATAACCGTTAGAATCACCAGGCGGTATATTGAATTCATTGATATTTCTCATAACGTGCGGAAGGACTTTCATTACAGTTTCATAAATATGGAGACACGAGAAGATATAGAAGTTTTTGTGGAGCTAAGTTGGCTATCTATAATAGCAAGTTCTATTTACCGTCTTCGCCAGATTTACCATCTGATTGTGATTGATTTTCACCAAGCGAATGACTCAAAGAACTAAAGGTTTCATTGGACAATGTGTCATCGGATGAAGTATCATTAGACTGAGATGAAGAAATTAATGCAAATGAAGGAACCAAAATTAAGCCCAAAGCAACTAATATTATGAATAAATTCATTTTCACATATTTCATTAATGAATCATTTGTGATAGTGTAAATATAAAGTATGACTATTTCTGCCTCTATTTGACCTTATAAGCAGAATAGAGAGTCAGACTGGAAATTCGATTAAATGTGAGATTTACGCTTCAACTATAAGTGAGTAGTTCCACAGTCAGACGGTTACTAAGGAAATATAAAATTGTGAATTAATTTCTCATTTGTGTTCATAAGTTAGTTAGTCCTGTGATTATATTGTAAACATTAAGGTGATACAGTTGAATTCAGAACATTGTGTTGTGTGAGATAACCAACAAAACGCTCATCCTTACAATAATTGTATTGCGGGGAAGTCATATTACAATCTTGTAAAAGTGAACGCAAGTCGCTCTCACATAAAGGACTCGCAAGTTCAAAATTTGAACCTGCGTTTAATCTGTCAAGAATACATGCATCTATTATATCAATTGCGTGCTTTTCTGCTTGCGCTTTTTCAGCCTCTTCAGCCTTTTTTTGGGCTTCTTCAGCCTTTGTCAGAATTAAAGGAAATTGAGCAAGCCTACTATCATTACATGCTAGTAACTCATTAGGATGTGAATTGCAATTACTTATTATGGTCGAAAATAATGATTCACAACTAATGGCAGATTCTATATTATAGCAGTTACCCATATCATTGATTGCTGACTGTAGGGCGTTTTTCCATTGAATTATCGCTGGCTCATTAGGACTTGTTTTATATAATTCTGCAGCCTTGTTGTTATCAATTCCTAAATTTTCATGCCATGCATAACTGTGAGTAAGGGAGAACAGTAACATGAAAGTAATTGCTATTGCTATTAACACCCAGTTAGTCAAAATTTGTTCTCATTATATGGTCGCTACTTTAAAAGTCTATGAGCAAGATGGATGCTACTTTCCTCATAGCCGTCTTGTACGTAGAGAATATTAACCAGTAATATCACTAGCGATATTTATGAGGGGGTCTAATATGAGTTCTGGTTACTTAGCGGAGATTATAGGAAGTATGGTAACTTTCGGAGTTGAGCCCTATTTAAGACATGGATTAATAAAGTTCAGAATTTGTATATGACATTTCTGATACTCTTTAGATTCATCAAATGGTAATTGTAGTATTTTGCTAAATAATGCTTGGATGTAAGAAGGAGTATTTTCTCTCTTTAAGTTATATCCGTCTTCAAATAGAAACCTAAGTTTTTTACTTATAATATTGCTACCAAGTTTACCACATAACCAACCTATTTCGAAGATTACTCCGTCAATGTTTTTCACATTCTTGTGAAATATTGCGAAAAAAATCTAGGATTATAATTCTTGACAATCCATTCAAATTTATCATCAAGACTACCGTAGTCTATGTTTTTCTCATTTTTTATTATTTCTTCCATTATTATGACATTTCTTTTCTTAAATCCAGTTGTTATTAGTTGTCGTTTAATTTGCTTTCGAAACGAAAGATGTTTTGAACTGCCTAATAACATCAATATGATGCCACCTTTTGACATCCTTGATATTGACTTAGGCATAAGATGATAATTTGTTCATTCTTCAGATGCCGAGACTTTTAATAAATTTTATTAAGGTTTTTCCAAAATTGGAAAGCGTTACAGTATTATCCACATAAAGATTAATAATTCCTAGTTGTGCTAGTTTCTTAATTTCGTTTTCATTTCTTTGGTTAAGTTTCTTCAATCTGTTTTTATTCAATAGTAGAAGTAGGCGTCTAGCCTCTTTGTCTGACATTATATGCTCCTGTGCCCTTTCGATTATTTTCTTATAATCTTGTTCGAATGTTGTTACAGCTCGGCTCATATTGTATAATTAAAAGAATTTTACTATATAAGAGTTATTTACGTGGTAGTTTTGCATTCTGAATTAATGTTAATAACTTGTTGTTGCCTCTAATATTTATTCCACTGGATTCTGCAGGAGTTTTACCCAATTTGGAGTGTTCTCTACAAAAGCTATAATGTATTATCATTGCTTCAATAATTTTCTACGCTGTTTTTTTATGTGCATTCCACTGCTCCTCCACTCAAAGGTGATTTAGATTTTAAATTGAATAATTGCCCATAATGTTCATGGGTCGAACTATACCTTCATTCAGAATCGCATCAGAAATGGAAAGATGGAAATGGAGACCGTTTAGGAATGCATTAGGCAAGAAGGAGAGGAAAATATTTGATGAAATGTTTTCTTTATCACGGATCTATAATGTTGCAGGAACAATGGCTTGTAGACCTATCCTAAGTCATGTAATCCTTATTTCGATTATTTTTCAGCATTACAAACTATTAACAAAATTAGTAACTGAAAAAATTAAATACCAAAGATAAATTTGTCGAACTTGCTAATAAAATGTATTTCTTCATTCAAGTATGTCTATCTATAATTTCTTTAGCAGGTTTTGGATCATAACCAATAATTTTATTAAATTGTATTACTATAGGAATTTTAATGGCCGTTGAGATATCAATTGTTAAACCTGCAACTCAGCCAAATGATTTAGATATTTATATTGATAACCACAGTGGTGATAACATAATAATAGTAAAACGGATCATTCTAAAAGTCAAGTATGATCCGAGTAGTCCGATTATTGAAGCCTGGTACTACTTAAGAAAGGATGACTTCTATCTTGGTGAAGAAGAGGTAGAAGAAATCCAGCGGCTTATTTTTGCGTCTGCAGATAATGTTTGGACAGCAGGGCAATTTTCTGGAGTTATAAGGGCAGAGTGTACGGGTGAGTATATCGAAGTTAGAAAGCGTGTTAACAGTGAGGTGTATCATTTCTAATTGGAGGTATGGAGATGAACAATCAACAAGTCGACAAACAGGTTTGGAAGATAGAAGCCAACAAGAAATTAAATGCGTCTATAGTCAATTCAAGCATGTCTCTTGCAACTTTGCAGGTTATGCAGGATAATTCTTCCGTACATCATTTTGCACAAATCAGAAGTATAAAGATAGCCAAAAATAAGACAACCATAGTATTGGCAGGAAACAAAGAAACTGCAAATGTATTTTCAAAAGTTTTGGGAACAAATGCACCAAATGTAAATATTGTCGAAATTCCAGAAGAAACTAAAAAATAAAAATTTAGGGGACTTCTAATTCCATATCATCCAAATAGTCTTCGATTTCATTCTTTAAATGATTACAATCATCATCAACATCATCTGCTAAGTCATCGAGATATTTGTCAATCCAATCTTGGAACAAACCATTTGCAATACCATCTTCTCCTAGATTATCTTCTATATCTGTTCTTTCGCCATCATCAGTGGTTGCCAATAATTGGTCCCAAGTTATAAGTGCTATAGCCAGGTCTTTACAATCGACTCTAACTGTGTCGTGCTTTGCATATGCAGAATTAAAGCCATTCCCAAATGCATTAATTATCAACAAAATTCCAATCCCTGCTGAAACGGTTATTATTTTCAGGTCCATTACTCCAGTAAAAAAATAATAGTTTAAAAAGATTTATTTATAAATCGAAGTATCGGAAGTAATACTTATCGAAGGAACACTTATCATCGAATAAGTATTTTGTTGCAGTACGTTCTCAAAATGGCGTGCTTAGTTCAAATGGTAATGTTTTCAAAAAAAAGGAGATTAGGTCTTAACTGCGGATTTCCATATCATTTATTTCCCTGTCATCATCGTCGTATGTGACCTGAACCCATCCTGTCGGTGGAATTGTCAATGCACTAGTAGCGCACGCAACCATTCCACTAAATGCACTTTGCTTATTATCTGTAAGTCTTAGCGTTAGGACTTGTCCTCCGCCTGTAGTTAAATTAATTTCTGCTCTCATATCGTCATCAAACATCTTCACACTTGTTATTCTTCCGCCTGCTGTTTGTTGTGACATGAGGTAACTGACGTTATAATAGTTTAAAAATATGATCCGACCTTGAGCATAACACTAATAAATATTCTTTTTCGGCGCCGAAAAATTCTGTTGATACTGTATTAAGAAAGGTAAGGGAATACAAAGAATGTTACTGTACACTTTTTTTTAATTTCGCATATAGGACCGAATCCTGTATCGTATCCCGAATAACTTGAATTTTCTTAATCGTGTTCTGGTCCTTCCTTGTTTTCTTTGGATTCTCATTGAGCCGATTTATAAGTTTGGATAACTCCTCAAGACTCTGATCAATCATATCAGAATCTACCTCTATAGTTTTTCTTGCCATTTTCTAACTTAAGAATAAATTTGCAGTAAAACTTTACTATTTCAAAAGCCAGATATGATCTGGCTCATTGCCAACAATATCCTTGTGGAAGCCGATACTATTATTTAGGAAAGACAATGACTTGCTGTGTGTATTATTGAATAATATTACTCCATTAAAAACCCAATGATCATTAACCAGTCTTCCTATTGAAGAAGTTATCCAAGCAATACTTTGTCCATCTTGAGTTTCAAATTTCCCTTTACCTGTACTCTGAATTAAATTATCAGACAAGTGAGTACTTTTGTAAGTCTGATTGTTAGTAATAACTCCTACGCCTTTTAGGAATCCTTGGTCAAAGGCACGTTCCTCTGTCACTGGGTAAGGAGTTGACGATATATTTTTTGATCCCAAGTCCATGGTCTTATTAGCGCTATAAATCGCATTGGATACGTTCAAAGGCAGAGTAACGAGTTCGGTAACGTTTGCCTTAGGAGTTTGTGCTAGTAAATCTATGGCAAAATAGGGCATAACAGCCAAACTGGAAACAATCAACAAGGACAGAGGTAATGTTAACTTTGTTATTCTATTCAATTTGAAGGTTCTATGTGATATGGTGATTTAAATAGATTTAGAAAGCCTATTGTTGCCGTAACAGCGGGGGATATAATTCCAAGAATGATAGTCGTAATAAGATTAGAGACCATACCACCTCAAATTTTGTTTATGCTTATTTACATTCCCCTCTCCTCTCAGTGTTCTAGATTTTAAATTGAATAATTGCCCATATTGTTCATGGGTCGAACTATATAAATCGACTACGGTAGCAATGGATAATAAGATCCCGCTATAACCTGAAAATAAATGAAAGAGATAACAACCGACGAAGAGAAAATAAGACAGGTTAAAATAAAATTGATTAGACAACTTAAGAGACTTCAAAAAGAATATGGATTTGAAACAACAGTAAAAGGATTTAACGAAATTGCTGATATGAAATTTAGAATTACGTATGAGGGTCAAGAAAAATGAATTTGTGGACGTATAAAGACGAAGAATTTTATGCTTCAAGAGTTTCAATATTTGAGAATAAGAAATGAAATGTCCTGTATGCAATTCGGAAGTAAAAGAACTATACAATCTCAACCCCGAAATAGACGAGTTCAAATGCTTTGGATGTCATCTTACAAATCTCGATCGCAGAGTGAGGAGACTAGAGAATAAGGAATGAGTCTTTGATATGAATTTGAAAATCTTTTTAATATTATAACTTTTTTATTTCGTTACTACAAACTAGATATAAAATCCAATCTAGAATTCTTAATTCACTATGTAAGGGATCTGCTTCAATTGCGTCATCTATCTGGTTTATTCTACCAATAATTTCATTCATTTTAGATTCTATAACTTCACAAATAGCAACATCCGGATTTTTCATTTGTACTAAAACCCAGTTTAAGGCTAAGCGAAATGTTTAGTCTTTTTCCTCCAATATTCTCAACTTATTAAACGAATATTGTAGAGGTTGTGATTACTACTGTTCGAGACGATTAAACATACCCGTGATAAGGTTTCCACCGTGACTAATTAGGCCCATAAACTCCTTACCAAGAGGTTCTAGGCTTTTGTCTGACATCATCTTTGCGTATACTTCTTTACTGTGATTTTGATCTCTAAAGTATTGTAGCTCCATCCAAATATCTTCATCTTCGGCAGCAAGCGTTTTAGTAATATTTACCATAATGAACATTCCAGATGCATTTGCAGACTCTATTGTTTCTTGGGTATCTTTTCCAGCAAGATGATAGTATTCAAGTCTTACTCCATTACTTACAAACCATGGAATAAACTTCTTAAGGTTCTGTGAAATAGCGTTGTGGTTCTTTTTTGGAACTCTGTAAAAGTAAGTAGCAAGGTAACCAGAATTGAGTTCTTTTGAAGAATTTGTATCTGTCATGATTATTACTATTGATACGTTACTTATTAATTCAATTCTTTTGTATAGATCTCGCTTATAGGTACTGTTTTCTTCTGCGCATTCAATCCATCTTTTTGAATCTTCAATTTCATTTTGCAATACTTGAGGTATCTTCATAGAATCAATTAGCAGTATGAGGATTTAATACAACAAGTGCTTTACAGAGAGGGAGCCTTTCTGACTTGCTAAATAATTTAAGGGTTTGATGACGAACTATTATCTTCATGTATTACTGGTCCCTTGCCGTATATCTTAAATGAATCAATCATCTAATAAAATGAATAGATTTCTAATTACTATCTATCCGGGCATTATTACTTGGTCGATTGGTTTATTTGTAGAACCTTGCCCACTAAAGGAACCACTAAAGACTACTGTAACTTTCTTATTTCCTACAATCGCCGCATTAAATACCGTAACCATCGCAAGAAATGAACTTTCGTTATCATTAGTAATCTTATACCATCCAGCTTCTAAGCCGCCACCTTCTAATAATACTATTGCCTTCTTTGAAGTTTTGCTTACATCTATGCCAGACACAACGACGTCATTAAATTCAGACACCATTGTGTAACAGTATAATTAAAAATATTTAACTTTTTAATAAAATTTATATCTGGAGGTTGGAACCGTGAGAGATCCCTCTCCGTTATGCATCTCGGATTTTAAATTGAATAATTGCCCATAATGTTCATGGGTCGAACTATACCTTCATTCAGAATTGCAACAGAAACGGAAGGATGGAAATGGAGACCGTTTAGAAAAGCATTAGACAAGAAAGATAGAAAGGTGTTTGCCGAAATGTTATCTATTTCACGGTTATATAATGCTGCAGGGACTATGGCGTGTAGACCTATCCTAGTTCATGTAGTTCTTATTTCGATTATGTTTGAACACTACAAGCAATTAAGAAAATTAGTATCGGAAAGTTTTAGCCAATAATGTTTCCCTGAGTTTTTATAATAACAATTTCGTTTGTTAGTATGATAGAGATTGAATCATATCGTATCTTTTATTGGTCGAATACGTCTCCAGGTCCCCCAGAAGCCGAGATCAACCTCAAAGGCAAATCTGGTGCAGACGTTGGAGTGATTAAATTTTATCAGACAATACCTGCTAATTGTAATAAGTCAATCGGCAACGGCAACTTAATCTACCTTTGTTACCATATCAGTAGATTTAATGACATTATCAATATTCTGAGATATGAAAAACTACTGTTTATTTATATAAACGACCAAAATTTGAGCGGAGGTATTTGGACAAAGGAGGGAACTTATGAGCCAGTGGGGGAAGAAGAGTCATAAATGAATGTTTTATGAGTTATAGACTAGATAAAATCTAATTTAGAATTCTTAGTTCGCTATGCAATGGATCGGCTTCTATTGCGTCATCTATCTGCTTTATTTTATCTAGAATTTCATTCATTTTTGATTCTATAATTTTACAAATAGAAATATCCGAACATTCTCGCTACCAAGTTGGTAGATTTTTTTTGAATACTGCGACTACGTTACGCATTTTGATTGAATCTGTTCCTATTCGTGGATCAGCGCCAACTTGAATAATCCAAGGTAGGTAGTCTTTTTTCTCCATTTTCTTCTCTTCTATTTTATAATCTCCAAGTGTCATTTCATGTCGTTCTATAATGTCAAGATCGTAAGACTTTTACGGTACACTAATTAACAACTGAAGTTGTCTGATGCCCACAGAGCAGCGACTGATGGTTCTAACCAGCCGCAAGCCGAAGATAGAGATATACTGGTTGTCTCTGAGCTAAGCGTCAGCTCACAGAACAAGACTATTCTAGAAGAAGTAAGTTTCAATGTGAAGAAGGGGACATCTTTAGCAATCGTTGGCCCTAATGGAGGTGGTAAGTCCACTCTATTCAGAGCCCTATTGAATTTGATTCCGTACTCAGGAACGATAAAGTGGAAAGATAAAATAAGAATGGGCTATGTTCCTCAAAGCCTTGTCTCTACGGATTTACCCATATCGGTAGAGGAATTTCTGAGGTTCAAATGCAAGACAGATTTTGATACATGCATAAAGTCAGTGGGTTTGGAGAAAGATATTCTCAGGCAGACCCTTGGATCACTTTCTGGTGGAGAGCTACAGCGTGTTTTGATCGCCTGGGCTATCGTAGACAATCCAACTGTGCTCCTTTTTGACGAACCAACCTCTGGCGTAGACATAGGTGCAGAGGAACCCATCTACGACAAGGTGAATAATTTAAAAAAAGAAGTTGGAATAACACTTTTTCTTATATCTCATAACATGCATGTTGTGATGCACTACGCCGACTACGTACTAGCCTTGAATAAGCGAGTGTTGTTCTTCGGTGATAGAAAGAGTCTGACTCATTCACAACTTTTGAGCATCATATATGGGAATGAGTTTGCTCTGTCAGAGGAGGGGTATTATAAAGAGTAGGCGATTCTTGGTGCCAGATGCCATTACTTTTGGACTTATAGTGGGCGTATTTGTAGGATCTACTGCAGGTTATCTTGGCTCGATCATGGTATCAAAGCACATGGCGTTGGTCGGTGATGCACTCTCCCACGTTGCTCTCCCAGGCCTTGCACTTGGAATACTATTCAACTTTAATCCATTCATTGGCGCATTCGCATTCTTGGCTGCAACGGTAATTGTCACTTGGTATCTCCAAAAATCAACAGCCTTGTCGGTCGAGGCCATCGTAGGAGTACTCTTTGTCCTAGCACTTGCGATAGGGATTCTAATCACCCCCCAGGTAGATCTACTCGAGGCTTTGTTTGGTGATGTATCCAAAATAACTCTCACTGATACAATAATTACAGTTTTAGTATCTGTCTGTGTGATTATTGTAACTAAAGCAATTTACCCGAAACTAGCCGTGAGTATGATTTCTAGAGAACTCGCGACCGCAAGCAAGATAAACGTTGAGAGAATCAATTTGATCTATCTCTTTCTAGTAGCCACCATAGTAGCACTTGGGATAAAAGAGGTTGGAACGTTACTAGTTGGAGCTCTCGTGATAGTTCCTGCAGCGGCAGCCAAGAATTTCAGCTCCACGCTTTCTCGCTATTGTCTCATGAGCGCTATCTTCGGGCTCGCCAGCGCAACATTGGGCGTCTTATTATCAAGTTACGTGAGTCTTCCTGCAGGCCCCCTTGTCGTGATGGTAGGCGCGGCTATTTTTATTGCAGGAGTTGTAATAAACGCCGTGTCAAAAAGATTCAAGAATAAAGAGCATTCACAGCAAAGATATGCCAATCCGAACAAATGAGCCACCGATTTTATTTACACAAATCCTTCTGACATAGGTTCTGGAAAGAAAGGGCCTTTTGAATTAATATTGACATCTGCAAGCATCCCTGTCTCTCAAATAGACCGGTACAACCTAATAGCAAGTTCCCAATAAAAAATAAACTGCATGACGATCCTGAAATTTCTGAATTAATGCGAATCTACGGGGATAGAGTTAAAGTTGTCCACGATTCGAATCCTTAATTAAAAAAAGAAAGATAAGTTAAGAAAAGATAAGACTGAATCAGCTAATATCTATAAGCTGCGATTATGATTAATTAACTGAATTTTGTAGTTATCATAAACTGAGTTAAGTAGATTTTTTAAGCGACATATTGCTATATTTATTAATACAACCGGTGGGCATTGGTTGTTTCTTGTTCATCGCAGCAATGACTTTTCCCACTGGTTGTTAATTTTAGATTGGTTCGCATCTATTGAACCTAAGCACCCAAGAACGAACCAAATGATCTGTCAAGCCCTTTAATGTCAAGATAGATGACAATATCATTTCTTAGAAAATCTATTTAAAATTTTTAATACTGATATCTATTTAGTGCTTAATGAAATCAACATCCCCTTATAAGGAACATCATAACCCTGACGTTTAAAATCTACTTAAATTCGAATCCCTTCAACGCTAGCCTAAGAGCATGAAAGTACGTAAGGTTAAATATTCCTGTTATAAGTTAAATCGATTGCATTATAACAAGATTTTTCTATCTGGAATTTTAGTTTCAATTTTCACCTTGATTATATTTCTAAATAATCAGGTTGAGGTCAAAGGGAGTTCAGATTTCACTCAAAGTCCTCAGAAAAGAGAGGGTTTTTTATTATACAATAATACTGATTATGGATTCCAACTTCTTTATCCACAAGACTGGAACGTTATAGAGGGGGATACTACACCAGGAGATTATTTTCCTGACGTCGTCATATTTGAACCGCCAGGTGAAATGGGAAAACATTTTAGTAAAAAATTCAGTGGTGGTGAAGTAGAACTGGGCATATGGATTGATAATTCTCTAGAGAACCAAGGATTGAATCTTGAGCAATACGCAGATGCGACATATAACAGAGTAAAAGATACAAAAGGTATGAAGTTATTTGACTATAATTCAATTTCTAATATAGGAGATAGAAAAGCGTATGAAATAAAATATGAGCAAAAACAAGGAAATAGAGAATATCTTAAAACAGAGTTAGGAACAACTTATGGGGAAAATAATTTTCTCCAACTTGGTTTTAAATCTAGAGACAAATATTTTTGCTTTTTATCGACAGATAAATATTAAGTCATAGTCAGCAAGTCAGTCAGTCACCTGCCAAGAATAGTGCTCCTATGATAAGTGCTATTATTCCAACAATAGATAATATTGTTTTAGTGGTCATTTCTCCTTGTTTAATCGTCATTCTAGGAAGATTTAACTAATCTACTCAGAATTGACTTCATATGAAAATTTTAGCGATTCTTTACCCTGGCGGAGAGATAGCAAAAAACAACCCAGGCTTGTTAGGTTGTGCGGAGAACGCGTTGGGCTTGAGAGATTTTCTCGAAAAAAAGGGCCATGAATTCGTTGTATTGACTGACAAAGAGCATAAGCTTGATGAACATCTATCTACCACAGAGATACTGATCACTACTCCTTTTTGGCCCGCCTACATCACGAAAGAACGAATCTCGAAGGCACCCATGCTACGACTCATTCTAACTGCTGGTGTTGGTTCTGATCACGTCGATTTGCAAGCAGCGGCAGAACGAGGTATAACTGTGGCTGAGATTACTGGAAGCAACGTCGTAGGTGTCGCAGAACAGATAGTAATGCATATTTTGGCACTTGTGCGAAACTATATGCCCGCATACAAACAGGTTCTTGATGGTAGATGGGATATTGCAGAAATTGCCGCTTACTCTCATGATTTGGAAGACAAAGTTGTTGGAATTATAGGGGCAGGTAGAATTGGACAACGGGTGTGCGAACTACTGAAGGCATTTGACGTCAAAATTTTATACTATAACCTCCCTCGACTGACAACTGCAGAGGAATTTGTATTTGGTATACGATATACACCATTACAACAACTAGTTGAACAATCCGATGTCATTAGTATTACCACTCCATTAACACCGGAAACGGAAGGCCTGTTTAACCATGACCTACTTTTCAGCATGAAAAAGGGATCATATTTAGTTAATTGTGCACGAGGAAAAATCGTTGATACTTCAGCCTTGGTGGAAGCACTGGAGAAAGGTCATCTGGCAGGCTATGCGGGTGACGTGTGGTTTCCTGAACCTGCGCCAATAGATCATCCCTGGCGGCATATGCCTAATCATGCGATGGTACCTCATTACTCCGGGACAACTCTTGAAGCGCAAAGCCGGTACGCTGAAGGAGTGAAAAGAAGTCTTACCCGTTATATGAGAGCACTTCCTATCCAGGCAGAATTTCTTATTGTGGATAATGGCAAGGTGGTGAGTCCCAGTTACAGCTACGCCTTTTTTTTTCGTGGTCAGGATTTTCTTCGTAAACAGGTAAGTTCCAAGATATCACTAGTTATTATGTTTGTAGACCTAGTTGGCTCTACTAAAATGAGCATGACACTGCCGGCGGATAAACTGGTTACAATTATCAGGGCTTTTTCACATGAGATGTCCTCTGTAGTGGAAAGTTATGACGGATTTGTACTGAAGTACGTGGGCGACGCAGTCCAAGCATTCTTTCCTTCCGGTTTTAACAAATATCTTACCTGTGATAAGGCAATTCGTTGTGCAGAATCAATGATTACTGTTGTAACTACTGGACTTAATCCAATATCAAGTAAATATGATTACCCTGCCTTGAAGTTAAAAATTGGTATAGACGAAGGGGAAAATGTAGTTGTTCAATATGGATACGACAGGAGCTCACAAATTGACATACTTGGTTATACGATTAACGTAACAGCAAAGATAACTTCCATAACTGGTCCTAACAAAATATCTGTAGGGGAGAATGTCTATAAGTTATTACATCTCAATACACAGGAACGATTTGAACTTGTATCAAATCTCGGTGATGATTGGAAATATGTTGCTCCCGATATGGGGGAGATTTACAAAGTTTATACATCCAAATAGAAACATTAGGCCGTCTAGATGCTACGTAGATAGTCTTGCGGTTCAAACCTATATTCATAAAAATACATCTCACAAAGTTTTGGTTGTGGAAAGGCCTTATGTCCTCCAATATATTGAACAAAACCACCGTCGGGAGCTCCTGATAACCTTTGCTTTTTCCTTTATGTTCATTGGGTATCCACCTTACTAACGTAAGTTACAGTTCCGAATATCTTGGTTTTTTCCTTTATGGACATTCCGAATAATTTCGTAGGTATGTTTAGTTTATCCTAAAAGTTATACTTTTATTTTTATAGTATTGCAATAATAGGACTTGGTAATTATTTCCACTTGGCTGATCCCATATAACATTATATAATATAGCATTATATAGTATAAGATTACATAGTATTATATGAATGTGAATATAACTACTACCGTTCATCAACATCAACCTACTCTATCAACAATCAGAATGGTTGAGAGAGAAATAAAGAGAAGACAATATTTCAAGTCAAGAAATGAGTTATTAAGGAAACTACCTAAACAGGTTATGCCCACAACATTAAATACGATACTAAATTATTTAGAAGAATCAAATAAAATAGTGTTTAACCACGACGGATCAATAGTTTGGATTTTTGCAGACTCGCCGAAAATTAAGAAAGCGTTGAAGAAATCAAAATTATTTACAAAACTCAATTAAGACATTCTATAACCAAATAATTTATTATATTCATCATGGTCTAGAAAATCTAGGATAAGATATACTTTCTTATTTGATGTTCCTATGATAGTGTATATTAGTCTAAAGTAGTCAGAAATTTTAATTCTATAAAGATTGGAATAACCCCTATACTTTTTGGGATATGGTTTTTTCTTAATATAATCGCCTGGCATGATACCATTTCTCATATCTTGAGCTCTCTCGTTAATCAGTTGTTTCAAATACTGATCCCTGATCCTTCTAATTCGCCTAATAAAGTCGTCTGAGTTATGAACTTCTATAAGTCTAAAGCCCCTTTCCATCTATACCACCATAGAGTCGTACATTCTAGATTATTTGATTATAGGTAAAAAAATATTATGCAGAAAATAGTGCGAAAATTGTAGGATTGACCAATTCAACCATAACAGAAACATCACGATTTTACTTTGCAGTATTTGATTAAAGATTCTCAAAATTAGAATATACCGTGTATAAAGGATCAAAGTAATAAGCAACTAAATGCTATGGAATAGGTTGTCTTCAAAATCTCAAATTACCTTCTATGGGGGTGTCCATGAAATTGGAGGAAACAAATTCCTTGTAGAAGATAAGGGAACAAAAATTTTTCTAGATTTTGGAATGCAGATGGGAAAGGTCAATCAATACTATTCAGAATCTCGATCCTCAACTAAGGTAATATGCGTATTACTTGCGGCGAAACTGACATTAATAGTGCTATGCTCTATCCTGTGATCACGTCTCCAAATAACATGTGACCTGTAGGAGATAATTCACAAGTAGCCGTCGCAACAATATTTGTGATGATGACAATTGGTATTTCTATTGATGCCCAGAGCTTTATTAGAACATGGGGTTCTCCGGGAACAGGTGATGGACAATTTAATCATCCTGCAAGTATAGAACATGATCCAAATGGTCAAAGAATCTACATAGCAGACCTTGATAACAATCGTATTCAGGTATTGAATAGCGATGGAGAATTTGTTAATAAATGGGGTACACTAGGCAAAGGTGACGGACAATTCAGTGGTCCAGGAGACATTGCATCTGACCCGTCAGGCGAATTCATTTATGTTATGGATATAGATAACAACAGAGTCCAAAAATTTGACAAGAATGGTGAATTCATAATGGAGTGGGGTTCATTAGGTATTGGGAATGGAGAGGCAAAACTGATATTACAAAATTATGAAAAACATGAAGAACTTTTCACAAGTCTCTATATTATGGGTGCATTATACTATTATGCCTGAGTAATTTAAACGATGATAATTACTTGTCATGAGTGAGCTTTTACGATTCACTAAGAGGGTTTACTTGACCTGAATCTATTAATGATTGAATTAACGCATCGAAACGTTTTTGTTTCTTCGTCAGTTCCTCAATCTGTTTTTCTTTCTCTTCTAATTTACCTTTAATGATATATTCATTATCTTTATTTCTTTCATTTATTTCAGAAACGTTTCTTCAAATTTAGATCGAAATAACATATCGCAAAGCTTAGGCAGTTCATAAACCTAGACGAATAATGCCTTAACACGGACACATGATATATTCTTCAATTATCATTAAACTTAAATAATTGACTTTATTTTCTTAATTATGCCAAGAGTAATTCATTTTGAAATAGTGGCAGATAACCCGGAAAGAGCAATGAAATTCTACAAGGAAGTTTTTGGTTGGGAGTTCAATAAGTGGGATGGTCCTCAAGACTACTGGCTTGTAAAAACAGGAGAAGACAGCCAGCCAGGCATAAACGGCGGACTTACTCCTAAAACGAACCAAGGGAGTGGTAATACCGGTGGCAGAATTACAAATTCTATTGATGTGCATTCCATAGATGAATTCTCTAACAAAATTTCTATGGAAGGAGGCAAAGTTTTAAGCCCCAAAATGCCCATTCCAGGCGTTGGATATTTAGCAATATGTGAAGACACCGAAGGAATTTCGTTTGGTATTATCCAATATGATCGAAATGCCAAGTAAATATACATCGATTTGCAGTACTGTGCTAGCCTCTTCCTAAGAGCACAATAGCAATATCAGCGATACGACAATTTACTACATGGGTCCGTCATTTTATTAGATCTTGTATTTGCTAACATAGTTGACATTATATCTTACAGACATGGGCTACATGGCGTTTTCGTGTAGAAGTCATAGTTGCAATTAAAGAAATCAATCCCCATAATTGCTTCATTTTTCAAAACTTACCTTCTGTTCACCTAGTTACTACATCTTTACGTGGGTCTATAAATACTTGCATATCTTATTACATTAAGTTGTCTGACGACAAAAAATCAGATCAGAAAATAGTTATCAGTGGTACAAATAATGTAAACATAAATAGAAGCAATCTCATGCTAACAGGAATTGTAACTGCAAGTATACTGATTATCCTAATATCACTATTCACACTATTCAATGAATCTCTACAGACAGTAACCGCAATTTCAAACGCAGACTCTATAATTGATCAGAATAACAAAACAAACAATACTTTGTTATCATTTCCGATCAATACCTATACCTCTGTTGGCCCAAGTCCGGTCAACTCTTATTGGATTCCTACTCCGAGGGGAATAATCGTAATTGATACTCAGCGTGATAAACCTAACGCTGAGAGGTTATTGCAGGAAATTCAGGATACAGGTAAGCCAATTGAAGCGATTATGATAACACATCCGCATCCGGACCATTATTTTGGAACAAGTATCTTGTCGAATGGCACAAATAATGTACCTATTTATGCGACTCAGGCAACATTTGAGACCATAAAGAACGATCCTGCCCATCTAATAGAACTTGCCAAGCAACTTATGGGGAAAGATTTTCCTGGTAAGATAGTATTGCCTAACAGTATCGTTAAATCAGGCCAGGATGTTACTGTCGATGGGATAACGTTTAGGTTCGAAAATATTGGGCCCGGTGAGGCCGCCACAGAAACAATGATTTATCTTCCATCACAAAAGATTCTGTTCACAGGAGATTTAGTTAATAACCATATGCATCCTCTACTGACTGGACCCACTTTTGGGATAAGTCTTTCTCAGGATTGGATAAAACAGATTAATTACGTTATGAACAAATATTCTGATGCAAAAGTGCTCTATCCGGGACATGGCCCTGCAGGTTCCCCTAGCCTACTGCTAAATCAACAACTCCAGTATCTCAAAACATTTAGATCATTAGTTGAGCAACAGATACAGCCATCTGGAAATGTAAGTGATCAGGGTAGAACAATTATCAAAAATGAACTTGAAAGGATTTATCCGGGATATTTACCAGTTGCTACTGTACCGAATATGCTAGATTTGAATATAAACGCTGTAGCAAAAGAATTGATAAAAGAAGAAAAATAAGTTTCACGTTTTGTCGGGTATTGATTCTAGTAATGTTATATTTTGTAAAGATAGGAATCGAACATAAATTAAGTCTTGTCTGTGCCGGCTCGGAGGGATGCGTGCTGCTATCAGTGCTAAAAGTAGATTTTTAACCTTGTTCAGATTCTCTTTAGAGAGCTGATAGTTTTTGAAACATAAAAAATGGAATGTAATTCTTTATTGGACCTTTAATTCCTTGACTTCGAAAGGCGGTAAATTCATGTCAAGGTACTCTTTTAATCGAAACTCTATATCCTTGGCCGTCAGATCATCCATGCTAGGTGAACCTATCTCAAATGATACTTGGTTGGGATCAGCTTTAACATTCGTTATAACAAAATCTGCATATTGATTTGTAATTTCGTTGACCCAGTAATTGACTTCATCTGTCCCTTTTGCATTTGAAACTTTAAGCTCGACTTTTACAGGCTTAAACTTAGATGCGCCTTCCAAATAATCTTTGCTACCTTCATCTATATTATATCCTGCATCGGACAAGACTTATCTTGTGTTATATACAATTCAACATTAATAAGTAGTTTGTTTATTGAATTAATCTTTTCTTATTTTATTTACGAAAGCTCCATTTAGCTCGTTGCTGCATCGAGTCTAGGCTTAACTATGATTTATATTTATTATCCGTACTCCTAGAAGTAATAATTATGAAAACAAAGTGCGGTCATGAGACAGAAAAATCATATGCTGATGCACATGGTGGATTATGTAGAAGGTGTCATTCCAATTTTTCATTCCTTCTAGAATTGGAACAAAAATATGGTGAAGATGCACTGGTAGAATACTGGTATGCCCAGATACTCACTTATCCATCAGGAACTAAGGAAGAGATAGTCTGCTTCATAAATCATTTGATAGAGTTTTATCAACAGAAATTGACGGAAGTTCCTTCAAAGACAAATTATATCAAAAAAATGTTGTACATGTTGCGTTCTATAAATGAACCATTTGACATACAAACATTAAGATGATTTTATTTAGTCCCACTTCCATAGAATATAACAGTTTTGCTCTGTTATTTTCCCCTAATAGTAACCATGTCATATGGATTATTTTGGTCGGCTATTGCTAATGCGACTCTAGGATCCCGGGAAATGTTTTTTTGTTTTATCCTACCTATTGCAGTATTGACAAGAATATAGCCATTTTCAATGTCTACCCATGTTGGCGTAACCTGAGGAGAGCCATCTTTCATTAATGAAGCTACAAAAACAAAATTCTTATTTTCAAAAAGTTTTCGAATACTAGGATCATTTAGCTTACCATTGGTCTCTTGTGTCACAATTAAATATACGCATTATTTCTAATAACTGTTCTGCAAAATTGGTGAAAAAAGGAAAAATAAGTTTTGGATGCTACATTTACCAAGATGGTTTAGAATATAAACACATTCAACACACTGTCCTTGTATGTGAAAGACTGGGATTTGATTCCGTATGGCTAAAGGATAATTTTATTCCTTGGATACAAGCTTATCTTTCAAATGAGAAAGAAGGACAAGAAATAAAGAAAGAAAGAAAAAGTGCATCAATGCTTGAATGTTGGACAACGCTCTCTGCCCTAGCTACCATAACTAAACAGATTAGGCTTGGAGCAATACTGGTCAACCTATACAGAAATCCAGCCATTGTGGCAAAAATGTTCTCTACTTTGGACGTAATAAGCAATGGCAGAACTGAGATGGGATTAAGTGCTGGTTGGTATGAAAAGGAATGTCAAGCATATAGCATAAGTTTTCCAAAGGGTTCGGTTAGAATCGGAATGTTAGAGGAAAGTATTAAGATAATTAAGAAAATGTTATGTGAATCTTCTGAAGGTTCTTGTAATCCTTCATTCAAAGGAAAATACTATGTTATATCAAATGCAGTATGCAATCCAAAACCCATTCAGAAACCATATCCACCCATATGGATTGGAGGTGGAGGTAAACAGACTCTTAAGCTAGCTGCAACATATGCAGATGGTTGGAATTATGGGCTTTGCAGCTATAACGAATATTTAGATAAGTTATTGTTTCTTAGTAAATGCTGTAGGACAATTGGCAGAAACTATGACAAGCTGATGAAGGGATGGCAAGGAATGATCATTATTGGTAAAGACAGGAATGAACTTAGGGATAAAAAAAGAGCAATTGTGGAGAAAACAAAGATATCGAATAGAAGGATGTTAGAGTTTATTATTGCTGGAACAGCTGATGAAATAGTCAAAGAATTAGGAAGATATACGGACAAAGGTGTGGACTACTTTACCGTATACTTTTCAGATCTACCAGATCTTGGATCCTTGCGGCTCTTTGCAAGATATGTTATACCACATTTTAGAAACTAACACGCCTTTGTTATTGTCTTTGGTTTCCATGCGGAATTGATTTGTGAACAACGGGATGACCTCGCACGCATCAGTGTATCAGATGTGGATACTGGATGATTTGATTATGAAACTGTAATCGTAGGTGCTGGTGTTTAGTATCAGATTGACCATGATGCACATTAGAAATACCAATTTACATATCGTGATGTATAGAAATCAAAATCTATTATAAGTTCTCAGCTTCAGTGCGGACAATCATAGTAATAGTGGCGATGCGATATAGTCATATGAAAGTATTAAAATACATAAAATCAAACATAGGCGTTAAGTGATGACTTTCGGTACTCTAAATGGCTCCTCGTCTTGTTCTTCCATTTTACGCGGCTCTAATTCACATGGTAGTTAAATAGGAATTCGTTTAGATTGTATATCATACAAATGGTGGAAAGATCCGAGGAATTGATCGTTGACAATATTTGGCTTAAATCTCATCTTGATGATCATGATTTGGTTGTCATAGATGGTAGAGGAGCAGTAGCGTACAGCTCTGGACATATAAAAAATGCACTTCCACTCATTTTAGATGATGTAATAAGTATATCAGGAAATGGTGCAAATCTTGTTTTAGAAGGAGCAGCTGCCGAAAATCCTTTTGGTAAACTTGGAATAGATGAATCAAAGAAGGTAGTGGTTTATGGAGAAAATTTCGATCCATCTGCAGCACGAATAGCATGGACATTACTTTACAATGGTCACAACAACACTAGTCTTCTAGACACCGCGTTCAGTTTTATTAGGCGTGGGGGAACATTGCCCATTGTCCGTGATCTTCCCAAGCCCGTCGTTACTAATTTCATATCTAGACCCAATGATTCTCTGAGGGCGGACGAAAGGATGATAAAAGAAAAGTTAAATGATGATGCTACTGTCATTATAGACTCCAGAACGCCCTTGGAACATACTCAAGCAAGGATTCCAGGCTCTTTACTGCATAACTGGGAGAATGGAATAGGCGATGACGGTAAAATGATAAAGAGTGGTGAAGATCTACTAAATGAGTTTAACGCATTCGGGATAGCAAAAGATAAGGAGATCATATGTTACTGCCATTCAGGGACAAGAGCGTCCCATAAGTACTTTCAATTCAAACATGCTGGTTTCAAAAATGTTCGCTGCTACGATGGTTCTATAATAGACTGGGCTCAGAGAAGAAATCCTATACGATGAATGCTATTCCTAATTGACGGGCGTTTAAGGGACTGAAAACTTCTCAGTACATAAGAAAAGAATAACGAAATTATCCAATATACTGACCCCACTTACCAGCAAGATTTAATTTATGTTTTATTTCAGAAAGTATGTAATTTTATTATATATGTGACTTATATGACACATTTTGATATATAATTAACTTTACTTACGGGATAAACGTAAAATAAAATAGAACGTTTATAATCTTATGAGTAATAATTTTGAATATTTCTGTATTTTGATATTGTATAAGGATGTTTTGATATTAAAAATATTGGCATTTGTATCCAATAATAAGTAACGATTATATAATAAGTGATATATACTAATGCACAATGAAAGAAGCAAGATTGTTAAAAATACTTGTGGAGGAAAAGGCACTAGTGAAGTTATTAAAGACAATTGGTGCTGGAAAAGAATATCCAACTAGAGTACTGTTAACTAAGTTGGGTGCATATGGATACGGACATAAAATGCTCCTTAAGGCGGAAAAGCTTGGACTCGTAGCCCGAAAGAGCGTTAAAAATAAAGTATTCAACAAATTGACTGAAGACGGTAAAAAACTTGTGAAACTAGCAAGAGAGATAGGTGTATAAAGACTTACTCTTTCCCCAATTTATTTCCTCTTCATATTGATTAAAATTATTAAAAATTGAATTAAGAGATTTAAATTCTTGAAATCAAAATAAGTCTCGCGTTTTGTCAGTTATTGAAGAAACTTATTTATAACCTTCGGGTTTATATGTTCTTCAGATAGGTTATCATTTATCTTAAAATCGTTCTATTTTGGATTCACATTGTAAACAAATTAAATCCCTTCCGGCCCACCATATTTTGAGTGCAAATATCTGTGTTTGGAGAATTGATTGTAACCTTCTGGTCATTAGTCTGAGGATTAGTGTTTCTGCGTTTGCTAACAATTTAACCTTATATCTTTGCTATGATCTTAATGTTTAGTGTCTTCGTTCATATCCTGTGGTCGATGTAAAATGCCGATATCCGAATATGAACCGTTCTGTCCAAATTGCAAGTATGGAAACCCATCGTTTTTACTAACTCAGGTACAGAACAACCAGCATAGAGATATACAACTTGGGACAAGGAAAAAACTCTCAAAGGCAGTAAAGAAGGAATTGAATTAGTAGAAATCAAATGAGCAGATTCAATCAATAAAGCACGAGAGGTACCAATCTATCTCATGCTTTCTTTGATTTGCAATCATGTTGACTGCCGTCCTTATTGTACGGTAGGCATTTGCCATTTTCGTCACTAATTCATTTGTTTTATTCGCTCACACGACATCTTAACTATACGTTTTTTGTAAAATTAAAGGGTATTAAATATACGAGTTCCACTTTCAGTGACTAAAGCATCTATTTTTCGATCATAGGCGAAAGTTGGGATACGATTTTTTATAAATTGAAAATCATATGCAAGACCAAAACATTTTGAATATTTTTTATTAGTCAGATATTTATCATAATAACCAAAACCATATCCAATTCTGTATCCATAGGAATCAAATGCAATTCCAGGAACAATCAACAGGTCTATGAAATCTATATTCCCATTTATTATCTTTGGTTCTTTAATTCCAAATCTATTCATGTCAAACGAATCATCATCAAAATCTTTTTGTTCTACAATATAATATCGAATATCATTAATTACGATCCGTGGTAACAGCAATTTCCTTCCTGAATTCAAAGCATGATTAATTATGTCCCATGTTTCGACTTCTGACCCGGTGGGAAGATAAAGCCCAATAGTTTTGGATTCAATGAATTCATAAGTCCTGATGACGTTCTTTTGAATTAATTTACTTTTGGCAGATATTTCAAATTGATTCAAAGCATTTCTCTTGTGAAGAATCCCTTTTCTTAAAATTGATTTCTGCTCTTGATTGCTTAATTTCATTGTTCTAATTATTGCTAATTTTATTTTTGAGACTTGCAGCTAGCACCGTATTTTTTAATAGCATTGTAACTGTCATAGGTCCTACTCCACCAGGAACAGGTGTTATGTAAGATGCTTTTTCTGACACAGATCGAAAATCGACATCACCTTGAATTTTTCCATTCGTTCTGGATATTCCTACATCAAAAATTACAGCCCCCTCTTTGATCATTTTGCATGTGAGAGTAAATTTTTGTCGATTCCCAACCGCTGTTATGATACAATCAAAGTTTCTTAATTTATCTTCCAAATTTTTTGATTTTGAATGGAAAAACGTTACAGTAGCATCACGATTCATTAGTAAAATACCCAAAGGCTTTCCAACCAAATTACTTCTATTTATGATTGCCACATCCATGCCTTTAACATCGATGTCGTAAAAATCTAGTAATTCCAGAATCCCTAAGGGAGTACATGGAATAAGTTTTGGAGTCCCTTCAAATAGAAAACCTAAATTATAAGAAGTTAAACCATCAACATCTTTTTCGTGGTTTACCATATTAGTGATTATTGATGTTTCAATATGATGTGGTAATGGAAGTTGGACTAATATTCCATGAACATTTTCATCTTTATTTAATTCATTTATGGTACTGAGTAGCTCATCTTGCTTTATGGTTTCTGGTAGCTTGAAATCTCTTGTTAATATTCCAATATTATTTGCCGCGGTTTGTTTATTCTTAACATATGTAGCAGATGCTTGATTATCGCCGACTAAAATAGTAGCTAAACAAGGTCGAATTCCTTTATTAATTAGACCTGACACCTCGCTTCTGATTGTTTGTTTTATTTGTTGAGAGACTAGGACTCCATCTATTAATTTGCTCAAATATTCTAAAAATTCACAACGTCATTTTTTTGCTTTACTGTATTTTCCAATCCATTTTTTTTAATCACGGTTAAGTAAAGATTACCTTTCTACCTTCAACAAGTAACCTTTTTTCAGAAAAAAGCTTTACACAAGAAGGATATAAAATGTGCTCCTGTTCAAGTATCCTGTTTGATAGTGTTTCATATGTATCATTCTCTAATACTGCCACTTGTCTTTGTGCGATAATTGGTCCAGAATCTAATCCTTCATCAACAAAATGAACAGTACATCCCGTTACTTTTACACCATAATCCAATGCTTTTTTTTGGGAATTAAGCCCAGGAAATGAAGGAAGAAGTGATGGGTGTATATTCATGATCCTCATCTTGTATATTCGTACAAATTCTGGACTTAAGAGACGCATATAACCTGCCAAACATACCAGCCCATTATCAGGATTTACATCATATTTTTGTAATATGTTTACTATTTCCTTATCGTAATCCCAGCCTTTTAAATTATTTGAAACTATGCTTGTAGGAATTCCAAATTTTGAAGGTTTTTTAAGACCTTCTGCTTCTGGTTTACTGGAAATTACTATTTTAGGATATACGTCAGTCACTTCACCTTTAAGAAAATTTAGAATTGATTCCATATTGCTGCCTCTACCAGAAATCAAAATTCCAAGGTTTATCAATTGCTCCTATTTTGATTGCTTGAGATTCTTAAATGTAGTGAAATTCTTGTATGAATCTAGAAGTGAAAAAATAATTTTCATTGCTACTAAACTGATATAGTTCAACTTTTTTGAATTATCAATTTGTTACTATAAAGAGATTCAAATATAATTTTATAGACCATCACTCCATAAAGAAAAGTGCGACAACAGCCAAGCGTAGATAAATGAGTGGTTTGTCGATCAACGGGGAAGGAGAGTTGACATTTAGCTCAAGCTCAGAGCAAGTCAAGGCAATTATCTCTTCATTTTGCATGGTTGTATCTGAATTTGTCGAGTTTAATTAATTCATGATAAGATCCGAATTGTGATGTTTCTGCCGTATCTAACACAGTTTCATCTTCATTGTCCTTTCCGTCAAAAACTTTTATGATCCCGTAAACCGAGTTTCTCTGCGCAGGTACCCTCCCAGCAGACGTTATAATTGATCTTATTTCCTTTGGTTTCATTATTTGTCCAAAGCCCGATCCTGCAGAGGTGGAAATGCTTTCATTTATTAACGTGCCACCAAAATCATTTACTCCCGCTTCAAGAAGTAGTTGAGACATTTTAGCACCTTCCTTAACCCATGAAACTTGAATGTTATTTATGAAGTTGTTGAGCATGATCCTTGAAATTGCATGCATCTTTATTACCTCGTGACCTGTCGGGCCTGGTGAAATTCCCTTAACAAGATTATTATGATACATTGGAGCTTCTTTGTGAACAAAACTCAATGGCACAAATTCTGTAAACCCATTTGTCTGCTTTTGAATGGATCTTATCAATTCTAAATGTTTGGCCTTGTTTTCCGAAGTTTCTATATGACCATACATAATAGTCGATGTCGTAGGAATTTTCAGTTTATGTGCTGATGTTATCACATTAATCCAATCAGCCACTGAAATTCTACCAGGAGAAATCAGATCCCGTAGATCCTGATCAAGAATCTCTGCTGCTGTTCCAGGCAAACTTCCCAGTCCTGATTCTTTTAGCATACTCAAGTATTCTCTAACAGATAGTCCTGATCTACAAGAACCATACAAAATTTCTTCAGGAGAAAAAGCATGAATGTGTATATTTGGTAACTCTTTTTTTATCGCCTTACATATATCAACATATAAGAAACCATCCATCCTTGGTGGTAATCCTGCTTGAATACAAATTTCAGTTGCCCCTAATTCCCATGCCTCTTTCGATCTTCTCACAACTTCTGAAATTGGGAGAAAATAACTCTCCTCATTTCTAAAATCCCGGCTGTATGCACAAAAACCACATCTTTTGATACAAACATTAGTGAAATTGATATTCCTATTGATAACATAAGTTACCTTGTCACCAACGCTTCTTCTCCTTAACAAATCAGCCACCATCGCAGTCATGACCATTTCGGTCCCTTTTGTGTTTAACAATTCAACAGCTTGTTTTGTAGAAATATTTTTAGAATCCAGTGATTGGCTTAATATGTCTGAAACAACTGGATCAATTTCCTTCAACATAGATTCAAGCATCAATTTAATTCCTCCTTGACCAATCCACTACTGTCAGATAGTGGGGTAATATAATTCCAGAGATTCTTTGGGATGAAGTCCCTTTTGCTCAAAAGAAATTCCGGATAAATTGCAAGTCTTCCTCTAAATCTATAACCTGCCTTTTCAGTAGCGTGTTTAACATCTTTAATATCAGGCCACGGAGATTCAGGATTTACGAAATCAATTGTTAAGGGAGATATGCCACCCCAGTCATTAATTCCAGCATTGATGTAGGTGGAATAAAGATTAGGACTAAGATTGGGTGGAACCTGAATGTTCATATGTGGCATAATGATCCTTGCTAAGGAAATCGTGAGCAAAAATAAATCATGTGATGGTGGTAAAAAGTTCCTCATTTTAGTATTAGATTTAGGTACATGGTTCTGCATTATAATTTCTTGAATATTTCCATATTTTTGATTGATTTCCCTAATAACAATCAATGAGTCAATTATTTCTTCTAACGTTTCCCCAATACCTATAAGTAATCCTGTTGTGATTGGGATCTTTAATTTACCTGCGTTTTCGAGAACTCTAATTCTGGCTTTTGGATTTTTGCTAGGGGCAAATTCATGTGGCATATTTTTGCCAGAAAGTCTATCGCTAGCTGTCTCTAACATGCATCCAAGACTTACATTAGATTTTTTGAGTACCGATAGCTCATCATAATTCAAAGTTCCTGCATTAGTATGTGGTAGTAGTCCTGTTTCTTCTAAAATCAAATTACTTATTTGTTCTATATATTCAGTCGTAGATGAACAATCGTATTTTTTCAACCATTCCTTAAATTCCGGATATTTTTGTTCCGGCCTTTCACCCGTAACAATTAAGGCCTCTGTACATTTTAGACGTTTACCTAACCTTGCTATGTGTACTGCTTGATCTTTTGTAAGAATCGATAAATCAAGGTCCGATAACTCCTTTTTATAAGTACAGTAAGAACAGGTATCTCTGCAGAGATTAATCAAGTTTATGAATACCTTTCTGGAATACGTGATTGGACCGTTTTTACAAATGTCCCTATTTATTTTCGCTATGGTACAAAGTGATTTTGTGTCATATTTCTTAATAAGTTCAAAAATTTCTCCCTTTGCAATCGGAAAATTCTGTATTCTCTGTGCAATTTCATTCGTTGTCGACAGATCTATTCCATCCATCTGAGATTTCAATGTCTTATTATTATTGACAAGCTTTATTATTAATAATTTGTTTTAAGGCCTATACTATTAGCTTTAATTACGTAGTTTAATGACAGTTATATTAAATTGCAAACAAAAAAATTTAAGACTCATGCGAGTCACAGCCGAATTATTCCGACCATGTCGCATTTGTTTCATAGATGAAATGGATGCTGTTTTGTATCGATAAAGTAACTTCTATCTCGCCACTTTACTACTTTATTTCCTTTTGAATCGAAAGCAGATATTAAGAAACAAAGAGTTATTACAGTACATCCTAGGACAAAACCAAGACCATAAATCGATTTTTGTAAAAGACCGAAATGAGATTGTACCACACTGCAGGTAAGCAAAAGAAAAATTGTTACTAAATTGATAGTTAGCAGAACACCTCCTAGTAAAAAATCACCAAAATAAAGTAAAGTAAAGGGTAAAATTAGAAATGGCTCTAGCAGAATAAAAAAGATAAAAGCTGTAACCATCATTGCCGATTTTTTCTTTTGTAAATGTAATGGGATAATTATTCGGCGCAATGCATGCCATAATGAACTCGGATCCCGTGCCCATACCGCCTCCACGTAATTTTCACCTCTGACCAACCTTAATTTCATTTTTTGTTCTTTTACTCTACGTCCTAGTGCTCCATCCTCAACTAGCTCTTGACGAACTATTTCATGTGTACCAATTTTTTCATAATTTTTTTTAGATATGAGATAAAAACTACCAAAAAAATATCCAATCTTGTTCTTTGGATTATTTACACGAAGTGGCGAATATCTTGAATGCAGAAAAATAGACAATACAGGTAATGTAAATTTTGTAATTATGTCGTAGCATATGAGCTTAGGGACCAGCGTAAGTGCATCAAGCTGACCATGTATCATTGTATTAACTGCGGATGACAATGAATTAGTTTTGTGCACAGTATCAGCATCAGTAAACAAAAGAATTTCTCCAGATGATTTTTGGTACCCTTGAAAGCATGCCCAATTCTTTCCAATCCAACCTTCTGGTTTAGAAGGAGCCTTTACTGCTATCAGTCGATGATTTTTTTCAGATAATTCTGAAATAATTGATGGGGTCTTATCTGTAGATGAATCATCGATAGCGATTACTTCATAGTTGTCGTAATCTTGCGATAACAAAGACTGTAGACAAATTAATATAGTTCCTTCTTCATTCCTTGCCGGAACAATTATGCTTACTTTTGGTTTTGATTTTATTCGATATCTGGCTGTCCATTCTAACTTTGGAGACTTTGAAATAGACCATGAAATTAAAACAAGAAAATACGTCCAACAAGCTAGGATGCCAAAATTGATTGCCAGTATAATGCCAAGTAGTGCTAAGGATATCAATTGGTACCGTTATTTTATTCGAAATATAGATTATACGTTTGCCCTTGGATAAATCTGATAATGATGTATTACGTCAAAATGAGATATTTATCATAGATGAGATTCACAGTTGTTTTTTACATTACATTATAATTGAATATCGAAAACCGATTCACACTCCTAAGATCTGCTTTAGTAAGGCCCTATAATCCACATTTTCCTTAGTGCTACCAGGTGCAGGTAATTCGAAAATTAATGGAATTGGACGATTGGCTCTGATATTCGTGAGTTGAGTCCGAATATCCTTTCCAATGTCTTCACTTATAAGAACAAGTCCTACATCGCTAACGTTATCTAAACTGTTGATATGTTCAAGAGCTTCGGAGGCCGACTCTACCTTAATACCTTCAACACCGGCAAGTTGAAAGCTTGTTACAAAAATTCTACTTCCAACGGCCATTATTCTCAATTTGTCTTCACGTAATCTACTAGTACTTTTTAATTCTTTGTATAACAAATTTCGAAAGAAGACTTTCTATATGTTTTGACATTACAGATAAATCATGGTTATTTATCAGTTTCAACATTGTCTGATAATCAAGATTTAAGAATATTGTACGTTCTACTTGATGGAATAGGTGATCTTCCAAATCCAAGCTTGAATGGTCAGACCCCGCTGGAGGCCGCCAAAACCCCAAATATTGATTCACTGGCAAGAAAAGGGAAAATGGGTCAGGTGATAAGCGTAGGGAAGGGTATCTCTCCTCAATCAGATATCGCTGTATTCAATATGCTCGGTTATGATTTTCAGGGAAAAAAATATGCCGGAAGGGGCATAATAGAAATAATTGGCTGCGGGGTCGATTTTTGCGACGGGGATCTTGCCTTAAGAGGTAATTTTGCAACCTTAGATAGTAATAGAATAATCGATAGGCGCGCGGGTCGTGATATACTCAAGCAGGAAGCAAACAGCATCTGTGCATTTTTGGAAGAAAATGTTAAATTTGATGATCCAGACGTTTCAGTTAAAATAACGCCGACTATCTCTCACCGTGTAATTATTAAATTTAGACATAACAAAAAATATCTCTCTGATAATATAACTAATACCGATCCTGCATATGGTAAATTAAATGGAATAGGTGTTGCCAAAACTGATGTTGAAGCTATGGTTGTTCAGGAGTCTCAATCAGAAGACAATTTTGAATCATCGATCTTTTCAGCAAAAATTGTCAATGAATTTACTCGTAAATCTATTTCTTTGTTGAAGGAGCATCCAGTAAATCTAAATCGGATTTCAAATAATAAGAAACCAATGAGCGTAATATTGTTGCGCGACGCTGGCAATGCTGTTCCCTTCCTTCAACCAATTAATGAGAAGTATGGAATTTCTACTTCCTGTCTAGTAGATATGCCTGTAGAAATTGGTATAGCCAAAATACTTGGGATGGATATATTTCGTTCACAAAAAATTGATGATTATGAAGAAAAAGGAAAAGAGGTTGCGGAAATTCTTAACTCATATAATCTTGTATATGTTCACATAAAAGGACCTGATGAATATGGACACGATGGTGACGCATTGGGTAAAAAATCTAATATTGAATTGATAGACGAAAATTTCTTTGGTGTGTTTTTGAAATGCGTAAACAAACAACATATAGTGGTTATTTCAGGGGATCACTCTACTCCTTGTATAAGAAAGTCACATACGGATGATCCAATTCCATTGTTGGTATCAGGCAAAGGTATCAAAAGTGATGGAAGTCAACGCTTTACGGAATCATGTGGAAATAAAGGATCCGTAGGAACACTGAAAGGGTCAGAAGTAATTTCTATTGTATTGAATATGGTCCGTACACAATAGAACAAATAGAAATCTAGTTTTATTTACCTAATTACTGTTGGGTTCCAGTCAAGGTAACCTTGCATTGTTCGCATACTTTTTCATCAATATTTCTTTCAAGGCTATGGTGAGCATCACATATGATAAGCGAGTAACGCATATAATTGCAGAGTGCTATAAATTTTGATAATGTTTTTGCAGTGTATGCTCTATTGGTAGATAAATCATCACTTATTTCTTTTATCATACTCATGATTTCACTTAGTGACATAAGTTTTGATATTAATTCATTATCACCACGCGTACCCCTTAGGTAGTTGCTTACTGCTGCCTGAGTAATTCCTAGCATTCTAGCTACCTCCTCTTCCTTCAGCCCCTTTTCAATTACCAGCTCCTTTGATAATATTGCTCTTACTGCAGGAATTAATAATTTGGATTCAATTTCTGATGGGAGTAGCATTAGGTGAGCCTAAATATGGCTTCTTAAATATATATAGTTTTTTTTAAGTTGGTAGGAAGCTAGGATGTATTAGCTGGGATTTTCTGTATTAATACTATTTAACTAAAAGTTTGTCATCAGATTTCGATGATACAAATACAATTTTGGAACTGATTGTCATTATTGTAGTCACGTTACTTGGTTGGAATATGTAATCATACACCATTTGAATTAAAAACTACATTTATTAATACTCATGATTATTATTGACTAGATATTGCAAAAATTTGACGATCTAGATATGAAAATATTGTCAGAACTATGTAAGAATGCTAATATTTCAGTACCTCGATTGAGTAAATTATTATCTACAAATTCATCAGTTTTGTACAGTAGGATTAAGCGACTTTACAAAAGAAATTTGATCCAAAAATCTACGATAATTGTGAATGAGCCTCTTTTAGGGATTAATGTCAAGGCCGTAGTTGGGATAAATAGGGACCCAAAATTAAAAGAGGAAATTCACGCTGCATTATTGAAGATATTTCAAATAATATCTATTTCTGAAGTGACTGGTAGGTTCGATATCTTGGTGACTATCAGTGCTACAACCCTCGAGGAACTTCACAATGTTGTTATAAAACAAATTGGAAAAATTGAAGGAGTCCAAAATACTGAAACGTTTGTAGAGATGCAAAGGACAGAGAAGGAGCGTATTTTTACTAAGTAATTTAACCAATCATGAGCTGAGATTTACAGAAAATCTGCTCTTTAAAAAATATATCTTATACCATAACGAAATAATACATTAAAATTACTTCTAAATATCCTCGTAACAAATTTTTGTTTCCAGACTATTCAAAGACTATGTTATGACTCTAGTCAGAAGTCAATAGTGGAATAACGATGACAACTTACACATCTTATAACTATGTCGAAATACAAATTTCAAATGCAGATTTGGGTTGGTAATTTTTGTTTTTTGGCCATAGAAAGTGTATTGTCATGTCCAGACGTTGTTCAGCACATTTTCTATCCAATAGGGATATACTTCAATAACGATATATTCAAATAATCCAATAATGGATAAAATGTAAATTGTTGTCTATTGTACAACAAAAAGTGTCGGAAATAATTCAAGTATTAAAGCTCGCAAAGAAAACCAGCAAAGATGACTATATGACCCACCTCAGATTGGTACTGTTGGGCATTGGTATCGTGGGCGGAATAGGCTTCGTCATTAAATTGATAGCAGAATTTCTGACATTTGCAAAGAAATAACTGGATTCTCTTGTACAAACAAACTGAATTTCGAATAATATTAATTTCCTAGGCGTAGTAGTGCTTTACGATATACAATTTGCGAAAAATTATAGGAACTCTCGGGTCTCACTGTTCTCTTCAGGTTTTAAAAGGAGCAAAGGATGAAGGATTTGAGACTCTACTGATAACGGAAAAAAAGAGGTATCATGTGTACAATAGATTTGGTTTTATTGATCATGTGATATTAGTTGACAAATTTCGGGATATTTTAGAGTCAGATATTCAGAACAGATTGAACAAATTGAATTGTATTCTTATACCTCACGGTACTCTAATTTCTTCTTTAAGTTCTGAAGAAATAGAAAGTATTAATGTACCTTTTTTTGGTAATAAATTTATATTAAGATGGGAAGCAGATAGAAATCTTAAACAAAAACTGATGTTAGAATCAAAATTACAAATACCAAGAACGATAAAATCTAAAAGTGAAATAAATGATCTTTGTATTGTAAAGTTACACGGAGCTGCTGGTGGCAAAGGATATTTTCTCACGTCTGATCAGAAGGGTTTTGACGAAGGATACAACAAACTCTTAAATGATAACATTGTTACTGATGAAAATTCGCTTTATATTCAGGAATATGTAAGGGGAGTTCCTGTCTACCTTCATTTCTTTTATTCTCCAATCTCGGGTGAGATCGAGTTCATGGGAGTTGATAGGAGGTATGAATCTGATATTGATGGTATTTCTCGCATCCCATCAAAACATCAACTTAATGTTCCTATAGAACCTACATACAACGTAGTAGGGAATATCCCTCTAGTCCTCAGAGAATCACTTCTTGAGGGCGTATACGAAATGGGGGAAAATTTTGTACAGGCTTCCGAAAAACTAGTCCCTCCTGGAATTCCTGGACCTTTTTGTTTGGAAGGAGTCTATACTAAGGATGCAAGATTCATTACTTTTGAATTTTCTGCAAGAATTGTTGCTGGAACAAATCTATATGTTTCTGGATCACAATACTCTGATTTCTTATACCAAAATGGCATGAGTATGGGTAGAAGAATTGCATTGGAAATAAAAAATGCCCTCAAAAATAGAAAATTAGAGGTAGTACTCACTTAATTTGGTGTATAAGTCATAATATAATAACTGGAGAACAAAGGTTATTGATGGATCAGATCGACAGAATTTATCAAGCCATATATGGGGTTTTTCAAAAAGTGCTCTACCGTTTTTTTATCCTTGATTTCCATCATAATTACTTTTTCATTCATGAGAGTTACTTTTATAGGAACGCCTTCCCATTCCAAAACGCCGTTGGTATAGATATCAACATAAGTATTAAAACCTGCAGTATTATTATTATTATATCTAAACAAAATCCCCGGTTTTCCTTGTTGGTCTTGAGTGAGTGGTTGAGTTGAACCTGGCTTATAAACAATTGTGTGAAAGTGAATATCGTGTCCGCCGGTATCTATCATTGTAAAGTTGCTTTTGAAATAAGTTAAATTATCATTCAAGACGTCCAACCTCCATTTTCCACCTAGAAGATATTTCGAAGAGTGATTTGTATTGATATCTTTGACTAATGGTTTTGTATTGTTGGATGTATCTTGAGAAAACAAAATAGTGTTAATTGTTCCTTCAGCATTAAAAGATGCATTTGTCGATTTATCAACTAAACCGGATGATGAATTACTAAAAGCAGTTTGTCCATATATGTATGAATCAAAATTATTGTACTCATGCAAAATAAAGAATTCAAGACAAATAATAAATGAAACCATATTGATAATAGAAAATATAAACCAATATCGGCTCAGAATCATTACTCAAAATTAGAAATTTAACATAAATTAAATTTTACTTGAAACCCCTTGAGATTATCAGTAGAATTCAAAATTTGTTCATGACATAAGTCGTTATACTAATATTAATATACTGTCCGAAAATCAAAGAAACTGATGCTTCATGTTTCGGTAGACAATTGCGGCATAACAGTGGACAGCAAAAGTAAAAAAATATCCCTTGATCCAAATAAACAACCTAATTCTGATTTCATTTTTATTTCACATGCACATAGTGATCATTTATACAGGTGTGTTAAAGAGAACGGGAATAAGATTATCACTTCAAAAATAACTCATAAAATTGCAATGCATCGTGGGTACAAATATGGTGATATGTATCAAGAACATGATTTCAGATTACTGGATTCAGGACATATTCTTGGTTCAAATGGACTCCTTATAGAAGATGAATTGTATTACACTGGTGATATTTCAATAAGAAAAAGAGCGTTTATGAATCCGGCAATTATACCCAAGGCAAGAATTCTCATAATAGAATCTACATTTGGCGATCCTGACTACATTTTTCCAAAATTTGAAACCACTATACACAAAGCAAATTTAATAATTTCAGAAATGTATCATCAAGGTACACCAGTTATTTTGTTAGGATACACTCTAGGAAAGGCACAAATTCTTACAAATGTTTTTAGACATTGGAAACCATTAATTATACACGATTCAATAGACGAGATGAACAAACTTTATTCTGAGTTTGGAATCAGTATGGACAATTATGTTACTTTCTCAGAAGCAGAAAATAACAATATCCTGTCTTCTCACAAGCCATGGTTACTGATCGCTCCGATGGCCTCATGCAAGAATGGATTTCTCAATTACATCAAGAAAAAATATGGAGCTTTATCTATCGGATTCAGTGGATGGGCTGTGAAGCCATATTACAAATATGCATTGGGGCTAGATTATTGTTTTCCTCTAAGCGACCACTGTGATTATGATGATTTAATAACAGTAGTCAAGAAATGCAACCCTGAGAAAATCTATACTTTTCATGGGTTTGCTGAAAGTTTTGCGGATAGCTTGCGCTTATTGGGTTTTGATGCAAATCCACTTGTTCATGCCAAAGGAAATAGAAATAAATCTTACCTGAAACTTGACACCTTTTTTAATAAATCAAATTCTTGAATATACTAAATTCAAGAGACAAGTCTCCAATTCAGCTTTACTAATGACATCCGTAAATTATTTTTCCTGTTCTCTAAAATATGGAATTACTTTTTTACCAAATAACTCTATGTTTTTAAAATATCCGTCTCCCCAGAACCTAATTATAAAGTGGTTTGTTCCTGCTTCAATAAATCGTTCTAACATTTCTATCACGTCATCAGGCCTACCAACCCCTATTGCACTCCTTGCCACATCATCGGGGATTTGCATAGCAGCTGTTTTCATTTGTTCCATCAATTCTGGTTTATTCATTGCATATTCTGTAAAATATCTTCGGAAATCAAATTCTGAATCCTGTTGGATATTGTGAACCTTCAATAATTCTGGCTTGTATAAACTGACCTTGACTGCGTTTCTCATCTTGTTCCATGCCTCTTCGCCATCATCAGTAAAATAGACATCTACATCATTTGCGAATTGAAAATTGCTAATATCCCTTCCAATTCTTTTTGCATGATCTTTGATAATGTCTGCATGATGTTTAAACAATGGAGGAGTATATCCTATTGGTATCCAACCATCTCCGTAAATAGCGCATAGCTCTAAGGTTTTTGGTGCTCCTGCTGCGATATATACTGGCGGCCTTGGCTTTCTTATGCTCTTTGCCTGCAAACACGCATTAACGAGTTTATAGTACTCTCCATTATAGTTTACCCTATTATCAGGATCGGAATCAAAAAGAGTTTCTATAACTTCCAATTGCTCTCTAAATTTAGTTACTGGCTTTTTGAATTCTATTCCAAAATCCACCACATTTTGGGCTTCACCTGCACCGATGCCTAATATTGCTCTACCATTAGTTAGCCTATCCAGTGTAATTGATGAAAGTGCAATAGTTGAAGGATGTCTTCTTATTGCATCAGTCACGCACGTACCTAATTCAACATTTCTGGTAACCGCGCCAATTGCCGCAAGTAATAACCATGCATCATTAACCACTGCATTTTTCCATTGTGGTACGTTTGAATGATCCATTGACCAGATTGAATCAAAATCAATCCTATCCGCAATTTGACAAGCTGTCATTATTTGTATTTCATCCAGACCTAGTCTTGCGATATTTAATCCCTGGGTAAAGCCAAATTTGGTCCTCATATTGTACTGGAATTATGCATATCATATAGATATATAAGGTTTGGATGATATGGGACAATAGCTTAATCTCAAATCTAATAGTACCTACGCAATCTTTTGACACAATTATTAATTGAATATATAAATAAAATAGCGCTATACAGAAAAATAATGTGATTTTCAGACGCTCTAAAAATTCAATACCAGATGACAAAGAATCAATATCTGTTCGATTGCTAGTTACGGGGAAGGTTCAAGGAGTATATTTTAGATTTAATATGCAGCAAGTTGCAATGAAAAATTCTGTTGTAGGATGGGTAAGAAATTTGCCGGATGGAAACGTGGAAGCATTGCTTGAAGGAAACAAAGAAGATGTTAATCAGGTTGTACGGTGGAGTAAGATCGGCCCTGAGAATGCGAGGGTTGACGAAGTAGAAATGGACTACGGACAATATACGGGAGAGTACAAGGATTTTATAATTCGATACGACAAGTCCTAGCATTGCGATTAATCTCAAACTAGAATAATAAATCATGATACGTCAAAAAAAAGTAAATTAGAACTATATGCGCCGTTGCAATTTTATTTCTTGCAATTGAATAATGGAAAAATTAATTGCGATTAGGATGAAGGCTACTATGGCTGAGTCAACGAAAATTGCGTTTTGCACCTAAAAATGGAGCATATATTCTTGAAGAGATTTCTTGTTCTATGTTATCTGCAAGCTGAATGCATTCTACTTTAAGTCCTTTCCAACCAGTTGTATGCCATTTACCTATAGCTAATGACTGGTCAACCATTTTTTCATCAAACGGATAGGGGTTTACATAAAGATAAGGCGATTCATAGTCATCATCTCCTAGAGAGATACCCACACCTATCTGCTCGTTGTTTTTCATCGTAAACGATTCAGATGAGAGATTAAAACCATTTGGCCACAAATGCACCTGAGTGAAACGGTCACTTAATTTCATTTTGAATAATTCAAAGACATTTGTTAGCCTTTTTTGCAAATTCAAGGTATTGAAATAAATCTTCATAACGTAAATTTGTCAAGAGATCGGTCTATGGCATTTCGAGATCGAAGATGGTAACGATTTCTTCCAATTTTCCAACAAAGTAATCATGAGTCAAGTCGACAAGGTATTCTTGTTCTTTATGAAAGTAAAGAAGCTGTCCAGTGAGTAAATGGATTATTATTTCCGAGATATTGTTCAATATTCCGGTCGTTATTTCGTTATTCATTAAAAAAAAGGGCATCATGTCTACAGTGTGGTAACTCTTCTATCAATTGCGATTTCAATTTAGAGACTATTTTATAACTTTCTGAAGTTCCTTGATTTTGTCTAGGAGTCTAACCTCACTCATTTATTTCCCCTTTATGTAAAACGAACGTTAAATGTTATGATACTTCGCGGCATCTGTGATTAATATACCTCTCGACACTTCTGGTCCCTATCAATTCATTCTGCTTTAAGTTTCAAATTAAACGCTAAAAATAGATTAGGATGAATTTGCCCATGAACAATGTTGTACACTTCTTCCAACGATGAATTCCTATTTACTGCCAAATTGAGCTTATCTATCCCTTGTCCCAAATCCTTCAAAGCATTAATTTTCATACTTGTTGGAATTGGCATCAAACCAGAGGAATTCTGCAAGTTGGCATTTTGCAGCTCCTTTGAGAATAACATTTTCAATGATTTTGCAAGCATTGTCGAAGTTTCGTAATTGACTTTAATTTTAACGTCTTTATAATTTCGGGATAACAAATCATTAAGCGAATGGTTACCGGGGATTGAAGGAATCTTATCAGGACCAAGTCTAGAAGTATCATCTGTCATGTTCACTATGGGTAATTTGTTCATATTCATAATCATGCCAATGCTCATATTTAGTAGACTAGAAGCCTGATTGGAGTCTAGCCCGTGTGATAGTCCATATTCCTTAAGACTTTCATCTGCAAGATTGGCCGCAATTAGTGCCTTTGTAGTTAAGTTGAGATCTGTGAAAATGGCAGTGTATTTATCAACAGAATTAGAATTTTTATGTATGTCACTTTTGAAAGAGACAATCCAGTTGAATAACATGTCTGCTTTTTTGGAATGTGTGGACGCATTTGATTTGTTTATAGTAAGATCGAACGATGCTAGAGTGTTTTCAACTTCAAATTGTTTTATTAATGTAAAAAATTTTGAGTCTTGATTTTGGTAAAAATTGTGTGCATATAGATTGTTGTTTGAAAAAATGAGCATAATACCTATTAAAAGGAAGTATACTAGAACAATTAACCTCATTGTAAAGTCACAATAAGTACTAATAAAATAAAAAAGATGCGAAACCAATAGAATGAAAATAAATTTCCCATAGTATTGAACAATTTCATGCGAATATGTAAAACATTGAGCGAACGACTTTATAATTATTAGGCATGAAAGTATTTCCTTTCTCAATTACTTTATTTTTCAACTAGTGCTTTTTGGTTAGGTAATCATGACACATACTCAATTGTCATTTTGTACAGTTAACCAACAACAGCATTCTTTTAATAAACATTCAGAACATTCAAGAGGAGATCTGCTTGCTTTGCAGTCATCATGATTACAACCGCATTCGGTACATTTCAACAAGGCCAGTATCATAAAAAGCTCTAATAACTCTTCTGAGCAATGTTGTGATTTTGCAATTACCTTCACAGAAATGACTTGTACAGCTCGATATCAACATACATGATTAATAAGCTAGGTTTTGGTGATTCCTCATGTCCTACAAAACTGACCCACGGATAGATGATACTCATAACTTTACATCCTGAATAATAAATTTCCATAAATTTGTGTCGTGTAGGTAGTTATTTCACATGTTATTTTCTAAAGGAATTGCTCTTTCTTTCCATAGCCACTTATCCCCTCGCTTTTTGTACTTCTGCTTAACAGCAGCCCATGCTGCTTTATGAGCGACTTCTTCAGCACTTTGACTTTTTCCTCCTCGTCTTTTCGCTGGATCTTGGTAATGGTTTACGGCATTGGCATGTACCATCTTGAAAATATGCTGAGCATGTTCAGGTAAGGAATCAATTTGTTTTTTTGTTCTAGCAGATAATGCGGTATCTATATTAGATCTTTTTCTACTCGTGCTCTCTTTTTTGGGCATCTATCATTAAGATACCCAAAATCCTATATATCTGGAACACATGTTTTGCAAGGCATGTTAATTGCTAAAAGCAAAACCGCATTAATGCAAATTTTTCTCATTGCATACTTGACGGGCATTCTTTGGCTAAGACGAAATCCCTTATCCTTGATTTTTTCTGCAATAAGTCCTTTCTCTCTGTTATTTATTTTGTTTATTGTCAGCGAGGGTAAATATTTGCCACTCTCTATCACAGGAAGTTTGGTAATGGCATTAGTTGGATATGGATTATCGCTGGGTCAAGATATCTCTTTTTACAAGAATGAATATAAGATTCAGGATGTCTTTGTTGCCTCTCCTGTTTCGCCCATTACTTACATGGTCGGATTGGCACTTTCTCAGATACTATTCGGATTGCCTGCATTATTGGTATTGATCTCATTAGCTACTTTGTTTCTCTCATCAGCAATTTACATTCCACTACTGCTAGTCACGACATTCCTTGTTTGGGCTTCGATGTCATCTATGGGTTTTTTTCTATCATCTCATATGCTACACATGAGGAACGTCTCGCAGATTATATCATTTGTTAACGTGATTCTCTCAATCTTACCACCAGTTTTTTACAGTATTGATAGATTGCCTGTCTTGTTTCAATATGTATCTTACATGGTCCCAACTACTCATGCATCTCTAATAATACAAAGTACAATGGGAATAGCCACACCAAAAGAGTGGTCAATTGAATTCGGATTCTTGGTTCTGGTATTATATCTGGTAGGTTTTGTCTTTTTAGCTAAAGTAAAGGCATTGTGGCGTGAAAGTTGATGCTCATAATTTTAATGGGTCATATTCACAACGATGAATTTTCTGATGATATGACAAGATTGATACCAAATTAGTTAATTCATATTGATATTACAAATAGAAACTATCTTTTTAGTGATAAATACAGAAAAAGAAAGTCGAATCGATTATATTTTATGCAAAAAAATGGGGACGAATTTCAGTAATTTACTGGTTACTAAATTATCGTTCTTCCATTCCAGCCATGCTATCTGCATCCGAAGTGTCGGCAGTTGTAACGTTATCAGCACTTGTCTTAATTTGTCGCCTTATCTCTCCTTCTTTGAAGATGGACACATTTTAGTTAAAGTATAGTTAAAGATGCTAGATTGTCAACGCCATCTAATTTATCCATATATTCTGCCCAATTCCTGTAATTATTACAACTTTGCCCAAATGGCCATTTTATAATCTCAATCTTTAATAACAATTGAGCCGATAAGTAGTTAGTTAACTCACAATTTGGATAAAAGTAGATCAGAGGAGATAACTACTCCGAATTCATTGAAACCAGACTCAGACGTTTCTAAGGACAAAGGACCTTACACACATCTCGTAAACGAAGGAATTCTCGCTGGTCAAAGAATAGCCAAGATCTCTGTTGTAACTTTAATCAGCATAGGAATTGTAGAATTGCTTGTGGGTCATATCAGTGGAAGTGTCGTGGCTACAGCCGATGGAGTAGATTCGATGTCTGATGCTATGATATCTTTTATAGTATTGATAGGTTTAAGATTTGCACGCAGACCTGCAGACAGAAAGTTTCAATTCGGTTACCATAAAGTAGAAAGCTTTGCAGCAATGATAGCTGCAATCGGGATGATTGCTATTGGCTCATTTATAGTTTACCATTCTTATGAGGGACTTATCCATCCAGAAGAAATTCAGCAACCGTTACTCACCATGGTAGTACTTGCTATCGCTGGTGGTATATCGTTACACAGGGCATTTCAGATGCGGCGTATAGCAAACAAATACAATTTACTTTCATTAAAGATTGACGCCAAGAATTCAATAAAGGACGGATCAGCTTCTGTATTAGGTTTCTTGAGTGTACTCGTAGCGACTCAGTTTGGATTCTTGCAGGCTGACGCCATAGGAGGATTGGTAATTGCAGGGTTCATATTTTCTGTAGCGTATGTTTCTTTAAAACAATCGTCACTGATATTGGTTGATGCCTGGCATAATCCTGTCAGTGCAGATTATATCAAGAGACTGATAGAGCAAAAATTTGAAGCTGAAGTGAGAGTGAGATCAATCAAATTGCGACAGACTGGTATCATCTCGCGAGCAGAAATTCATCTCGAAATGGATGGCAATAAACCATTGAATGAGGTAGAAATGTATTTACTCAACACTGAAAGGGTTATTAAATCCGACATCCCTGGTATGGATGTAGTTTTGGTTGTTCCTCATGCACAAAACAAGTGAAATAAAAGGTTATGATCCGATTTAATGAAACTGGAACACCGTCTAGAAGATAATGTCTGATAATTAAAAAAAACTAAAATAGATTCTCTTTTGAGATATTGAGTTACTCATAAAAACAGAGACTTTTCTCATGGTTGTCGTGTAATAGTTAATTGCAACTATATACTGGATATCAGGGTGGAGTTAATCATCATGGCAGGGTCTATTCCAGTCTCTCCATCAAATATAGAATACAAGATTAGTTGCCGGTTGACACAGAGGCTATGCCACCAGTCTGCGAAAGTTCATTTGTTCTTATCATAAATATGTAAGTTTAAGGTAACAGCCAATTTTGTCGCATTCGGATCTTTATTCTCGATAATTCCTGTTACAGTTGCACCCAAATCTTTCGAGATATTAACGTCAATAAGCGCAATTCTAGTGAGACCACTATCATATATCCATGATACTGAAGTTTTATTGGCGTTGGCATTTGCCGTTAGTGTTATCAGAAAGAGGAAAGTTGTTATACCCAATAAGATTTTTTTCAATTTGTTCATTTACTAGTTTTTAAATATAGAATTAGTAAAGGTCTTCGATTTACGTAACTCAGTTACGTTATAGACATTCTTATACTTCGTATTTAACCATTACGATAGCGTAATTGATTTTCAGTTCTAATCATTAAGGATGGTCAACAAGAGTTTTACAATTGATGTAGCAGCAAAAGCCAATAGAATACATTCAAAAAATCTCAAATAATGCACTTATGCTTTGCAAAATGTATAAAATGAATTAATTACTCACGTATCTATCTATATTAAGTAAAGAAAAAAAGTAGTGGGTAGTTAGATCCGCATCCCAGTTATTTGTAATCCACTCTATCCTATGGGTTGTTATTTCCGGTATTATCGTGTCCCGCACCGACATTCTGGCAATTAAGAATCTGATCGCGAGGGGTGATGTCATTGTTGTCGCTATGATCCTTATTTTCATTCTCTATCTTACAGTTATTCTCCTGTTGTACATACTGGCTTCTGTCGTCGTTACAGTTGTTGTTGTTGTTGTCTTTACAATCCTTTGTATTAGCATATGCTGGTGCTGCTTGTGAGATCATTGTTGCTGTTAGCGCTGTCAACATTCCTGCAGACAGTACTACAAACATTAGCACGTTTTTTGTGTACATGATTTGTAATCGCAAAATGATACTAAACAAAGTATAAGTAGATTGGGTAAGAACAAGTGCTAAAAAAAGAACAGAGTCTTCTCTACTACGTTAAGTCTGAATTTACGAATAGAACATTATTCATGTTAATTATATAGAATTTATTATATAGAATTTAATTGTGTAAAGTTGATCAATTCCATAATCACATTGATTAATATCCGTAAACGTTCAGAGGATTGATATTCTCAGACGATTTCTTCAAAAATTTTCACCAAATTAGGATTTAAAGTAACGTTTTTGATATGGTCTCTATTTCTTTTGCTATATCAATTTGACCATAGTTTCTCAATTCATCGACGATAGTTGCTATTTCTTGTTCACTTAATTCCTTTTAATCCTGCCTCATCTATGGTAGCTAAGAATAGCAATGCTCATAGTTTAGAAAAGATGAAGAAAAGGGAATTAGAAAAAGAATTGTCTGAAAGGATTGAGTATCATAGCAAGCAAAGGCCACCAAGGAGTTAGAAAATAGGATAAATCTTAATATGAAAAAAGGAGAAAAATGGCGGTTGTAAGGGGTGTCACTCCGGAAGATAACGCCGATCTAGAAAAGTTAAACCCTTCAACTAAGTATTATAAAATGAAGAGGAATGCGCGTCTTTGTCACTGTTGCTATGAAATGGCTATCAAAATAGTTTCTTATGACTACAACGGTATTCAATTAGTAGAAAGGTACTGCGACACGCACGTAAAGAGACTGAATATTCATTTGCTTGCTTTGGTTTCCTTACCTAGTCAGTCAACTAGCCAATCACCGTTTTAATTATGTTCTTTAATGTGGATACATTCAAACTTGAAGAATAAGCTGACTCTCCTGCAGTAGTAGACTCAATGTTCTTATTCCCATAACCCATTTAAACTATAAAATCCTATATTCATGTAATGTTAGCCCAAAATATGACGAGACTGTTTTTTGTTATGTTCGCACTGGCAGTTTGGACAATAGGCAGTGGAATTATGATAGCAGAGGCAATATGGCCGTTCGATCAAGGAAATTCATCGCAACAAACGAATCAAACAGGCAATCAATCCTCAACTGCATCAAACTCAACATCTTCTAGTCAATCCGCAAGCCCAGGGTATTAGAACGATCTAGTTATCTAGTTATCTAGTTATCTAGTTATCCATCCTGCAAGTGATTGGCGTCCTGTCTCGCTCTCTTCATAGCGGTGGCTATATTAAATTCTCATATCACTATTTCAATCTATGACTACAGAACTAACTTTATCCCAAGAAATCGAAGAGTCGAGAAAGTGCCTCGAAAGAGAAAAAGAGGATACTACTTACAAAAGAGATCTTGTTAAAAGAATTGAATTAATAAATTGGGTTCTGGAAAATATAGAGAATCGTAATATTCAGATTTGCAACCTATTGACTCCAAAATGAATGAAATTATACTATCAATAAATCAGACTCACTTAAATTTCATTTTCTATTTTCCAGAAATATCTTCTTTCATCATTGAGAAAAGCATCAATGGCGATTTTAAAAACGCGATTATTTTTTTACTGAAATTAGAACTCCAAGTTTGACCCATTTGAAAAATCAAATCCGTCGCGACGAATTCTCTATTTTGAATTATAAGTGCTTTGTAGTGATAACGTTTAGTCTGTAACCTACGAGTTGTTCTTACTGGTTCCGTTGATTTGTACTAGAGACTGTACTTCCGATTCGCCTTTCACGTTCATTGCTTTAATTTCTCCGATATTCTGTGCATAGTATTTGTTTTCAACAATGTCAGGTTCAAGCGCTGAAAAATCCTTTGTTTTAAGTACGTTTGAGAAAGTGCCATATGGAACTGTAATCTTCTCATTCAAACTAAGGATTGTACCTTTGTCTTCAGCAACACCCTTTGAGAATTCTTGGTTATAGGTATCATCAACCTTAGGATTTGCCTCCATTATTACTCCAGCTTCGGCTCCTTTTACACCTGCTTCCCACGACCCTTCGTGACTTCCCTTGTTACTAAGGTCGGTAGTATATTCACCCATATACCAGACATTTCCTTGATCATCCTGTGCGAACCAATCATCCGTAGTTTCTTCGTGTTCCCCTTTCACGTACCCATCATCGTGAACTACTCGCGTGGCGATACCCATTATTACCTTTGTATCATTGGTGACTACAAACACGTCCCTTGTGTGGTCTTCCTCGCTTTTTCCTTCATAAATCATTGTGGTACCAGGTTTCAAAGGGATATACTTATTATCAATTTT